>CAJHYQ010001196.1_pt1 | contig 66703 bp, 25 predicted proteins | sample 9198721 | NCBI WGS metagenome assembly CAJHYQ01 (sample SAMEA7708357, study PRJEB35096) | sediment metagenome | biome: marine neritic benthic zone biome [ENVO:01000025]; feature: sediment [ENVO:00002007]; material: shallow marine sediment [ENVO:03000034] sea grass bed [ENVO_01000059] ... | reverse complement strand
GATCTGCACTTTGAGTTCGTGCAGCTTGGCCTTGATGCACGGAAGCCGGTCTTGACCGAGAAACCACTGGGTCGTCATCTGCATGAAATCGATAGTTGCTTTGAAAAGGCAGATGCCAACGCGACCCCGTTGTTTGTCGCGTTTCAACGCCGCTTCGATCCGTCCTTTGCTTCCTTGGTTCAAGCCGTGCATGCCGGTGACATCGGTCAGCTGCAGTTCGTGAGATCGGTGTCGCGCGACAACCCGGTGCCAGCCATTGAATACCTGAGAATTTCTGGAGGTATCTTCCACGATTGCATGGTTCATGACTTAGATATGGTTGCGCAGATTGTTGGCGAAGTGCCAACGCACCTGAGCGCCTTTGGGTCGAGCTTTATTGGCGAGATTGCCGCGATCGACGACTTTGATAACGTTGTCGCAAGTTTGGCGTTTCCGAGTGGTATCACGGCGACCATCGATATCAGTCGCAAGAGCGTGTACGGCTATGACCAGCGGATCGAAGCCTTCGGCGGCAGCGGCATGCTTCAGGCCGAGAACTATCACAATACATCCGTGACCCATGCATCGATTCGCGGATTCCACCGTCCGCCTGTCGACTACTCTTTTCCAACCCGCTATCGCGAGGCCTATCTGGCCGAGCTTCAATGCTTCGTGAGATGTGCACGCGGAGAGCAGGAGGTCCCCATCACGCATCGTGACGTTCGCACGAATCATTTGCTTGCGGCTGGATTAGAGATTGCCGCTCGCGAGAGACGAGTGGTTCGATTTGATGAAGTGGAGTCGTTGGAGGATGCAGTCTAGCCCGTCGAAGGACCACGGATGTAGCAAAGCCGACAGTCGACGCGTAGAGGATTACCCAAACAGCTCCTTGAACTTCGCAACGGAAGCTCGGAAGCCAGCTTCGAAATCACCTCCTTCGGGGCGATAAACACTCTCGAGTGAAATACCGCCTGCATATCCATCTCTCTTCAGGGCGGCGGCCAACGGCTCGAAATACTGTGCCATTTGTCCCGCTCCCATTTCGCAAAAGTGCACCGTGGCCTTAGGCATATCGACGATGCAATCCTTGACGTGAATGTGACCGATCGCGTTGACGCCTAATGCTTCGTAACCGTCTGGGAATGTCGGTTCGCATGCGTAGAGACTATTGCCTGGGTCCCACAGAATCTTGAGCCGCTCCGAGCCCATGGCGTCGACGAGTTTGCGGCCAAGATAGCCAGAGGTAATCATTGCGTTGTTGCCAGTCTCAAGCACTAACGTGACGTTGTTGTCCTCCGCGAGTTGAACGGCGGGTGCAAGCAACCGAAGCAGTTTGTCCCATGATCCTTTGCTGACAATCCAGTGCTCTGCACCAGCCGTACCGAACAAGATCATTTCCCGGCGAAAGCTCATGATGCGGACCAGATCACAGCCGACGGCTTTGGCCAGGTCGATACATCGGCCGAGCGCATCCATGTGTTTATTGTGATTCGCGTCGCCCACATCGGTGTCTCCCACCAGCATGCCCGCGAAGTTGTGTCGAGATATACACGAGACGGTGACGTCGTATTGCTTGATCAGCGCCTGGGCTTGAGCCAGCTCGTCATCATTCAAGTCGCCGACTTCCTTGTTCCAGAGAAACTGCAACTCGGCATATTTCAAGCCGGCTTCGCTCATCACCTTCAACGCGTGCTCAAAGTCGTGGCTGATACCGTCCGTAATGACGCCTAATTTCGACATGCTAATTTCCTGTCTTGATGCTAGAAGTCGAATCGGGTTAGTCCCATTTCACCTCGGTGTCGGCGATTTGTTCGAGTAGTTTTACGATGGACCAGTTATCTTCGTCGGGGAACATCGAGATACCCGACTGAAACAACTCGTACGCCGAACTGGTTGTGAACATTGCGACACCGTTGCGTCGAGCCATGCTCATCGTGATCCCGAGGTCCTTGTACATCGTGCCGATATGACTTCCGGTGTTCTTGAACTCGCGATCCATGATCAGTTTGGCGCATCCTTCTAGCAGCGGACTTCGCACGCCACTTGAGGTGAACACCTCGAACAGCACCTTTCCCGGTACGCCGGCCTTCGATCCCAGCACAAGCGACTCGAAGATCGCTGTGAAGGTGGACCCAATTAGCGCTTGCAGCGACGCTTTGACGGTCTGTCCCATGCCGATCTCTTCGCCAACGTGAAAAATGTCCTTTCCGACCGCCTGCAAAACATCACGCTGGGATTCCAGGACCTGTGTTGGTGCCGCCGCCATCATCGTCAGCGTGCCGTTCTCAGCACCGGCTTTTCCTCCGCTGACCGGGCTGTCAATCAGATGGATGCCGCTGCCTTCGAGCAGCTGTTCGATCTGGCGCACCTCCGATGGCTCGATCGTTGCCGTAATGATGATGGTGGAACCTGGTGACATGGATTGTCGCAATCCCTGCTCGCCACCGACGACGCTGGCAGCCTGCGCGCCGTTCAAGACCATGACGAATACCGTATCGGAATTCTCGCCGACGTCAGCGACACTCTCGCCGCGGATACCACCCGCCTGCTCCAGCAGCTTGAGTCTCTCCTCTCGCAGGTCGAATCCCCGCAGCTCAAATCCGCTTTCCAAAATGTTCCGCGACAGGCCTATCCCCATGTCGCCAAGGCCAACGATTCCGATCTTCTTCATTGTGTTCTCAACTTCGTGGTTGTTGATTGAGTAGGTCGCGGCATCGTGTCGCGATGCGAACTTCACTTTGCCGCTTTGTCAGGCGAGGTACGTTGGAGTGCAGCGCGCTAAACGGGAGTTGCCCAGTGCTGGCGATAGTCTCGACGAACCAGGCGATCAGCGTCAGCGTCGTTGGATATCTGTTCTGTCTGGGGATCGAAACGCAGGGAGACGCCGAGTCGAGTCGCAATATTGCCTAGATGGCAGAGCGATGCGGTCATGTGACCAAGCTCGATATCCGCATTGGGTCGACGATCGGCTCGTATCGCATCAAAGAAGTCGGCCACATGCCGGTCGGTATCCTGCGATTGCGTCTCCATCTTCAGCTCGATCCGTCGATTCCGTTCGCCAAGCAGCTGGATCTTACCGCGGCGGCTGAGATACATCTGCCCCTTGGTTCCATAAAACTCAACGCCGCTGTCGGTGTTGTGAGGATAGTTGGTTGACCAAAGGCGTTGCTCATAGATCAATGTCTTCTTCTGCGAATCGGGTCCTTTGAACTCAAACGAAACGTGTTGGGTATCGGGGAATTCCTGATCATCGTCGAAGAAGTACTTCCCACCTGTTGCGGCGACGTGGTGCGGATGACTTGTCACGCCAAGTCCCCAGCGCGCGTACTCGATGTCGTGAATTCCGTCGTTGCCCATATCTCCTGTGCCGAAGTGGTACCACCAGTGCCAACCCTCGACGACACGGTTCGTTTGGTACGGTACGATCGGGACGGGACCGACCCATAAGTCGTAATCGAGTTCCTTTGGCGGCGTTGATGGTTTCTGATGCCCGATCGAGCGGCGGCGCTGGATGTTCCAAGCTTTGGCAACCAACACTTCTCCGATGGCATCATCGCGAAGCATTTGCATGGCTTCGATCATCATCGGGGTACTGCGTACTTGCGTCCCATGCTGCACGACACATTCGTGCTTTCTCGCGGCTTCGACCAGCAGTCGTCCCTCACGGATGTTGTGCGAGCAGGGCTTCTCGACGTAAACATGTTTTCCCGCCCGGCACGCAAGAATGGATGCGGGGGCATGCCAGTGGTCGGGCGTGGCCACCAGAATTGCGTCAACGGAACGATCATCGAAGACGGTTCGCATGTCGCTCACCGCGTTATTCGAAGCGATTGAGAACTGCTGAGCAGCTTTGGACAGTCGCTCTCGATTCGCATCGCAGACATACGAGATCTTCACGTCAGGCATTTTGCTCATGATCTCGGCAACGTGTCGTCCGCGACCGCCGCAGCCAACCAACCCGACCGAAATGCTACGTGCCGCACGACCGTGAACACGTGAGGGGATCACCGTCGTTGCTGCAACGCCCGCGCCCACCTTGGTCAGAAAACCTCGACGATCTTCGTTTTGCATCTCGGCACTCCTGTTGAGGACTACTTTTGCAGTGATTTGACGAAGGCCAGATCGGCGGCCGATTGAGTGAGCAGCTCTCGGCTACTAAGCACGCGAAAACTCGATCGTCCTTTGTATTCACTGTGCAGAGAGACAACGCCATCGTATTGGATGTCGCGAAGTCGACTCATGAATCGGCCAAGATTCGCGTGTCCATCCGCGACCGGCACATACTCGGCATGGAATTCCATTTGTCCGTCAGCATTTCGACCCCTCGGTTGCCAATGAAAGTTCTTGATGCCGACTAATGAAACCCAGGGCACGAGGATATCGAGACCCATCTCCCAGCCATATAGACCTCCCTCGACCGTCATGTGCATCGGATCGACGTAAGCTCCGATATCGTCGGGGGAGAAGTCTTTCAGGATCAGGTAGAGGATCGCTCCGCCGTTGGCCAACACATCTCCGGAGTGGACGTGCACGCACGGAAGCACATGGTACTGTCGAGCAAGCTTGACGATTCGCTCGAGCTTTTTGCGAGCGGCGTCGAGTTGCTGTTGAATCGTCCCAAACGGTTCGTAGCGCCAGTATCCAAGTTTGATTTTGTTGACGCCATAATGAGCGCATGAGGCAATGACATCTTCCGCATGCGGGCTGTTGGAATCGGTAATCGCCGTTGACGCCATCGGAACGGCCAAGTTATGGCGATCCGCAATGGCCCGAACCGCCGACAGCCCCATCTCGGCCTTCTCCGGCAGTACGTGCCCGCCTGGCCTGAGGGTGAGATCGATGCCGTCGAAGCCGGCTTGCTTTACCTCCTGGCATACTTGCTCGATCGTTAGATCTGCCAGATTGTCAGTAAATAGGACGTACTGCATGTCGGTGCAAGCCTGAATTGGGATCCGAGCCATGCAGATTCTAATCCAGCGGCTCCAAATCAGCTACCGTGCCGCTCGGCGCCAGATGCTTTGCCCGTCAACGCCACCCCACTTTTGATTTGTCTACAATGACGACTGCCTGGATCGCGGCTCAGTGCAATCGAAGGGTCGCTATGCTCATTCAGAGTGTCAACGATGACGATTGGAGATTAGGATTTCAGTGTCAACCAGATTGGTAATCGTGCGGTACTGTTGGGCAGCATGGTGGGTCGCGATGATGCTCGGCACGTTAGCCTCAGTGCTCGACGCGGAAACAAGTGGTTCGCCGCGTTGGACTGAATTTCGCGGACCGAATGGTTCCGGTGTTGGTGATGAATGCCGCCCGCCCGTGTTCATCGATGTGCAACAGGCCACCTGGAGTGTGGACGTACCTCGCGGCCATTCCTCTCCGGTGCTTTCAGATGACCGACTGTTCATCACGGCCCTGGATGGCGAGCGGCTCGTAACGCTGGCATTGGATAAGCGGACCGGAGATCTGATCTGGCGGCGAGATGCCCCGGACGTGTCGTTAGACAAGATGCACGAAGCGAACCATCCCGCATCTTCGACACCTGTCGTTGACGCCGATCGCGTCTATGTTTACTTCGGCTCGTACGGTCTTCTCTGCTACGATCATGAAGGTCAACTGAGTTGGGAGAAGCCAATTCCCACGCCGAAAACACTCTATGGAGTTTCGACCTCGCCCATACTTCACAACGACCTGCTGATTCTGGTTCTCGACAATGACGCCAACCTGCCCGATAGTCGAGTCAGCCAATCGAAGATCATTGCGTTGAACAAGGCCACAGGCGAAGTGGTGTGGGAGACGCCCCGGCCGTTTCAGCGTAGTGCCTGGTCGACGCCGACGATCTGGAGTCATGAGGGCGGTGAGGAACTAGTGGTACTCGGTAGTGGGCGTCTCAGTGGTTATGAACTGAGCAGTGGTGTTGAGAAATGGTTCGTGAACGGCTTTTCGCGTGAGACGATTGCGCGTCCGATGGTTGGCCATGGAATGGTCTATGCGTCGGCATCGATGCTTGGCGGAGTTGCTGACGAGGAGCCTGATCCAGAGCCATTTTGGACAGCGCTCTTGCATTTCGATGCCAACGGTGACGACCGACTTCAACGCGATGAAATGACCGAGCACTTCACTTTTCCCTTTCGACCCAACCTTCCTATTGGACATCCAGGGTTTGGGTTCCCTATGCCCAAGGATCCGCAACGACGCGCAAAGCGCCTGGACGGAATGTTCTTGTCGATCGATCGAGACAAAGACGGCTTTTGGACCCGAGAGGAATTCCTCAGCCGCATCTCGTTTAATCGCGGCAAGCCCAATCTGTTAGCCGTCAAGCCGGGAGGGCAGGGTGATGTCACCAGCAGTCACGTGGTGTGGGCTTTGCACCGGAACATTCCCGAGATTCCGTCGCCTGTTCTGCATCGCGATCGAATCTATCTGGTTCGTGATGGAGGTATTTTGAGCGCCGTTGATGCGAAGAACGGCAAAGTCCTCTATCGCAAACGTCTCAGAGCCACCGGACACTACCGCAGCTCACCGGTTGTTGCGAACGATCACGTTTATGTCATCTCCGAGCTAGGCGTGGTGTCCGTTATTGCGACCGGTGACAAGTTCGATGTGCGTCATCAACACGCGCTGGGAGAACCGGTTGCTGCAACCCCGGCCATTGACGAATCGACAATTTACATTCGCACACAGAATCGTTTGGTTGCGTTTCGCTCAGAATCGCCATAGACGACAGCCTTCGCTGAGCGAGGAATCCATGTCAAGCATGAGAGGAATACGAATATGACAGGAAGAACAGTGTGTGTTCCACCAGTGGCCCATCAGCTCTGCTGGCTTGCAATTGCCTCCGGTATGTTCCTTTTGGGATTCGAAGCGAGGGCGGACGTGTACGAGTTGCGAACCTATACCACCAACGAAGGCAAGCTGGACAACCTCAACGCACGGTTCCGCGATCATACCGTGCAACTATTTAACAAACATGGCATGGAATCAATCGGGTATTGGGTGCCAACCGATGGGCCGACGGCCGAGAACACGTTGATCTATGTTCTCAGGCACAAAAGCCGTGACGCCGCAGCCGCATCATGGAAGGCATTCTTGGCCGATCCGGAGTGGCAGAAGGTGGCACGGGAATCGCAAGTCGACGGACAGATTCTGGCTAAGGCGCCCGAAGCCGTGTTCATGACGGAGACCGACTATTCGCCGAAGTTCTCCAGTGGAGACAAAGGCGACGGCGCTGCTTTTGAACTCAGAATCTACCGCACCAACGAAGGCAAACTCGGTAATCTCGATGCGCGCTTTCGGGATCATACGATCCGCATTTTCAACCGACACGGCATGCAGTCGGTTGCCTATTGGCATCCCACGGACGAGCCGAGTTCGCGCGACACGCTGATCTATATCATTCGTCACAAAAGTCGCGATGCGGCCAAAGCGTCATGGAAGTCGTTTGGTGCCGATGAAGAGTGGCGGGAGGTTGCCAAACAGTCGCAGAAGGACGGACGGTTTTTACGTGAGCGGCCTGAGGCGATCTATATGAAGGCCACGGACTATTCAGCGATCCAATAAGCGCGAACCTTCGCCTGCCCCGGGTGTCGACTGTTGCAAGCTCCCACGGTTTTGTTGTTCTTAAGAAGGAGGTGCGTCATGCACAGTACGAGCCAAGATCAGGACCAGTCCTTTCGAGCCAATGAGCAAGCGCAGACGCGGGTATCCGTCTGAAACGCAAGTCAAGGTCGGCGTCCGCGTCGTCCACGGCCACAAGCTGCTGGAGGAAAAGCTCGGTCGTAACGACCTGTGCCCATGCGGCAGCGGTCAGCGATTTAAGCGATGCTGCCTCAAGTCGGGGCGCTTTTGACGGATCGAATCGGAACCACTACTTTTAGGGAAGATTGAAGAAGTCAAATCGGGCCCCATGCCGCTCGTGGTATCGGGCCTTTTTGTTTGCGCCGCTGCAAACGGGCCAGTGTGGCAGCTGATGCAACTTCAACGGCGGACCATCAGCGCCGCTTGACCGACTTACGACGAGGCTTTGCCCCTTCGCGTTGCTCGTCCAGCAAGGCCACGGTCCGTTTGGGGGCGATCAATCGATAGCTGTCGATGATCGCACGTTGAATCTCGGGCCAGTCGTCGAAGACACCTGGATCGATGGAAACCCAACCATCATTCGGGCGACTGTAGGGAGCCTTCTCGATGCCGGGCAATCGCATCATCACGCGCGATTGCTGCGGTTCCATTTTCAGACCGACGCGTGGTCGACCTTGGTCTTCGCCACAACCGCAGAATATCTTTTCGCCGACGCGAAAGTGCGGCTTTCCCCAAGTGTTCGTTTCCTTTGTATTCGGCAGTGCCAGGCAGATCTTCTGTAGCCTCTGTAGCACTTCATCAAAACTCAATCCCTCGTTAGCCGCCTCGTTCAAGGCAACCGTTTCCTGCAACCATGCGCGTATGGGAAGCTGCTCGACATCCTCCAGTGAATGAACCCTGGCAAATCGATATCGATCACTGTTGCCTTCCAACAGTTGTTCGTCATCCGTCAGTTCAGGGCCACGCAGGAAATAGATGTTGCAGCGAGCCTTGAGCGGCTGAAGCCAGCAGACATCGGCCGTTGTGCGATACAGCGCCATTGCATTCTGACCGCCAATGTAGCTTTCCTCCGCGTCCGGTAATTCCGCGAACACTATATCGCGCAGAGCTTTCGCAATGTTCTGTACGGCACGTGTGCGACCCTTGATGACTCCGTTAAAGCTTCGTGGTCGGGTGGGCTTTGCTGTAGCAGCTTTCTTTTTGGCCATCATTCAATCAAAAGGATGTTTTGAGAGTGTTGTCGTTGCTCAAGCGGCTTCGCGATATCCCTATGTGTAAACTCCGACGGCAGCGCTGCCAACACCCGGTTTGCCCTCTTTTTCCGAACATAGCGATAAGCGACTCAATCATTTCGTGGCGATCCCATCTGCGCACTGATGAGTTGGTGCTCAGATCCCGATACCGTTATAAACGGCCAGCCTGCGCGCACGAGTTCTGTTGTTTGTACTCGCTTTTCGGCCCCTTCTTGAGACTGGTAATTGTGATTCGCCGACTCCTATTCTTCGGCGTGTGCTTGCTCTGCGCAGCCAGTCTGCGCGATGCACAGCTCCGTGCGCAGTCGATCAGTCTGCCTAATGCGTGGAGGCCGATGCAATGGCTCAACACGAATACAACACCGCATCCGTCGGTCGTTCGTGTCTTTGCTCCCGAGCCAGACGGGATGTCAGTCGGTTCTGGGACGCTCGTCGCCATCGCACACCAGTATGGAATGGTTGTGACGAACTGGCACGTGGTGCGTGACGCCCGAGGCGAGATCTCGGTGGCTTTCCCAGATGGGTTCCGTTCCAGCGCGACTGTGTTGAAGGTCGATCAGGACTGGGACTTGGCGGCGTTGTTGATCTGGCGACCCAAGGCAACACCGATGCCCATTGCCTCGATCCCGCCTAAGCCGGGAGATTCACTGACCATCGCAGGCTACGGTCAGGGAAACTATCGCTCGGTTAGAGCCCGCTGCACTCAATACGTTTCACCTGGAGACAACTTTCCCTACGAAATGGTTGAAGTGGCGGCGGAAGCACGAGATGGTGATTCGGGTGGACCGATTCTCAACGATCGAGGGGAGCTGGCCGGCGTCCTCTTTGGAGCAGGCCGCGGTACCACCTCGGGAAGTCAGAGCAGCCGGGTGCAATGGTTCCTGGCCGACGTTTGGCCGCCGCAACTCGATCCATCGAACACGCGCGTTGCCTCGGCTCCTACACTCGAAAATCCACAGCCCTTCTATCCGAATTCCGATGCACAAGCGAGTCAACCGACTTCGTTGTCGGATCGTCAGCCACAGAATCGGCGTCAGCCAGAGATCGCACGCCAGGCGGAACCGTTTCGGCATGAGCAGCCGCCGACGGAGCCATCGGTGGCAAGAAGCGATCATCCGGAATCGATTCGTCGACTCGCACCAACGAATCGCCAGCGTGCTGAGGCTGCCTGGTCCAACGTGAACGGTCAACGAAACGAACCGGAGTTCGTGCGTACGTCGTCCGACGATAGGGGCAAACCGGCACGCAACGAGCAAGGTGTGCGCCCGCCGGAGACCGACGCGACAGCCTCACCCCCTGTCAGTGAGGTCGATTGGGATTGGATTCTCGGCGACACCGCTTTGGAGAAGGTCAAGACGGTTCTGGCAGCGATCGGTCTGTTTGCGATCGTGATTCAGATGGCGAAATGGTCGGATCGAGAGGAAGAGGCGGAAGAGGAATCAGAGTAGATCGGTCGACCCGATTGGCGCACCTCGATTGACTCAATACGTGGCCCTCGTTCACGCTCGTTTCTATTCTTAATCGTGTCCCGCCGGCAAAAGCGCGCAAAGTGGCGACGATATCCTGGGAACGAATGACCATGAATTGCTAGACTGATGGTCATGAGACCCGGATCGAAATTCGTAGTCTTCGTCGCTATCCTGTCGATGATATCTGTCTTCGCGTTGGCTGACGCTCCTGATCCGCAACCGTCAGGATCAGAAGCTAGATTGGTCGCTCGTGCTGCATCGAAGGACATGGAGGATGACGTCTTCACGTTTGTGCGAATCCGTTACGACAGCAGTGGCGGTTTTGGAGAATCGTGGTACCACTACGAAGGCCGCGATTGGGAACGCTGGGAGACAGATTATCCGCGTGCCGAACGCAACTTGCTGTTTCGATTAACCGAGTTGACGTCGATCAAGGTCGCGCCGCAACCCATCTCCATGCGATTGACTGACAAACGCCTGTTCAACTACCCGTTTATCTTCATGAGTGACGTCGGTTGGCAGATTCTCTCGTCCGACGAACGTCAGCAACTGCGTCAGTATCTCGAGCGCGGGGGATTCCTTTGGGTCGATGATTTCTGGGGGCACGCAGAATGGAACAATTTCTATCGCAACACAGCGAATCTGGCACCAGGTTGGAAATGGCGTTTGGTGCCGAAGGATCATGAAGTCCTATCAACGGTCTATCCGCTGAAGGAGTGTCCGCAGGTGCCGGCGCGCATTTTCTACACGCAACGAAAGCTAAGTTACGATCCACCCGGCGTGCACCGGTATCCGAACGGTGGAGCCGCGGATTTGAGGCAGGTTCGTTTGATGGGACTATTCGACCGTCAGGGCAAGCTCCTGGCGATCGCCACCCATAACACCGACATTGCTGATGGATGGGAACGCGAGACAGAATCGAAAGAGTTCTTCGAGAAGTTTTCGATTAAGGCCTACGCGATGGCGGTCAACATCATCGTCTACGCGCAAACACACTAGTGGCTCGATTCTAGTCATCGACAAGTCGAAGATCTGCCAGGTAGATCGCCGTGAGGTTTCTCCCGCGGGCATCTTTTTCGTGAGACGAATACCAGGATACCGTCGCGTGGGTCGGTGATAATGCAGTGAACCCGGGATAAGACGTGTCGCCGCCACTCGGCAGAATCGCAAACTCTTCTAAATTGTCGCCGATCAGCCAGCAGAGTGACGTGACCGGACCATCGGCTGTTGTGTGACGACCTCCGACCAACGTGTGTTTGCCCCACTTGGCGATGAGCGGTCCGCCGATCGTGCGGCTCAAACTCGAACGTTGCCAAATTTGATACGGAGGATCTGAGCGAAGAAGCTGAGCAGGTTCACGACGCCGCCCAATGCCGACGATGCGGCCGCCTGGTTCGAACAGAAAAGCGGTCTCGTCACCCGCGACTTCCTGGAACGTCGCTCGCTTCCGCCAGATCTTTCCGTCGTCGCTTTCGAGCATCAGCGACTCAACCGATCTTGGTTCGCCGCGCGGACCCACCTTGAATGCGATCTTTCGGCGAGCGCACAGATACGCCTTGTCCCCGAATGCGGCCGCACGCCAAACGTAGTGCCCAAATGTGCCATGCAGCTCAAACGGATCCGACCAATTCACACCGTCGGTGGTCTGTACACCGTAGCCGAGGTGAAGATTCAGCTCGAGGTCCTGGCTACGTTTGATGGGCGCATCGCCGCTGTACCAAGTGCCGGTGTACACGAACAGCCGGTCTCGGAAGATCAAAAAATGCGGATCACGCGTGTCGCGCTTCGGGACGCTGAAACGATAAACCTGCTTCCAATCCTGCAAGTTCGGGCTAGAAAGAACGATCACCGACGCGTTCGGACTCACACCGTGCCCATCTGGGCAGGATCGAAACGTCAGATAATAAGTGTCGCCAAAGCGTGTCAGGTCCGTAAATGCATTATGCTCGCCGTTGTGGAATACGCGGCGGACGTTCTCAACTTCAACCTTGGGTGCGCCAATAACGGCTGTTGATAAGCTCAGGATCAAGCTGACAATGGTGGATGGTTGATGCATCATATTGGAGGTCACCGTTCAGGATTGCATGTTTAGGTCCAACGCTTCCGCTAGGGTAAGGTCAACCATAAACGTTCGAACTTCCGATGTGAACTCAAAAGTTCGTTGTCCACGCAAACACGGTTAGTCAACGCCGGAGTCATCGATGGAATTACCGGGCCAGCAACTGATGGAAGCATTTTTGTCAGATGACCATCCAGTCGTCGCCGAGCTGCTTGGCCGGCACCCTCAGTTTCGCGAACACATCAATCGGGGTGTTTTCGATTGGAACATGCCGCCACTGGCAGCCGCCAAGAGCCGAGAGATGGTCGACGTCTTGATCGACAACGGCGCTCAAGTGCAGAAAGTAACGGAGTGGTGGGCTCCAGGATTTGGTGCCTATCAAGTCGAGCAAGCCACGGCGCTTTATCTTGTTCAACGCGGCGCGGAGCTTACGATTCATGCGGCGACGGCGATTGGATTGATCGACATCGTGCGCGAAATGCTCGAGCGATCACCGGAATGGGTTTCGGCGAAAGGTGGAGACGGTTGCCATCCGCTGCACTTTTGCACTGACCGAGACCTTGCTGCTGTACTTCTTGCAAATGGTGCTGACATCGACGCTCGCGATGAAGACCATGACTCAACGCCCGCGCAGTGGCGAATTGGCGATGCGCCCGACCTCGTTAAATTCCTTCTGCAACGAGGCGCGACGCCCGACGTTTTCATGGGTGCCGGTTTAGGAGATGCGGATCTGACAGAACGTCTCGTGACGGATGACCCCTCGGTCACATCACATCGGATCGGTAACGACAAGGGCCTATTTCCAGGCTGTGGCTTCAAGGGGCGTGGCGGTTCGATCTACCAATGGTCGCTGGGTTTCAATCTGTCGCCACACGAGGTTGCGCTCAAGCGAGGTCATACGAAGATCTACGAATTTCTGATGGACCGTAGTGCGCCCGAGGCCAAGTTCCTAGTCGCTTGTACCTCGGCCAATCGTGCTGTGGCCGAATCGATTGCGGCAGACCATCCTGAGATGGTTGGCACGCTTGACGAAGAAGATCTCGCGCTACTGCCAAAGTTCTGTTGGGAGACGAACAAGAACATCGATGCAGTTCGCTTGATGCTTGATCTCGGTTTCCCCGTCGATGCCCGCGAGCACAATCATGGCTGTACAGCACTACACAACGCTGCGTGGTGTGGCGATCTCGAGCTGGTTCAGCTTTTAATCGAACGTGGGCATCCGACCGATGTTCGCGATCCCGACTATGAGTCAACACCCATCGGGTGGGCTGTGCACAGTTGTACTGAGGCGAAACGACATCCGAATGGAAAGTTTCCCGAGGTGGTCCAACTGTTGCTGGACAACGGCACACCCTTCGATGCCAAGTATTATCCGGTAGGCCACGAAGGAATCGATGCGGTCATCAAGCAGAAGCTAGGGCTTTAGAGCAACTTATTGTTTCCCGTGTCCGGGAGGCGAGGCTCCTGCCGAGCCGATTGCGCTCATGCGGCTCCCAAGGAACTTGTTGATTGTTGAAGTACCAGACGGCCTGCGGCGTTCCACGATCAACACCGCCCCTGCAAGGGGGTTAGAATGCTCCGCAGGAGCCTCGCCCTCCCGAATCGCGTGCGCGCAATAGGGTAATCCGCTTTAGTCCGTCCTCGTACAGAGCGACAGGCCGTCGCCATGGCCGTTACGCTCTACTGCGAACTACAAAGAAAAGGCGAACCGCGATTCACATTAACTTGGATCGTCCCTTTTGGCCTCCTTTTGACGGAAGCCAATCGGCATGACGGTACGATTTCGGTGACCGCTGAAACAGTTCATGTTTCACGCGTTGGCGTATTCAATCGCGGTTCACCTAAGTTCGTGCCAGCGATTTCGGGAGGGCGAGGCTCCTGCCGAGCCGAAAACGCGCTGGCTCGGCAGGAGCCTCGCCGCCTCGCCCTCCCAAGCACGGATAATCGTGAGTTGTTCTAGCAAGTGAAGGATATCGAGGTGTGCTAATCGCCAAGAGCTAGAAACGGCTCGTCTTCATCCAACAGGTCGAGATTCAGATCGTCTAGATGAGCGAACGCCTCGTCGACGATCGTGGTCCGATTGCGTCGATGCTGCTCGAATTTTCTTACAAGCTGCTCGAAAAAGTCTGGATAGCCGATTCGCAATCCTGCCGAGCTACTGAAATGACCGACATCCGTTGGTTCGGTGTCTTCGTCAGTCGTTTCGATCGTAGACGGTTCGTCGGCCATGGCTGCTGCAACCGCCGCCCTTGGCACCTCGTTGAACGCGACGGCACAGATGGCACATTGCACCGTCACCGTTTCGACGTCGACATACGTTATCGTGGCTCCGCCCGGATTGACCTCGACCAGGCCGGGCATTTCGGTGGGAACGCCCGCCTGTGCGTCGACAACGAGTTCGTCAGTCCCCGTGCCACCGAAAACAGAGAATGTCGCTCCAAGGTCGGGTGTGATGGAGAAGAGATCATCGCCGTCCGAACCAAAGATAACGCCCAGCAAACTGCCTGTCGTAGCGACCGTAAAGGTATCAGTATCCGATCCACCGATGAGGTTTTCGATATCTTCGAAGGTGATGCCGTTGACGGTGCCGCCGTTCAACGCATCGACTGAGAATGTGTTGGGCAGATTATCGCCGACCAGAAAATCAGCCTCACCCTGTCCATTAATCGATCCGGACCAGCTGCCACCGGTGAACGCGAACAGATCTTGTTCGTCATTACCAACCACGTTTCCGATGTTCAGGAATCCGCCAGTGCCGGTCGCATCACCGCTGTCTGGCCCGGTGGCTTCGAAGACGTTGAATACGTTGTCGCCTTGTAGTGTATTGCTTCCACCTCCACCATCAATGATGCCCCTTAGCGTACCACCGTTGAGCGTAAACGTATCTGTTTGACTACCGCCCGTTAAGTTTTCGATTTCGAAGAATCCACCGGTGATTCCCATCAGCGTTCCGCTGTCCGGACCGGTCAATTCGAACGTGTTGTCGACATCGGCTGCGATCAATGTGTCTGTGCCGAGGTTACCACGGAGCTCGCCCGAGAGCATGCCCGGTGCGACTAGGGTGAACGTGTCATCGCCGAAGCTACCGCTGATGTTGCCGATCCGGAAGAAGGAAGTCATGCCATCCACGTTTCCTTCATCAGACTCGGTAATGGAAACGTTGAGTGCAGCAAACAGTCCACGCAATCGATTCGTACCGAGACCACCTTCGATTTCGCCTGAGAACGGACCGTTGACCAGCCAGAATTCGTCATCGAAGTCGCCGCCAACCAATCGTTCCACACCCGTAAAGCCGCCAAGTGGATTGGCACTACCCGAGTTGGGTCCTGTGACGATGAAAATCGATGAGTCGGCAATCGACACTTCATCCGAGCCACCAGCGGCGGTGAACGTTCCCGAAAGCAGACCGGCGGCGGCGATTTCGAGTGTATCGGCTTGAGTGCCACCGGTCAGATTCTCAATATTCAAGAAGCCGTCCATCACGCCGAGGGTCGTGCCGCTGTTCGAGCCGGTCACGGTAAACGTATTCATGCCGTCGTCGCCAATCAGAGTGTCGCTGCCTAAGCCACCGTCGACTGAGCCAGACAGCGTACCACCGGCCAGCGTAATCGTATCGTCACTGTCACGACCGACGAGGCTTCCGATTTGGCTGAACAGGCCACCAATTCCCGTCGCTGTCCCGGTATCTCCGAGCGTGATCGTGAAGGCCGTGGGCACATCGGTTGCCTGCAGCGTATTGTCACCCAGGCCGCCAATCACGTTGCCAGTAAGCGATCCTACCCCAAGGTCGAACGTATCGGATTGGTCGCCGCCGGTCAGATTCTCGATGTTTGAGAAGTCAAAGAGGTTGCCGACGGAAGAGTGTGTGCCCTCATTCTCGTCGCCGAGTGTAAAGGTCGTTTCAACATTGTCGCCGATCAACTCATCGAGGCCGTCTCCACCGTCGACGAATCCGCCGTTGAGGGTCCCACCCGAGGTAAGTGTGAACGTATCGATGCCCGCACCACCGGTCAGGTTCTCAACGTCTGCGAAGTCGCCAATGCCAGAGATGTCGCCAGAGGCAATGCCGTTGATGGTCCACATGCGATTTGCATCGTTTCCGAGAATCGAATCGCTTCCCGCATTGCCGTTTACGGCACCGGTGACCGTTCCGCCTTGCGTGAAATCAAACGTGTCGTCACCTGCACCGCCATCGATATCGCCGGTGATCGTGCCGCCAGGCTCAAAGATAAACGTGTCGTTTCCGACTCCACCGATAAGATTCTCGATGTTGATGAACTGCACACCGTTCAATAGGCCTTCGTTCACTCCCGTAATGACCCACACGTTGTCGCCATCTCCGCTCGTGAGAGTATCGGTCAATGTGCTGCCACCGAGTAGTCGTTCAATGTTGAGTCCGGGATGCTGTACCAGGTTAGCCCCCTCCGAGACTTCGATCATTTGGCCCACGACAAATGACAGCGGCAACGTGACGGCCGAGAAGTCCATGAAATCATCGCTTCCCTCGGACGCAAATTCCAAAACGGTATCGACACCCCAGCCATCGGCAAAGATATACGTGTCGTCACCCTGGTTGCCAATCAGTGTGTCGTCTCCCATCAATCCAATGAATGTGTCGTCGGCATCACCGCCGATGAGAATGTTGTCTTCATCACTCCCCCGTAGCGGATCTGGCGAAACAGTCCCAATGGCGTTCTCAAACAGTCCTGGTGATGGTGTCGTTACTTGCTGGCCCGGCGCGTAGGTTGCAATGATCAAGGGCGCCGACAGATCGACGTTCACGGGGCCGGGGATCGCACTAAAGTCGAGTGTGTCCTGCCCAATGGTCTCAATCAGCTGATCGTTGTTGGCCGGTTCGCCTGGTGTAAAGACATAGGTATCGTCACCCGCCTGGCCCAACGCCGTGTCGGAGCCGCTGCGACCATCAAGCAGGTTGTCACGGCTGTTGGCAATCAACGTATCATCGTCCGCTCCGCCTACGAGCTGCTCGAAGAACTCGAACTGCTCGTCAAGGTTGGTATTGATTGTGCGTGAACCAACATTGGAGTGTTCGGCAATCTTCGGTTTAGCGAAATTCACTTCGCTGCCCGAGATATCAACGATCACAGGCTCGCCCACCGCCAATCCATCGAACTTCTTTTCAGGCAGTCCGTCGAAGTTTAGTTGATCGGCGATGCCCTCGTCCCACCGTTGGTTCGTTCCGCCGTCCTCAAGTTCCTCAACCGTGTCTACTTCATTGGCCACCGTTGTTGGACCGAAGTAGTACGTATCGTTCCGCAGTTGGCCGGCGAGCGAGTCGTTGCCCGCATGATCGAACAGATGATCGTCATCACCAAGGCTCAAAATACAGGGATCCGAGACCGTGTTGTCGCCTCGCAGATCGTCTTCACCGCCGAACGCGTAGATGAAATCGCTGCCGTCGGGCAACTCGATGTGCTGGAAATTCCCAAAATCGATGTTGGATACGGTTTGGTTGCTTTGTGAAATCGTGACGATGTGGCGACCGCTTTCTGGGAAGCTTTGCGCATAAGTCTCCTTGATGACTTCGCGCACCGAGTAGGTTCCCGGTCCGATGTTGTCGATGGTGTACGTTCCGTCGTCCGCCGTGATGTCGAAGGGTTCACCGGGATCGAACTGTCCATCGTCATCGAGATCGACGTAGATGGTGAATCCTCCCAGTCCATCTTCGATTTGTTCAGGATCTTCGGGATCCTCCGGGTCGCCAAGGATGCCGTTGCAGTTTCTGTCGTGAATCTTGGTACCGGTGATTCGACCGTTGCGGAAATTGCCAAAATCTCGCCCGAGCACGACGTCGCCATCTTCGACGGTCACAACGTAGTAGCCGCTCGGCCCTTGCAGCAGCGCGGTTGGTCCAAGCAATCCGGCCGTGACGATGTCCAGTTGACCGTCTCGATCCAGGTCGTCGGTCATTAAGTCAACAGGCTGTGGCCCCACGGATTCCGTCAAGGGTGGTAAGAATCCACGATCTTGTCGTGCCAGAAAGATCAACACCTCGTCGGTCAAACCGTTGGTGATCATGAGATCCGGTAACTCGTCGCCATCGATATCGCCGGCCGTCACCGCGCGAACCTCAGCCGGAGATGGCAGTACTAATGGATCATCGCTGAAGGAGATGCCCAGGACTGAGCTCAAGCCGTAGTAGACTGCTGCACCATCCCCCGTCGAAGCAACGGCGATGTCATGATTTCCATCGCCGTCAAAGTCACTGACCGCAAACCGCGCGGCGTTGTTGATCACCGGAAGTTTCGCATCCGCTTCAAGCATCTCTGCATCGGCGCTATTGACGAAGATCGCTACAACACTCTCCTCACGACTCAGGACGGCGACATCAGGTCGTCCATCGTGGTTGAAATCGGAAACTTGGGTGTCGACTGGACCCATTCCAACGGCTACTGTTTGCACCAGCGACAGTCCGCCCGTCTTGTCATTGGTGTAGATCGAGAGTGTGTTATCCGAGCGGCCTGTGACGGCAACGTCTTGAGCACCATCGAGGTTGAAATCAAGAATCGACAGGCTGGTCGGCGATGCCGCGACACTGACGACATTGCGACTTGAGAACATGCCCTCGCCGGCGTTGAAAAGTGTGACCAGCTGTGCCGTATCTTGCAGCAGCACGTTAAGGTCGACGGCGGCATCTCCATTCATGTCGGCCAACTGAAGGTCGATCGGGTTGCCACCTAGCTCTAGCCTTCTTGGGTTCGCAAATGTACCGTCGCCTTGATTATCGTAGATGAGAATCGAGTTGAAGTCGGCAATGAGAATGTCAGAATAGCCATCGCCAGTGACATCCGCTGTGCGTGTGACGATGGGTGACTGACCGCCCGTCATCGAATCGCTTTGGAAAGTGACGATCGGAGCTGTCTGGGTCCAACCTTCTTGCGGTACTTCTCGCACCACATAGGTTCCGGCATCAAGTCCCATGAACCAATAGTCGCCTGCGCGGTCAGTCTGTTGACTTGGTTCGTCCTCGTCCAACACACCGTTGTTATTCAGATCAAGATAAATGGTCCAACCCAGAATGCCGCGGTCATTCCTTCCGCGCACGCCATCGCCGTCGAAGTCGTTGAACTTCGTTCCGTGAATTTCCGCATCGAGCGGGAAGTTGCCAAAGTCCAATCGTTCGAGACGTTCACCGGGCTCGAGCCCCACCACGTGAACTCCCAGACCGCTCGGGGGACCAAGAATGGACAGGTTGTCGATCCAAAACTCTTGCCCACCGATCGAAAACTGAGAAACATTCCCCAAGAATACCAGCAGCCCTAGGTTGTCATTGATCGACTGGACTGCCGCCTGCACGCCGCCAATCGACTGGCCGTTCAGGTTGTTCATGTTCGGCACATTTCGTAGTTGGCCGTTGACGCTCACGTTGACGTTGCCACCACTGTCGCTAAAGAAAACGCCCAGTCCTGTCACGGGGACGTCGAAACCAAAGTCGACGTTCGCGCTGGTTGTTTCCAAGGCGCGATTTGGTGGGTCTACACCCAGAAGCAGCCCCTGTGCTGATCCATCTGAGAAGACTGTTCCATCCGAGGTTCGGAAGTCCTGGACCGTCACGGTGGTTACCAAGCCATCGTTCGACGTCGTCTGGAATGAATCGCCCACGGAGAAGACCAGCTGTGGATTGACATCTTCGAATCCAAACAGCTCCTGACTAGGCTGCGGAGCTGGGAATGTTTGAACCCATCCATCCTGCAGGACTTCGGCGACCGTATAGGTCCCCGGTGGCAGGTCCGTGAACCAATAAGCACCGCGCTCGTTGGTGGTCGTCATGGGCTCGCCTTCGTCCAGCTGCCCGTTCTCGTTCAAGTCCAGGTAGATCTTCCAACCCGGAAGCGGGATTTCCGATCGATCGAACTCGCCATTCTGATTTCGATCGAGCCATTTGAATCCATGAATTGATCCGGCACGTGCATTTCCAAAGTCCAGACCTTCGACGGAACTGCCCGGTTCGAGCGTGACGGTGTGAGCGCCCTCGGGGAATGTTTGGATCCACCCGTCTTGCGGTACTTCTGCCACCGAGTACGCACCTGGCGATACATCCGTGAACCAATAATCGCCGCGTGCATTGGTTTGCTGCGAAGGCTCGCCCTCATCCAACTGACCGTTGTTATTCAGGTCCAGATAAATGGTCCAACCTTCCAATCCCCGATCGTTGGGACCACGCTTGCCGTCGCCATCGCTGTCGAGCCATTTCGTCCCGTGAATCGAGCTCGACTGGCGTTGATTACCGAAGTCAGCATTACGAACGAAATCGCCGTTATCCAGATTCTGCAACAGCACGTAGTGAGCATCGGTTTGAATGAATTCGATGCCCGACACCTCTGCCGTGGCTGCTTGTGGTGTAGTGGTTACCGCACCGGTGTCGGGGTCAACGGTGAAGACCGTGTGCAACTGTTGTCCGTTATGGACTCCGCGTAGCAGCCCGGATTCAGGGTCAAAATCGATGCCGGCCAAGCCGCTGCCTTGCTCTTCAACGGGAACCGCGATGACAGCCTGCACCACACCTGTGTTCTTATCAATTTGACGGACGAGGCCCGTAACATTTACATCGTCGGTGGTCGAACGACGATCGTAGACGAACAAATTGCCTTTGTCGTCCAAGGCGACCCCCGAATGGTCGATGCCATCGATCGTGGCCACGAATTGGGCTGCGCCTACTGTCGGGCGGCAGACGAGCGTGTCACCGCCAGCGCAGCTGGAGTAATCCAACTCGACTCGATAGAGCCGATCCGGCGTGCGACTATCACCGCCGGTCACGGTGTACATGTCCACGGTTGCGCTGGCCGGATCAAACGATGTGGGATCAAAGTCGAAGTCGGCCTCACCGGGGAATAAGAATGATCCGTCAGCTGCTTGCAGGAAGCCCAGATTGATCGATCGTCCTCGCAAAGGCTCGATCAAATAGAACCGTCCACCTCGAGCCAGCCCGTACACTCGATTGTCCCACGGTGATAGAGCGATCCCTGAGAGCGAGTCATCCGGATCGATACCCAGGCTACGAAAACGGCTCACATCGCCAGTCGTCAATTCGAGATGAAACACCTGGTTGCGAACCGACGAGCTGGCTAACAGATGATCAGCTGGATAAGTCTGGACAAAGTTGGGCGTGATCTCTTCGCGGATCCAGAAATCACCGGCTGGCAAATCGACGAAGCGGAACGAACCCGCTTCGTCCGTGAACGTGAACGGTTCGCTGCTGAACACCGGAGGATCGTCACCAACGCTCACGATGTCGCGTACACCATTGTTGTTCAGGTCCAAATAGATCAGGACGTTAGCCAGCGGCCCTTCGAATTCGCCGCGGCGTCCGTTGCCGTCTGAATCTTCCCACTTGATGCCTTGAATCACACCATTGCCTTCGCCACCGGGAATCGGAAGGCAGGCCAAGGCGTCGCATTCGGGTGTAACGGCTTCCAGTGGAATCGGGCCTGCGGGTTGCGGCCGCAGGTCGATGTTTGGATGCCGAGCCGACTCACGTGTTGCACGATTTCGTGCAGCTGAAATGATCTCTGTGCTCGGCTCTTCAACAGGCGGCTGTGGTTGCTGGCTGGGCGTTGATTCCTCCGACGTCCGTTCGACGCTCGGCACAGGATGCGGGGCGGCCGGCAACGACATTCCGTACAACTGACGGAATTCGAACAGATCCCGAAAATCGACATCGCCATCCGGCTCAAAGTCAAAGCAGTTGCTGTACGTACCCGTGCCGGGTTCCATTGGGTCCGTTGACGAATGGAACGCGATGTTAAAGGCGATCACGTCCGCCACGTTGATTTCATTGTCGAAGTTGCAGTCGGCAACTCTTCGATTACCGAAATCGATGTTCGTTACACTGTGAATCGGATCTGCTGGTGGTTGTTCTGGGTCCTCGGGCTCATCAATGATGGGCAGCTGAAGGAAGTGCCGCTGAAGACTGCCGTTGTCGTTCGGGAACGATTGACGCCAACCGATGAGCGGTGTCTCTTCCGCGACCAAATAAGTTCCCGGCAAGAGATTCTCGAATTGGTACTCGCCCGCGGCGTCCGTGATGGTCGACGGTTCACCGGGGTCGCGCTGGCCATTCATGTCCAAGTCGATGTAGATCAAAAAGCCAGGTAGCACCGGTTCGCCTTCGTCCCGCACTCCGTCACCGTCATCATCACGCCACTTCGTTCCGCTGATCGTGACTTCACGTGAATTCGCGAAGTCCATGGCGGCTGCCACTTCACCGGGCTCAAGTTCGATGGTGAACGACTCGGCGCCGCCCGGCAGCGACTGCACAAAGTCTGCCTGTGGAACTTCGCGGACAACGTATGTTCCAGGCAGTAAGTCCGGGAAGCTGTAGGTCCCTGTTTCGTCCACGTCGAGCGTATTTACATTGTCGACCTGCGTTGTCTTATCGATGTCGTTGTTATCAAAGACGCCGTTGTCGTTCAGGTCCAGATAGACCTGCCACCCCGGAAGGAACACGTCACCGGTGAGGTTGTCTGGGTTGGCGTCCAGCAAACGCTGCCGACCGTCACCGGTCAAATCCAGCCACTTGGCTCCGTCGATCCTGGCGGTCAAGACGTTACCAAAGTCCCATCCATCGGGTGTCATCAGCTTGGCCGTGGCGGCCCAACCCTCTTGTAGGACCTCGTTGACGACATAGTCGTCGGGCAGCAGGCCATCAAAACGGTACAAGCCCGACTCGTCGATTTCCGTCTCGGCATCATCGAATGACGTAATCGCGGTCGGTTCGGTCGGTTGTCCGAATTCGTCGCGAGTCAGAAAACCGTCTTCGTCCAGGTCCAGGTAGATCGTCCAGTTGGGCAGGCCAGGTTCGCCTTCGTCACGCGTGCCGTTGGCGTTCAAGTCATGCCATTTGACACCTTCAATCACAACCTGTTCTACGTTTCCGAAGTGACGATTCTCCGTTGGTTCGCCTGAGATGACTTCGACGATATGTTCGCGTCGGCCGGTTTCAACATTGAGTGGCGGGAAGGTTTGCACCCAACCTTCGCGCGGCACTTCCGCGACCGTATACGTTCCGGGCTTCAGATCGTCGAGTTCATACATGCCATTCACGTCGGTGATGGCTCGGTCTTCGCCTTCGTCCAGTTCTCCGTTGTTGTTCGCATCGATGTAAATCTCAACGCCTGACTGACCAATAATCGGCAGCAGGACGCCGTCACCGTTGGTGTCATTGATCTTCAATCCGGTGATGCTGCCGTGACGGTAGTTTCCAAAGTGGGCATCGGTGATGTGATCTTCGGATTGGAGCACGAACATGTGCAGTCCCAGATTCGATTCCAGATCCGGGAAGGATTGCTTCCAACCCTCGTCAGCTTTGTCAGGATTGACGTCAGGATCGTTGTCTGGAACGTCGAGTAATTCCGCAACTACGTAGAGACCGGGAACTAGATCGGCGAAGGAGTATCGCCCGTTAACATCGGTGGTATCGAGTATGTCCCCTGCATCGAACTTGCGATTGAGATTGAGATCGAGGTAGACATCAAAATTCGACAGTGGCGGTTCTAAGTTGTCAAAAACTCCGTTGGCGTTGAGGTCGTCGAACTTTGTACCTTCGATCATCACACGAACCATGTTTCCGAAGTTGACATTGCTGATCGTCTCAGCAAACCCGACGGTAATCGCATGCTGACCATTGAAGGGGAAGGTAGGTTCGAATGCCCCGATCAGGCTCTCCTTGACCACATGGTCGCCCGCCGGCACATTTGCGAAAACATATTTGCCTTCGTCGTCCGTCGTGGTTTCCACGTCTTGCGGTTCGTTCTCTAAATCCAAGAGGATTGTCACGCCGGGCCGCGGCGGTTCGTTTTCGTCAAAGATGCCGTCGCCATTTAGGTCGTGCCATTTGATACCGGAAACCGTCGAGAGTTCGATGTTGCCGAAGTCCAGATTCGTCGCTCGCTCGACATCCTCGGGGAAGAGTCCGGAGTTGAGCGCGATGGAGTAGGCAACAAACGTTTCACCATCAAACATCTCTTCGGCGGCCATCGCCATGTTGCCGGTCTCGGAATTGACTAGCACTTCGTCGCCGACCAAAGGAAGTGTCGGCTGGTAGCCGTCTTGAAGCCGCTCATATACGAAATAGACGCCAGCTTCGAAGCCCTGCAATTGGCCGCCTTCGCGCTCGTCAAAGAACGAGTAGAGACCACTTTCGGTTTCCGCATCAATCGCGCCGTCCTCGTTCACATCGATGCTCTGCGTCACGGTGGTACCCAGCAGGATGCCCTCCGCGTCACGCAATTCGATGGTCCAGCCGTCCAGCCCCAGCTCGCCTTCGTCACGAATACCGTTGCCATCAACGTCACGGAACTTCTGACCCTCGATGGAGACTGGCAGCGTAGGCAATAATTCGGGTGGCGGATCAAAGCAAGTATCGAATACGTAGCCACCCGAGATGGGGCTGGCAAAGGGGCGATTGTCGAGCGTGTAGTCGACGTTCAAATCCGTCGTGCCGCCGATCATCGTGTTCTGGCCATTGGTGCCGCACATCGGGCTATCGTTGTCGGGACCTCCTTCCAGATAGTCGTGTTGGTCACTCGGCAGCGAATTCGGATCGGTGGCATCCGTTGTAATTTGCCAGGCGAACATGACATCGTTGCCCCAGTCGCCGAACAGCTGATCCGTCCCCTCTTCACCAACGAGCAGATCGTTTCCAGCATCGCCGTGCAGCCGGTCGTCGGCGTCAGTGCCGCCTTGATTGAAAGTCATATTCAATACTTCGCCGTCGGGCTGCGGGACGGGAACGACGCCGGCGGCTAGGAAGGCGATAAAGTCGAGTGCGTCGAAGTTAGCGTCTTGATCTGTGGGTAGCGGTCGCTTTGCAGCTCCGCCAGGGAAGGCATCCCCTTTGAACATGTCCAGGAACAGTGTGCCCACGAACCCGTCCAGGGCTTCGTATCCCACCGGTAAACCGCCGACGACCAGATCATGATCAGCGCCGCCAAATAAATCGTCACCGATGACATTGATGTCTATGTCGCCTGTATCCTGACCGCCGCTGACGAAGTCGTCACCAGATCCACCGCGGGCTGTATCGTTGGCTATGTCACCGAGAATGAAATCGCGATTTGGCCCACCGTCGATGTCGTCGGCACCGGCTTGACCGAACAGACGGTCTTCTCCCAAGTTGCCGCGAATGGTGTCGTTACCGTCTTCACCAAAGATTGTGTCGTCGCCTGAATCCCCCTGTAGCGTGTCGCCAGCAGGTCCGCCGAAGATGAAGTCGGTTCCCGCCCCGCCGAAGATCGTGTCGGCCTGACCATTGCCTTGCAGGTCGTCATCGCCTCCGTCGCCGTAAATGGTGTCAGTACCCGCGTTGCCTTGTACGAAGTCGATGCCGTCGCCGGCTCGAATCACATCGGCCCCGTCGTTGCCATTGATGGTATCCTCGCCAGTGCCGCCGAAGATCGTATCTGGGCCACCTTCACCGCGGATGGTGTCGCCTCCGGCGTTGCCCTCGATCGTGTCCCCCATTTCGCGGCCTTCGATGAGATCGGCACCGGCGTTACCAACGAGAATGTTGGGTGCGTCGTTACCGAGGATCTGATCGCTGGCGCGCCCACCCACGATGTCCTCGAAGTTAGCGCGTAGCACACCGTTGCCGGTCGTGACACGCCGCGTTGCGTGCTCAGCGATAACGGATCCCGCCAGTAACGTCTGTTCAGCAGAAATATCGGCGATCAGTGGATCGGAGGAAGGCAGGTCGGCAAAGTTGATCTCGTCATGGTTGAATCCTGGCGTATCCTCGATCACCACGTCGATGTGCGAGTTTTGGTCCTGACCGATTGCCGCATGGAAGACGTATTTGTCGTCGCCTGGTCCCCCGACGAACTCGTTGTTGTTCTTGTTGTCATAAAAGGTGTCGCCCGCCATACCGCCGGTCACGTTCTCGAAGTTTTGCGGACCATCGATCGAGATTCTTCGTTTGTCGTGACTTGCCCGTCCGTTGAGCAGGTTTACCGAGACGGGTGAGGTCACGGAGGTAAAGATCAGCCGCTCCATGCCGGCCGAACTGACATCCTTGACGGTATCCGATTCCGAGCTGCCTGCGCCGACGTCGGCAAAGAGGAAGTCGTCGTTGCCCGGTCCGCCTTCCATCTGATCATCACCATCGCCTCCGGTGATGGAGTCGTCGCCGCCGGCTGCTAGGACGATGTCATTTCCCGGCCCGGCATCGATGACGTCGGGTCCGTCTTTTCCGTTAATGATGTCGTCGCCGGCACCGCCTTCGATGTTGTCGCCCAAACCACCTGCTTCGATCGAATCGTCACCGTCGTCGCCGAACAACATGTTCGACATGTCGTCGTTCTCTGGACCGCCGACGATATGGTCGTTGCCATCACCGCCTTCGATCATGTCTTGGCCCAGGCCGCCATCCAGGTCGTCATCGTCATCGCCGCCCATGAGGTTGTCATCGCCGTCGTCACCGCGCAGCTGATCGACCCCGGCATCACCGATGAGGGTGTCGCCTCCGCCGCCACCCACGAGCACATCGTCGCCTTCACCACCGGTCAGCGTGTCGTCAGCGGAGCCGCCGGTTAGCTTGTCATTTCCCTTGCCGCCAGTGAGCGTGTTCTTGCCGGAGCCACCCACGACAATGTCATCGCCGTCACCTGCGTTGACCGTGACGTCGACAGCGACCGATTTGTCGATCGTAATCTCGTCCACTCCGCTACCAGCATTAATCGTGATACTGGTCACGCCGTCGTATTCTTGAACTTGATCAAATCCGCGGACGATATAGACGTCTTTATCCTCGTCGTATTCGATCTTGATTTCGTCATCACCGTCTTCGGCGCCTTGTTGGCGTTTGTCAGCGTCGGGCCCGATGTGAACGGTCATCAGGCCTGCATTGTTGACGTTCGCCAGTTGGGGCGGTGGCAGAGGTGGGCAGCCAACCTCGAACTCGAAGATGGTAGCGCGTAGTAATTCGACGAATTTCTCGAAGATCGTAATCTTCGCACCGAAGATCTTGATTCCGACGCCGGCATAGAATTCCAGGAACACGTCCATGCTACCCTGCAAGTCGAACACACACTGCAGGCCCTGGCTGAGCCGCTGCGGCAACTCGCTGACGATGCGAAACATCTGATCGTCGTTGACATCGTTCCAGCCGACACCGATCTCGGCACCAACGCCGCCTTGCACGCCGCCCCAAACCAAGCCCAAGTTGAGTTCCGCGCCGGCACCGAATTCGGCACCGATGCCGAACACAGGGTCTTCGTCGATAAAGTGAAAACCGTCGAAAGGATTGCCGGTACGGAATCCAAAGGTGTCAAAAGCGATTGCGAAGTCGGCGAACACATTGAAGCCCGCAAAGATGGTCGCGAACAAGGGCACGGGCGGGGCGATCGGTCCAAAACTGGTACCCCACGAGAATCCCGCCTCCAAGCGCTCATCGCCCAAAAAATCGTATTGCACCAACTTGGCATCCTGTCCAAACAGTAGATTGAATGCCATGGCCGGCTCTTCGAGAATTGGGAACGTCACGCCAATTTCGCGCAGCGTATCCAGCAGTCCAGCAAAGAACCCATCCTCACCTGATTGCCCTTTTGCGCCACCGATCTTGTTGTCCAGGTTCTCTTGACCACTCACCGCGCCCGCATTCTGCGACGGATCGATGGTCGTACTGGAACTCATCAGCATCTCTTCCGCGCCGTTCCCCAACGCCGCCATCACGTCGAATTCGCCAAGGTTGATGCGCAAACCTTCGCCTGGTGAGTTGGCGATGTCTTTAACGATCTGACGAATCGTGGCCACCACGTCGATGAAATCGACAACCGTATCTACGCCATCGCCAAAGACCTCAATCAGGCTCAGCACCGTGATCGGATCCTGCCCCAACAAAACGGCCACATCCGAAAGCAACGGGACCTCGAAGGTGAGGAATTGAATCAATGGATCCAGTGGCTTCAGGACGTTATCGATCTCTTCCACAATGGGTTTGAGTACCGAACTGACGTACGACCCGAGATCGATGAAGAACGAACCGAATTTGAATTCATTCAGCTGACCCATAAACGGGTCGTCAGCGCCGAAGTCAGCCGTGAATCCCCAATCGACGAAGAAGTCGGTGCCCAGCATCGGTAGACCCTGGATGCCACCGACGCCAGCGAGCAATTCGAGATTGACGACTGCATTCAAGCCAAGTGAAAAGTCAAACACGTCGTCGAACGGTTTGTCCGATATATCCGAGAATGGCAGCATCGGGTCCGTACCGTTGATGTCCAGAGCGATGGTGCCTGTGATCCCCGTCTGTGGCTCGGCGGGCATCTCGCTATTCATCTGCTTCTTCGGCGCGGCAGTGACCTCCAGGAAGAACAGTTCCGCCGAGAGTTCCGTGTCGGGTGCCAAAGTGACACCGCCAGACAACGAGATCTCGGGTGTGTCGTCGTCGTTGGTCACAAGGAACGCGCCGGTGGCTTTGTCTAGTCCGAAACCGACGATGATGTCGTAGGTGAATTCCAGAATCAGACCGCCTTCTGCCTCGACCTCGAACACAATTGCATCGAATCCCAAGTCGAAATCGATGGGGAAGCTCACCGTGTCACCGAGATGCAGCTGGAATCGACCGCACTCGCTCTCGTTTTCAGGATCGTCGATCAGTGCATTCGTTGTTTGGTTGCCACCGAAGTTACCAATGTCGTCCAGTGTGGTGACGTTCTTCAGAATGTCGAGCTTGGCTCCCGTGCCCGCATTCGTACCGGGGCCGAGGTATTCGAACAGGAACTCGCGAAAACCATCGGTATCACTTAATGCCAGAGCAGCCGTGTCGAGTACATCAAGCAACTCTTGGAAGAAGCTGTCTTCTTCGGCCAGGTCGCCGATCAGAGGAAGGTTCGAAAGCAGGTCGCTTTTGATGGCGGAGTCGATAATCTCGAATGTGCTGTGAGCGGTCTGAGCAAGGTGTCCTAAATTGCAGGCGTCCGGATTTTCGACTGCGCCCAGTGTGGTCGACAGGTCGCTGGGAAACTGCAGGTGGAACGAATCGAAGTCGCTGAAGTCGAGGAACCCACGGACCTCAAACGGCGAAACAAACGGCAGGGTGACCGGAAGGTTAACGCCCAACATACCGTCGATCACAGGCTGAATGTCGGCACCATCTCCGAACAAATCGCCGACGGGAATGATGTTGAAGAGGTCGCCGTTGTCTTCGGTATCCACAACTTCAAAGCCAAGCCGAGCGCCCTCCATGTTGTTCTCGTTCGGAAAGAAGACAAGAATCTCGGCGTTGTTCGCCGGTGGATTGGCGAAGGTGATTCCTGAGACATCCCCAGCACCAGGGGTCAGCGTGTAGTTGGCTGGATCGTTGTCCAGAATCACCCCTCCCACACTCACGAACGCCAGATCACGCACGGAGCTGGGGATGTTTGGCAAGAGCGGGAAGCTCGTTTCATTGCCGTCGCCCATTGCGGCAGCCGGTGTGGTAAGCGTCCGTTTGAGTTCGATGTGGCCATCGGTAACGACGTCGGCACCGCCGATACCGCCGACGGTCAGCCCGAATGAAAGCCCATTTGCCTCGACGGCGGCGTTGACATCGACAAACGTCCCGGTGTCGTCGGAGTTGTCGTTTGGCACTCCTGCATCTTCGTATCCAACCAAGAACACTCGATCCGCCAGATCGATGTCGTCACCTAGATTGACCCCGAATTCAAATTGAAGCTGACCGCCGAAGGTGACGTCAAACTCGCCGCCGGTGTCGATCGTGACGGGTAGGTCTTCCCCAAAATCGAAGTCAAGCGAGACATCCTCTTCGGTGTAGCTGACTTCTTGACGCAGCTTGATGATGGCTAACGGATCACCGTTGTTATCGTTGCCTTCGATCAAGCGAATATCGAACTCGTCTTCACTCAAGCCGAGTGCATCACGTACGCGATCGGACAGTCCGCCGGCCGAGGGCAGGACCTTATCGATTTGATCGAGCGCAGCACTCAATTGACTGCTGTTGATCGAGTTCGGCAGATCATCAATGAACTCGCGGAATCCTTGCACGGCACTTGCCAGATTGGTCGCCAGCTGAATCACACTCTGCTCGCTGGTGCCAATTGCCGCAATTAGCGCGTCGTGCAACTCGCCCAGCTTCTGTCGCTGCTCTTCATTCAACTCGTCGAAGATAGCTGGGATTGCGCCTTGTGCTTCCTCCTCGGACTCGGCAGCAAGATCCAACTGTTGCGATACCAGCTCTTCGACCTCGGCCTTCAGCGTGTCGAAGTCGATGCACAAGACGTTGATGATGTCACGGAGAACGCTGTCTGGTCCTAACAGCTCATTGACGCTGCGATTGACCAACGGCAACTCGGTGTTGAGGATAGCGACATCTGAGTTCTGCAGTAGATCGATGACTTGCAGAATGCCCTCGCAGATGTTGTCGATCGAGAAGTGCTGGAAGTTGCTGATGATCTGATCGAACTGCTCGTTGGTTGTGATGTCGATATCCGTCGGGCCACTGATATCGATCAGGATTTCTGGACCGTCCGAAACGGGCTCGGACAACTCCGGGATCAGCGCTTCGGTGAAGGGATGGTTTGGATCGATTCCCAGCACGTCGTTGACCGAAATGCCGGCAAGATCACCTTGGCCTACAATCGGGAGCCGCCCGGTCCCGAGCAGTGTTGGGGTCTCAAGGTTGACAAGGTCGCCAAGTGAGCTGTCAAAGATCTCGTTCAGTGTGATGCGGCTGTCGTCGTTGATGCCAGTTCCCGGATCGACAAGAGTCAGGCCCGTGTCGATAGCGACATTGAAGTCGCCGTTCTGAATGGCCAGCCCAAGACCGCCAAAACCGACCGATAGCTCGATCTCCTCGGCGGTGATGCCGCCAGTCAGAGTGACGCCACTGTCTTCCGTTATAAAGAATCGATCTCCCAGGTTCCGCGTATTGATGTTGCCGAAGATCATGCCGTCATTCGCAAGATCCTTGCCATCGACTCCCAGGTCACCCGCAGCCGGTGAACCACCGACAGGCTGGATGGCGAATGTCGCAGCGGCGCCATCAGCCTGCAGCGTGTCATGGTCGACAAACTGAAGCTTGAAGCCGGTGACGAAGTCCGTGGCTGAATCAGGATCGACGTCTTGCTCGGTAATCACTGAGAAGTCCACCTTGTCTGCGGTGGACGACTTGATCAGGTTCAAAGCGTCGCTGATGGTGGCATTTGCGGCAAGACTGTCGACATCAATCGCTGTGACCTGGCTGACCGTAACCACTAACTTGGTCGCGTCCGCTGCTGTGACGTCGTAGACGGTATTGCCGTCACGGATTTGCCAACGATCGCTGAGATCAATGATCGATAGCTCAGGTGACACGGACAAATTCTCGTTCGCAGCGGCGAAAGCATTGACAATGCCGCTGACGCCCGTGAGATTCGTGTTGGCGTCCTTCAACACACCACCGCCGGCCTGAAAGTCCAATGTCTGTTTGTAGAGATCGGTCTTGGCCGCATCGGCGGGTTCTTCCATCAGATCGAAGGGATGTCCCGTCACATCGTCAAACATGAAGACTGACGTAGGAAGCACAACCTCGATGTCGTTGCCCTGGACCGTGCCAACACCGGTGCCGCCATTTAACTCGGACAGAGCGGTATTGAGGAATTCTGCTTCTGATTGATCGGTCGAATTAAAGTCGAAACCGATGGTCAGATCGAGCCCCACCTGAGCAAACAGCTCGGCTTCAAAGCCGGCAGCGACGCTAATGGGTCCCAGATCGTTGCCGAAATCGAGTGGTACGGGAATTGAAAACTCTTGATCCAAATTCAAGTCCATCAAGACCGCATTGGATGATGGATCACATCGCAGATTGAGTGCTTCGGCAGCCGTTCCAAACGTATCGGCGAATCGATCAACCAGACTCTGAAAGCTTTCGAAGAACACTTCCGTGCCGTCCGTCAAGTCTGCAATCACATCGTCAATCATCGAACCGACATCGAGCAGTCCGCTAAGTGACTGACCGACGAACGGAATGCCCTCGGCAAAATCCAGTGACTCAGTGAGGCTATTTAGAGTTGTCGAAAGTGCGCCGAGGTAGCTGAGGATTTCGACATTGGACAGACTCTCGAAAACCATCAAAGGTCCGAAGTCGGCGTCGCCGGTCACGAGTCCGGATTGATCATTGTCAAAGTCGAAGTCGAAGATGTTCGGAAATCCAATGTCCAACCTCGGATCAGCGCCTGGATCGAGGAAATCACAGATGGTGTGTTGTATCGGCAGAATTCCGTCCAACGAAGATGCCGTCTGCGTGGTCATTAAGGCGTCATTGAGAAACGGATCGTTGAGTTGCTCGAGCGTAATCGCACCGTTCTCGTCAGACTCCATGAACTGCAATTGCAGTCCCGCGTTCAAGACCACCGGGTCATCGGCGACGGTGACCGGCATCACACCGATGCTTGCCTCAAAGTCGCGGATGTTGACAGAATTGGCTGTGATGGTCACGTCGCCGGGCAGGATGGCGATGTCGGATTCGGGGTCGACCGCGGCCTCGAAATCAGCGGGAATGCGAATCTCCAGCGGCACGGTCAGGTCGACGGCGAAATTCGTTGCTGCGACTCGCGCATCGAGCACGTCTTGTGGACCTGCGTCTGCGTTCTGAGGAAGATCGCCACCGAGATCGACATCATTGATCTGCAATGCTCGAAGCGTGAAGCGAACATTGTGGACGGCGGGTATATGTGCTTGATCAATGTCGACGTGAACATCCGACAGCTGCACAAGCAGAGAATCTTGTTTGACGACGAGCCCATCCAGCACGCGTTGCAGATCATGTACGCGCGGCGCACTGTCCATCGTCAGCAATCGATTCACGGGCTCGCGTACGGCCATCTCAATGGCGCGCTCCAAGTCCAACGATTCGGCAATCGTGCGATCGACCAGAGGTAACCGAACTTGAAGCTCGTCCTGAGCGAGCACGGCGGCGCCGAAGTTGTCACGCAGCGAGGTCAGCACGTTTTGCAATGCTGCCTGTACGTTCTCGGGAATCTCGGACTCGCCTTGGGGTGGCAACAGATTGACACTGACAAATGCGTGGTGGCCACTGGCAGGTGTTACGTTCGGCACACCCAGGTGCGAGAGGATCGAACGAATGCGTTCGTAGTTCGGATTGCCGCCCGTGCCACCGAGGTTGACGTTGCGCACTTGTGAGCCGACGGCTCGCGCGCCTTGGACCAAGGCCAACACATCGCGCACAACGGTTCGTTCGGTGGACGTGATGGCCGCCTGGTCCAGATCAAACGGAATCGTCACGAAGTCAATCGGATCGCTTCCCGTGTCGGCCGCGATCGCGGACTCCTCGACCGTCCAATCAATGCTCACGCCCGCTTCATGCGCTGGCTTGGGATGGTTCGTCGGTCCGTTGTCAGGGTATTCGGTGAGGTTGATCAACCCGAACGACTCGAAGCCACCGATTCGCAACAGCTCTGGCCTTGACCCCACGGCATGCTCGATGGCAATTCGAGCCCAACTGGTACCTTGTGATTCATCTTCGAATTCTGTTGGACTACGAACTTCTGTCCGAACTTCTCCCCAGAACGGAGCCAATGGCGAGTTGAGCCAACGTCGTGTTCTAAATTCAACATCGACGCGACCGTCGACAAAGAAGGTATTGTCCGAAGGCGCACCGAGGCCGTCTTCTTGCGTCGCCGCTTGGAACAGGCGGATGGCCTCTTGCGTGATCGTGCCCGCGGACCCGTCGACTTCTACCGCAACGTTGTTCTTGCCCCGGAAGTTGAAGTAACGGAGGCGTTGCTGCACGCGGTATTCATCGATGTCATTGTTGTCTCCCGAGTTGCCGACCGAGCCCGTGATGTTGACTGAGTTGTCGCCGGTTTGGGAGTACCCGTCGACGACACGGATACGCGAGATCTGTTGAATCGGATTGCCACCATCGATCTCGACGGTCGAAAGTATCGTGGCGAAGTCATCGTTGTTGGCCACTTCGTCGTCGTCATCAAAATCGAGTGAAATGCCATCGGTCTCGAAGTCCGGTACGAAATAAAACTGTCCCGTGTCGGCAAAGCTCGGTTCGGCCGGGCTGAGCGTCTCGGGCAGGATAATCTTGCCAGCATCCTGTACACCGGAAATCATCGAGAACACGAGCGGCTTGCCCTGACTCTCGACGTCTAGCAGTTGCTTCAGGTCAATTTTAGTGACGTCGCCGGCTAACGCCTCGAAGAGGGATCCTTCGAAGCGTAAGTTATCGATCTGCACACTCGCGATGAGAAAATCGTTGCCGCCGCTGGCGATCCGTACGGTTAGATTATGGACGTCGTTCTTCAGCTCTTCGGGGATGACATAGCGATGCGTCACGAAGTCAGCGCCGATAAAAGTCAAATCGACATCGTCGTCCGCCGGCGTTTCTTCGACCAGGACTTTGTCACCCAGCAAGACTTGTAGTTTCTCATTGCCGCTAAAGAACGTGACCTTAACGTCAACCGCCAAATACTCGGCCTCGGGCGGAACATAAACGGCGTTGTGCGTTACCCCAGGTTGGTCATCGTCCAACTCGACAAACTTGCCTGCCAGGTCAACCTTCATGTCTTGCACGTCAAACGCCGGCATCGACGCGTGATTCGTCCAACCGGGGACTCCGCGTTGCGTTACGCCAATCAGGTCACCGACTTCGCCAAAGTCGCCGTTGATGACCTCCAGTGGGTTCCAAAGCGGCGCGAGTCGTGAATTCGTCACACTGTCGGCTGTCAACCGGTTTTCCAACAGACCCGCATGGTCGGGCTGCCCAGATGAATCGACTGTGTAGCTTGGTGAATGTGTGTGATCTTGAGGTACGATCAGTTCGTCGAAGAATGCATTGCCGGGCCGTGGCGCAGTATTCTTGGTCGTGCTGAACGCGTAGCCGTCGCCATCCACGTCGATCGGCGTCGCTGGCGCTGGAGTGTCGTTCGTCACGGAGTTAGCTTGGTTGACCTGCGGTTGATTGCCATTGACCGTCGACAGGTAGAATCCCTCCCAGATATAGCGGTGGTCGCCGAAGACTTCCAAGCTGTCGTAATCGCCCGTGGGAAGATGATCGCTGGCGTCAATCAGTCGGTTCGAAGCTCCAGGAATCGGTCGACCATGGGGAACGATCGAGGCGGGCATGGCTGTTCCGCTCTGGCCACGCGTCTGATAGTACGCATCCGCGAAGGCAACATTATCCCAAACCGCGGCACCGTATTCCGGCATGGATGAATGGACCGACATATCTTGCGCGCCGTCAATCACCAACGCTTGGTCGAAGTCATGGGGATCGAGATAGGTGAGATGATCGACAGGGACGTTGTAATAGGCGAGGCGCTCGACAGCCTCACTCGTCACAACGGCACCGCTGCCATGACCAAGCATGTGCAGGTCAACGCCAGTGCCAGCTTGTGGGTCGACCAGATCCAAGCCGACCATCATCGCGAAGAGGGCATCGCCGGCCGCTTCGACCCAGCCCGGAGAGACACGTTGAGAATCGTTTGCCCAGTCGAACAGCAACACGACTTCGCCCGTCTCGAGAAAGTCATCATCGTCGGGCAGAATCGAATCGATGGGATCGAACGCACCGGTCACGGTGTCGAAGTCGAGCAACCACGCTTGATTGATGCCATTCTCGTCGTCAATTTTTTGACGGATCGCTTGGGCCAATGGCAACATCGTGTCGCCTTCTTCGTCAAACGGTTCAAAGCCATGCGTAACAATTGTGGCCCGGTCAACGGTAAGCAGCAGATTCTCGAATCGCTCGGCTAGTTCGGAGGTGGATAGCAGCTTTGGTAACTCGAGCGAATAGGCCCCTCGACCAAACGTTCCGGCAACAAGTGTCTTGTCACCATCATCCTTGACGCCGTGATCGAGTTCGAAAACAACCGAGTTGGGCAGTGTGCCTCCGAGTCGTTTCCAGACCGGGCTGTTGCCGGCTGTCATTTCGCTCGAAAGGTAAAAGACGCCACCGCCACCACCTACGGTCAGCACTTTGCGTGGGGCTCGCCCTTCCTCGGGAACGACGATGTCAGGGACGATCTCGGCGGTCATCAATCCGACCGTCGCGCCAGCGGTCAGCAGTCCCGTCAGATTGCCGGTGATGTCGGTCCAATTGTCGCCGGCATCTTCCGTTCGAAAGACATGTCCGTCGCGATCGGTGGCGAAGGCAATCTTCCAGTTGTCAGGGTCGACAACAATGTCGGTAATCGAAGCCGCATTCTCACCGTCGGCGGTCTCTAGATCGCTGGTCGCGGCAAGCATGTCGCCCATCGCTTTGCGGATGAAAACCTGCCTTCCAGAACCGGCATAGACCAGATGAGGGTTGTCATCGAATTCAGTCGGGTTGCCAGCGACCGGCGTACGACCCCCAAAAGCCAGTGGTCCACCGAGCTGATTGACTCCCCGGAAGTCGTTTGGCGTGAGCACCTCGTCCCACATGGCACCGCGATCGTCTGATTCAAAGATCTTGCCTGGTGCCGTACCATCGCCGCTATTATTGAATTTCGCTTCGCCGGCAATGATGATGCTGGTGAATTTGTCGGGCGCGGTGGGCGGGATCGCGTTGATTTCCAGCGGTGTCAGGAACTGTGCATCAAAGCCCCGATTGTTCACCAGGTCGGAGATGTCGATCGACTCCGCCGAGCCGACGTTCTGTCCGATTGAATCGACGACTTGGCTGCGGAACGACTGTAGATTCTGAGCGCTGAAATAGCGCACCGACCGATCCATGTCGGCCAACGTGAAATTGTCAACGACGACGCCCGCGCCGTCGCCGCCGAGTATTTGGTTCCAGACCGTTGCCCCGTCGACAGGTTGTGCCGCCGTTCCGTTATCTTGCGAGCCGCCGAAGATCGTATGGGTATTGGAATCGTAGGCGATATTGTGAAACTCGGTGATCTGCAAGGTGCCATTGAGCGAGACCCAGCGTCCTGTTCCGTCTTCTGGACTCGTCTGGAGAAAGATGCCGCCGTCATCGGTCTCGAGCAAACCAATTCGTGTGTTGCCATTCTTCAGGAACGCTTGATCTCGTGAGTCGGCATGTGGCGAGCTGTTGTCGGACGTGCCACTGAGATTGGGATCATTTCCCATCTGTGCGTTGTTCGTGATTGTCCGCCAAGCGCCTGTGTTGCGATCACCGCGAAAGAGACGACCCGAACCGGTGTTTGAGGCAATCGAGTTGGGCCGGGGGCGTGGCTGTCGGTCGCCGCCGACATAGACGATATTCGCGTTATCAGGATCGGCGGAAATTGAAAAATGAATTTCGCCTTGTCCGCCCGGGTGGATCCCTTCGGTTGGACCGTCGATGCCGTCCTTGTCGTCCATGTCCGGTGTGGTGGGCGGCGACATTGCTGTCCAATTCGCACCTTGATCGGTCGACCAGTAGATCGCCGTCAGCTGGCTGGGACGCTGCATGACATTTCGATTGGTGTTAACCACCCCAGCGTACAGCACATTTCCGTCACCGCTGTTGTGCACGGCCAGCTTAATGTTCGCGGTGTTGCCTCCGAGAATGTCATCGATCTCGTCGCCAAAGAGCCCGTCATTCTGGACGTCGTTATCGCTGATGCGGTCCCAGTCGTCGCCCCCGTCGTTCGTAACAAAGATACCGCCGTCGGAACCGCCAATGCTGACGTAGAATCGATTTGCGTTACCTGGATCGGCGACCACGTCAAACGCCGGGCCATCGGGAAGGTCGTCTCCGAATAGTTTATCTTCCGACAGAAACTCGGCCTTCGAGTTGATGTCGGATATCCGATACACACCGGCCAACTTGGGGTTCCGCAAACCGATGCCGAGACGATTGGCGGTCACAATAATATTGCCACCGTTGGCGGCGATGGCCGAGATATTAATGCCGGAGTTGATCTTGAGTTTGACGGGGGTGTCGATGCCGCCGTCGGCCGTCGCGCGTGCCGCGTTGGTGATGCGAAAGATACCTTCCGCCGGCCCGCCTAGCTGGCTGAAAGAACTTGCGCGGCCGATGCCAACAAGCAATGTGTTGCCTGAGGCGTCACTCTGGTCGAGGGTCATGTCGCCAATGGATAGAGAATCGAGCGCATCGGTCAGCGGCGTCCAGTGCAACTCAGTCGACTCATCCGTGACGCCATCCCCGTCATTGTCAATTCCGTCATTGGCATACAGCGCTGTCCAGACTTCGTCCGGATCAGCCGCGTCCATCGATCCGTCCTCGTCGTTGTCGACGCCGTCCGTGCCATAAACTTGCGACTCGGTGCGCCAAACACCGCCGTTGGTCGAACCGATCCAAATCAGTCCGGGATTCGTTGGATGGACTGCGACCGCCTCGATGGCACCGACGACAGGCGAGTTGGCAATGTTCTCGACCTGTCCACCGTGTGTTGGTGCTGGTCCTTCGGCTAGCCATTGGTCGGTGTTGTCCAGTACCGATACGGCTAAGAGTCGTCGGTCTTCGAGCAGCTCGACGCGCGGGCGAAGGATCAGGTTTCTTATGGCCTCACAGTTGAATTGACTTCCTGTCAGGTCTTGCTGCAACTTTCTTCTGCAGCGCCTGAGTCGTCTTCTCTTGTAGCCGGCCATGCCAATGTCTCCTGTGTTGGCTGGACTCTGCTGAGAGTTCAAAAAGGGGATAATGTCCGCACTAGTGACGCGTTAAGCGACTTCGATACCGAATCAAGAACATCACTCCGCCGAGCGCCAAGAACAAACCACTTGTGGGCTCGGGAATGACTCGGACACGAGCCGTGCCAAAAACGATGTCATCGTCCAGTGAATCACCCGATCCGTTCAGAAAGATCTGCTCATTGGGCCCCAAAGTGCGAAAGGTTTCTAGCGTCAACAGATACTCGTCGAGCGGCGCCGCCTTGTTGCTGACGGTCGTTGTCATCAACAGGTTCCCGGCGAATGGCTCTAACGGATTCACGCTCTGGTCGATGTTTCCCTTGCCGGCCGCCGCGCCTGCAGAAACTTCGATGAAACCGCCATCGGATAACCCAAAGTGATCAAGATCGTCTTGAATGGCGATGTCCGACGCATCTTTGATCTCTGCTTTGGTGGCGTCAAAGGTGAACTTCGTTCCGAAGCTGAAAAGTCCACCGCGCACCGGATCCAATTCCGGCGTCTGGTCGTTGGCGTCGATCAAAACCTGCACACTGAATGGTTCGTCAACCGACGTAACCACGTATTCTTCTTGGTCGAAGCCTATGAGAATTTCCCCTCTCGTAGTGTTTTCGGCGAGTAACAGCGCAAGCACAACGGCAGCAATAGCGCAGCACCGCCTTCCTCTTTCGTTCATTGGATCCCCTCAATCACGTTGAAGTTCGTGGCAAAGTGTTAGTCGAAACGGGGGCAATTGCACGAACTAACGCGAGCGGGAAGAAAGAAGAGGACGCACGCAGAAAGACACTCTTTACCAAGGGGTGCGACTCTCAGCCCGGTCAGACGTGTGATCGCCCGAGACAAACCGGAATGAGTCTGTCATTAGCACCTCGATGGTAGAATCGCTTGCAGTCCAGCTAACGCAGCAACGGACCTCAGTCTAAATCACTTGACGCCGAAGTCAATCAATTGCCAACCGGATTCACGAAATGCTCATCCGGCTTGTCTTTCAGACTTTTATCGCCCGCATCGGCAGCGCATTGCTTTTCGTATCCGCCGCTAAATGCGCGATTTAACAGGCCAATGTTCACCGTTCATTTGCGTTTCGGCGAGGCCGACTTTGAATTCGCCAGGCGCACTCGAGAAGAGTTCGATCGAGTTTGTCAAGGAAAGCCTGAATGGTCTGTGGATTCCAAGGGATAGCGCACGCGGAGCCTAGCTGATTTACGTTTCGAACTAGCAACTTGTTGTCACTCAATACAACTCGCAGTCGGACGTCCGCCACCTACTCCAACACCGGCGCGATGTTCTCCCCGGTTGCGTCTTCAGAGCAGTGCGACGATTGACTTGGGAGTGCCTGGTTAGCGTCGTTTCAGCTGGCGGAATGACGCGAGTGATGCCGTGGTGGGTGCTACGAATAGATCGCCGAACACGGTCAGTTCGTCGGCGACGCCCATCGCCCCGAGTCCCTTCGAAAGAGGCTTGATCCCGTAGTCCGACTGCTTGAAACTGAATTGTCCCTTCACGTGGTGCCAGCCTTTCGTGTCTTCCACCAAAACACGCACAGTGATGGGTCGTGTGACATCGCGAAGGGTGAGGTTGCCGGCTAGCTCGTAGGCCGGGCTCCCCGATTCCTCCTGCGTACCGATCGGTGTGGCGGACACAATGTCGAACGTTGCGGAGGGAAAGGCGGTGCTGTTGAGGATCTTGCTGCCGTGTATTTCCTTGTTCACTTGCTTGCGCATCCAACCTGCTGTTTTCCCTTTGAGGCCCACGGCTTTGCGCGCCCGCTGCGTGTCGGCATCGAAGGATTGCATGTCGAATACGAATCGACCGGCATTGATACGTGCGCCCAATACTAACTTCCCGCTCGAGAGTTTGGCTTCCACACCGTGACTGTGTCCAATCCCCGTTCCCTCGACCAAGGTAAAGATCCGACTAGCGCTGGTTTCTACATCGCCAGGTTGCAGTTGCAGTTGTTGCTGCTCCTGACCAGCCACGGGATTCGTAGCCAGCGTTGCCAGAATGGCAAAAACGATACAGCGTGGCGTGCCTTGAACACGATCCATCTCGATTCCTTCCGTGTATGACGTGTGATTCCATCCACCGCAGACGCGCCGACGCTAGCGATCGGACTTAGTGACGCAGATCATCTCTGATCTGTTCCCCCAACGCGATAGCGATATTCCCGGATATTGTCCGCATTGTTAACCGTCGCACACAGGAATTCTGGCCACTGGGCATTCGGGATTCGAATCCGATTCGTTCAGCTTATGTATCAAACGTCGCGGCCCGCGACCAACGAGCAACGGCAGCATGATAGGATCAAGGTTCGGATTCACACGTCGAGTAAAGGATGTTGGAAGAACCTAGAAGGACCACATGATGTCGCAGGCTTGGAACCTGATACTTACCTTGGTTTTTGCAACGATCATTTCAGCGTCGCCGATGGCCACCACTCGCGGCGATGAACCGCATGCCGAGCCGCAACAAGCGGCGGAAACGGAAGATCGTAAACCCGATGTCCATTATGTACCAACGCCGCAAAGAGTCGTGAACCTGATGCTCGAGCTGGCCGAAGTCAGTCCGAATGATCTGCTCTACGATTTGGGGTGCGGCGACGGTCGCATCGTGGTGACCGCGGCGAAAAAGTACGGCTGCAAGGCGGTCGGTTATGACATCGATCCCGAGCGAGTTCGTGAGTCCCGAGCCAACGTGAAGGCAGCAGGTCTTGAACACCTGGTCACGATCGAGCAGGCCGACATCTTCACGCTCGATCTGAGCCAGGTCGATGTCGTGATGCTGTATCTGCGGCCGCATTTGAACGTCAGGTTGATTCCGCAGTTGGAAAAGATGAAACCTGGGTCGCGTGTTGTCTCTCACGATTTCGACATGCACGGTGTCGAACCGGACGCCGAAGTAACCTTCCACAGCCAAACTCCAGGAGGTCACAAAATCTATCTCTGGGAAGTCCCGCTCAACAAAGTTGACACCGTCGAAGTCAAGGCTCCGGTTGTCAATCAGGAATCGGTCAGCGGGCTCAAGACGGATACCGCGCGACGCGTTGCGATTGCTGTACTTGGCTCCTCGATCGCGCTCGCAACGCTGCTTTGGTTGCTACGCAAACGCCTCGGCATGGTCAAGTTCCACGTGACGATTGACCGATCTTAGTCAGCCGACTACTTCTCTCCTGGGCAAGATTCTCATCGCTTTGCGCTTTAATGATCAGCGCGAACTCGTGCTTCTGCAGGGCGTAATAAAAGTAGAAGGGCACACGTTCGAAGTTTTGCGCGCGTGGTAGTCTGAACAACTGGAGTGAGAGGGACGAGATGACAAAGAAACCGCGATCACGTTACCACGAGGCGACGGATCCATCGCCCAAGACGATCCGCCAGAGAAGCGCGGCGATCCGCGAGAGTTGGAGCGAGAAACAGCGAGCCAGACGCGCCTGCATCAAGGAACCTGCCTGGATGCCTCCACGCGTGCATGGCGATGAGCTGCGCGACTTGCCGAACTCCGTCGAAAGCGAAACAGCCGGCTAGAGTCCCTGCTTCTTTCGGCCTGTCTTCCTCCTGAGTGCGATTCGCGATTTCACAGACGATCAATCGGAAGGAGGTGAGTAGGCATGGCGACCACCAATAAGAAGTATTTTCGAGAGTTCTGGCAAAGCAAAGGCGGGTCTCACAAACGCGATCCGGAAACCGACCAGCTGCGTCGCGATCGGATCACAGCGCTCGTGATTGTTGCGATCATGGCCCTCGTTTTTGCCGTGATTGCCGCGTTGTCGGCGTCCAACGGTGGGGTCGGCGGTCCCGAGGTATTCGACCCGTGGATTATGCCGTAGGCGTGGGGGCGGACTGATCGAGGGTCGTTTGGAGCGCTTCGCGGAGCTTAGGAAGCTTGAACTCGAATCCGTTTTCCTCGAGCCGCTTTGATACGACGTAGCGACCGTAGAGCGCTAATTCGGGGTCGGTGCGGAGTAGAAAGCGTGCGCCGATGCGCACCATCCATGATAACGCTGGCAGTCCGATCGGCATGCCAACCACGCGACGCAACTCACGCATGAATTCCACTTGGGATGCGGGATAGGGCGAAGAAGCGATAAACATGCCTTGCATGTCGGTATGGGTCAATGCTTGTTCAATTAGGCGATTCATGTCCCATTCATGAATCCAGCTCATTCCCTGAGTTCCCTTACCGACTTTGCCTCCCAAACCCAACCTGGCCAACAGAGCGAGCGTCTCCAGCGCACCACCGCCAGCGCCGCGATTCTTGCCAAGTACAAAACTGGTTCTCAAGACGACACTCCGCTGTGTCGACAACACACTGTCTGAAAATGCCTCTTCCCAAGCCTTACCGACAAAGGGTGCAAGTCCGTAGCCTTCGGCTGACTCTTCGGTACACACGTCGGCGGGTGGATCTCCGTAGATGTGAGCGGTGCTCATTTGTACCCATACCGGGGGTGGTGAATCGATACTGCGCATGGCCGCGCCGAGGACTCGCGTTGATTCAACCCGCGATCGCAGGATTTCATCCTGATGGTCTGGAGTCTTGACACAGTTGACGCTGCGTCCAGCTAAGTTGACCAAACCGGCCGCTCCATTCAACTCATGCTGCCAGCCGTCAAGCGTCCGACCGTCCCAGGCAACGTGTCGCCAGTCGCCAGAAGCTTTGGGTTCGTGGCGTGAGAAGATGACGACCGAAGCGCCCAGGTCGATCAAGTGGTGGGCGAGTGAAATGCCGAGAAAACCGCTGCCACCGGCGATGATGATCTTGTTGTCTGTAAGAGCATTCAACACGCTTGTTCCTCCAAGCAGTAACCGTGAGAAGCGTGTGTTGATAACCCGTCTTCAATTCTCCTTGCCAATCTGCATCTGGATCGCAATTCCGCAGCCCGGCAGCAAGTCTCTTTTTGTTTGATGATCCATGGCCTATGATGGTCGCTGCGTGTAATGAGGCGATACCAACCATTACTACTGTGCGTCGCTGAATCAGTGTACGCCGGTGTTCTGATCGAGCTGTTCCATGCGGCGTCTGCGCTCCCGGTTTCGTGCGTCAAGAAAGCACCTTCATCATTGTCGTGGGGTGGAACTGCTCGAACCTCGACAATTACTTGCCGGCGACATGGTCGGTCGCCTTGTTGCCGATGACTTGCGGCCGGATGTCGGGGACGGCGCGGTCATTGAGCAATGGGTTGACGTCGTCAGTCAAGAGTCGGCCATCGCCAGTGGGCAACCGACGCTGATTCACGATCGCTTCAGCGGGCGCGCCGCGATACGGTTCGATGCGAGTGATGGAGATGACGCGTTCCGGATTGATAAGACGTCAAGTCCGGTCGTGGCCGCTGAAGACTTTTCGGTGATGGTGGCCTTTGCAACGTCGGGTCCGACGCAAGGCAGCGGCATGCCTTGGTTCGCAGGCACGGGGCTAGTCGACGCAAACACTTTGGGCCTTGGGCAAGATTGGGGCATGACGCTCACGAACGACGGCCAAGCCAGTGCCGGATTAGGAGCGGGCGGCGCGGTGACCGCCACCGTCAAGACGTCGCAAGATAGTCTGGTCGACGGGCTGTTGCACTCGCTCGTGTTCACGCGGCAAGGTGGCTCGATCGCACTTTATGTCGACAGCCAGTTGGCAGCGGAAGCGGACCAAGCCTCAACGGACCCACGCAGTCGTTTGGACGTCACAATCGGAGATATACAAACCGGTGGCGCACCATTCACCGGTGACATCGCGGAGGTGCGATTCTTCGACGGTGCACTCTCGGATACCGAAGTTGCGGATCTGCACGCCGAGATCGTGTTGCTCTACGACAACTCGGCACCCGTTGCCCATGATGATCAGTATCAATTCGACGAAGATCAATTGCTCACGATCATACCGGCGTCGCGAGGTGTCCTTCAGAACGACACGGACGTTGAGGGCGATGTGCTCACGGTAACGATGGTCGAGAATGCACAGCATGGATCCGTGGCATTGAACGACGACGGCTCCTTTATCTACAGCAGCCGTGCTGATTTTTTCGGCATTGATAGTTTCCGTTATGTTGCCCGCGATTCGCGAGACTCCAATGTCGCCGTCGTTACGCTTGACGTCGCGAACGTCTATGATCCGGCCAGCGCTGTCGACGATGTCTACAGAATGTTTCCCACCGAAGTACTGGACGTTGTCGCAGCTGACGGGCTTTTGACGAATGATGTCAATGTTGATCAGGTTGCGTTGACGGCCGTCTTGGTCTCCGAGCCGAATCACGGCCAACTTCGGCTGCGCGATGACGGGTCGTTTCTTTTCGATCCACAAGGTCAGGCCGGATTGGTTGAGTTCAGCTACCTGGTTGACGATGGTGTGCAGCGATCCGCACCGGCTCAAGTTCAGGTGATTGTCAATTCGCAGCCGATCGCCGAAGACGATTCGTACATTGTTGCCGAGGACGAGCTGCTGGTCATTTCTCCCGCGGACGGTTTGTTAGCCAATGATGTCGATGCGGATGGGGATGCACTCTCTGTCGAACTGGTACTCGACCCAACAAATGGCGAACTGGGGTTGGCGGAAAATGGTTCATTCATCTACATGCCCCGCCCCAATTTCTTCGGCGACGATTCATTTCAGTATCGAGTTAGCGACGGCGATCGACAGTCCGATATAGCGACGGCAATCGTCAAGGTCGAGTCGATCAATGACGCTCCGCAGGCTGCCGACGACGTGTTCTTCACACCAGCAGATGGATTGCAGCTTGAAGCCACGCTAGGTGTACTACGAAACGATACCGATACGGAAGGCGACGCGCTCGTTGCACGACTAGAAACAGAACCAACCAACGGAACGCTGCAGCTGCAAGAATCGGGCGCGCTGGCTTATCGACCGAGTGATGGATTTGAGGGGATCGATCGTTTCACTTACCGCGCCCACGACGGCGACGCTCTTTCCGAACCGACGGAGGTGACGCTGTATGTGGGACAATCGCCATTAGTTATCAGTGAGGTCATGGCGGGCAATGTGACCCTGCTTGAGACTCGACTACGCGCGTCGATTGATGATGACTTCCCGCGCGATCGACTCACTCCGGACTGGATCGAGCTGCACAACCTCAGCAACGCAGCCATCGATGCCGGCGGTTTTTATCTTTCCGACGAAGAATTCAATCCGAGGCGCTGGCAGATACCGGCTGAAACGTGGGTTCCACCCAACGGATTCGCGTTGGTGTTTGCTTCCGGCAAAGACGTTCGAGATCCGCAGCTCGACGAGTTGGGAATTGTTCATACGAACTTCAGTTTAAATCTGCGAGACGAGCAGATCTCGTTGGCTTTCCCCGACGGTCGGGTTGCCGAATCAATCGAGTTGGGCCAACAGTATCCCGAGATCTCCTTTGCCGTCGTTGACGGGGCGGGGCAATATTTCGCTGGACCGACACCGGGCGAAGCAAACACCGTTCCGCTGGATGGCGTCGTGCAGCCAGTGACCTTCAGCCATGGACGGGGCTATTACACGGACTCGTTCGCGTTGGAGCTTTCGACTGCGACAACGGACAGTGAGATTCGGTACACGATCGACGGTACCGCCCCGACATCTGAGAATGGAGAAGTCTACTCGGGTCCCATTGCGATCGACACGACAGCGACGATCCGCGCGGCGGCGTTTCTCGACCGCCACCTCGCTTCGGCACCGCGAACGCAGTCCTACTTGTTTCTGGCCGATGTCATCAATCAGCCCGATTCGCGGGCCGGCTACCCAACTGAATGGGCGCGAATGACAGCCGACTATGGCATGGATCCGGACGTGGTTGGCGAAAACAATCTGTTTGAAGATCGATATCGCAATACGATCATTGACGATCTGCAGTCGTTGCCCGCGTTGTCCTTGGTTTTCAATCCTGATGACATCTTTGGTCGGCAAGGGATCTATCAAAACCCGACGGCTTCTGGTGATCGTTGGGAGCGGCCAACATCCGTTGAGTTCTTCGACCCAGCGACAGGCGAAGCAGGATTTCACCTGAACAGTGGGATCCGCGTGATGGGCGGGTCAAGTCGGCAGCCGGACATTCCCAAGCACAGTTTCCGCTTGGAATTCCGCGAGCAGTACGGCGAGGGCAAACTCCAGTATCCGCTTTACCAAGACGCACCGTTCAGCCACGGGGCGACGGAAACGTTTGATGAGCTAGTGGTCCGAGTCGGCTTCAATAACTCATGGATGCATCGTCACTACTACCAAGGGTTGCGGGGCGAACAACCGCGCGATCAATGGCTTCGCGACCTCCAGTTTGCCATGGGGCATCATTCAACACGCGGTCGCTATGCTCATGTCTATCTCAACGGAATGTACTGGGGTATTTACAACCTACAGGAGCGACCTGCGGCGCCGTTCTTCGAGGAGTATTTTGGCGGAGACAAAGATACCGATTGGGATGTCATCAACAGCAACGAGCCGATTGACGGCGACAGTCGGGCCTGGCGCGACGCGACACGCAACGCACGAACCGCGACCACACCCGAAGGTTATGAGGCCTATCAGGAGCAAGTCGACGTCGTCAACCTGGCCGACTACATGCTGCTGAACTTCTACGTTGGCAACACCGATTGGGATGGGCACAACTGGATCTCAGCAAAGCAGAAACCTGACCAGCCGTGGCGTTTTTACGCCTGGGATTCCGAGTTTGCGATCTCTTTGCCACCGAGCAACACGGCCATTGGCGAGAATGCCGAACGGCAAATTATCAATGTCAACAAAACGGGCCAGAGTAGTGGCAACGGTCCGAGCGGCATCCATCAACAGCTGGCGCGCAACGAAGAATATCGAATGATGTTTGCCGATCGCGTTCAGAAACACATGTTTCACGATGGTGTGCTCACGCCGGACCACGCGACTCGATTGTTCCTGCACCGCATCGCAGAGATCGATCGGGCCGTTGTCGCCGAATCGGCGCGTTGGGGGGATCATCGTCGCGATGTCAATGCGGGTCGGTGGCGATCGGACCAGTTCGATCTATTTACTCGCGACGAGCATTTTCTGGCTCAGCAGGAGTTCATTGTTGATCGATATCTGCCAGTCCGAACAGGAATTGTTCTGGAGCAGCTACGGCGTCGCAACATGTATCCTGACGTGGCAGCGCCCGAGCTCAACCAGCGCGGCGGTCTTGTTGCCCCGGGGTTTGAGCTGACGATCCAGGCTGGGGAAGGTCAGGTCTACTTTACGCTTGATGGCACCGATCCCCGCCAGGTCGGTGGCGAGGTTGCGCCGGAGGCTCAAGTGTACGACGGATCAATCACACTGAACCACTCGGTAACGCTCAAGGCACGTGTCTTGCTTGGTGACGAATGGTCAGCGTTGACGGAAGTCGATTTTCGTGTGGCGGCTCCCGCGACGATCGACAGCTTGAGAGTGAGCGAAGTCCATTATCATCCGGCGGACGAGACACCGTCGGAAGCAGTGGCCGGCTTTACCGACGCCGACGACTTTGAATTCTTGGAATTGGTCAACGTCGGCGACGTCAACGCTGACTTGGCGACGGTTGCATTCACACGACAGACTGTCGGCGATCAGAGCCAGGGCATCGAATTCGCCTTCTCGCAGGCTGACGTTCAAGAGCTAGCGCCTGGCGACCGCCTGGTGATTGTCGAAGATCTTGCGGCATTTCGCTTCCGGTATGGTGATGGACCCCGCGTGGCAGGCCAATGGAGTGGTGGCTTAAGCAATCGTTCGGAAACGATCACCATGGAGATCGATGGACAAGTGGCGCTGGCCTTTGCCTACAGCGACGACTGGCATCCAGCAACGGACGGTCAAGGTCATTCGCTGGTCGCCGTCGACCCAGCCGACAATGATCTTTCTCAATGGGGTCGTGCCGCCGGCTGGCAAAGTAGTTTCGCCATCGGAGGCTCGCCAGGTGCCACCGATACGCAACCGGGAGACGCCAACGCGGATGGTGTCTTCGATTCTTCGGACCTCGTCCAAGTATTTCGTGCCGGTGAATATGAAGACGACGTCGTTGGTAACTCGACCTTTGAGGAAGGCGATTGGGACGGCGACGGAGATTTCACGACAGGAGATCTCGTCGTCGCGTTTCGGCTCGGCATGTACGTGGCTGGAGCTACGGTATTTGACTTGCTTGAGCGCCATCCACAGTTGTCAACTGCCCTCGATAGGCAATCGCGCGAACTAGATACGCGGCGGCTAGTCGACCAAGTATTCGAGGAAGACCAGTGGAACGAAGCGCTTGAATTGAAGCTGGCTCTCGATCGAAAAGATGACTCATTGTAACTTTGTTTCCGCCCAAGGAATTCCAAGATGAGCAACACAATGTCCAAATGGCAAGGCAATCTGAGACTTGCCGTGCTCGCAGTAACGATTTTCTTCGTCTTCGATAGATCTGCTTACGCCGACACGATTGGAGTCAATTTGAACAACGGGCAATTCACGTTGTTGGACCCAGGTGATGTCGTCGGTGCGGTACCAACTCCGAACTGGAACAACTTCGCCAACAACGGCGGACTTGGATTGTTTAATCTTGATCCCACGGATCTGCTGGACGACAGCGGTGCACTGAGTGACGCGACGATCACCTGGAGCGTCGGTGCATCATTCTTCAACAGCAATAATGGCGCGGGAAACCAACGGATGATGGAGGGTTGGTTCGGCCTGAACGCGGATGACGACGGTTTCATCGAGGTTGAAGGTTTGCCAGCCGCCTATACCGATAGCACGTACGACGTGTACGTCTACTACGATTCGGATCAGACGGCTCCCAACGAACGCACAATGACTTTCACCCTTGGAGACACGTCGATCACCGGAAAGGAATTGCCCACGAACTACGGCGGAGTGTTCTATGAGGCAAGTGAAGGCAGCATCGGCAACTATGTTCTGTTTCGTGATTTGTCCGCAAGTTCCTTTTCGCTCACAGCTGACTCGGATGCGGGCCGAGCTTCGATCAACGGTATCCAAATCTCAACGGAGCCCGAGGCTCCGCGAATTGATCCGCCCGGCCCAATCGGACCCGATGAACCCATTCATGTCTACGATGCTGCGAACGTCAACAATACGACCGATACCTGGTTCGATTCCAACGGAGCGCAGAATTGGCGACTGGCCGGTGTCGAACTGAACGAAGTCTCGAGTGCGAATACAAGATTCTCGTCTGCCTACCGGCTGACGGAAATCGCACAGGGCGTGGGTGGCGATAACTCACCCTTCCCAGCCGGGAACATGACGTATGAGGTTTGGGTCCGTCCGGACGAGTTGACGGAAGATCATCAGGTTATCTTCGAGACCGGAGGTGGTCAGAACGGCACGTCGATCTTGATCACCGACAAAGAAGTTCGTTTGCTGAACAGCACTGGCAACGAACGCTTGTTTGATGTGACTGCGTCACTGACGGATATCGACACGTCCGACTTTGTGCAGATCATAGCCGCTTTGAACAACGATGATGGTGAGATCACGCTCAGTGTGAATGGAGCCGCCGGCGGCAGCACGTCGACGAACGAGATCGGTGTCGTGGGGCGTGGGGGTAATCGAGCGAGTGTGTTCACTTGGGGCTCGGGACTCAACAACAATCTTGGCAACCCGGCCGATGAACCTGGCGGGACATTCAACCTGGGCGGCCGTACCGAATTGCCCGATATGACTCCCGAAGGCTTGACGCAGTTCTCTGGTCAGATTGGTCTGATCCAGGTCTACAACCGGACGTTCACAGCAGAAGATGTTCAAAAGGCATTCGAGGCACAATTGAGTGAAGGGCTACCGGGCGACTACAACTCAGACGGTGTGCTGGATGTTGCCGACCTCAACTTGCAAGCTGACGCCATCGCCAGCGGTGATTTGGCTTTTGACGAGAACGCCGACGGGGTCGTGGACCGCGAGGACCGCAAGATCTGGGTGAAGGAATATAAGAAGACCTGGGTTGGAGACGCAAACCTCGACGGTGAATTCACGAGCAGTGATTTCGTGAACGTTTTCACCGCGGGCACCTATGAGGTGGATGTTGAAGCGACTTGGGCCCAAGGCGATTGGGACGGTGATAAACGATTCGCCACGGCCGATTTCGTCTTCGCGTTCTCTGATGGTGGCTATGAGTTAGGCCCACTGCCGGGTGCTCAGGCTGTGCCCGAACCATCCGGACTTGGACTGCTGTTGTGCAGCTTGGGCTTGCTTGCGGTGAGACGTCGCCGCAACTAGGCCGAATCCGGGCCAGGCCTGAGCAAGTTGTTATTCGTTAACCTTTCCGGGCATTGCGGCGCGAGAAGCGTCGCCACCTGAGCCAGAATGGCGGTTTTTCAGGGCCAGCCGCCTGCTTTATCGCGGCCCGCGCGAGCACGAGGATGCCCTGGAAACGAGTCCTCCACCCGATCAGTCGTTGTCGTAAACATCGGCGATTGTAAAAATAGGATTGGCCACTAACGAAACGGAATGAGGACCGGAAATGAACTTACCTGCGGTGCGCGGTCTGGTTTTGGGTATCTGCTTGAGCGGCAGCTGCTTGGCGGCTCCGATCGACTTTAATCGTGACATCCGACCGATCCTGTCGGACCGCTGCTTTCATTGTCACGGGCCTTCTGAAGAAACGCGCGAAGCGGGTCTTCGCCTCGATCAGGCAGATGGCGACGAAGGTGCGCTGAACATGATTGAGCCAGGCGACCCAGACGCCAGCTTGCTGTGGCACCGTATCACGACGGATGACGAAGATGAGCGGATGCCGCCCGCGGAGGCCAACAAGAAGCCAATTAGTCCGGAAGAGCAGCAACTGTTCAAGCAATGGATTCTGGAAGGCGCCAAGTACGATCAATTCTGGTCATTCGTTTCGCTCAAGCACGTGCCGGCACCCGACGTGAAGAATGCCGATTGGGCCGAGGGCCTGATCGATCCCTACGTGATGGGCCGCTTAGAAGAAGATGGCCTGCAGCCGAAAAGCGAAGCGGATCGGCGGACGCTGATTCGCCGAGTCACTCTGGACCTTACGGGATTGCCGCCGACGCTTTCGGAGATTCGCGAGTTTGAGGAAGACCCGTCGCCGCAGGCCTATGCCAACCTGGTTGATCGACTGCTTCAGCGAAAGTCTTACGGCGAGCACATGACTCGCTATTGGGCGGACCTTGTGCGACTGGCTGACACGAATGGGATGCACAAGGACTTCTTTCGCAACTTTGCTCCATATCGCTCCTGGGTAATTCGCGCCTTTAACGATAACCTGCCGTTTGACGAATTCATCACATACCAAGTCGCGGGAGATCTCTACGAGAATCCGACTGAAGATCAATTGATCGCCTCAGGGTTCAATCGACTGCACCTGATCATCGACAAAGGGACAGCGCTTCCCGAAGAAAGCCATCACAAAAACGTGCTCGACCGAGTCCAGGCCTTCGGCACTGCGTTTCTCGGGCTCACGGTTCAGTGTGCGCAGTGCCACGAGCACAAATACGATCCGATCAGTCACGAAGAGTTCTACCAACTCTATGCTTTCTTCAACAACTTCGATGGCGCGCCGGAAACAGTGCGTGCACCCAAGGGTGGCATTCAAGCGCCCTCTGTCGCGCTCTCTGTATCGGAGGAAGAGGGCAGAGAGGCTGGTCTTTTGGCGATGGTGATGAAGGAGCGTTCAACACCCAAGGAGACGCACGTTTTGTTGCGAGGTGCGTACGATGCGCCCGGCAAAGTGATCCAACGCAACACACCGGCATTTCTGCCTCCCTTGCCGGCCCAAGAGGGCGACCGTTCACGGATGGACTTGGCTCGGTGGCTGATCGATCGAAAACACCCGTTGACTGCTCGCGTCACGGTGAATCGATTCTGGCAGCAGTTTTTCGGCGTGGGCCTGGTCAAGACTTCCGAAGACTTCGGGGCTCAGGGTGAATGGCCCAGCCACCCCAAGCTGCTTGACCGATTGGCATTGAATTTCATGGAGTCAGGTTGGGACGTGAAGCAACTAGTGCGCTCCATCGTTCTTTCCAAGACCTATCGCCAAAGTTCCGATGCGACGGCCGAAGAATTCGCGAGCGACCCGGAGAATCGCCTGCTGGCTCGCGGGCCACGCCATCGGATGGACGCTGAGATGATTCGCGATCAGATTCTGATGCTCAGTGGCAAGCTGAATCGCAAGATGTACGGACTCAGCGTCAAGCCACCTCAGCCTCCTGGTCTGTGGGAGGCGGTCAGCATGGCAGAGCCGTTTACCTACGTCGCCGACGAGGGAGACGCGATCTACCGGCGGAGCCTTTATACGTATTGGCGACGTGCTTTGCCGCCGCCGCAGATGACCATCATGAACGCACCGTCGCGAGAGTTTTGTTCGGCTCGTCGAGAACGCACGAATACGCCTTTGCAAGCCTTATTGCTAATGAATGAAACGGAGTACTTTGAGGCTGCCAAGTCGTTCGCTTTGCAGACCAGAGAGGAAGCAGGTGACGATCTCTCGACAGGGCTCGCGCTGCTCTACGAAAAAGCAACATCGCATCAGCCGGATGCGGCACGATTGAAGCTAATGCGAGAGACCTGGCGTGAGTTTCGTGAAATCTACGCTAATGATCGACAGCTTACCGAGTCTTTGACCCCAGAGTCGTCAAAGGCAAGTCATGAGCAGCGGGCGGAAATCGCCGCCTGGACGATGATGGCTCACAGCTTGCTGAATCTTGAACTCGTAAAGGTGAAGCGTTGATGAGAAATCACTTTCAACAGTTCTGCGATCTGCAGAATCGTCGCCAGTTCATCACACGCGCGGGAATGGGACTTGGAGCCGCCGCGGCAACTAGTCTAGCGCAGCCGGCCATCGCTGGCTTGCCTGCCGGTTGCCACCATTCCCCTCGAGCGAAACGTGTCATCTTCTTGTTCATGGCCGGCGCACCCAGCCAGCTGGATCTGTTTGACTACAAGCCAGATCTCGAATCGCTGCATGATCAGCCTTTGCCCAAAGAGATCAGCATGGGGCAGCGAGTCACGACCATGACTCGAGGCCAGAAACAGGTGATTTGCGCTTCGATCTTTAAGTTTGCGCCACAGGGCGAGAGTGGCCTTTACATGAGCGAACTGTTACCGCATCTTTCGGAGCTGGCGGACGATCTCTGCTTGATCAAATCCACCTACACCGAAGCCATCAATCACGACCCCGCGAAGACCTTCTTCTGTACCGGTGCGGAAATGCCCGGCAGGCCCAGCATGGGCGCCTGGCTCAGCTACGGGCTCGGTTCGATGAATCGAGATCTTCCCGATTTCATCGTGCTCACGTCAGCCTTCTGGTCGGGAAAGGTGAACGTGCAGGCACTGTACAGTCGACTTTGGGGAACCGGACCACTGCCGTCGCAACATCAAGGCATTGCCTTTCAGACGGTTGGCGACCCCGTCCTATTTCTATCGAATCCACCCGGCGTTGATCGCAGAACCCGTCGCCGGATGCTGGATTTTGTAACTCGCGTAAATCAACAGCAGCAAACACTGACGGGCGACCCTGAGATCGCAACGTCAATGACTCAGCAAGAGATGGCATTTCGCATGCAGATGTCTGTGCCTGAACTGACCGATCTGAGTCGCGAGACGCAAGCGGATATGGATCTGTACGGACCCGAAGTCCACAAGACCGGATCGTTTGCCCGAAATTGCCTCCTAGCGCGCCGCATGGCGGAACGCGACGTGCGTTTTATTCAATTATTCCATCGCGGTTGGGATCATCACTCGAACCTCCCCACTCATCTTCGAGGGCAGGCCCGAGACGTCGATCAGCCCATCGCCGGTCTCCTCAAAGATCTGAAGCAACGTGGTTTGTTTGAGGACACGTTGGTGGTGTTCGCGGGTGAATTCGGTCGCACGACCTTCGCTCAAGGCGTGAGGGACCGCAACAGCTATGGCCGTGACCATCATCCCCGTTGCTTCACGACCTGGACGGCGGGAGGTGGCACCAAGGGCGGTATCAGTTACGGTCAAACGGATGACTTCTGCTACAACGTGGCCCAAGATCCCGTACACATTCGAGATCTACACGCGACGATGCTGCACCTGGTTGGCATCGACCACAAGCGACTAAGTATTCCCTACCAAGGCCTCGACCTACGCCTCACGGGTGTCGAACCCAGTCGCGTGGTCACGGAGATCATGAGCTGAGGTGGTCGGGAGGGCGAGGCTCCTGCCGAGCCGAATGCGCTTCGCGGCTCGGCAGGAGCCTCGCCCTCCCGATCAGCCTCGCCCTCCCGATCAGCCTCGCCCTCCCGAACGTCGAAGTAGAAGTGAGAATCGTATGAGCGTCTCATCACTGACAAGAAGCCTGTCGTCCAACGCTTGCTTTTGGATTTTGGTGATCACACCGTGCGCGCCGGCCGACGAGATTCGTCCAGCCAGCGTCTTCGCCAAGGACAACCTCGTCGCATGGTGTATTGTTCCATTTGATGCGGCAAAGAGAGGCCCTGACCAGCGCGCCGAAATGGTTAAGCAGTTGGGGATCACCAAGGTGGCATATGATTGGCGCGCGCAGCATGTGCCGACGTTCGAAGCCGAGATCTTGGCCTACCAGCGATGTGGGCTTGAGTTCTTTGCGTTCTGGGATGAACACCCCTTGGCGTTCGAGCTGTTTGAAAAATATAAGATCACACCGCAAATCTGGAAAATGTTGCCGCAACCGAAAGGTGACAGCGACGCGGCAAGGGTCGAGTCCGCTGCGATGCGCTTGCTGCCGCTGGTCAAGCGAACGCGAGAGCTTGGCTCCAAACTGGGACTCTACAACCACGGCGGCTGGACCGGAGAACCGCAGAATCTAGTGGCCATTTGTCAGTGGCTGCATCAGCGTGGTGGAGCGGATCATGTGGGAATCGTCTACAACTTTCACCACGGCCACGATCAGATCGAATCGTTCGAGCAATCGATCCGGCTGATGAAGCCGTATTTGCTATGCCTCAATCTGAACGGTATGAACTCGCTCGCGCAACCTAAGATCCTGCCGATTGGCAGTGGTCAACACGAGACGCAGATGATGGCGCTCGTCCGCGACAGTGGTTACGTCGGGCCGATTGGCATCCTCGATCATCGCAACGAGTTGGATGCCGCCGAAAGCCTCAGCGCCAACCTTGCGGGCATGCGCGAAGTGCTCCAGCAGTTGAAAGACGTTGATGCGCTCAAGACGTATGCCGATTAAGTCGCCGGAATCCGACACGTAACGGTCTGGTGCTTCTGAGGCCTGAAGAATAACGTTCTTCGTATTTTCTTCATTGTTCCTTCAAAGGTGGATATACTGCCCTCTTGACCGTAGTCCGCGCTTAACAAGGAGCGACCAGTCAGTGCCATTTTCTCATTCGCGCTATCGAAAACGCCATCGCTTACGCCACCAGTGTTTTGAACCGTTGGAGGCTCGCCGTGTGCTCGACAGCACCGTGGTCTTTAACGAATTGATGTACAACCCCATTGGGGGTGAGGAATCGTTGGAGTGGATCGAACTCCATAACCAAATGGCGGTTGATATGAACCTGTCGGGCTGGTCGCTGCAGGAGGCGGTCGACTTCAGCTTTCCACAGGGCACGATCTTGGGCGGCGGTGAGTATCTGGTCGTGGCCGCGTCGCCTGAACGCTTGCAGGCTGAGGTGGGCTTCGGCGATGCCATGGGACCTTTCACTCGTCAGCTGGCCAACTCTGGAGATCGCGTCGAGTTGCGTAACCATACAGGTCGTCTCATGGACCTGCTGGAATATGACGATGGGAACCGGTGGACCGCAGTGCCGGATGGAGCGGGGGCCTCCCTAGCCAAAATCGAACCACAGTCGGCCACGGACGCGCCGGAAAACTGGACCTTCAGTTCCCAGCGACACGGCACACCGGGCGCGAGCAACCTAACCGTCGATCATCCGACGCGCGATCGGCTACAGATCAACGAAGTTGCGGCTGCGGGTGACGAGTCGCTGTGGATCGAATTGCACAACAAGTCGGACGAACCGTTGTCGTTGGCCAGACACTTCTTGGGTAGGCAGCGACCCAGTCCAGCGATCCACCGGTTTACGCAAGAAACACTGCCCGCGGATGGCTATCTCGTTGTGAGTGCAGAAGAGTTGCGGTTCGACCTGGTCGAAGGCGATCGGATCGCTCTCTACGCTGCTGACGGTCAACTGCTGGTCGACGCCATCGAAGTAAGTGCGCGGTTGCAAGGACGTTCTGCCGAGCACGCTGGACGCTGGCAGTTTCCCTCGGAAGCGACGCCTGGTTCGGCCAATCGGTTCGCGTTTCACGATCAAATCGTGATCAACGAAATCATGTATCACGCGCGACCCGAATACAGCACGCCGGCCGTTTTCGTTACTGACCCGGTGATGGACATCGACGCGTCATGGCGTTTTGATCAGTCGGGCGAAGATCGTGGGACCCAGTGGCGCGAGCCTGGCTTTGATGATAGTCAGTGGGACGTCGGGCAGGGGTTGTTCTTCAACGAGAGCTCGGATCTAGCTGGTTTGCCCAAGAATACACCGCTAGAGATCGGTGCGATGACGTACTACTTTCGCACGACCTTTGAGTGGGACGATGTTGGTGATGGAACATCATTGGGACTGCGACACGTTGTTGACGACGGCGCTGTGTTCTACATCAACGGAGTGGAATTCGCACGCTTCAACATGCCGACCGGAGAGATTGATTTTCAAACGCGGTCCCGCAGGTCCGTGAGCAATGCCGCATTCGTCGGACCCCTGGCGATACCGGCCGATCTGCTTCAGCCTGGCACGAACACGCTCGCCGTTGAAGTTCATCAGCGAAACGCGACGAGCAACGACGTTGTCTTCGGTGCAGATCTCGGTATCAGTCGGCAGACGGTCCCGGCAACTCCGTTTGAAGAGTCGGGCGAGGAATGGATTGAGCTGTACAATCGCGGTGATCAAGCGGTTGACCTTAGTGGTTGGCGGCTGGGTGAAGCAGTCCAATTTGATTTTCCGGCCGGCACGATGGTGGGTCCTGACGAATATGTGGTCGTCGCTCGTGATGCCGCGCAGCTTGCCAGTTCACATCCGGGAATCAACATTGTCGGCGAATTTGCTGGCCGGCTGTCCGACCGAGATGAGCGGGTTCGACTGGTTGATGCCAATGACAACCTCGCCGACCAGTTGCACTACTTTGATGGTGGCCGCTGGCCCGAGTATGCCGACGGTGGCGGCGCAAGTTTAGAGCTGCGCGATCCGGATGCAGACAACTCGCGCGGCGAAGCGTGGTCCAACAGTCGGGAAACCGGCCGCTCTACCTGGAACCACTACAGCTATACCGCAACTGTCAATCCGGTCGTCTTCGATCCGCCGATCAATTTCCACGAGTTCGTTATGGGGCTGATCGGGCCAGGTGAAGTCTGGTTGGACAATATTAGTGTGGTTGAAGATCCGGAAGCCGACGCAAATCAGTTGATTCAAAACGGTTCGTTCCAGGCCGATACACCCGGTGAACACGCCGAGAAGTGGAGGCTGGTGGGCACACACGAGACCAGCGAGGTGATCGTCGATCCGGACCAGGCCGACAACCAGGTGCTTCGGCTGGTAGCTGAAGCGCGCATGAACTATCTCAGTAATCATGCCGAGACGACGCTCGCCAATGACGCTCGCGTCGTCGATGGTCGCACTTACCAGATCTCATTTGATGCCAAATGGATCGCGGGAACGCCTCAACTTCATACCGAGTTGTATTACAAGGATGCGGCGAAGACGACCATCCTGGCACAGCCCGATATTGCGGGTACGCCAGGCACACGCAACTCCACGTGGCAACAGAATGTGGGACCGACGTACGATGGCATGAGACACGATCCGCCGATCCCTTCAGCCTCTGATCCGGTCACCGTGACCGTTACGACCAACGATCCTGATGGCGTGGCAGAGGTTGAGTTGCGATACGCGGTGGACGGAGCCGACCAGTTCACGACGGTGCCGATGACCTTCACGTCCAACAGCACCTACGTTGCGACGATCCCGCCACAGTCGAACCGCGATGTCGTGCAATTCTATGTACAGGCCACCGACGGTCAGGGCGCGGTCAGCATGTTCCCGGCGGCCGGCCCAGAATCACGAGCCCTCTACAAGGTCACCAATAATCTCAATCTGGATGGTCCGCGGCACGACTTCCGTCTCATCATGACGCGCGATGATTCTCGTGAGCTGCACAATCGCACAAACATGGTCGACAACAATCGTCAGGGCTCGACGGTCATCTACAACGGGACCGAAATCTTCTACGACGTGGGAACTCGTCTCAAAGGAAGCATGTTCTCGCGTCAGGATACATCGAGAACCGGCTACAACGTGCGATTCCACCCCGACCAGAAATTCCGCGGCGTGCACGAGACCGTGCGTTTTGACCAAAATGGCGAGTCCGAAATCCTGGTCAAGTACTTCGCAGCAGCCATTGGTAATCTGGGTGGCAGCTATGACGATGTCTTTCAATTGACGACTCCCTCCGGCCAAGGTGGCGGGCCCACGCTGACTTTCTTGGCCGCACACGATGACGTCTTTTTGCGTGAGCAGTTCGAGAACGGTCAGGAAGGAACCTTATTCAAGTTTGAAGGCATCCGCGTGATGCAGACCACGGTCGACCGGAATCCAGAGAGCCTGAAACTATATCAGCCGATTGGTTGGGTCTCGCAGTTCGACATCCAAGACCTGGGCAACGACAAAGAACTGTACCGCTGGCCCTATCTGATTCACAACAATCGAGATCGAGATGATTTTGATCCGATTGTCGCCCTGGCGAAAACGTTCAGTTTAGAAGGCAAGGCCCTGGAACAGGCAGCTGCCGAGTTGTTGGACATTGAACAATGGATGTCGACATTCGCCATCATGTCGCTGTTTGGGATTGGCGACGCTTACAGTCAAGGCAATCCCCACAACCTCAACATCTACCAACGTCCTTCCGATGGCAAACTGTTGGCCTTTCCGTGGGACTGGGACTTCGTCTTTTCACAGGCGCCGACGGCCCCTCTGCACGGCAACAAGAACATGGGAAAGTTGATCGATCTGCCTCCCTTCGAACATATGTTCCTGGGGCAACTGCACCACATGATCAGCACGCAATTCAATCGTGCGACGATGGAGCATTGGACTCGGAATTTTGACAGCTTGTTGGGCGGGATCCGAGGCTTGGTGAACAGTATTGATCGGCGCGGGAGTTTCGTTCTCGGGCGACTGCCCGCGGAGGTCTTTTTCCAAATTGGAACGGACGAATCGAATGTGATGACAACGGAACTGGTCAACGCGTCAAGCCAGGCTCGCGTGTTGGTTCCCAGCACGGACAACGGGGGAGATCAACTGGGCGATACCTGGACGACGATGGACTTCGTTCCTTCCGACGATTGGCAAAGCGGTCCAGCCGCGATCGGCTTCGAAGCATCGCCAGACGACTTTGAAGATCTGATCAAGCAAGACGTCTCGTCGATGTATACGAACAACTCCACGGCTTACATTCGTGTCCCGTTTCAATGGGATGGTGATCCAGCGACGGCCGATCGACTACGTTTAAGGATGAAGTACGACGACGGATTCATCGCCTATTTGAACGGCCAAAAAATCGCCGAAGCAAACGCACCCTCCACGCCGCAGTGGGATTCCATTGCGTCAGCGTCACATCGGGACAACGAGGCGGTCGAGTTCGCTGACTTCAACGTAGGCGCACATCTCAGTGCGCTGCGGACTGGCGACAATGTGTTGGCGATCCACGGTTTGAATCGTTCGGCGTCCGGTAACGACTTTCTGATTGTTCCTGAACTCATTGTGCAAGATCTTGAAGAAGGCGTTGTCAAGGAGATGACGGTCGACACGTCGTCGGTCACTTTGGACGGAAAAGGCTGGATCAATGTCCGCCATATTCAGCTCGAAGGTGCAGAGCAACCGCTCGAACTGGAATGGACGGACACGACCACCTGGCGCACAACCGTGCCGCTGCAACCGGGCCTCAATCCGTTAGCATTGCAGGCCATTGATTTCTCAGGCAACGTGATAGCGGCGGATCGTATTAATGTCACAAGCACGGTTGTTCGACCGATATTGGATCACCTGCGCGTGAGCGAGGTAATGTATCACTCGACGGACCCGACGTTGGCGGAACAAGCAGCAGGCTTCGACGACGACGATGACTTCGACTTCATCGAATTGGTCAACACAAGCCTGACCCAAACACTCGATCTGACAGATGTCCGCCTGGACAATGGCGTGCAATTCCGATTTCCCGCTACCCAGCTTGCACCTCAGCAACGAGTGGTCGTGGCTGCCAATCTTCAGGCCTTCGGGCAACGCTATGGACAACGGGATGACGTGCTCGGCTCCTACACCGGTCGACTCAGTAATGGTGGCGAAGAGCTAAGCTTACTCGACGCCGCCGGCACGGTGATTCTCGATATCAATTACAGCGACGATGACCCCTGGCCCGTCCGCGCCGATGGCATCGGCGCATCGCTGGAATTGATTGATCCAGCGGCAACTCCCGTGGAGCAATATGATCGTGCCGGTCGCTGGCGTGGCAGCGTCCAGTTCGGTGGTTCGCCTGGACGAGAGGGGCTGGCGCCCGTGGGGATCGTGATCAATGAAGTGCTAGCCAACACCGACCCCACATCGATGTTGACCGATTCCATCGAGCTGTACAACACGACCGATCAGACGATCGATTTGAGCGGTTGGTGGTTGAGCGATTCCAGCAACCGATTTGCGAAGTATTCCATCGTAGCCGGAACGCAGCTATCAGCCGGCGACTACCTCGTCCTGGACGAAACTCACTTCAACCCGACACCTGCCAGTCCCGGGCCTAACGACTTTGCGCTGAATGGTGCGCGCGGTGACGACGTGTGGCTGGTGCAGCCAGGTCCGAATCAGGCGGTTGCCGCCTTTGTTGACAACGTGCAGTTCGGTGCCAGTGCCAACGGAATTTCGTTCGGGCGACTGCCAAACGGTCAGGGACGACTGCTGCCTCTGGTCGAGAGGACTTTCGGTCGGCCCAATAGCGAGCCGCAGATCGGGCCCGTTGTCATCTCCGAATTTCAATACCATCCAAGCGTCGCGTCGGATGCTGCGCTGCAGATCGATCCCAATATGACGAATGACGATTTGGAATTCTTGGAGCTGCACAATGCGTCCGATGAGACGGTCGACTTGAGAGGCTGGAGTCTCTTGGGAGGCGTTGAGTTCCAGTTTGATCAGAGCGTTGAGCTGCCGGCAGGTGGCACCCTGTTGATCGTTCCCTTTGCGCCGGACAGCGTGCAAAATGCATCGCGACTGGAAGCTTTTCGAACGCACTACGGCCTAGATGAATCGGTGCCCATCGTTGGCGGCTATGATGGGCAGCTGCGCGATCGCGGCGAACTGTTGCAATGGAAGCGACCCGACCTGACGGCGGACGTGTCGCCTGAATCGGCTCCCAAAGTAATCGCCGACGAAGTGCTCTACGATCACCTTGATCCTTGGCCGACAACAGCTTCCGGCACCGGCAACTCGTTGCAGCGAATTTCCGCGACTGCCAATGGAAACTTGGCGGCGAGTTGGCAAGCTGCGTCACCATCGCCCGGCCAGCTTGATGCGGCCGGCGACCTGAATGGTGATGGACGTGTTGACGCTGTGGATATTGACTTGATCTGTGCGGCCATCATGGGGCAGGATCCACCGGATTCTGACTTCGACTTAAACGGCGACAACACGGTCGACCTCCAAGACCACGATCATTTGGTGCGATCGGCCATCGGCACAAGCTTTGGTGATGCCAATGTGGACGGCGTCTTTGATTCAAGTGACTTGGTGCTCGTCTTCCGAAACGGTCATTACGATGACGATCTGCAGGGCAACTCAGGCTGGGCTGATGGCGATTGGAACTGTGACGGCGAATTCAATTCGACCGACATCGTTTTTGCGTTTCGCCAGGGTGCTTACGTCAGTGGGGCCGTTGAGGCAAACGACGTGATGTTCCAGAAAGATCGCCGCGGATAAAAGCCTTTCCGAGCCGCGGCCGGCTGCAACAGAGGCCGTATGGTGCTTCATGATGAAGCGGACGCCCCGGCGAGATGAACTTCCAGCCACGGCAAGTAGTCGTGTATCAAGCTTCGATACTCGGGGCGATGCTGATGATGGACCAGGTAGACGCATCCTGCTCGACGAACTCCGCTGGTCTTGTGATTCAGCAAGCGTCGGAGATCATGCGGCGTGAGTTGCCATGAACCTGCCGTGAGTGCTCGGGCGGCATCCCAATGGAGTTCACGCCATATCGATTCCGCTTGGGCTTGAGGCTGCTCGAGCATTTCCCACAGCGCGGCTTGAGCCATGCTGCCGCCGATCTTCCCCAGCGCGGCAATGGCCTCTGTCTTGATTCTGAAATCCCACCATGTCCCTGACTGTCGCAACCAGGTCGGCAATTCCTCGCGTTTCTCGATGACTTTCAGGCTTGGATCAACGTACAGGACGGTCTTCACAAGTTGCTGGACCGTTCGTTCGTCGGGTCGCATCTCCGCCAAGGTTTTAACGGCTTCAGCACCATCCAGCCCTTGCCAGGCCCCATTCAGATGCAGCGATCGTTCAGCCATCATCCTTTCCAGTGTCTGAGGCAGTGTTGCGTTGGCAAGCTCCAAACCCAGCAACGCTCTAGCCAATACTGCGCGGCGACGTATGCTGGCCGCGTCGTCACGTGATTGCTTCTCGTTGTCGGCGAATTGCTGGACGGGAGGCGATTGATCCAGTCGCCTGATCCAGTTGGCCGGATCAGATATCTCCTTTGCATCCGCTAGTGCAAGTGTTCTAGGCAAGGGATGGGCAAGCGTGATGTTCTTGATGTCGGCAATGGTTGGCCGGTCGAGCAATGTCGCGGCGCAGCGAGCGTCGTCGACCAGGAATGTGCCTTTGGGCTCACGATCAAGATGGGCCTGCACCGCCTTCGCATCGTAGTCGTTGTTTCCGTGAATTAGTGCGCCTTGAGATGGCAGCACGCGAATGCGAGGATCGGCGCGGACTCGTTCGGAGTTGTAGGCATTCACCGTGACGACATTCGGGATGAGATCTAGCTGCACCAGCATCTCGTGTACGCGGTCATCAATGTTGGGTACTTTGATGTCGAGGTGTATCAAGCCGTTGTAGCGCTTGATCAGCTCAAGAGTATCGCGCAGTGTCGGTGTGTGCTCAGCGGAGCGCGTCAAGCCGTACGGATCACGAAAACGCATCGTGAGTAGCTCTTCGTAGCTCAGCTCGGCGACATTGCCGAAGCCCCTTAGCACACGATCGATCCATGGATCGTGCATCAAGACGATCGTTCCGTCCGACGTTTGAGCGATATCAATTTCGACGCCGTCGGCTCCGGTCAGGAAAGACGCTTCGATGGCTGCCAAAGTGTTTTCGACAGCCAGATCGAGTGAACCTCGATGGACCATAATCGCCGTCCGCGCACGACGCTGCATGACGCTAGGCAACTCCTTTGCCTGGTCGTCAGCGACGCTTGAGTACGGGAGGTTGCTCAACAGAAACCCAATTCCGATGGGCAGAAGAAATCGGCTACGCATCATGAGTGCCTCGCTGCAGACTAAAACAGGTGCCCGTAACACGAATCTCGATGCTGATTCTTACAGGATTACTGCCAGCGAGCAAATTGAAGAAGGCGGATCGGAAACGATGCTTGCCGCGAGTGGTCAGCTTATACGGCAAATTCTCCCGATATCACGTCGGTCCAGTCTTCGGCGCCCGACCATCGCTCCCAGAGTTCGTTGTCGAAGCTGACGCCGTTTGATTTTGCGACCCACCAGCGCCCTGAGGTGCGCCCGGCGATATCGTCGCGTCCGTCGCCGTCAAAGTCGCCAACCAGTACGTCGGCCCAGGCAACTGAAGTCGACCACTCCGTCCATTGTTCATTTGCAAAGGACGATCCCGTCGATCTGGCAATCCACCAGCGTCCACCAGCTCGGCCCGCGACGTCGTCACGTCCATCTCCGTCAAAGTCGCCGACGCGAACATCGACCCATTGCACCTTGCGTGACCACGATCCCCACAGTTCGTTTACGAAGCTCGTACCCGTGGATCTGGCAACCCACCATTGCCCACGAGTCCGGCCAATGATGTCGTCCGATCCATTGTTGTCCACATCTGCAACCTGCACGTTCTGCCATATTGCGCGTTGCGACCAAATGCCCCAAACCTCGTTCGTGAAGGAGTTGCCGTTTGAAACGGCGGCCCACCAAATCCCGTTACCTCGCCCAACGATGTCCGTGCGGCCATCGCCGTTCACGTCCGAGGTGGCAACATCCTGCCAATCAACTTTCGATGACCAGACGCCCCATCTCTCATTAACGAAACTGCTACCAGTCGACCTACCGACCCACCAGTCACCGCTCTTTGTCCGGCCGATGACGTCGGCCGCACCATCGCCATCGGCATCGGCGAGGTCGAAGAACGGCCAGCTAATGCGATTCGACCAGACTCCCCACGTTTCAATCACGAAGGTTTGCCCGGTCGAACGTGCTACCCACAGTCGGTCCCCGCTGCGACCAAGCAAATCATCGACTCCATCGCCGTTAACGTCGCCCCGACGGACATCCGTCCAGGTGGAGTCATTCATCGGCAAGGTGTCAGTAACGAAGGCGTCTCCTGTCGAACGAGCTAGATATAGCGAGTTGTTGGCAAAAGCCACGATATCATCGCGGTCCAGAGCACTCACACGGACAGAAACTGTTGCCGTATCCGTCCCGCCCCGTCCATCGCCAATCGTGTATCGAAATGAGTCTGTGCCACTGAAAATCGAGTTTGGCAAGTATCGTATCGTGCCGTCAGCATTAATGCTCACGACACCACCGCTCGCCTGTGTAGCTGCCAGGACCGACAGTGTGTCTCCGTCCACGTCCGAATCATTATCAAGCACTTGGATCACGACAGCAGTTTGTTGACTCGTGACAGCGCTGTCGTCGCGGGCAATCGGGCGATCGTTGACGGGGTTGACGGTGAGGTTCACGGTGGCGGAATCGGTTCCACCGTTTCCATCTTGGGCGACGTACGTAAAGCTGTCGCTACCATTGAAGTTTGCATTGGGGCTATAGCGTAGCGTTCCGTTTGCGTTGACCGATACCGTGCCATTGGAGGCTTGCGACACCGACTGAATGGTTAGCGTGTCTCCGTCGACATCGGTGTCGTTGCTGAGGACATTGATCGACGCAGCTACGTCCTCGCTGATGACCGCGCTATCGTTGCGGGCAATTGGCCGGTCGTTGACTGAGTTGACGGTCACGCTAACGGTTGCGGAATCGGTTCCGCCGTTTTCATCTCGGGCGACGTACGTAAAACTGTCGCTTCCATTGAAGTGTGAGTTAGGTGTATAGCGGACCGTCCCATTGGTGTTGATTGTGACTGTGCCATTAGACCCTTGAGACACGGACTGAACGGAAAGCGTATCGCCGTCGGCGTCGGTGTCATTGCTGAGCACGTTGATCGAAACAGTTGTGTCTTCGTTGGTAACTGCCGTATCGTTTCGAGCAACAGGCCGGTTGTTGAGTGGGTTGACTGTCACGGTGACCGACGCGGTGTCCGTTCCGCCGAACCCATCACTTACGGTGTAGGTAAAGCGATCGATGCCGCTGAACCCCGCATCCGGTGCGTAACGCACGGTTCCGTTAGCATTGATCGAAACCGTTCCGTCGTCCGCCTGCGTCACGGATTGCACCGACAGTTGATCGCCATCGGCGTCGGTGTCATTAGTCAGGACGTTGATGGATACCGCGCTGCCTTCGACTGTCGAAGTCGAATCGTCTCGTGCGACTGGATCCGTATTGACGGTGGGTGCTAACTCGACAGCAACATCAAGACGGTACATTTGCACCTGATTCTGCTCGCCAGATATTCGGGCAAAGTAGGTGCCAGCTCCGGGTAGGGCGAATGTGCTAATCACTTCGTCCTGTCCGCTGCCAGTGGCGTCAG
>CAJHYQ010000478.1_pt1 | contig 68410 bp, 44 predicted proteins | sample 9198721 | NCBI WGS metagenome assembly CAJHYQ01 (sample SAMEA7708357, study PRJEB35096) | sediment metagenome | biome: marine neritic benthic zone biome [ENVO:01000025]; feature: sediment [ENVO:00002007]; material: shallow marine sediment [ENVO:03000034] sea grass bed [ENVO_01000059] ... | reverse complement strand
TCTTTTGCTTCTTTGGCTACAGCGAGGCGTTGCGCGGCGAAGAGGGCCTGCCAGAGTTCGCAACCGATTTCGCCGAGATGGTGGATCACATGCTCGGCCAGAACTACAACGGCGACTCGCCGCCGCGGCTTGTCATTTTCTCGCCGATCGCACACGAGGACGTGAAGAGTCCGCACCTGCCAGACGGATCCGCGAACAATTCAAATCTTCGGCGATACACGGAAGCAATTCGAACTGTTTGTCAGGCGAAAGAGGTGACATTCGTTGATCTGTTCGGCCCGAGTCAGCAGCTTTACGCCAGCGACAAGCCGCTGACAATGAACGGGATTCACCTGTTGGACCATGGCAATAAGGCGATTGCCCAATTCATCATCAACGAACTTCTTCCCTACGCGACCATTCCGAATGACCAATCGGTGGCAAAGCTACGTGAAGCAGTTCTTGACAAGAACTACCACTGGTTTAGCCGGTATCGCGTCGTGGATGGCTACAACGTGTTTGGCGGACGCTCGAAGTTAGCTTGGTTTGGCCAGTCCAACGCCGACGTGATGCGACGTGAGATGGAGATTCTCGACGTGATGACGGCCAACCGCGACGAACGTGTGTGGGCAGTTGCACAGGGCGGTGACCTCGAGGTGAAGGACGACAACCTACCCACGGAAGTCGAAGTACGGACCAACAAGCCCGGACCGTTGGACGGTGGCAAATGGGAGTACGTTAGCGGCGAGGAAGGTATCAGCAAGATGACGATCCATCAGGGAATGGAAGTCAACTTGTTCGCTTGCGAAGAGATGTTTCCCCGGCTCGTTAACCCGGTACAGATGGCAGTGGATACCGACAGCCGGATTTGGGCTTCGGTTTGGCCATCGTACCCGCATTGGAATCCCACCGAATCGCGACAAGATGCGCTGGTCATCCTACCGGACGAAGACGGCGACGGTGTAGCGGATGACTGCATTGTCTTTGCAGACGAACTGAACAGCATTACGGGTTTCGAATTTTGGGGAGGTGGCGTCTTGGTAGCCGCTCCACCTGAAATTTGGTTTCTGCAAGATACCGATGGAGACGACAAGGCTGACGTGAAGATTCGCGTGTTGCAGGGCATCTCCAGCGCCGATACTCACCACTCGGCCAACGCGATGCTGATCGGTCCCGATGGGTGGCTCTATTGGTCCCGCGGAATCTTTAACGTGGCAAATTTTGAAACTCCGACGCAGATCTACCGGTCTGGTAAATCGGGTGTGCATCGCTTTAACCCGCGGACGTTCGAGGTCGAATTCCATTTCCCCATCGGTCCCAATCCACACGGCGATATATTCGATCGCTGGGGCTATCAGTTTGTCAACGACGGGACCGGTGGCACGGGCAGCTATGTCAATATTGGCAAAGGGATCGGGAACAAGCAGTGGTTTAAGAAGCGTGTCCGCCCCGTCCCGGCGAACGGAATACTGTCTAGTCCGCATTTTCCCGTGGAGAACGACGGCAACTTCCTGATCTGCAACGCGATTGGCTTTCTTGGAGTGTTGCAGCATGTGGTGAACTACAGCGGCGCTGACATCACGGCGACTGAAGTCGAGCCGATTCTCTACTCGTCCGATCCGAATTTCCGCCCAAGCGATGTCGAGATGGGTGGCGACGGCGCCCTTTACGTGTCGGACTGGCACAACTCGTTGATCGGCCATATGCAACACAACATGAGAGATCCAAATCGCGATCATGACCACGGTCGAATCTATCGCGTCACGTACAAAGGGCGTCCGCTGTTGGAACCAGCCAAGATGAAAGGTGCTGCGATCGAGGATGTTTGCGAAAACTTTTTTGCTCGTGATAACGGAACGCGTTATCGGGCCCGTTTGGAATTGAGTGGGCGAGAGACCGAGCAAGTCGCAGCGAAAGTTGGCCAGTTTGCTGCCGGTCTCAACCCCGACCAGGCTCACCTCCAACGCGACGAAGCTCAAGCCCTGTTGGAATGCTTATGGGTCTTTGAAGAGCATCGCGTTCCCAATCTCGCGTTGCTGAAGAAGGTCCTTCAGGCAGCGGAGCCCCGTGTTCGTGCCGCGGCGATTCGGACCCTCGGGCACTGGGCGGGCCGCCTTGAGGATTGGGAGCCAACGTTGATTGCCGCGTCGCGCGATGAATCGGCACTCGTACGGGCCGAAGCGGTAAAGGCCGCGGTCGAGTTTAATGGACTCACGTCGGCCGAAGTGATTTTTGAAACGGCGACTCGTCCCACAGATGCCGAATTGGATATGGTTCTGAAGTTTGCCAAGGGACGAATCAACGTCGACGCGGTTGTTCAGGATGCACTTAAGAGCGGTAAACCTCTCTCCGCTGCTGCTCAAACTTACGTTTTGCAGAATGCGAGTATTGCAGATCTTTTCAAGCTTGAGAGAAGCGAGGCCGTCTACCGTGCGATCCTGAGCCGCGACAACGCGACGGTTGATCAACTCCAAGCGGCGCTCAGCGGCCTGGCCGAGATGCTCAAAGTCGATGAGCTGAATCTACTGATGAAAACCATCGACCAGGCTCAGCAGCACGGCCAAGGCAGTATGCCGGCGATGGCGCAGCTGCTGGCAAGGCAGTCGCCAGCCGAATTGAATAAGGTTCGCGACCAGATTGAGGCCTTGGCTATCGAGGGGCAGACGCCAGAGATTAAGCGATTAGGATACGCTGCTTGGGTAGCAGCGGCGGGTCCGGACGATGCCTTTCTCGCCGCGTCCTCTAGCAAAGATCGGCTTCGAGACTTCCTCGACGCGGTGCCCGCCGTTGATGAAGCGGCGCGCGGCGCGCTCTACAGCAAGGTCGTACCCCTGATCTCCGAGATGCCGGCCAACCTGAAGGCCGAGCCGGGCGGTGTGTCGTTTCAACAACAGGGAATTCGCGTCGACTACTTCTACCCAAGTGCCAATAACGTGGCCATCGAAACGCTGGCAAAGATGGATCCGCAGGCCAGTGGCATCGTGCCCGAAATCACTATGGATGTGCCGCAGCGAAAAGAAAAGGATCGCTTTGCTTTAAGATTCACCGGCATGCTCCAGGTGCCGAAGTCCGGCCGCTATTCATTCTTTACCCACTCTGACGATGGGTCACGGCTCTACATCGGCGACGAGCTGATCGTAGACAACGACGGACTGCATGGGATGTCGGAAAAGCGTGGCCGGATCCGTCTCAAGGCGGGGCTTCATCCACTGGTCGTTACCTACTTCGACAATGGAGGCAATGACGGTTTACGAGTTTCGTGGGGCGGCCCTGGTTTTCGAAAACGGCCGATTCCTAGCGATCACCTGGTCATTGGTGGCGGTGAAACGCTACATGATTTGGCCATCCGCGCACTGGCATCGATACCGGGGCACGACACGGCAAAATTCAACGCGTTGGCATCGCTCGTTGCAGCGGGTCGAAATCGACCGACGGCCATTGCGGCGTTGCGTGAGATTCCACGCGAGGCTTGGCCCCCGAAGCAAGTGCGGCCGTTAATCGACAACTTAGTCGGATATCTCAGCGGTATTCCTGCTCGATATCGGACCGGAGTGCCGGCGATGAATGCCCTTGCCTTGGCCAAGTCGCTTTCCACCGAGTTGACCGATCAACAGTCCCGGGCGGTTCTTGATCGTCTGAAAAACCTCGATGTTCGTGTGATCGCGATCGGAACCGTGCCGCACCGCATGATCTTCGACAAAGAACAAATTGCGGTCCAAGCTGGAAAACCAGTTGAGTTCCGTTTCTCAAATACAGATGCCATGCCACACAACTTTGCTGTGACCCTACCGGGCGCTCTGCAGGAGGTTGGCGAGTTAGCAGAAGCGACTGGACGCGACCCCGATGCAATGGCACGACACTACATTCCCACATCCGACAAAATCCTCGTTTCCAGTCGATTGCTGCAGCCGGGAGAAGACGAGGCGATCAGTTTCGAGGCGCCAACCCAACCGGGTGTTTACCCGTACGTGTGCACGTACCCTGGTCATTGGCGACGGATGTACGGCGCCATGTATGTGGTCGAGAACCTTGAGCAGTACCAGGCGGATCCCGTTGCCTATCTCGCCCGAAACTCGCTCCCGATCAAAGACGATCTGCTCAAGTTGAGCACGCGTGGGCGCGAATGGACCTTCGAAGAGCTAATTGGTGAGGTACGCGAGTTGCCGCCCGGACGCTCCTTCGAGGTGGGCAAAGAACTGTTCAAAGTTGCGACTTGCGTCGGGTGTCACGTGCTTGATAAACAAGGCAATGTTTTTGGCCCGGATCTGGCGAAGCTGGACGACAAGAAGAGGACGAGTGAGTACATCCTTCATTCTATCCTGGAACCGTCCAAGGACGTCGAAGAGAAGTACCAAACGTATGCCTTCGAACTTGATTCGGGCAAAGTTATCGTGGGTATGATTGTTCAGGAGACGTCAGACCAGCTTCAGATTGTTGTCGATCCGTTGGCGAAGGATAAGCCCACGGTCTTGAACAAGAGTGAAATTGAGGACCAGACGAAGTCCGCCGTCTCACTGATGCCTCAGGGATTGCTGAACCGGTTGAGTCGCGAGGAGATTTTGGACCTTCTGGCCTTCGTACTAGCCGGCGGTGACAAGACCAACAAAATGTTCGCCGACTCACACGCGGATCATCACCATTAGGAACGCCGTTCGTGCTTGAGCATCACGCTGACCCAAGTTGCAGCCAGTGGTGAGTTCGTGGTCGATTTCCGTCGCCACGCTCGCGGGCTGGGCTAGCGCCCGCGCTTTGAGCCTGGAACAGGGCCAATCGACGTTCGACCTGTATGATCGCCTGACGGTACCTTAAGCCGTCTTGGTCGGTGCACATTCCACGAAGGCGGCCAGAATATCCGTCATCGAAACAATGCCTAACAGTCGATCATTGCCGTCGACGACGGGTAGGCGGTGGACGTGCTCACGTAACATTCGGCTCGCTACCTCGAACAGCGGCGCGTCGGGTCCGACGGACACGACGGACTCCGACATCAACTCCGTGACGCTTTGATGAGCGATGTTGTCGCCTAGCCTTTCCAGGTATGCGCCCCAGAGAGCTTGGTCAGCATTTTCCAGCTCGCTGAGACCGGCATCCATGTCTCGTGTCACTTCGACGAAGTCGCTGGTCGAGACAAAGCCCACGCAGCGTGATTGTCGATCCACAACCGGCAGCGCAGCCACGCTATTCTCGGCCATCAACTGTAAAGCGTCATGCGCCGAATCCTTGGCGTCAATCGTTACTACATCACGGCTCATTACATCTTTGGCTCGTCTGTCGTAAACGTCTTTGGCCATACCAGTCTCCTTTTATTCACAATTCTAATCGTCGTGAGGAAAACCTCTCAACGAACCGCCCAATCAATGGTATGACACGTTTGCCATCGTGACGCCCGTCATTTCAGCTTGCTCAGCCATTTCCGAAGGGATTTCTTGCGTCGTGCGGCGAAGGTGCCCTGCATTAGATGCGCCGTGCACGCTCGGGTGTGCCGGACCGACACAGTGTCAGTTGCCTTAGCGCTCCGTTTTGGCCATGCGTCAAGCGTTTCAGCCTGACGCCTTGATCCACCGAGCACACTAAGCAACTCCGGTGCCAGTATCACGGGCATGCAATTTGCTCGCAATAGTTTTGGGGATTGGCTGTCTTCGACTATCCGAACGGATCAGCTTGAAAGGTGGCAAGCGTCGGAATTTCTGTGAGTCGTTGCCCGTGACGATGTCCTGGACGGTGACGTCGACATGAGGTGCGTTGGTAGGGAATCCAATCTGACTTTCTTGGGGGCCATGTCATGATCTCGTCGACGAAGGGACGTCAAACGTTATCCAACCTCGAGGTGGCGTCGGCATTGGACGAAGTGGCCGACCTGCTCGAGGCCCAACAAGCAAATCGGTTCCGAGTTCGCGCTTATCGGGGTGCAGCGGACACGGTCAGGAGTCTGAACACTTCGATCAGCCAGCTGCTTGAGACAGGGGGGCTGACGGCGTTGATGCACTTGCCCGGAATTGGGCGTTCCTTGGCACATTCCATTGAGCAACTTGTACACGCTGGTCGCTTGCCGCTGTTGGAGCGATTACGGGGCGAAGATGCCGCAGAACGAATGTTTGCCACCGTCGCTGATATTGGTCCGCGGCTGGCCCAGCGGATCCACGAGCAACTTGGTATCGAAACGCTCTCGGAACTGGAAGCGGCGGCCTACGATGGCCGATTGGAACGACTCCGTGGCATGGGCGCAAAGCGTGTTCGAGCTGTGCGTGAATCCCTTGCGGGGCGTTACGTTCTCGCGCACCGCAAGCAAGCCCAACATGACTTTGACCATCCGACCACACCAATCGCTGTTGAAGAGTTACTTGATATCGACGGACAGTACCGAAGATTAGCCGCCCGTGGCAAGTTGCCACGCATTGCGCCCCGCCGTTTCAATCCGACGGGTGAAGCGTGGTTGCCGGTGCTGCATACGGAGCGTGGCGAACGACACTACACCGCGTTGTTTTCCAACACCGCGCGGGCACACGAATTCGGCATGACCCGCGACTGGGTTGTCATCTATCGCGATGATCACGACGATCACAGTCGGTGGACCGTGATCACGTCGCAATATGGACCGTTGCGGGGCCAACGTGTCGTCCGTGGTCGAGAGGCTGAATGCGCTGCACATTACGCTCAAGTGGCACAGCAACCGCTTCAGCAGACGACACTCTTCGATAAGTGAAGATCATCGGAAATGGATTCTTCAGTGGACGTCTTCATGGCTTCTGTGCGAAACCGCACGCCGACTGTTCCCAAATGATGCTGGCATGCCGATTGCTCTTGAGCGGTTTGTTGAAATTCGATGAGTTGTGCGGCTTCAGGTCGGAGAATTTTTCGTGGTCGCACCGAACACGCTGAAGCGTAGCCTTGGTCTGTCAATGATCACCCTCTACGGTCTCGGGACAATTGTGGGCGGGGGATTCTACGCGCTGGTGGGTAAGGTCTCGGCAGAAGCAGGCATGTTCACGCCAGTTGCGTTTCTGATCGCCTCAGCGGTCGCCTTGTTCAGCGCGTTCTCCTACGCCGAACTCTCTGCTCGATACCCGTACAGCGCCGGCGAAGCCCACTATGCGATGGTTGCCTTTCGGCGGATCTGGCCATCGGCGCTGGTGGGTTGGGCAGTCATTCTGACAGGGGTCGTTTCGGCCGCAACACTCGCCGATGCATTTGCTGGTTTTGTGCGCACTCTGGTGGATGTGCCACAGTGGCTAGTGATTTCAATGTTGGTTGTCACGCTGAGTGCTGTTGCGATTTGGGGAATCGGCCAATCGGCCATTCTGGCACTGATCATCACACTCGTCGAACTTGGTGGACTGGTGGTGGTGATCTTCGCGGCCGGTGACCGACTTGCCGCGGTCCCGCCGCGTTGGTCGGAATTAATCCCAGGATTCTCGTTACATGCCTGGTCTGCCATCCTTGTCGGCAGCTACTTAGCCTTTTACTCATTCATCGGTTTTGAAGATATGGTGAACATCGCGGAAGAGGTCAAGGATCCCGTTCGGAACCTGCCAATTGCAATTTTGGCGGCGCTGGGTCTGACGACAGTGCTCTACGTGCTTACGACCACCGTTGTGGTCTTGGCGGTTGACCCGCGTCAGTTGTCAGCCAGTAACTCGCCCCTGTCACTTGTGTTCGAGCGGGGCAGTCTAGCGGCGTCGGCCCTTACAGTCATCGGCATGATGTCCGGTCTCAACGGAGCTTTGGTGCAGATAGTCATGGCGTCACGCGTTGCTTACGGAATGGCAAGGCGCGGTGCGGCCCCGTCAATTTTTGCAAAGATCAACCAGCAGACGCGAACGCCGATCATGGCGACGTGCGCGGTCGCGTCGGTCGTCCTCATGCTGGCCCTCTGGCTACCGATTGTCATGCTGGCCAAGGCCACAAGCACCATACTCTTGGGTGTGTATTCACTCGTGAATCTATCTTTGGTGATCATCAAGTGTCGCAACACTCAGCCTCCCAACGCAGGACCCAGCTATCCTATCTGGCTGCCCATGTCCGGGGCCGTTACGTGCGTTGCCTTTGTAGCCTTTCACCTAGTATCCCTCATCTCATAACAAATCGACGCTCAAAGGATGACCGATGAGTAACTGGCACCAATTGGATGCAGCGGCGGTCCTGGAACAGCTTGCAACGGACAAAGCCAACGGACTATCGGATGCTGAGGTCGAGCGTCGTCGACAACAGTATGGCGAAAACGAACTCGCGGAAACGGGGGGGCGCGGTCCGTGGCTTATCCTTTCGGAGCAGTTGCGCGGCGCGTTGGTCGTGCTGCTCGTCGGTGCCGCGATCGTATCGATTTACTTGCACGAGTACATCGACGCGGGCGCTATCATGGCGATTGTTGTGCTGAACGCGATCCTCGGGTTCATTCAGGACTATCGTGCGGAGCGAGCACTGGCGGCGCTGAAAAAGCTGGCCGTTCCACTCGTTCGCGTCCGACGCAATGGCCGCCTGGAAGAACGATCTTCCCGCGAGTTGGTGCCCGGTGACATTGTCATGGTAGAAGCTGGGAATGCCGTTCCGGCGGACTGCCGATTGTTAGAGTCCTCCAATCTCAAAGCCCAAGAGGCAGCGCTCACGGGCGAATCCGAAGCGATCGAAAAGGATGTGACCGCGCTGTCGGGCGACCACCTGCCGTTAGGCGATCGCAAAAGCATGGTCTACATGGGGACGATTGTGACCTACGGCCATGGACAGGCGATCGTAACTGAAACCGGCATGAACACCGAGTTGGGACACATTGCTCGCTCGCTGCAAACCGTGAAGGTCGAGCCCACACCGCTCCAACGACGCCTCTCGCAACTCGGTCGGAGCTTGGCTTTGCTTGCTTTGGTGATCGTTTTCGCGCTGTTCATGTTCGGGATTCTGCGGGGTGAGGGTCGCAAGGAGATGTTGATGACCGCACTGAGCCTTGCGGTAGCAATCGTGCCGGAAGGTTTGCCTGCCGTGGCGACGGTGGCGTTAGCTATAGGTGCGCAACAGATGTTTCGTCGTGGTGCCTTAATACGTAAGCTTCCCGCGGTGGAAACACTGGGATCGGTCACCGTGATCTGCTCGGACAAGACGGGAACGTTGACCGAAAATCAAATGACGGTCACCGTTTTGGATGTAGCTGGTAAGCGGATGGACCTGCCGCTAACGGAGCGGCGGAAACGCACGGGCGGGCCGACGGCGGTTCAAGCGGCTGCTGAAGCGTCGTCGCCCGAGGGCCCGTCGCTTGCCATCTTGTTGGCGGGAGCCGGCCTCTGTAACGATGCCGAATTGGAGTTCGATTCGCATGAAGGAAGCTACCGGGCTATTGGCGATCCAACCGAAGCCGCACTGATGGTTGCAGCCGCCGAAATGGGTCTGCCGAAAGACGAGCTGACCGCCGCCTGGCCTCGTACCGACGAACTTCCCTTCGACTCGGATCGAAAGCGAATGACGACGGTCCACCGCCGCGTTGCCACGGATGATGACCGACCCGTGGCGAGTGTTGTCAAGCTGCTGATCGACGAGTTGAATGACGCCGACCAACTCGCGTTTACGAAGGGTGCCGTGGATCAGGTTCTCGAGGCATCCGAATTTGTGTGGGTGGATCAGCAGCCCCAGAGTCTGGACTCCGAGTGGCGAACGCGAATCCGTGAGGCGAACGATCAGCTGGCCGGTCGTGGCATGCGTGTTTTGGGAATTGCATTTCGTCCCATCGATTCGAACACAGCTCACGACGACATTGAGCGAGAATTGGTATTCGTCGGACTTTTGGGAATGATCGACCCGCCGCGTCCGGAGGTCGCAGATGCTGTGAAGCAATGTCGAACTGCTGGAATTCGGCCAGTCATGATCACGGGCGATCATCCTTTAACCGCGCTTCATATCGCTCATCAACTGGGGATTACGGACGATCAAAAGGCGATGACGGGATCCGAACTCGCTTCAAAGTCAGTCAGTGATTTAGAGGATCTTGTTGAAAGCACTTCGGTCTACGCACGCGTCGCACCAAAAGACAAATTGCAGATCGTGCAGGCCCTTCAAAATCGAGGCCAGGTGGTTGCGATGACCGGGGACGGCGTCAACGATGCCCCCGCCCTGAAGCAAGCGCATATTGGAGTCGCGATGGGCATCACGGGCACGGACGTCTCGAAGGAAGCTGCTGAGATGGTTCTGCTGGACGACAACTTCGCGACGATTGTTGGTGCCGTCGAGCGCGGGCGCATCGTCTATGACAACATTCGCAAGTTCGTGAAGTACACAATGACAAGCAACGCTGGCGAGGTATTCGTCATGGCCCTGGGGCTACTGCTGGGGATGCCGCTGCCGCTATTGCCACTGCAGATTCTTTGGATCAATCTCGTGACCGATGGTCTACCCGGCTTGGCACTGGCACTGGAGCCCGCCGAGAAGGATACGATGCAGCGTCCGCCGATTCCGCCCAACGAGCACATCTTTGGACGCGGTATGGCGTGCGACATCGCCTGGATTGGACTGTTGATGGGGGCGGTGTCACTCGCCCCGGGATACCTGATCTGGGAGCCCGATGCGAATCAGGACGAACGCTGGCGAACGATCGTGTTCACCGTGTTGACGTTGTCTCAGATGGGTAACGCCCTGGCCATTCGATCAAGTCGCCAGTCGCTGTTTCAGATTGGCTTGTTTTCCAATCGAGCGTTAATTGCGTCCGTTGCGTTGACCTTCTTGCTGCAAATGGCCGTCATCTACATGCCCTGGGGCCAGACGGTGTTCAAGACAACCGCTCTGTCGGCTTCGGATCTGGCCATGTGTTTGGGACTGAGCACAATTGTCTTCGGCGGCGTCGAGTTGCAGAAACTGTGGCTGCGTCTTAAACGTCGTTGAACGAAGACAAACTACTCAACACCAAAGCCTCGCTCGAGAAGTTCGTTCTCGGCCGCTTCGTGTTCCTGCAGAAGTTTGCAGAAAGCCCGAAAATCACGATGTGCCGGATCGGCTTGTTGCCGGTCGATGTCGCCTTGCTCTAGCTGATCGATCACACCACGCAGGTGCGATAACAAGAACGTGTGTTCATGTTCCAGCTTGGTCGCGGCCTGGCTCAAGCTAGGGCACCGCGCGACCGCTTCCTCGATGCAACCTCCGTTTTCCTCGTCGGTGAAATGATGATGGAGATCGCGATGAAGCTGCTCGAGACCTGAAATCAGATCGGAGACCGTATCTTTTGATCCCTCGTCGACGACACGCCACCGCCGCTCGATAGTCCGCACCGCCGCGTTCAGTCGTCGGTGCTCCGAAAGCATGTGCAGAACGTACGCTCGGAATTCTTCGACATCGTTGAACATTCGACACCTCCTCGATGGCAGGAACCTGCAATGCCTGCCGCGTGCCGACAAGAGATAGGAGCCGGCACATTCGGCACCTTCGCGCCGATCGGCAGGTGGAAACTTTGCAAATGGATAAGCGACCGCAAGCCGCCGATGCGCTGCCTTAAGTTTAAGCAAAACCTATGCCGTATTCCATTTGCCGCCACATGCGTTTGGCTCACGCGAACGGAGCAGAGGATTCGTGTGCCCGATCGCACACTGTCGTTCTCTCTCACTAACCACTCGTTGAGGCAGTGGCACGGATGGAATTGGCTAACTCGGATAACGAGAACGGTTTTACGTGGTAAGCACGAACCGGATGCGAATGCGAAACGGAATCTCGATCCAATCGAGAGAGTATGATCACTTCAGTCGCATACTTCGATACCTCATCCAGGATTTTCCCACCTGATCCATTGGGCATGTCCGGCTCCAGCACCAGCACGTTTGGGACCCATTCGCGTAGCTTTTGCAGGCAGTCTTGACCATTGGCTGCCGTCTGGACATCAAACCCTTCCCGGATCAGAAAGTCGTAGTAGTTGTCCAATAGATCCGACTCAGGATCGACCAATAAGACGCGAATATTCATCTCTGCTTCATTTTCCGAGCTGAATGCAAAGGCAATGTTTCCCAAAAGTTTTGTGCCCTTGCCTGCAAAGCTCATGCCGCACCTCGAGGACTTCCAAGTCACTCGTGCTCACGATTTGCGAGCGGCTAGGACCATTCTTGGGATCTCATTCGGAAACTCGACAAGACCTCGGCGAAATTCGATTTGCAGGGAGGGCCTGGGAGATTGAAAATCATGGCAGGTGGATGCTGGACGAGGTGAGCCGACGCGAACACTCTGTTACCTTCTGCACACGATCCGTCGGCGCGAATCGAAGATCTGGCCCGGAGTTAGGGAGTGGTTCGGTGAGAGCAATGGTTCTGCCTGCGACCGTTTCGCTTGAGCAGCAGACGTCGCCACTCAGTCTGGTTGACCTGCCGGTTCCGGAACCCACGACCGGAGAGGTCCTCATCGAGGTCAACGCGTGCGGCGTCTGTCACACGGAATTGGATGAGATTGAGGGGCGGACGGCACCACCCCGCTTTCCGATTGTGCTCGGACATGAGGTGGTCGGGCAAGTGGTCAGATTGGGGCAGGACGTAACGCAGCATCACGAAGGCGAGCGAGTCGGTGTCGGTTGGATTCACTCCTCCAGCGGCGCCAGAAACGAAAATCTGAGTCTGCAATTCCGAGCGACAGGTCGGGATGTGCACGGTGGCTACGCCGAATTCATGACCGTTCCTGAGCAGTACGCTTATCCGATTCCCGAAGTCTTCTCGGACGAAGAGGCAGCGCCTTTGCTTTGTGCCGGAGCGATCGGATATCGAGCGCTGAAGCTGACGGGGATACAAGACGGGCAGCGGCTGGGGCTGACGGGCTTCGGCGGATCGGCCCACCTGGTGATTCAGATGGTGCGTCACCGATATCCTGGTACGCACGTCTACGTGTTTGCGCGAGATCGCAGCGAGCAAGAATTCGCTCGACAGCTTGGTGCCGTTTGGGCTGGTGATACGACATCGCGGTCGCCAGAGCAACTGCACGCCATCATCGATACAACTCCGGCCTGGACGCCAGTCGTTGAAGCCCTCGCCAACCTTCGTCCCGGCGGTCGCCTGGTTGTGAATGCGATTCGCAAAGAGGATCGCGATAAAGAAGCTTTGCTGAGCCTAAACTATCATGAGCATTTATGGTTGGAACGCGAAATCAGGACCGTTGCCAACATCACGCAATTTGACATTCGCGAATTCTTGCCGCTGGCAGCTGAAATTCCGATCAGGCCCCACGTCACAACCTACGCGCTTGAGGAAGCGAATCAGGCTCTGATGGAATTGAGGAGCGGCGGCATCCGTGGAGCAAAGGTCTTGGTGATCAAGTGAATCGTTGTGGCCGACATCGAGAATATCGTAAGATTCATCGCTGCTGCTTCTTGTCGCCGCCTACTTGTTGAAAGGAAGACGTTGTGAAGGGCTTAGCTATCGATTGCCGACCCGTTGTTATTCTGCTGGCCATGACACTTGGGGTGAGTGCAGGTGAAAAGGCGAAATCAAAAGCAGAATACTACGATCTCGGCGGGTTCCACTACGAAGTCACAACTGACTCGAAGGCAGCTCAGTTGTGGTTCGATCGTGGTCTGGCAATGTGTTACGGGTTCAATCATGAAGAAGGCGTCCGCTGTTTCGAAAAAGCAATTGTCGCTGACCCTGGCATGGCGATGGGCTATTGGGGGATCGCCTATGCGTTGGGGCCCAATATCAATCGGATGGAAATTGAGCCAGCTCAAATCGCTAAAGCGGAGTTTGCACTTCAGTTGGCAAAACTGCATGCAGAGAGCTGTACAGAGCTGGAACGCGAGCTGATCACAGCCCTGTCCAAACGCTATGCGACACCCGTACCGCACGATCGCGACCCACTCAACCGCGCCTACGCCGATGCGCTTCGAGAGATCCATGCGGAGCACCAAGACGATCCCTTAGTCGTCACTGTCTTCGCCGAATCTCTGATGAATCTCCAACCGTGGAAGCACTGGAGTCCCGAGGGCAAGCCGGGGCCGCATACGTTCGAAATCGTTGCAGCGCTTGAGGCGGGATTAAAACGCTGGCCCGAATACCCATCACTGTGTCATCTGTACATTCACGCCATGGAGGCGTCGCCAACCCCTGAGAAAGCGCTGCCTGCCGCAGACCAGCTGCGCAACGCCATGCCGGGCCAGGGTCACTTGGTTCATATGCCATCACACATTGACATCTGGGTGGGGCACTACGATGACGCCATTGAGGCAAACCGGAAGGCGATCGCGGCCGATGTCGAGTTTCTGCAACGAGAGGGTCCCTTCAATTTCTATTCGCTCTATCGAATCCACAACTATCATTTCCTCGTATATGGCGCGATGTTCGATGGGCAAAGCCATCTTGCTCTCAAGACCGCGAAGGAATTGTCCAAGCAAGTCCCTGAAGATATGGTTCGAGCCCAGACTGACTTTCTGGACGCCTTCATGCCGACCGATCTACATGTGATGGTTCGGTTCGGACGCTGGGAGGACATCCTTAAGCGATCCAAACCGGCCGACTATCTGCCGGTTTCACGCTCAGTCTGGCATTACGCCCGAGCACTTGCCTTTGCCGCGACTAACCGAATCGCAGAAGCAGAGGCGGAGCAGGAGTTGTTCAAGGAGGCAAAGGATTCCGTTCCTGAAACGAGTTTTCTGTTTCAAAATGCCTCGCTCAACATCTTGGGCGTGGCCGAAGAAATGATCGCCGGCGAAATCTCGTACCGTAAGGGCGATCTTGAGCAGGCGTTTGAACACCTCCGTGAAGCCGTCCGCCGTGACGATGCGCTCAACTACGATGAGCCGTGGGGTTGGATGCAGCCCGCACGTCACGCGTTGGGAGCGCTGCTCCTGGAACAAAATCAGTTGACCGAGGCCGCGGCCGTGTACCGTAAAGATCTAAAACGGCACCCCAATAACCCGTGGGCGCTACGCGGACTCGCGGATTGTCTGACCAAGCTCGGAAAAGAAGAGGCCGCGGCCAAGTTACGCGAGAGGTTCAAGCTTGCTTCGCGGCGCAGCGACGTTGACATCGATCGCTCATGTTACTGCAAGCTGAGCAACGACTAACGTAGGGCTTGAGACGTAGGCCTCGACTGAAGAATCACCGCCTCGTTGGGACAGAGGTGCTCGGGTCCGAATTCACGCGGTCACCGACTTGAATCGACAAACGAACTTTTTCGTTGACTTGAACTTGTCCAACGTTTTCGCGTACCAATGAAGTCCGCCGGGAGACAGATCGTCAGCCATCGAAGGTTTTTGCTAGCTGAGGCCGCGATTTTGACGCGCCATTTGGTTGCCGCGGGCGACGAATTGATGCGGTTAACGTAAGTTGGCAAAGACAAGGTTGCACTGCTCGACATGAAGATTTCTGAGAAGGATGGATTCGATGCACGCCGCATGACTGGCGAAGATGAATTCCTGCCGAAACTTCTCCATAAGTCCGACGTGATCCTTGCACTGAAGGAATTGATGCAACGGCGGCTGCCTCTTCGACGCCAGCAAAACAGGAGCTAATTCGGTTGACTAACTTCGACGCTCGGCTTGGTTTGGCACGGAGCTTGCACAAAACAGGCCGACGTGGCTGGTCTCGATGCGGCCGCAATAGGGAGATTCAGCGATGATGACGAAAACGGAGGCTGGACCGATCAGCAATGTGGATGCAGACGAGCGTCTGGAACGTGTGAAGGAGTGCATTGGCGAGCGTCTTTCCAAGTGCTTCTACCAATTCCAATTCAAGCGAATTACTTGGGAATTCAACGACGGCGTGCTCACACTCAATGGCGTAGTACCGACCTTCTATATGAAGCAGGTACTGCAAACGGTGCTTCGCGACATCGACGACGTGCGACAGATAAACAACCAAGTTCGCGTTGAGCCTCGCTGAGACACCTTGGATTGATGTGCTCCAGCGACACTAAGGTGGGGATTGCTTCGCAGTCTTGGCTTCTTCAGGCACTCACTGATTCTCGCTTGCTACGAACCACCTCTAACGCCGCGCGACTAAGGATTGGAATTCGTTCAGCTTCATCGGGTCCGTGCGGGCCTGCCGAATGGTGCGCACGTATTTGTGGCATTCGACGCATTTCAGCGTGACGTTAACGTAAGCCAGTGTCGCGCCATCGAGGTTTTTGTTCTTGCCGGCTTTGGTCAGGTCGTCGACGGCGCGCCGGAACTCGTTGCTTCGGCGGGTATATTCGGGCGTTTCGATGACTTGCCAAGTCGAGGCCAAGCTAAGCAAGCTCATTTGTTGAGATTCTTTCGCGACCAGGTCGAAGTTTTCGGTGGTGAGTCCTTCGAGCACCTTTTGTGAGTGGCCAAGTTTTGCACGCATAAACGTCAATACATTACGTTTCGGCGGTCCCTCAATCTGTGTGTGTGCAACCGTCGACATGAAACCAAGCACGACGGTGCAGACCGATATCACGAGTAGTTTTCGCATGACTCATCCTTTCGTGCTAGGCATAGAGCAACGTTGACCCGGCAGCTTGTTCCAGAGCAATTGTCGGGCCAACGCGACGGGCCTGTGCCATCTGGGGCCGGCGCTTCAGACCGGCCCGCTAGAGGCACATAAAGGCGCGCGGGGACGCACACATTGGCACACTCGCCTCAATCGCCGAACGACTCTCACCGTGCGTTTTTCAAGATCTGTCTACTTCGCTCTACATTCTGCCGCACTCGTAGCGAGCTGCTTGCCCGCTTTCGCTGGCAACGTTAACATCCTGCAACGAACCGCGTTGGCAGTCGGATCCCAGCGGCAAACTCCGGCGGGAGAGAGCAAGCGATCCGCAGCGCAGAGAAGCGAGTCGATGATGGCAGCAGAAACGGCTTTAATTACGGGGGCCTCTTCGGGGATAGGTTTGGAGCTAGCACGAATTTTTGCCGCCGACAAATCAGATTTGGTATTGGTTGCACGCCGGCGTGAGCGTCTTGAGTCACTGGCCGATCAGCTTCGTCAGCGCCATGGTGTGAAAGTGACGGTGTTAGCGCATGACCTGACAGCACCTGGTGTTTCGGAAGCGCTGCAGCAGCAGCTATTTGAAGAAGGTATTTCCATCAGTGTGCTCGTCAACAATGCGGGCTTTGGGGCAGTCGGACCTTATCACGAATTGCCGCTTGAGAATCAGTTGGAAATGATCCAGCTGAACGTGATGGCGCTCACCGAACTAACGCGGCGACTTGTCCCGGAGATGGTCGCGCGAGGCCGCGGTGCGATTCTCAACGTAGCCTCGACGGCGGCGTTCCAGCCGGGTGGCAATATGGCTGTGTATTTCGCGACGAAGGCCTTTGTGTTGTCACTCAGTGAGTCGCTTGCTGAAGAGTTAAGGCCGACGGGCGTTACTGTAACATGCCTATGTCCAGGTCCCACCGCGACGGAGTTTGGTGTCCGGTCGGGCGTGGATCAGACGGTCTTATTCCGGTTGGGAACCGTTTCGGCTCGCTACGTAGCGCGCCAGGGCTATCAAGCTCTTCGACGTCGGAAGGTCGTCAAGATTCCTGGGGCGATCAGTTGGTTCGTGACTTTCATGCTCCGATTCACTCCCCGCTGGCTAGTGCGCAAGATCAGCACGTGGCTGGTTCGGTCTCAACACGAGGCTGGCTGAGACGTTTTACTTTTTCGGTGGAAAGGGCCACGGCTGCACACCAACCCGATCGGCCCAAGCCCGCCACTTGTTGGCCAGTTGCCGTGTCTTCTCCGGGTAGCGACTTGCGAGGTCGTTCAACTCGGTGCGGTCCACCTGCATGTCGTACAGTTCCCACTTGATCGGTCGCTTGGCCCGGTAGGCAGAAACGATCTTCCACCTGCCGTCGCGCAAGGCGAGATTGCCGTGGTGCTCAAAGCAGAGCGGCTTTTCGCGCTTGAAGTCGCCTCCCGCGATGGCTGGCAGCAAGCTGATGCCCTCCATCGGTTCGATCGCTTGGTCCGCGAACACCGTGGGATATTGAGCTTTGGCAACTTCAACAAACGTGGGCATCATGTCAATCAAATGTGCTGGGTTGTGAACGATCGCACCCCGACGCTCCGATGCGATGCCCTCTGGCCAGTGCACGATCAACGGGCTGCTAATGCCACCTTCGTGGCCGTCATGCTTGTAGCCGCGAAAAGGAGTGTTGGATACATTGGCCCAGCCGGTCCCGTAAGCGATAAACGTATCTTCAGCACCTGGCATCGTCTCGGGACCTGTGCGAACGAAGCGGCCGTCGCGAGTTTGCATCGGTGGCCAGATCTTGCTTTGCAGATCGTTTGGGCCGAAGGGCTTGAAGTTGAAGTCTTTTGCCTGCTCCGCGTTGGAGCGTCGACCGAAGCCTTCGGCACAACCGCCATTGTCTTGCAGGTAAAGGACAATCGTATTCTCCAGTGCCTGCTGCCTGCCCAACTCCTGAACAATGCGACCGATACCTAGATCCATTCGTTCAACCATCGCCGCGTAGACCTCCATGTTTCTGATCTCCCACGGCTTATGCTTTGCAGAAATCCATGTTCGTGCGCCGGGTGACATCGCCCATTGATCTTCGACGACGCCAAGCTGTTTGGCTTGCCGATAGCGTTCAGCGCGAATGGGCTCATATCCTTCGTCGTAGACGCCTTTGTACTTGGAAATGTCTTCTTCGAATGCATGCATGGGCCAGTGGGCACTTGTGTACGAAACATAGAGAAAGAACGGCGTGTCGCGGTGGTCTCGGTAGTGATCAACCAGGAACGTCACCGCGTTGTCGCTGATCGCATCAGAGTAGTAGAACCGATCCGGTCGATATGCCGCGTCGTTGTCGGGGGTGATGTATTGGTTGTCGCGGCAGAGTGTGGCAGGGTCGTAGAAGCTGCCTGCGCCGATGATCGTCCCGTAGAAGTGATCGAAACCACGTTGGATTGGCCAGTTGTGCTTCGGACCTGTAGGCGCGATATGACGAGTGACGTGCCATTTTCCCGAAATGTAGTTGCGATAGCCGACCTCACGCAGTACTTCGGCGATGGTCACACATCGACGGTTCAAATCGCCGCGATATGCATCGTGACCACGATCGTTGGTCATGAGCCCGATGCCTGCTTGATGCGAATAAAGGCCTGTCAACAATGAGGCCCGGGTCGGACAGCAACGCGAAGTGTTGTAGAACTGGGTGAAGCGAACGCCTCTCTCAGCTAAGCGGTCCAAAGTGGGCGTGCGAATCTCACTTCCGTAGCAACCGATGTCGGTATAGCCCATGTCGTCCGCCATGATCAGCACGATGTTCGGACGGGTGTCCGCATGGACCGTCAGGGATATCGAGAGGTAACAAATAAGCGGGAACAGGATTCGACGGTTGAAGATATTCATGACATCATCCAGAAGGTTGCGATGGAGCATATGACGCTGCTCACAACAGTTTACTTGAGCGCCGATGCCAAACTAGAGTGCACATTTCTATGACATTGAAACAGATTACGCCGGTACGAGTGCCTTCAGCCATAGCCGATCGGACAGTGGGCAAACATGGTATAGTCATCAGTCACGGATTCGGCCTTGCCGACTCAACATGACGTCAATTGTGACGAAGTCTTGACGGCTTGTGTCTCGGCAGAAATCCTAGAGAAATGGCATCTGGCCAGGCGAGCGGATCTGGCTTCAAGTGGATGAAGGATTGGTCTTGGGTGACGGTGATAGATTGAGAAAGTCTGGCAGCAATCGACGACGCCGGCGTGAGCGAAAGGCAGCACCTGCGGCAAAGCCTCCCCAGCCTCGCCGGCAATTGTCGCTGAGCAAAAAGCTGTTGTTCACCACGCTGGTTGTTTGTTTCTTCTTTGCTGTACTCGAGCTCCTGTTTGCTGCTGCCGGCGTACAGACGCTGCTGGTCGAGAAGGATCCACTTGGCGGGTTTTCCTCGCAAGTCCCCTTGTTGGCAGAGCGAGAGGTCGACGGACGCACGGTGATGGTGACGGCGCGAAACAAATTGCGCTGGTTCAACTCGCAACAATTCCCGCGCGAGAAATCGTCCGATACGTTCCGCATCTTCACTCTCGGCGGATCCACGACTTACGGTCGACCCTACGATGACCAGGTGGCATTTTCCGGTTGGTTGCGCGAGTTGCTAACGGAATCGGATTCGACGCGGCGGTGGGAAGTGATCAATGCCGGCGGTATCAGCTATGCCAGCTATCGAGTCGTGCGCGTCATGGAGGAGTTGGCCGATTACGAACCCGACCTGTTTATTGTCTACACGGGGCACAACGAGTTTCTGGAAGAGCGTACGTACCGCAGTGTGAAACGGTTACCGATGTTTGTTAGAAGTCTGACGGCTCTTGTTTCTCGCACACGGACTTACGCAGTCCTCTATCGTCTGTGGCGATCTGATCCGGATCCGGCCGATCCAACTAGCTCGGCGGTCGAAGACGACGACTCCGTCGAACTCTCCGACGAGGTGCGAACCAAACTTGACGGCGGCGTTGGACCGGACGCTTATCAACGCGACGAAACGCTGGCCGCCAACGTCGTTGGCCACTTTCGTTTCAACCTAGAAAGAATGATCGACATTGCCCATGGGGTCGGTGCCGAGATTATCTTCGTCACGCCGGCATCCAACCTGGGGAGTTGTTCTCCTTTCAAAAGCGAGCACGAATCGGGTTTCGACCAGCAGCAATCATGGCAACAGCTATATGATCAATCACATGAGGCCTATGATCAGCAGCGTATTGAGGAGGCGCTGACGGCGATTGAGTCAGCACTTGCGCTAGCTCCGCGTCACGCACATTCACACTATTTGCGTGGCCGCATTCTGCAAAGCAAAGAGCAGTTTGAGACAGCACGAAAAGCCCTTGTGCGAGCTCGTGATGAAGACGTCTGTCCGTTGCGCGCGAATTCCACGATGATCGACGTCGTCCGCGAAGTGGCTGAGAATCGGCAAGTTCATTACGTCGACTTCGTGCAATTGATTGACGATCGACATCCGAGTCGAATTCCCGGCGCAACTTTGTTTTTGGATCATGTCCACCCGACGATTGAGGTCCATCGGGAACTTGCAATCATGCTGTTCGACAAGTTGACTCAGCTGCATGTTGTCCAGCGTCCCGAACAGTGGGAGGCTGTCGTTGATCGAGTTGTGCAGCGGGTCGAGAATCAGATTGATCCGACCGCGCATGGTCGCGCGCTTCGCAATCTCTCGAAAGTCCTCACCTGGGCAGGCAAGGAAGAGGAAGCCAATGCGCTGGCGCTGAAAGCGTCAAGCCTTGTGGGAGGAGATGTGGAAACGGCTTATCTGGCCGGAAATGCCTTGTTGAAGAAAGGTGATGCCGCCGGCGCGGTACGGAAATACCAGGAGGCGCTGCGTCTTGATCCGCAGCATGTACCAGCCCTCAACGGTCTCGGTTCCGCGCAATTCCAGCAAGGTGATTTGGATGCGGCCTTGGAGAGCTTTCAACGCGTCGTACAACTGGAGCCGGAGTTCGCACCGGTCTACAACAATCTTGGTGCCTTGCGTCAACGACGGAATGAAATTGATTTGGCGATTGAGCACTATGAGCAAGCGATTCGGCTAAATCCGCGTTATTCGAAAGCCTATAACAACGTGGGTGTTCTGCTGCGGAAGCAAGGCAGATTGGACGCAGCAGCCGAACAATTCCGAAAGGCATTATCGATCGATCCAGACTTCGCCGAGGCCCACTTCAACCTGGGGACAATCTTTGATGCAGAGGGCGACCGCGATTTAGCCCGCGACCAGTATCAACGTGCCTTGCGCCTTAATCCACAATACGGACCGGCGCACCACCGGCTTGGGATTCAATACGAGGAGCAGCGTCAATGGAAGGCCGCCGCCCAGTCATATCGCAACGCGCTGCGTCCCCCTTCGCCTTCGGTGGATGCGGCGCGTCGTCTGGCCTGGATCTTGGCGACCTGCCCAGACAAGAGATTGCGGAACGGGAAACTTGCGCTCAACCTGGCCCGAGGTGCATCGGCGGCGAAGGGGCATGCCGATCCGCGATACCTCACGGCGCTGGCCGCCGCCCACGCGGAAGCGGGCGATTTCAGCGCGGCGGTCAAGTGGCAAACCAAGGCCCTGCAGCTCGCGTCTCCGACCGACAAACCGGCGTACCAGCGCCGGCTTGAGCAGTTGCGGTCAGGCAGGGCTTTGCGCTCGACATGAGTCGGAGGTTTTTCAACGCGACTTGATCGTGCGTCTCCACCTGGCAATCGTCGCAACCCCGATCAGCCACAGAAGACAAGCTGACGGCTCAGGAATCGCATTGGCATCGGTGCGCGGACCCATTTCGTAACCCCCATCGCCGAACGCGGCGACCAGATCACTTGAGTTGAAGGCCAGGTCGGCATTCCAATCGCCTTCGGCCCAGTTAGCGGCCTCGGCGGTTTCATACTTGCCAGCTCCAAAGACCTCGACCAAATCCCCGCTATTGAATTCGTCGTCCAAGTTGGCATCGCCGAACCAGGTCTTGCGAAGGTCTCTAACCCACACATTCAAGTCGTCGCCGTTGACGTTGCCGTCACCGGTGACATCGAAGTCTGCGTTGTTGCTGCCTTTCGAAATCTCTTCACTCAACATATTCACATCTGGCAGGTCCAAGACGCCACTGCCATCGAAGTCTCCAGGGAGCTCGGCTCCGCCCATGTTGAGGAAGAACTCGTCCATTTGGTCTTGCGAGAAAACTTCCAGCAGCTCGTTGCTGGTGCTAAACAGCAAACCGTCGATGACACCGTATTGTTCTCGAGTCGAAATCTCGAAGTCCAGCACGGATCCGACGTCTCCGTCGGTCACGTCGTAGACAATGCCATGACCAAAACCACCAACGAAGGCGTCGTTTTCATCCATGTCGACGGCCACATCCATCCAGGCCCACTGAAACTGCCCTTCCCAGTATTCTTCGTCGGTCGAATTGTGTGTTTCGATACCACCTTCGCTGACAACATCCTTCGGCAGCGGCATCCAACCGTCGCGGTTGCTGTCGCCCTCTTTGGCTTCCTCAAAGGTGCCGTCGACTCCCTCGTATCCGATCCAGTCAGAACGAGAGTTGGCGTTAAACGACGGTGGTACGTAGATCGAGTCTTCGTTGCTGTAGTTCGTGTTGTTGTCTCGATTGAAAAAGCTGTAGTGCATATACAGATAGTATGTGGCTGGTATGGCGAACTGAACCTGCCACTTCGCATTGCCTCCCGCACCTAGCTGATGGAAGATCGCTGCTCCGCCCGATGCGTCGGTGTCTGCCGGCAGCACATCGCGACCACCGTTGACCACTTCATTTCCGTCGCCGTCCATGGTGATCGTCTGAATCGGGTTGTTTTTGTCGACCAGAATGAAGCCACTTTGTGCATTCTCAGGAGGCCCGCCGCCTAGCTCAATTGCATTTTCTGCTTCTACCCACAAGAAGGCGGATCCATCTTCTAAGACGTTATCTTCGGTTTGAACTGTGACCTGTGCGGTGGCCACGGAGCACATTAGCGCAGAGACAACGAGCGATAAGAAACGTGCTCGGACAATCATAATTCCTCTCATCGTAATTCGAGTGGCAACGTGAACTCATAGCAACTTCGTCAGTGATCTCTCCCGCGCCGACTCAAGAGTATCGTCAGCCCGATCAAACCAAGAAGCCCTGCGGACGGTTCTGGGACGGGATTGGCACCCGGTGGCGGACCTTGTTCATAGCCACCATCGCCGAAGGCAGCGACCAAATCACTTGAATTGAAGGCCAGGTCGGCGTTCCAATCGCCTTCGTCCCAAGTTGCGTTCTCGCCGGTTTCGTATTTGCCGGCGCCGAACACCTGCACCAGATCGCCGCTGTTGAATTCGTCATCTAGATTGGCATCGCCAAACCAGGTCTTGCGCAGGTCCTTGACCCACACGCTTAAGTCTTCTCCGTTCACACTTCCGTCCCCGGTGACATCAAAATCCGGGTTGTTGCTGCCCTTTGAGATCTCTTCACTGAGCAGATTGACATCCGGCAAGTCCAAGACGCCACTTCGATCGAAGTCTCCTGGGATATCCTCGGAGAGGTTCAGAAAGAAGTCGTCCAACACCTCCTGAGCATTCTCTTCCAGCAGCAAGTTGCTGGTACTGAATAACAAGCCGTCAATCGCCCCGTACGGTTCCCGATATGAGATCTGGAAATCGAGGACGCTCCCAACATTGTCCTCCGTGACTTCGTATTGAATGGCGTGGCCGTCGAACGAAACGAACGCGTTGTCTTGGTTCATCTCGTTGGCTCGATCTACTAAGTACCAGTGGAATTGACCGTCGTAGAACTCCTCGTCGGTGCTGTTGTGCGCCTCGATGCCACCTTCACTGACCCACTTTTGTGCAATCGTTGGAAAGCCGTCGATGTATCCGTCGCGGTTGCTGTCGCCGATCTTCTCGTCTCCGTCGACGATGCTGGTTCCTTCGAAATCGAGCCAATCATCGCGGGAATTAAGATTGAAATCCGGCGGGACGTAGAAGGAGTCTTCGTTGCCGTAGTTTGTATTTCCGTCGCGGTTGTACATGCTCCAATGGATATACATGTAGTAGGTGGCAGGAATCGCGAATTGCATCTGCCACGTCGCGGTGCCTCCGCCGCCCAGCTGGGCGAAGATCCCCGCGCCGCCCGAGGCATTTGTATCCTCTGGCAGCACATCTAATCCGCCGGCCACGACCTCGACGCCATTTGTGTCCTCGGTGATCGTCTGGATCGGATCCCGCTTATCAACGCGAATAAAGCCCACTTCAGGCTGATCGGCGTCCTCTAGAAATGTTTCGGCCTCGACCCACAGAAACGCGGACCCATCGGGGAGGACATTATCCTCGCTTTGAACTGTGACTTGTGCTGATGCGATCGAGCACACCCAGGTGATAAGCGTCAACGACAAGACTGTGAGTCGAATCCCCATGATGTCCTCTCAATCGATCAGCATTCAGCTTGCTTTCCAAACCGATAATTGTTACCGCGACGATGAAACCAAAACGGCTGTCGGCGTCAACTTAAGACACACGACCAGCCGTGTCAACGAATTTATGAGTGACGGTCGCCGGGGCACAACTCCTCGACAGAAATCTGACAAGGATCCGTCCATCTGGGTGGCCAGGTGTAGCATGCACTTATCGACATGGATAAGTGAAAAGGGAAAACATGGACGACGATCAAAAAAGCGTGTGCAAATTAGCGCTTCGTGCGAAATAATGACCAGCGGTCGTAATCGCCCGATGATGTTCGTCGGTACGGGAGCGACGTATGCAAGGTGGAGCCCGTGTCCCTGATGCGCTGGCAATGGCGGTTTTGTTTTTGCTTCGTAGTCGTTGTCTGCGCGTTGCGTGAACGGCCGCTGGAGGCTGGCTTTACAGATGTCACCGCGGAAGCGCGGGTCGACTATCTGCAATGGAATCCGCTTCCGGGTAATCTGGAGTCGATGCGAATCACCGGCGGTGCTGCCGCCGGGGATGTAAACGGCGATGGGTATCCCGACCTGTTCGTGACGCGTTTGGACGCTCCGGACATTCTTTTTCTCAACGATCGACAAGGCGCTTTCGTTGATGCCAGCTCAACCGCGGGCTTTCAGCAATCGCTCCGCACTAATGGCGCTGCGATGGGCGATATTGATAACGACGGCGATTTGGATGTCTACGTTACGTCCGTGGGCGACAATCAGCACTATCTCTATATCAACGATGGAACGGGTCGTTTTGCCGAGCAAGCACGATCACGCGGGGCTGCGATTGCCACCGACCAAAAGCACTTGGGGATGAGTACCGCTCTGGGTGACTACGACAGGGACGGATACCTCGACCTGCACGTCACGGAATGGGGCAACACGAATTACGAACCAGAGCAACTGTGGAGTCATGCGCGAATGCTCCGCAACCGGGGGGCCAGCGACCCCGGCTATTTTGTGGATGCCACGCTCGCCAGCCGCGTATTTCTCGACGACTACGCTGGATACTCGCCGAATGATTCTGTCGACGGTCTCTGGACGTTTACCTCGACGTTTGCGGACTTTGATCGAGACGGTCACGCCGACCTGGCCATCGTGGGCGACTTTCATACATCCCGCCTCTATTGGAACAACGGTGACGGAACGTTTCGCCTGGCACCGGGACCCGATACGCGAAATCCATCAGGAATTGGCACCGACGAAAACGGAATGGGATCGGCCATTGCCGATTTCAATGGCGATGGTTTACTGGATTGGTTCGTAACGGCGATCTACGATCCTGCGGATCCGTGCCACGAGCGTCGATGTAACTGGAACTCTTCCGGTAACCGATTGTACATGAACAATGGGGATCGCACCTTCACCGATGTGACCGACGACGCCGGTGTTCGCGATGGGGGTTGGGGCTGGGGCGCGACATTTTTTGACTATGACAACGACGGTGATCAGGATTTGGCGATGACCAATGGCATGATTGTCGAGAGCCAGTACGCGGAACCGTTTTTTGAGGATCCGATGAAGCTCTGGCGCAATAATGGCGACGGAACATTCGAGGAGGTTTCGCAAGCGGAAGGTTTGACCGATAAACGGGCAGGCAAAGGGCTGCTAACATTCGATTACGACAAAGATGGCGATCTCGACCTGTTCGTAGTCAACAACGGTGATCATCCTCGACTCTATCGCAATGATTTGTCCAGCGACCACGCGTTCCTGAAGATCAAAACCCAAGGAACGCAATCTAACCGTGACGGGATTGGTGCATTCATCACGCTGGTCGCTGACCCAGGGGCTGAGCCACAAACTCGCTATATCACGGGAGGCGGTACGAACTATCTTTCGCAATCGGAGATGACCGTCCATTTCGGCCTGGGGGATCGTGACGAGCCAATCCATGAAGTGATGATCGAGTGGCCCTCTGGCGCTTCGCAGGTCTTCTCTGATGTTGTAATCAACGGGACCTTGCTGGCGGTCGAACCGGTGCCGGAACCTACTTCGTTGACTCTCCTGCTGCTCGGATCCGTTTTCTTGTTCTCTCGACAAAGAGTGAAGGCAGCTCAGATCCATAAGTGATGCGATGCACGTGAAGCGAATTGAGATAGGATGTCGTGCCCGTTCACGTCAGGCCCTCACGTTCGAGACTTTGGAAACTCGGACCTTGCTGGCCGGTGATCCGATTCTTGATGGCAAACCTCTGCTGATCAGCGAATTTGTGGCCGACAGCGACGCTTCACTATTAACGAGGACACGGTCGAATTCCGGTGTGCCCTTCGATGGAGATGTCCAGTCGCCGGATTGGATCGAGATCATGAACGTCTCGGGCAAACGCCTGGATCTTGGTGGCATGCACTTGACCGATGATTCCGCTGACCCGGAAAAATGGTCATTTCCCACGGACACTTTGATCGATGCCGGGGCACATCTTGTGGTGTTTGCATCCGGTGAAAATGTGTTAAATCCGTCCCTCGACGAACAGGGCTTTCTGCATACGAATTTTCGATTGAGTGGTGATGGAGAGTATCTAGCATTGACCGACAGTGCTGGCGCGGTGATCCACGAATTTGCACCAAGCTTTGCGGTCCAACGAACGGATGTTTCTCACGCGACGATCATGGAGATTCGCTCGTTGGTCGATTCGGATTCCGCGGTCGAATACCTGGTTCCAAGTGACGACTCCCTGGAACCAGGTTGGCGTCTTGCTGATTTTGCGGATCCCAATTTGATCCGCGTTGAAGCGCAACCGGCGACACCCATCGGTTTTGATCGAGTGGGGGGACCGAGCGAAGTCGGTGAGACGATCGGCGCAGAATTGGAGAAACGTTCGTCGATCGATTTCGGGAAGGGTTCCCTCGTTGTCCTTGAGAGCGCGCCGTTCACGGTTGCCGGGCGTGTAGCCGAGTGGTCATTCTATTCCGAGAAAGAGCGTCGAATCACGCCTTTGATCCTGAAAGCTACTGACGCCGACTTCGAAATCGTTGGTGTTGGAACGGCCCGTACGAGTGATGGTTCTGGAGTTCAAGTGTTCGAGTTCGATCTGCACTCGGGAAGTGACGCTGTTGACGCGACGGGCTACTTCTTCGGATTCAAGGATGGTGACAACGAGGTCGATGAAGCCGGCGTCGTCGTTTACGGAAAGAGCAATACCGAGACGATACGTCGTTACAACGGGCCGCTTTCAGGAAGTGTCCAGGTTGGCCAGCAATTATCAAGCGGCAAGCAGTTTGGCCGAACATACTCGGCGCAGGTCACAACGAGCGCTCGCCTCGCGGGTCCCATTAACACGAACGTTGAGGCCGCGATGGCACAAGCATCGTCGCTGTACGCTCGCTATCCCTTCACGGTCGATCAGATCGATACGCTTCAATCGCTCACGTTAAGCGTTCGCTACGAGGACGGATTCGTCACCTATCTGAATGGCACCGAAATCGCACGTCGAAACGTACCTGACCAAGTCGGCTTCGACTCAACGGCAATGACGAATCGACTCTTGACCGATGCGAATCGGTATGAGGAGATCAATGTCTCAGAACACATTGACCTGTTGCGGGACGGTGAGAATGTTCTGGCATTGCACGGTCTCAACGACGTCGTCGGTGGCACCGATTTTCTACTCGATGCGCGCCTGATTGGTGTCTCAATGCAATCCGCGGCGAATTCCGGATTTGCCTCGCCGCCAACACCAGGGGACACGAACGAAAATACCTTTCGAGGTTACCTCGAGACGACGTCCTTTAGCCACTTGCGCGGCTTCTACGAGTCTCCCCTAAGCATCGAATTAACCACGCCCGATGCGCCCGATGCCGACATTTACTACACGATTGACGGAACCGAACCGTCGTCTGAAAATCCGAATGCGGTGCGTTACGCCGCGCCCATCGTGGTCGCAGGTACGACGAACCTGCGAGCTGCCAGTTTTCAGGCTGGCATGCTGCCCTCGGCCTCGATGACACACACTTACATTTTTCCAGATGACATTGCCAAGCAAGACACCCTGCAGCCTGTCGTCATCGACAATCCCGTTTGGGGGCCGCTGATGACCGACTCGCTCTTGGCGCTGCCGACCCTTTCGATCGTTACCGCTGAGTCGATCTCGGTTGAGGGAGAGTTTGCGACCTCTGCTGAGTTGATTTTTCCGGACGGAGCGGAAGGGTTTCAGGTCAATGCAGGGATTGAAGTATTCGGCGGGACGGCTGTCAGTTTCCCCAAACGGTCGATGCGATTGAGTTTCAAAAACATCTATGGCCCATCGACCTTCGAGTACGACCTGTTCGACGATCCTGATGGAGTAGCGGAATTTGATCAGCTTCTCTTGAGACCCGGATCGCACGACACGCCGTTTTGGAGTGGTTCTCAGGGAGCAGGTAGCTACATCCGTAATCGCTGGACCAATGATCGACAGCTCGACATGGGGCATCCCGCACCCCGCGGACGCTTTGTTCAGCTGTACTTGAACGGCGTTTATTGGGGGCAATACCAGCTGATGGAGCGCCCCAATGCAGCCTTCATGGCGTCCAACTTCGGTGGATCGAAGTCCGACTATGACGTGCTGAATGCAGGACGTGCCATCGACGGTGACGAGGAATCCTGGAATGCACTGCTGGATTCGTTAGATGACGGTTACGACGCGGTCCAACAGTACCTGGATGTCGTCAACTATGCCGACTACATCCTCCTCCAATTCTATGGTGGCAATACGGTTGACTGGCGCTCCGAATCGAACTGGATGGCAGGCCGACGACGCGAGCCAGGTGCCGGTTTTCAATTCTTTGCCTGGGATAGCGATATCGTCCTGCGTTCGGGCGCGGAGGCCGACATCGTCAATTTTGGTGGGCCCGGTTTTCTCGGAACCCAAAAGGGAGGCGTTCAACAGTACCCTGAGTTCCGTCGCTTGCTGGCCGAAAGAGCGCAGAAGTATTTCTTCGACGACGGACTATTCACCGACGACAGACTGCGGCAGCAGATTGACGCCTTCATCGAGCAGCTCCAAGTTTCGGTGATTGCTGAGACAGCGCGATGGGGGTCGGGGATCTACACACCCGATACCTGGCTTGGTGCGATGCAGTGGATCAAGGATACGTACGCCCCGGAAGACGGACCCAGTCGGGCCGCGACGGTCATTCAGCAGATGCGGCACGCCGATCTTTTTCCATTGTCCGATCGCCCCGATTTCTCCGTAGACGGGCAGCTTGTCGAGAATATCGCGGTAGGTGACCAGCTGGCGATGTCCGCTCCAGAGGGCGAGATCTACTATACGCTGGACGGCAGCGACCCTTGGTTGAATCAACCGACCGTTGACTACACCTCACTCGTATCCGAAACGTCTCCCGCCCGTGTCCTCGTGCCTCAGGACAGTTCGTTTCATATAGACTGGCGCAACGTTGGATTTGACGATTCCACATGGATCACCGGCCAGAACGGAATTGGATACGATACGACCGACGAGTTGAATTCTCTGGTAAATCTTGACATTCAAGAGCAGATGCACAACGTCAACTCGACCGCGTATCTGCGTTTTCCTTTCGTAGCCGACGATCCTGGCCAGTTTGAGTCACTGGAGTTCTCGATTCGCTATGATGACGGCTTCGTTGCTTTTCTCAACGGCGTTGAAGTCGCACGCCGAAATGCGCCGACAGGGCTGAGCTGGGCCTCTCGAGCGCGCGCAGCCCACCCCAACATTGAGGCCATCGAGTTCGAACGCTTCAATCTGTCGACATCTCTAGATCTGCTGAACGAAGGGCAGAACGTGCTGGCCATTCACGCGCTCAACACCGAAGCGTCGAATGTCGATATGCTGAGTACCCCGCGACTCAAGGCTGGTGTGGTGACCGAGATTGGCGCCGCCCCTACGGCAATTCGATATTCCGAGCCGCTTACTGTGCCGGAGAACGCCGCAGTGAAGGCACGGACGCTTTGGGGTGACCAGTGGAGCACGCTACGTCAAGCAACTGTGGATACGAGTGCTTTGCCGTTGCGAGTGTCAGAGGTGATGTACCATCCCGCCGATCCCACGTTGGCAGAAGCGGCGGCCGGTTTCGACGACGGCAATGATTTCGAATTCATTGAACTTGTTAACACTTCCGCCGCCGCCATCGACTTGTCCGATGTTCAATTCACTCAGACGAATGTCGGTGGTCAGGATGAAGGAATTCAATTCGATCTCGGTCAAGGTGCCATTCGTCAGTTAGGTCCTGGTCAGCGGCTCATCGTTGTAGAGGATGCAGACGCCATTGCCTTCCGCTACGGCGGTCAATTACCGATCGCGGGACAATGGGTAGGTGGGTTGAGCAACAACTCGGAGCAAGTCACTCTTGTGACGAGCGCTGGAGTCTTGCAGCAGTTCACGTACGACGATCAGTGGCATCCGACGACGGATGGTGGCGGTGCTTCCTTGGAAATCATCAATCTGACCCATCCTGATCTTGGCAGCTGGAATCAAGCCTCGAGTTGGCAGCCCAGTGCCATTCCCGGAGGGACACCCGGGCGGGAGGGAGCGGCGGCGGTTATCGGTGACTCGAACGGCGATGGAGTTTTTGATTCAAGAGATCTGCTGTTCGCGTTTCAGTCTGGTGAGTACGAAGATGATTTGAGTGACAACTCCACCTTCGAAGAGGGCGATTGGGACGACGACGGTGACTTCACCTCCACCGACTTGGTCTTCGCCTTCCGGACGGGGCACTACCGCCCTGGTGGCGCGGACCTGCTGCTGAAAGACGCTGAGGCGAATGCTAGGCCGAAAGCGTTGTTTAGCCAGTCGCAGCAAATCGTATCCGAAGACTTGCCAAGGAAAGAATTACCTCTGGGACATCGAGATCAGTTCTTTGACGAGTTGGCCAAACCCCGGTTGGGACGTGAACTCACGGCTGCAGACGAGCTCGACTTGTGATGCGGACCGTCAGGGACGTGAGTTCAGGCGTTGAATCGCACGATCGAGATTGCGCCGAGCGTTGTTGTTCGCAGGGTCGATCTTTAACGCCTGCCGATAATAGTCAATCGCCCTCTGGATATTTCCGAGTCGCCCGAACATGGTGCCGAGGTTGTTGTAGGGTTCGACGTTGGCCGGATCGATCTCGATGGCAAGTTGATAGTGTTTAATGGCGAGTTCTGTGTCACCTCGCGAAGCGTATACGTTGCCGAGATTTGCATGGGCATCGGCAAATGTGCCGTCGATGCGAACCGCCTGCTGAAAGCACTTGCCCGCCGGGTTGATCTTGCCTTGCATCGCCAAGGCAATGCCCAAATTGTTGTAAGCTCCGGCGAAAGCGGAATCGACTTGGATGGCCTGACGAAAATGGGATTCCGCAGCTTGTGGATTACCCTGACGTGAGCGGATCAATCCCAAGGTGTTCTGCAGATCAGCATTCTTCGGCTCAATCTTCTCAGCCCGCAGGGCAAATCGCTCGGCTAATGGGAGGTTCTGTTGATCCAGATAGAGCGTTGCCAATCGACGCATGGGCAAAGCCCAGTTTGGATCACTAGTCGCCAAATCGATGAATTGTTCGATGGCGTCTTGAGGTTGGCCACGACGCGAAAGCCATGACGCAACACGATATCGCGTCTGTAACTCCGTTCGATCGGCAACCTCCAAGATTCGATGATGTCGCAGCGACCGACCTGGAACGCACGCGGCTGCTTCAAATGACGTCCGATAGTCATCGACCGTTAGTGCGACATCGCTGAGTAGTTGCCCGACTTCCACTGGCCCACGGTAGATCACCGACAGGTTGCCGGCATCGTCAACGAGGAAACTTGAGGGCAGCGGTAGCGTCCTTCGAAGAAAGAAAAACTGATCGTTCAGCTCCTGCAATTTCTGCATCTGGTCGTCATCAACGTCACCGGTTGTGTATGGATAGTCAATCCGTTGAAGAAGCTCCCTCACGGATTGGGGTGAAGCCTGACGATCACCAAGCTGGTCGACCGACAGCGAGATGATTCGCAAGCCAACAGTCGACAGGCGTTGTCGATCGGCTGTCAGTTCACTTAGTTCCTGAACGCAGGGTTGGCACCAACTCGCCCAGAGATTAACGAGCGTTGGTCGGCGGTCGTCAAACCTCTCGGTGATGATTTTTCCGTCTGCCGAGGTGTAGGTGAGCGACGGCATCGGAACACGTGTCTGCAGGACCACTCGAGCGGCTCTTGACTGCACGGGAAGCTTGGCCACACCCGCTCGCACCGCCGTTGCCGGTTCTGCTCCGTCAACAAGTTCCGCTTGGGTACTCTTCTGCCGCAGGTGGTACCGATGATTTGGCTGTAGTCCAGCGTAAGTTTGCGGTTCACCACCCGGCCAAAGAACCGTCACGCTGTCGATGGCGTCTGCCTGAGCCAATCCGAAGTGGAGCCACTTACTGGATTGCGATAGGAATCCTTCGCCGGCCCGCAGGGTCTGTATCAGCGTGGGTCGTGAGGCTTCCGAATCCACGAGATTATCCGCCGCTGCATCTTTCAGGTTCACGGTCACGCGAGCTCCAATCGCATCTCGATTTGTTTGCTCACCGTCACCGACCAGTCGTAGTCGTAGATAGCGATTGCCACTTGGTGTGTCGTTTCGCATAAAACGCAGCCGTGGCGCATTGCGATTCGAGATCCACAAGTCTAAATCGCCGTCGCGATCCCAATCGGAAACAGCAATGCATCGTCCATCGTCTGGATAGTCCAGGCCGGAGACAGCAGACACCGTAGCGAATCGAGTTTTCCCCGTATTGAGAAAGCAACAATTTCGTTCGCGACCGCTAAAGGAGCGACCTTCCATAATCATGCGAAACAGCTGGTTACGAGCCTGGGCCCAACCGGGATCGGTTTCCGAATGCTCGTCGTCGGCCGAACGCGACACGACCTGTCGCCAGAAGAAACTTCACAAGTCGCTGGTGTCGGTGGACGTTATGTATCCATTGGCGACGACAATGTCTTGCCAACCATCGTTATTGATGTCGACAAAGTTGGAACTCCATGACCAACGCCCCAACGTAACGGCAGCTTCTTGGCTGATATCGTGAAACCCCGATGATCCTCGATTCGTCATCAGCGTGTTTCCCAACGCGAATTGCCGCCACCGCGATTTCATCTCGCGTGAAACGCCTTGCTTGAATTGAGGCTGCTCGGTAATTCGACTGCCTGCGGAGGAGAACATGTTGGCCACATACAGATCCATCTTGCCGTCGCGATTCACATCGGCCCAGGCAGCCGACATGCCCGCTGCGCTATCCTCAGCATTCGCAGTCTTTGCGACATCTTGAAAGTGACCTTCGTGATTGGAGTACAGATTGTTGCGGCCGAAGTCATTGGCGACGTATAGGTCCTGGTCTCCATCGTTGTCATAGTCTTCCCAGCATGCGGCCCAACTGAAGCGGCGGTTGTTTTGGTCGATGCCGCTCTCCTCGGTGACATCCCTGAAATGCCATTCATCGGTGCCCGCGATGTCGTTGCGGAATAGACTATTGCGACCGGCGTTGTTCGCGTCGTGATAAACTCGATTCGCTGCTCCTCCCTGGATAGTGATCCCGTCCGTGGCCTCACGAGATGTTGCGAAATGATCATTCGGATAGTCCACACAGACGTACAGATCGAGATCGCCATCGAGGTCATAGTCAGCGGCTGTCAATGACGTTGTGTCGTCACTGGTTGCGAGAACATTGCGGACGACGAAATGATCTTGCTCGTTGGAGGCGATGACCAAACCGCCCATAACGCTTACGACCAAGTCTTGATCGCTGTCGTTGTCGAGGTCGACAACCAGGGCGCTGCGACTGCCTTCCAGGAAATCAACTTGCCACTGTGCCGAAACCTCCTGCGCCGTGCCGTCCTTTTGTTGTAAGAACAAGCGGTTTGGCAGGTTGGCTTCCTGACACACGTACAGATCATCGAGCCCGTCGTTGTTAACGTCACCCACCGCCAAACCTGGATTACCGAGCGGAGCAAAATAGCGCATGTCTTGCATACGCTCCAACCAATAGTCCAGCCCAAAGAGTAACTGCCGCCGAAAACTGTCATTCCCACCTAATATCGACTCCGTGCAGTCGGCGAATAGGCTTTCGGTTGCCTTGCTCGTGGTGCGCTCAAAGTCAGCCACTCGAATCGACCGCAGCTGAAGTTGGTTGGAGTCGCCGATCGTCCAATGAGTCAGCCACATCGCGTGTTGCTCAATCGAGGACCCGGCGGGATCACGCCCACTGACCGCTACGTATTGATGTGTTTCGAGTCCATCATCGGACTGCGTGATATGGACCACCTTGAATTCGAATCGCTTGTCCTCAAACTTGGACCAGACATCGGCGTGCTCGCGAAGCACCGCTTCGAAACCGGATCGACCCCGATGTTGAAGCTGCTGAGGCGAGTTCTCGGTTCCCTTCCAGCGATCGACATACAGCACGGTGTCGTCGAAGACTCGCTCCAACGGGCGGGGCTGGAGTCGTTGGCCGGCAAAGTTCATATCGCTGAGCCGATCGACCGCTTGGGGAGTGATTGCCTCCGATCCGACCATCAGCTTTCCGAACTGATACAACGTTTGTTTGGCCTGCTCTGCGCGTGCTTCCAGGTTCCATCCGTCGCGCGTTGGATCGTCGATTTCACCCCAACTTTGCTGGGACTTCAACGGCAGCACGGCTTGGTCGTCGGCTTCAACTGCCGGTGCAGGGGCACGTTGCTGCGTCTGGCTGCGGGTGTCGGATTGGTCGACAGGCTCGGCCGCCCATCGTTTCCATATTAGCGTCGATGCGATGATCACGAGGCCAAGTCCGACAAACACCCCGGTCGCACGCGCGAGTGTGGAGAGCCGGGAGCGAGCTGGTCGGGATTTGGGCGTCATGAACGGTTCCGCGGGACCATCAGTCAGATGGCGAGGAGGTCCGCACCCGTCCCGGAGTACATTCCGGACTCGGGCACGAACGAAAAAAAGCCCGCGTCCACTTGCGGGCTTCTTTCGAGTTTAGTTACTGCAGCTGATTACTCAAGCACGCCGTCGCCGCCGCAATAGCAGTGAACAGCAACCCAAGGCGACCAGTGTTAGGGTGGAGGGCTCTGGGACAAGCCCGCCCACCTCTTCAGCCGTCAGGGCATGGTCGTAGGTACGTACCTCCGACAGTAGTCCTTGCCACTGTTCGGCTGCGTCGTGGCCATCATCTCCGCCGAACCAAAACGGCATCGGTCCGTCCAAAGCTTGGGTGATTTCACCGGTATTGAATTGCACACCGTCTCGGTAATACGTCAGCGAGGCACCGTCCTTGACCATGGCATGGTGCTCCCAGACGCCCGGTGTCACGTTGTTCAGGTCCGCGTTCTCGCTGTAGGCGAGGTTGTCGTTGCCGTTAGCATTCATGTGCCATTCAAACGCCTGGGGCGTGAATTTGATGAATTGGCGCGGATTGAAGTCGACTCGATTTCCCGGGCCACCTGTATCGTTGTCGTAGCGATTCCCGACGATACCCGCAAATTGACCGGGGCTGGCCGCAATGTCCGGATCTTGGTTTGCCCAGAACGCCCACGTGAAATCGTTCTCCAACGTCATCTGTGGAATGTTTCCGGCACGGACGTAGGCCGTGTCAGCCGGCGCTTGACCGCCGAAACCAATCACCGTCCGCTCTCCCAGGGGAAAGTCAGACGCCGTTACCCAAACTGAACCGTCGCCAGGTCCGCCGGTAGCGCCGTTTGAGATGGCGCCGTCAGCACCGCCCGCGACCCTGTTGTCGGCGACATCGCCAGAACCGTCATTGAGTGGCCAATAGCCGACCAAGTCGGCCGCAACAGGATTCTGGGCAAGTCCTATAGCTAGAACTACGGCGATCAGCAGAACCGCCCAACGTGACTCGTGCAGGTACATCAGTTGTTGCTCCTTGTCCGCGGCCCATTCACAAAAAAAAGCACGACCTGTGTTCCTGACCGATCCACAACGTGGACGTTGCCAAGAGTACAGGTCGTGCTTTTTTTTCGTTAGCGGCCCTAACCTAAATTCAAATCAAATCTTGTGGCCCCAATAAAGTAGTGGTTCCCAGCGCCGGGATCAACCATTTTCCGGTGCCGTGGCAAGGTTTGGCTGCATTTCTATTGCCCAACGCGAGGGCGCCGAGGTGAGCTGCAGGTACCACGCCTCATGGGCAGATTCCGCTTCAGAGATCGGAGTGGCAAAAGAAAACCCCGTAAGACGTTGTTCTCACGGGGTTTAATATGTGGTCAGGGGCAGAGTTGAACTGCCGACACGTGGATTTTCAGTCCACTGCTCTACCAACTGAGCTACCTGACCTGCGGTGTAAAGGACGCATCGTAAAGGCTCAGCGCTCTGCTGTCAATTCGGCCAACGGAGACGCGTCAAACTGTGTTGTGCCAACGGCTTCGGACGTTTGCGAATGCTTGACAATCTCGCCAAACCGCATTACGATCGACTTCGGAACAAGAAGGTTGAGGCCCCCTCTTTGCGCATGAGTCAGTCGTGCCTCGATTTCACTCTCTTAACGCGCGAGGTCGATGGTCTGCGGATCGCTGTCAGCCTCGGAAAAAGGATTTCTTGATGACATTGCGCAACGAAATTCGGTGGGGAATCGTAGCGCTGCTTGGTTTGGCTTGTCTCGGATTCAGCTCAGACCGAGTTGAGGCCTACACGCCCGAGAGCCCGGAGGTCAAGCAGATCGTCAGCAAGGCGCTAGACTATCTTGACAACCACGCCGAGCATTCACGACTTGGGGGAAAGTCTCTGATCGCGCTGGCGATGATCAAAGGGAATATGCCGAAGGATCATCCCCGTGTCGAGGCCGCCGTGAAGGCGTGCCAACAGGCGGCGAAGGAGATTCGTGAAAAGCACACACAGGACGTCATCTACGATCTAGGGATCGCGATCATCTTTCTTTGCGAGCTGGACCCAGAACAGTATCGAACCGAGATTCAGACCTTGATGCAGGTGCTGATGGATTGGCAAAAGCCATTTGGTGGTTGGGGCTACTTGCAGGGCAGTCACGTCAAGACGGGTGACACATCGATGACGCAGTACGCCGTGCTTAGTCTCTGGACGGCTGACCGAAGTGGGGCGTTCCCGGTCGTACCGGATCGCGCTGCGAAGGTCACCAACTGGCTGATTCGAACGCAAGACGTGAGTGGTGGCTGGGGTTATCAGGGAAAAGACCCGGGGACATATCAGCGAGTCAGTCAGCTGGATGTTCAGCATTCGCTCTCGGCGGCTGGAGTTGGCAGCGTCTATGTGCTGGCCGATCTGCTGAGACTTGCTCAATCGTCGAAGGTACGCAGAAACACGGGGCTGCCACCGGCCCTTCGAGCGATTCGCAAAGAGAACAAGGTACCATCCAAGGGCCCCGTCACATCAGACGTTGAAGTCGATCGACTGAAGAATGCCATGCGTGGTGGTGATCAGTGGTTTACGACCAACTATCAGATGGACGCCGAGCCTTGGACGTACTACTACATGTATGCATTTGAGCGCTATCAGAGTTTTCGGGAATTGGTGACGGGCAACGAAGAGGCGGAACCGAAGTGGTACAACGACGGCGTGGAACACCTCAAGTCGAAACAGAGTGCGGCCGGAAGTTGGGATTCCGATGGTGGCCCGACGATCGACACCTGTTTTGGCATCCTCTTCCTGACTCGCGGTACAAAGAAGTCCATTCAGAGAGCGGAGGCCTACAACGGCCGGCTTCGAGGCGGTCGAGGTTTGCCGACCAACACGGCGAAAGTCGCGATTGGCGAGGATGGACAAATCGTGAAGACGCCATTTCAGGGCAAAGCGGAAAGCCTGCTTGCGATCCTTGAAGCCGGTGGTGATGACGAACTTGATCTCGCGTCACAGGAGATCATGATTCAGCTGAGCCGTAATTCGGCAGAGCGGGAGCGGCAGCTGATTCGCTTGCGACGACTTCTGACCGATGATGATTTTGCGGTGCGACTTGCCGCGGTGAAGGCACTGCACAGTACCCGCGACCTGGATAACGTTCCGGCGTTGATCTATGCCCTTGGAGATCCGGACCCGCGAGTGATACGCAAAGCACGAGACTCGTTGCGGCTGTTGAGTCGCAAGATTTCTGGGTTCGGTCTGCCGGATGAACCATCCGATGGAGCCAAGCTTGATGCAATTAGCCGATGGAAAGATTGGTATCTGACCATTCGACCAGACGCCCAGTTCATGAATTAACGACTGGACTTGTCCCAATCCACTCCTCCTCCAAGATACGTCCTCTATCGTGAGCTCTCGTCCTTTCACAGCACAACCTGAACCGGATACTGTTCATGGCGATCTGCTTAAGGTCAGCGCCTACGATCGCGTGGCCAGCCTGTTGGTCGCGATGCTGGTGATGGTCGGCCTTCTGGTTCTAATCTTGTTTATCATCTGGTTGACGACACGTGTGTTCTACATTCCGTCAGCACCGGACATGGTTTTGGTCGAGGAAGAATCCGGCACTCAGAATCCGGAAGGGACCGCGCGCGACATTTACGAACCCGGTGTGGAGGAAATGTTGGATCTTGCCGAGCCGGACATCACGGAGACTTTGGCAGCTGTGACGGACGCGGTGTCATCCGTCGCAGCGAGTCTGGATGCAGTCGATGGCGTGATGGCCACACGGGGCAAGGGAGCTGGAGACAACCGCAAACGTGGCGGAGGTGACATCGTACCGCGCTGGCAACGCTGGGAGGTCCGCTTTTTGTCAACGACTCTTGATGCCTACAGCAAGCAATTGAGCTTCTTTGGTATCGAATTGGGTGCGCTGGGAGGCGGTCAGCTGGGAGTTGATTACGCTGGATTTGATAGCGGTTCGCTGAAGAAACGATCCGGCAAGGGCGACGACGATCGCCTGTATTTCATTTGGCAGGGTGGACGCTTTCAGCAGCAGGATCGCGCCTTATTGCAACAAGCCGGTGTGAATACAACCGGTCGAGTGATCTGTCAGTTCTATCCCGAGCCGCTAGAGAATCAACTTGCGGTCTTGGAACAGCAAGAGATGGGAAGTCGGCCGCTGAAGGACATCAAACGCACAGTCTTTGGGGTTCGGCCAGTGGGTCGCGGGTATGAGTTTTTCGTTATCGAGATTCAATGGCGTAGATGACGGACGCAACCGTTTGTCTGCTGCTGGAACTCGAGTTTTTTGAAAACGGTGAATTGATGATTGGTTCGATGTTCATGGCCAGGCAGTCTCCCTTAGCGGCGCTCGACATAAGTGGTCTCACAGGTTATCTAGCGACCTTTATCTATGTGGTCTTGGCTGTGATCGCTCTGTGGGGTGCCTTCTGCGTGATCATGGTCTGGATGCGAGTTGCTCGACAGAGATTTCGGAGTGAGGAAGAACAAGCAGAGTTCCTTGCGGAGCTAGAGACACCTTTGGCCAAGGGCGACTTCAAGTCTGCTGCTGAGCTTTGCGACGGCGATCCCCGCGCGGTATCTCAACTAGCACTGATCGCGATTAGCCACCGAGAGATCGGCTATGCAAAAGTAAAGCACCTGGTGATGGATCGATTCCAGCGAGATGTACTTTCGGACTTGGAACAACGTTTGAGCTGGGTCAATACGGTGATCAAGAGTGCCCCGATGGTCGGTCTGTTCGGCACGGTCGTCGGGATGATGGGAGCCTTCGGTAAATTGGCGGGTGCGGCAAACGTCAGTCCGGATGTTTTGGCCCAAGACATTAGTGTCGCCCTGATTACGACCGCCAGCGGATTGGCCATCGCAATTCCATTGGTGTTGTTAACGGCGTCGATCAACATTCGGATCCGCAAGATGGAGGAACTGGTGGGAGCCGGGCTCGGCCAGGTATTGGATACGCTGCGTGAGGCGATGGGCACCGCGATAGGTAAGTAACGCGATTGGCAAGTAATGAGTTGAAGCAGGCTTGAACATGTCTTCTGCGGCGGATAGCGATCGAGAGTATGTCGTTGATATTGTCGACGAGCCGGCACTGGTGCCGCGTCGCCCGATCGGCGATGCCGAGATGGACATCACTCCGATGATCGACATCACCTTTCTGCTGTTGATCTTTTTTCTGGTTGCCGCGCGCTTGGACGAGGACGCGCCTGTCGAGTTGCCGCCGGCCCGTCATGGAACGGCGGTTGCCGTCAAGAGTTCGGTGATCATCACTTTGGCGGAAAGTGGTGAGAACGCCGAGGTATATCAGGGAGATGGAAAGGCGGCCGATCGGTTGTTTCCCAGTGGCGATCTGACTGCCCAGGAAGACGCGATTGTCCGCTACGTTGAGCAAGGCCTGTCGGAGGGCAAGAGCAGCGTCTTGATTAAAGCCGAAAAGGGAGTCAAGCATCGGGATGTGGCCCGAGTTTCGACTGCCGTGGGAAAGGCCGGCAGCGGCGATCTATATGTAGCCGTGTTGGAGGTGCAATGAGCGATGGCATGATTCATTTCCGCTGTCCGGTCTGCAAGTGTCGCCTGGCGTCGCACGCGGCTAACACGGAACATGCGATTGAATGTCCCGAATGCGACACGCTGCTCGCCGTGCCATTCGAATCGCAACGGCGTGCGTCAGACGGCCAACTCTATGCAGATGAGCAAGCGATCGAGTTCCGTGCGCCTAGCGCCGACAACGAAGCAGAATTAGACATGACTCCGATGGTGGATGTCACTTTCCTGCTACTCATTTTTTTCATGGTGACCGCCGCCTTCACGATGCAGAAGTCGTTTCAGGTCCCTACACCCGATGAAGATGCCCCCAGCACGCAGGTTCGACAGAGCGTCGACGAGGAAGGCGTGATTACCGTTCGCATCGACGAATACAACACCTTCCACGTCTCCGCATCGAATTGGGACGAGGAGCAGGAAGCGCCCAGCGAACAAGAACTCTTACGTCGCTTGAGGGAAGCAAAACAGGGAGACGGGAACATCGTACCGAACACCTTGATCGTTGAAGCTCACGGTGAAGCCACACACGAAAAAGTGGTCATGGCGATGGATGCCGGAACAGATATTGGAATGGAAGAGGTCAAGCTGCGTACCATCCGCGATGATTCGTAGCTCAGATTCGATCATATCGCCGTAGTTTGCGGCAGGAAACAGCCAAGATGAGTGGACTGGACCTTATCGCGCTGCTTGAAAAAAAGGAGCTGCTATCGGCGCGGCAAGTCGACAAGCTTCGCCAGCAGATAGAAGACTCCCCCAAGTCGGTCTCCGCGGGTACGTTAGCCAAGCTGTTGGTCAAGAAGGATCTGTTGACCGAACGACTGGCGCAGAAACTGCTTGCTCAGCTCAAGCAAAAACAAGCTGAGTCGGCAATCGGGCTCACCGCGGCACCCGCCGTCGTGCCCAAACCCCCCCCAGTTGACGACGACGACGAACTTGGCCTTGCGGAGATCGAAGAAGATAAAGAAGAGCCGAAATACGACGAGCCCGTCGCTGAACTAGAAGATCTCGAGGCGGTGACGCTCGACAGCGTCTCTGAGGAGAAATCGGACGACGACGTCCCCCTCGTTCAGGACGACGATCCACTCGACCTGGATGCAGCCGATGACGACGTGGTCCAGGATCTGCTGGGCGCCACACCCGGTCGGGAAGATGAAGTCGACGAGGGTGTAACGATCGTCAGACGTCGGAGTGGAATCAGCGGCTGGTTTGACCGTTCACGAGGCAAGGTGCCGCGAAAGAAGATTCGCGCCAATCGCTGGGATTCGCCACTGTTGCTGGTTGGCGGCGGCGCGCTGCTGCTGATGGTGTTCATGGCGCTCGGACTGTGGTTCTATCTGACACGCGGCACCGGTGATGATCGATATGCCCAGGCCTTAGACTTTTATCGCAAGCAGTCGTATGGGCAAGCGATCGATGCCTTTGACAGCTTTTTGGACGACTATCCCGATCATCCAAAAGTGAGCGATGCAACGGTTCGAATCGGCATGGCCAGAATCTGGTCGGTGGTTGACGGGAAGCGGTGGGAGGATGCCTTAACGACGGCTCGTGCCGAATTACCGAAGATCGAGGGTCAAGAGGCGTTCTCTGACGCAAGACAGGAGCTGGCGACCGTGCTGCCTGAAATCATGGAAGGCTTTGCGGACGACGCCATGGCGGCTGCGGACATTGCCGGAGCCGAAAAGTTCTTGGAGCTGGCCAATGAGGCGTTCGAGGAGGTAAGCAACAGCTCGTACCTGCCGACGTCAGTGCGACAAGGCGTGCAGCCGCGAATTGAAGAGATTGAGACAAAGCTGGCAGCCGTCAAGCACCGGATCAATCAAGACAGGGAACTTGAGGCAACCGTCGAGAGCATTCTTGCTGCCGCAGACGGAGGCCAGATCGCGATGGCCTACGATCATCGCAAGGCTTTGCTGCTCAAGTATCCCGGATTAGAAGTAGATGCGCGTCTGGTCGATGCAGTTCGTAGCGTCACAGAGAAGGAACGTGATTCGGTCGCAAGGCTGACTGAGTTGCCGCAGCCCACGACCGAAGATCATGCCGTCGCGTCTCAATTCCAAGTAACCTTGGCCAATCGACGAGGCGATGCGGTACCGAGTATGAACGGCCGCGTTGTTTACATTCAAGCTCAAGGCGCCGTCTACGGGTTGAACGCCGAAACCGGGGAGGTTCTCTGGCGACGCCACGTGGGAATTGAGAATCCATTCCATCCGGTCCCTCCAAGTTCCACGGCTGGAAGTGACGCGATCATTTCCGACTCGAGACGTGAGGAGCTGTTGCGATTGAATGCGACCTCGGGCGAGCTGGTTTGGCGATTGCCATTTGGCCAGTCGATCACCGCGCCTGTCCTTGCTGAAGGCCAGATCTACGTCGCATTCGGCGACGACGCACAAGGTCGTTTGGTCGACATTGATAGTGAGACAGGAAAAGTCAACTCGGGCGTGTCGTTCCCAACGGGCGTCGATGTTGGACCCGCGGTTGATCTCGAGCGTAATCTGGCGGTGCAGCCCGGTTCGCATTCCAGCGTCTATGTACTCAACGCCGAACAGTGGACATGCCAAGGTGTTTACTATTTGGGGCATGCCAAAGGGGCGATTAGTGTTCCTCCGGTCCTGCTCCAAGGACATGTGTTGATCGCCGAGAACCCCGGCCCTGACTTCAGCAATATTCACGTGTTGGCCCCTGATGCCGAGAGCGGTGGTCTGCGAAGCGTCGTCGAACCGCTTCGGTTAAAGGGACGAGTCGTTGTCCCCATGATCCCATTCGGGCGGCGGCTGTTGATCACCACCGATCGCGGACAAATTCACGTCTTCGAGGTGGATCCGAATGCACCACGCCAGATCGTTCGCCAAACGGCGGCGGTGTCGGTGTCGGTGCGGCCGGGTACCGTGAGTTTTCCGCTCTTTAGCAACGGACGGCTATGGGTGGGGGACAGCCAGCTCTCCAAATACGAATTGCAGACATCCCGTGGTCAGCTGGCCCAAAAATGGATCAACAGCAAAAATGACGCCTTCGTTGCACCCCTTCAGCGACAAGCCAGCGTGTTGTTTCATGCACGTAAGCGCGTCAATCGACTTGGTGTGACCGTGGCAGCCGTCAATATCAACGATCGAGGCGGCACCCCACGCGATGGTTCCACGATTTGGGAAACCGATTTGGGTGTTCCTCCTGCTGGCGAACCGTTTATCAACCGGGCCGCCCAGGAGATCAACGTGGTGAGTGGAAACGGAGCATTGTTTGCGCTTGGCACGAGTGCCATTCGGGCGGGTATTGTTGACAAGCCAAAGAGTGAAGTCATTGATCGAGATCTGCCAACGCTACGACATTCAATGACTTTGCCCGCAGCGCGAGCGGCATTTTTCGGCGATCCGATTTCCGCGCGGATGCTGCTTTTCGATCCCGCGGCTCAGAGCAAGCTGACACGCTCGGTCAGCCTCGATTTACAGTCGGGAGCGCCCGCTGCCCTACCGGTTGTCTTCAACGACAGTTTGTTGGTTTGTTCGCGCGAAGGGCCCGTTTACGTGTTGAATGAGCAGACCGGTAAATCGCGCATGCATCCGTTCCAGCCGCCGCTGCAGCCGGGTGCTTCGGTCGATTGGTTACAGGCCGCGGTAACCATGGACGGCGAGTCAGTCATTGTCGGCGATGGTCAGGGGCGACTGTTCCAACTCGGAATTCAGTCCGAGCCTAGCCCGCAGCTCGTGCCCGAAGCGCAGGCTCAGACCGAGCTGAAACTCGTGGCTCCGTTGGCAGTCCTCGGCAACACGCTCTTCAGCGCAGCTCGAAGTGTGGGGGCGGATCAGATCGTGAGTTTCGATACGGCCCAACTCAAGTCGGTGGGCCAGTGGGATGTCTCCGGCAATGTCATTTGGGGCCCGATTCAAATCGACGATCAGATTCTGGTGGCAACCGATGCAAACGAACTTGTGTGTCTTGACGAACAAGACGTCAAATGGAGGGCCGAGTTGCCCTACGGTCCGCTCGCCGGCCATCCGATGGTTAGCAACGGCAAGTTGATTTTCACATCCGTGCGAGGCATGGTGTGGCAGCTGGATCGTCAGACTGGCAATGAGTTGCTGCAAGTCGACGTTGGCGAGTCGCTCGGCACGGGCCCCGTCGCATTCGCTGGTAATCGACTGCTCGTCTGTGGCGGCGACGGAACTGTTCATATTGTTACCCTACCGTCGTCCGAGTAGTCATGATGCCACGTATCGCTGCCAACCAACGGACTTGCCGAGCTCCAGGCTTGGTCATGTCGCAAGGCGCGTCGTGGCTGTTGTTCACTACGCTCGTGTGTCTCTGCAGCGTGGCGCCCTCACACGCTCAGCAGACTGGCATTCTCAGCCAAGAGCCTTTCGACATTATCACGCTCAACGAGCAAAATCAGAGTCGCGTTCTGCGCACCATGCCTTTGGATTTTCCGGGACGCAAAATACCATCCAGCCCGAATCCCAACTCGCGGTTGCGGATTCGATTATTGAACAATCCCAATGAAGAATTCGAGGTGGCTTGGAATGGCATCGCCAAGATCGAGTTATTTGAACAACGTGTGTTGCGTGAAGCTCAACGGTTGATTCGCAGTCGTCGATTTGATGATGCGTTCGAGCACCTGAGCTTTGTGCGCAACAATTACCCAGACACGCCTGGACTCGATGCGACCGTCAGCATGTTGCTGTTTGCCGAAGCGTCGGTTCTGTACCGGGAACGGAAACTTGAGAGAGCCGTTCTGCTGCTCAATGAGATCTACGAGCGAAACCCAGATCGTCGCAACCTGACGAACGCTTTGACTCGAGTTCTGCAGGCACTCTTCGACAGCAAGGTCAGCGAAGATGATTTTCAGGAAGCTCGTCGTATCTATGGCATCGCTGAGCAGAGGTACGGATCGAGACTACCGGAGCTGTTGACGAAATGGCAACGAACGCTGCAGTCGACCGCGGAAAAAGCGATCGCGGATTCTCGCTCGCAGCTCAACGACGGTGACTATCGCAGTGCGTACACCAGTAGCCGCAAGGCGCTCAGCATCTGGCCGGACACTCCAGGTTTACGCGAACTTGTGGCTGAAACCTCACGTCGCTATCCGCTGCTGACCGTCGGGGTGATGCAGCCGCATGGCGAATCGTCTGACCATCCGATGTTCAATTGGGCACAGCGCAGGACGAGCCGCCTTCGTCTGCGTCGGTTGTTCGAACTAAATGATGTGGGCCCAGATGGCAGCCAATACGAGTGTCCTGTTGGCGACGCGACGGTACCCGACGACGGTCGGTCGTTTTCAATCAAGCTGTTTGAAGACGGGCAGTCGGCCGAGGGTTTTCTGGGGATGGCTGTTTCGCGGCGACTGCTGGAGCTGGCAAATCCGCTCCAGCAAGACTACGACCCGGCGTGGGCCATGCTCGTGCGCCAGGTGTCGCTGGCCTCAATCTCTGAAGTCGAAGTTGACTTGCGTCGACCCTACCTGCGAGTTCAGGGTCTGTTGAATATCCCGGCCGTAGGCGAGCAAAATCCAGCCGTTCAACTAAGGTGGGAGCCTTACCAGTTGGTCGTGGACGAGGCAATATCGAGCGAGCAGCGCTTTGTCGTGAATCCGAATTACACGCTCGCGACGACGACCCAACCTCGTGAAATTGTCGAGCGAGTCTTTGCTAACTCACAACAGGCCGTGCGGTCCCTGCGGCGCGGCGAGATCGACGTGCTGGACCGAATCTTTCCGGCCGACATCACGCAGTTAAAGCGAGACAACGAGGTCGTGGTGACGGCCTATCGAATTCCATCATTGCACGCGCTAATTCCCAACCAGAATCGATCGTATTCGTCGAGCCGGATTTTTCGCCGTGCAATGGCTTACGCGATCGACCGTAAGAAGATCCTTGAGCGCGATTTGCTGGGCGGGTCCAATATCCCAGGTTGTCGTCTGCTAAGCGGTCCGTTTCCCATTGGCACGAGCTCGGACGATCCGATCGGCTACGCATACGACCCGACAATCGAGCCGCTAGCCTATGATCCACGCCACGCAAAGACGCTGGTGCAGCTTGCACAGGTCGAGTTGCAGACCATTGCCAGGAAGAAGGAACAGCCGGCGCCGAAACTTGACGAGCTAATCGTTGTGCATCCACCGAGTGAAGTTGCCAGAGTGGCATGCAGGGAGATGGTTGAAGATCTAAAGGTCATCGGTATACCGTGCGCGTTGAAGGAGCTGGCGGCTGGTCAAACGAGGCCAACGGATGAAGAGTGGGATTTTCTCTATCTTGATTATCTGATGGGTGAGCCGTTGGTAGATGCGCGACGTCTCTTGGCCTCGGACGGATTCGCTGCCTGTTCCAGCCCCCATCTGAACCTGGCGATACGTCAATTAGATGACGTCATCAGCTGGAACGATGCGGGACGTCGCCTGCGAGCAATTCATCAGATCAGTTACGACGACATGTCAATCGTTCCGCTCTGGCAGTTAAACGATCATCTAGCTCGGCATAAACTCGTCGATGGCAGCGTCGCACAGCCCGTGACGACCTATCAGGATATTGAGGCGTGGAAAGTGGTGCCGGCGGAATAGCTTTATGAGTGCGGCCTTTGCGAAGATTATCGAAAGCACCTGGCAATGCCGCCGATGGCTGGTCACCTGCGCCATGTTCGCGCTGGCCGGCCAAAGTGTATCAGCGCAGTCGATCTGGGAACTTACGCCGTACCGCATTCAAACCTGGATTGTAGCGAATCCTCACCCACTCATACCCGCTGCCGCTCAACAGGATCTGCTGACTCAGATTCCGTCGTATTCAGAGAATATGGTCGGATCCGTCTGGCGACTGTCAGCTGAAACAGCGCCTGCCGCGTACCATTCAATTCTGCTCAGAGGTGACACGTTCGACGCGGATGCGGTCCTCTCGGCATCCAAGGAATTCAACGGTTTCGACAAGTTATTCATCCTGACAATCGATCACCGGCAGAATGCGTATCAGATTGGTGTCCGGGAACTCGACATTCAGACTCGCACGTGGAGCCCCGTGATCCAGCGGGGCATCGATTCTTGGCGGAATGTGCCGGCGTCGGCTTTCAAGCTGATGTGCGACATCTTCGTGCCGATTGTGAGGATCAATCGAATCGAGGAAACGCAAGTTACTGCGCTGGCAAAGGCCGGCGCGTTGTTGCGTCCGGAGAGTTCAACGCGGCGTTGGCAATTGCCAACTGAAATCCGAACCGGGGATGTGCTTCAGCCCTTCATTCGTCGAACCGACCGCAACGGACGAGTCCGCACGGGAGGAGTGAAACCGATTCAATGGACGTTGCTGGTCGTCACCGAGCAATCTGACGGTCAATTGAAATGCCAATGGCATTCCGGTTATCGGCAGCCATTCAGTGTTCGACGTAGTTCACGCGTGCAACAGTTGGCAACGGTCATCAAGCCTCGATTTCAAGGGACGACGCTGAAGTTGCGTAACCGAAGAGAGCAGAATCAACCGCTCTCCGGTTACGATATCTTCTCGCGAAAACCTGGCGAAGAGCTGTCCGAGTTCGTTGGGCGAACCGACTGGCGCGGGCAGTTGGACATTCCTCCCGATGCGAATCACCCTATTCGCATCCTGTTTGTGAAGAGCGGAAATCAGTTTCTGGCTAAGCTGCCGATCGTGCCAGGTCATCTGGAAAGTGTGGCTGCCCCGTTAAGGAATGACGATGGACGACTCGAGGCCGAGGGTTTCCTGTTGGGAATTCAAGAGAGCCTTGTCGATCTTGTCGCGCGACGCGAAGTGCTGACCATGCGCATCCGACAACGTATCGAGAGCGGCAAACTGGATGAAGCTGAGGAGATGCTCAATGAGCTTCAGCGGTTGGACACGCAGGAAGATTTTCGGCGACGAGTGGAACAACGCAAGCGAACGCTCACCATCGTGGACGCACAAGTCCAACAAAAGATCGATCGGCTGTTTGCCGAAACGCGAACCCTCCTGGGCCAGTTCTTGGATCCCAATCGCGTTCGCCAGCTTAGAAGCGAATTGGATGCGGCTCGCCGTACGCTGGATGGCGGCGCGTAGCACGATCAGTCTGGGTTCGAAGACGTCGACCCGATGCAACATGCTTCCTCGCTGGCACATCAAAGAGAGCGAGTGTTGCCATTTAGCGACATCCGACGTCCTCTGAACACGCACGTCGCGGAAAAGTCTTTCGGTTTCCCGACTTCTGCTGGCATCCGACATGTGTCGAGCTACCTTTCAAAGAACCTATCAAAAGTCGATTCCGACTAGGGGCATGTGTTTCCGGGTTAGTTCGCTGCTTTCCTTTCGTAACTAATCCAGCGAGTTATCCGGGCACGAGACCGGCCAACGCCGATTCCGGCATTGTTTGGTGTACTGACGCGTCGTTGGTACGTGTTCTTCGTGTGCGCACATCGTCTCGCAGCCAAAATACACAACTTATGGTCCGTGTCATCGATTACACGAGATGCATCGTCGTTGCCATGGCGATGCTAGTTGCGGAGTGTGCGATGGCGAGCACGGTTTCGCCAGGCATTTTCGGAACGGTCTACCTCGATTCCAACGACAATGGCTTCATCGACCCAGGTGAAATGTTGCCCGGTGTAACGATGAGTCTGTATCGGGATGACGGAGACGGTTCTTTTAGCCCAGCCGACCAACTTATCGGTTCTCCGGTGATCACGGACGCCACCGGTGCCTATGCATTCCCAGATCTGGAGGACGCCGGCTATTTTGTGGAGCAGGCGGCAATACCAGGCTACTCAAGCATGGTCAGTCCGTTGACACAACCTGGAGCGGCTGATGTACTGATCGACGACTTCGTTACCGGCATGTCACTTGTCGGTGATCCAATTCAGTTGAACGACACTCAGTCTGTCATGAACTCTCCGGAAGGACCTTCGCTGAGCGCCTTGCGGCAAGTGGACGTTTCTCTCGTTTCCGGTGTTGGGCTGGCGAGCGTGATGGTGAACCCATTCGGACTCGATTCGAGACTTGTGTATTCGACCAGTGCCGGCGTGACAGGACGTGTGTTGGTGACGTGGGATTTTTCAGCGTTTGATCCACCAGGCAATGAGCTTCCGAGTACTGCGCCGATTGATCTGACCGAAAACGGCGAACGAACTGGGTTAATGCTGCAGGTCGGTGTCGACCAGGCTGGCTCTGACGATTCGATGACCGTGCGGTTGGTTGGCGAAGATCCGTCGGAGGTCTCGATTGCCACTCTTGATGTGCCAGTCACCAATGGGTTCGACACGAATTTTGTCTTTGTGCCATTCTCGGACTTCGAAGGAAGTGCTGACCCGTCGGCCATACTGAGTGTCGAATTGGAACTTGGCGACGGAAGTCCGTCCGTCGACGCGTCGATCGATACCTTTGGTGTACTGGGCCCCAAGTTGCTGGATTTTTCAGTCGGATCCAATCCTGTGCCCGAGCCCGCGGCGATGGGGATGGTGGGCATCGCCGTGCTGGGGACGCTACTATTATTTCGACGCCAGATGTGTTGAGCTGGCTTCTCCGACCCTCTCCGGTCGTCTGCCTCCCCCGGTCGTCTGCCGGGCGGATTCATGCAAGGATAGTGGGCTGACAGCCGCACGCAACGATTGACGGATCATGGAACCGGTCAGCGTAGATAAATCACGAGCGACCTATACGCGATACCTGGTCTTCGGCCTGGTAGCCGTAGCCACGGCATGTGCTTATTTTCTATTCGCCGATCAGATTTCGCTCGAATATCTGGCACGGCAAGAGACGGCTCTTCGGTCGTTTCAGCAAGGACACCCGGTTGTGGTCTATCTGGTCGCTTTTTCGATCTATGTCGCTGTCACGGGTTTGTCCATCCCGGGTGCTACGGGACTTACGTTGCTCTATGCGTGGTTCTTTGGCTTCTTCCCGGCACTGATTCTGGTGAGTTTTGCTTCAACCGCCGGCGCCACACTCGCCTTTCTGTTGAGTCGATACCTTTTTCGCGATGCGATCCAGCGTCGTTTCGCGGAGAACCTCAAGTCGTTTAATGCCGCGCTGGACCGCGAAGGTGCATTTTACCTGTTCACGCTGCGATTGATTCCTGCCGTTCCGTTCTTCGTGATCAATGTCGTCATGGGGCTCACCCATCTGCGTGTCGTAACCTTTTGGTGGGTCAGCCAATTGGGGATGTTGGCAGGGACGTGTGTGTATGTGTATGCCGGTTCTTCCATTCCTGGATTACAGCAACTCGCCGATCCATCGTTATTGCGAGCTGCTGACTTGCTCGATAGTGTGCAGCTGGTGCAATTGGTGAGCGAGTCATCTGAAAACGAAATTGGCCGCCACATTCGTGCTCAAATGTCGTCGACAGATAGACACTGGATCGACCATATCCGCCGCGACTCAGGGTCGTTAACGCCGGAGCAAGAGGCGCAGCTGACCTCGCTTTTGAACTCAGTGCTGACCAATCCGAACATGAGCCTACACCGGCAGTGGCACGAATTCTTCTTGCGTGATCCGAGTCGCATGGCGACCGACACAGGTCGTGAAGAGAATCGCTTAACCGATCTTAACCGCCACCTCCTTGTGGTTGCGTTCCCAACCATGGTGAGACCGCCTCAACCGATCGTCAGTCCTCGACTACTGATTGCATTTTGCCTTCTGGGACTCTTTCCTCTCGCCGTGAAACGGTTGATGCCGTGGATCAAGAGTCGGCTTCAACCGACTTAGTATGCTGTTTTCAGTCCTGGCTTTGCGGTAACATGATCCGAGGCTCGTTGGGCCATCGCGCGTATTGCGAGAAATGGCCTTTTGAGCACACGCCCACCGCTAAAATGCGACCCGCCAACGAAGGAAGTCACCATGCCCCATCCCCAATTCGAATGTGCCGACCCCAAAGGAACCTCGAGGCCGCTTTGCCGCTTTTTGATTTGCCTTACACTAGTCAGCTGCAGCTCGTGCCTTGGTACCGAGTCAACCACTACCATTGGACCTATACCGGATCAAACCACTTCAAGTGAAAAGGAAACGGGTGTGCTTCGCCACGCTGTATTCTTTAAATTTAAAGACACGTCGACCGAGGAAGGCATCAGCGCAGTCGTCGAGGCGTTTCGCGCTCTGCCGGCAAAGATTCCCGAAATCATTGATTTTCAATGGGGAGTCAACAATAGCCCGGAAGGTCTCGACGACGACTTCACGCATTGCTTTCTGCTGACGTTTGCGAGCGAGGAAGGTCGGGAGGTGTACCTTCCGCACCCGGACCACAAGGCGTTCGGCGATGTATTGCAACCACACCGCGGTGAGGTTTTTGTGATCGACTATTGGGGTGATCCTGAGGCTGAAGGGTCGGACAAGGAGCTGCGGCATTGCGTCTTTTTCAAATTCAAAGACGATGCAGCAGAAGAAGATGTGAAACGTGTCGAAGAAGCTTTTGCAGCACTGCCCTCCAAGATCGAAACGATTAAGGCCTTTGAATGGGGAACCAACAACAGTCCCGAGGGCAAAGATGAAGGGTTCACCCACTGCTTCTTAGTGACTTTCGATTCCGAAGAGGGACGAGAAGCCTATCTTCCCCACCCTGACCACACGGCCTTCGTTGAAGTCCTCAAGCCGGTTTTGGACAAGGTTCGCGTACTGGACTTCTGGGCCGAGGGAGCTTTGCCCAAGCCGTAGAACTTGCTAATTGAGCAGTTCGAGGAAGACGAAGGTCAAGAGACCGCCGGCCAGCATCGAAAGAGGTATCGCAATGGCCAACGCCCGCAACACCGCGGCGGACGTCGACGCACCTGCGCTGGGTGCGGGTGGGGGGACGGGTACCACCGGCCGCTCAAGCGGGCTGACCGTATCGTGGCCGGCGACGGAATCGGTGCTTTGGGAAACCTGGCTGCCTTCGGAGCTGGTTTGCTCCTCTTTCTCGATCACCTCACGTGCCAGTTCGCTCAGGTCGTCCACCGTGTCTTCGCGTCCAGTGGGCAACGGCGGTGGAAGCCACGGTGACTTGGTAAGCGTTGGGTGGGGCAAGGGCGTGACGACCTTGGCCCAGGGCTCAAGCCGCTGAACGACATCTGCAGCGGTTGCCAGTCGCGATTCCGGATCTTTCTCCATCATGTCGGCGATCAAATCCACGAACTCGTCGCTCACGTCGGGATTGAACTTGCGAGGGTGCCACGGCGTTTCCTCGCAGTGCCGCCGGGCTTTGTCCCGAGTCGAGCCGCCCGGAAATGGGACCTTGCCCGTCACGGCGTAGTACGTCGTGCAACCGAGCGAATAGACGTCGCTAATGGCCGACACATTCAACGGATCGGTGATCTTCTCGGGTGCCAGATAGTCGGCAGTTCCCACGATCTTGCCCGCGCGTGGGTCGTCTTCTCCCTCATGGAGAAAACCGGAAAGTCCAAGGTCAGACACTTTGACTAAGCCCTCGGGTGTGACCAGGATGTTTCCAGGTTTCACGTCGCGATGAATGAGGCCTTGTCGATGGGCGTAATCCAGTCCCATCGCCGCCTGCATGATGACCGATGCGGCCTGGTTTATCGTCAGTGGTCCTTGCGACCGGACCAAGCGCCGCAAATCTGTGCCAGGAACATACTCCGTCACGAGAAAATAGACGTTGCCATCATGGCCCGCGTCATATGCTCGTACCAGATTTCGGTGATCGAGCTTCGCCTGCGTCTGGATCTCCCGTTTGAAGTTCGAAATCGACTCGTTGGTTGACTTGCTTTGTGGCAACACCTTAATTGCCACCTGTCGTTCCATCATCTGGTGAACTGCGACAAATACCTGCCCCATACCGCCCTGTCCAAGCCAATCCGTGATCACGTAAGGGCCTAGCGCCAGTCGCGTTTGTCCTTCCCGCAATTGCTGCGCCTGGTAGATGGTTAGCACACCCATGCGAGTCAACTCGTCCGCCAGCATTTCGTCGCCGACCTCAACCGCGGGCAAGGCGCTGAGGCCACCCGTCTCGCGTAGATTCGCAAGGGCTTGGTCGATTTGGTCTTGGGTCACTTGACCACTGACAATAGCGGATCGGACGAACGTCGACGCGACCACGGAGCTGGTCCTTTAGGGGATTAGAGGACGATGTCGTAGTGTACCATTTTTCTATGTGAATTGATCACTCAATCTTGCGGCTCATCCAGTTGCTTATGTGCGAGTTGACAGACGAATCGCGGCCAATATTCGGGGACCGGAGCCGCGATGCGAAGTACTTCGTCCTTGACCGGATGTCGGAGCTCCAGACAACGTGCGTGCAGGGCGATGCCTTGGGCAAAGGTTGTTCGATTGCCGTATTTTCTGTCGCCGATAATCGGTCGTCCTTGTTCGGCCAGCTGGACACGAATTTGATGCTTGCGTCCGGTGAGTAAGTCGATCTGCAGCAAGGTCTGACGAGAGTTTGTCAGCAAAGTCTCGTAGCTCAATCTCGCTTCCTGCGCGCCTTCGACGCCAGCACGGCTGATATGTACCTTGCGGTGTCGCTTGTCGACTTTCAGCCAGTGACGCAAGTCATCGGCTGGCGGTTCAATCGGCTGATTGACTAGGGCCCAGTACAGTTTTCGCACCGTCCTGCGACGGAATTGGTCGCTGACTCGACTGGCGGCCTTCGAAGTACGAGCCAACAGCACAACGCCGGTTACCGGAGCATCCAGACGACTCACAACACCCAGGAATACGTTGCCGGGCTTGTTGTGTTTCGCCTTGACGTACTGTTTCGCCAGATCAACAAGGCTCGACGTTTCCTTCGGGGCACCCATCGTCGGTAGCGGTGCGGGCTTGTTGATCGCGAGCAGGTGATTATCTTCGTACAGGACATGGAGAGTTGTGTTTTCCATATTGACCAGACTATAGCTGCGTGACAAACCGGACAACAAGGTGCCTGATGTCTCGGAACAAGCCACTCATCCTCGCCAGCCAATCGCCGCGTCGGCGCATGTTATTGGAAGCAGCTGACTTTGACTTTGAGGTCATGCCGCCGGATGAAACGGCGGAATGTGGCATTTGCAGTCGAGAAACGCCACCTGAGTTCGTCGGCCGACTGGCTTATCAGAAGGCCAAAGACGTCGCTCAGCGTCTGCACGAAGGACTTGTTATCGGGTGCGATACGGTGGCGGAGTGTCAGGGCCAGATTCTGGGAAAACCGACCAATCGGGATCACGCTCGCGAGATGCTGCAGCTCATGAGCGGACGGACTCATCAGGTGTACAGCGGACTGTGTCTGTGGAGCCGACCTGACGATCAAACATGGGTCGAGGTTGACGTGACGCGTCTACGGATGGATTCGCTCCAGAATCAACAACTTGAGGAGTATCTGGACACCGATGAATGGATTGGGAAAGCTGGCGCATTCGGCTACCAGGATGGTCTCGATTGGGTACATGTGCTGGAGGGGAGTGAATCGAATGTTGTCGGGTTGCCCATGGAGCTGCTTGACCGCATGTTGGGTCAAGCCGCGTGGGACACAAAACGGTAGAATACGGGGCGTCAGTATTACGTGAAACGTGGATGCGTTGTGGTCGGTATCAAGATGACGGTGCCGGCTGATGATGCTTGTCGAAGATTTGAATAGCCATGCAACATCCGGGTTGGTTGCTCGTGTTGGCTGGCGTCGTCCTTGCTGTGATTGGGCTCGTGTGGCTCGCCGCGTCACAGATCCCAGGGATGGGCCGGCTGCCGGGCGATCTCGCCTTCGAGGGAAAGAATACACGGGTCTACTTTCCCATCGTGACCTGCCTGGTGCTGAGCGCCATTCTCACGGCGGTGATGTGGATCATCCAGCGGATGCGCTGACAGGAACGTGCCGTTAGCGTCGATCGATGGATTCGCCCAGCACATCTCTCGATTCAGCAAACCAGAGCGGGTGACGAGGGCAGCAAAGTCAGACTTATGGGTCAGATGGAGATGGCAGAACCGATTCTTGCTCAGGTCGTTGACGATCAGAATCCAGTCTCGAATGGAACCAGCTGCCCTGGCTGCGGAGCACCGCTGGACCACGATGATGCGTTCTGTACGTCCTGCGGTTTACCTTGCGGCGCCGTTGACGAGGCGGCGCCGACGCAACGGTTTGATCGTACCTGGTTTGAGTGTAAGAACTGCGGCAGCACGGTAGCAACGGATCCGAATCAACGCAGCTACATTTGCCCCTTTTGTGATTCGAACTATGTGGTTCAGCATGATACTCGCCGCGATGACCGCCGCCAGCCAGACTTCATCATTGGTTTTGTGATCACGGCCGAGGTGGCCCAGGAGAGATTTCGTCAATGGATTGGAAAGAACGCTTGGTTTCGCCCCGGTGATTTGAACCGTTCTCAACTAGAAAGCAAATTGGTCGGAGTCTATCTTCCGTTTTGGTCCTTTTCGATGTTGGCCAATAGCCATTGGAGTGCGCAAATCGGCGAATACTGGTACCGCACCGAGACCTACACGACCAAGGATTCCAAGGGCAATACGGTCACGCGGACACGCCAGGTGCGAGAGACAGAGTGGTGGCCATTGAGCGGGCGACATCATCGCTACTACAACGGCTATCTTGTTTCGGGCAGCGGTGGTCTGACGCAGAGCGAAGCGGATCAGATTAAACCATTCAACCTGCCCGCGTTGCGCCGCTATGAGCCCTATTTCTTGGCCGGTTGGCTCTGCGAGGAATACTCCGTGCAGTATGAGCAGGCGATGGAAATCTCGAAATCAGTATTTGAAGACTACGAGCGGCGGAATGTTGGCGCGTTCATGCCCGGTGACACGCATCGTGGTCTGAATGTCTCTTCGAGTTTCAGCCATATCAATACCGATCTCTGCCTGTTACCCATCTATCTCTGGAGTTACCGCTACCGTGACAAGCTCTACCGATTCATGGTCAACGGACAAACCGGACGAGTGGCGGGCCAGAAGCCATTGTCCGGGAAACGCATTACGGCGATGGTCGTCTTCCTGCTGATTGTGGTTGCTGTGATCGTCTTGGGAATGTACCTCGGTGGGGCTTTCCAATGATGAGAGTCGAATGGAGCTAAGGATCGATGAGCGATCTGCTGCAAAAATGCGATGTGTGTGGTGGTCTGATCGATGAAGAGGATCTGTTCTGCTCGACGTGCGGTAAATCGGTGCCGGAACACCAACAGCCCACGCCGCAAAACACCTTTTCCACGCACCAATTCGAGTGTCCGGGATGCGGCGCATCGATGAGCTACGACGCGACCGCCAAAAACTTGCGTTGCCCGTTTTGCGGTTCGGAACGCATCGAATCTCGCGCTGATGCCAAAGTTCTGAGGGCGAAACGTGTCGTTCCCTTTCGCGTCGACCGCCAGGACGCGGAAGCAAAACTACTGTCCTGGCTAGGTCGTGGTTTTTGGCGGCCCAACGATCTCGCTAAGTCGGCAGTCATTTCGAACTTCACCAAAGCATACGTGCCCTATTGGGTGTTTGCCGCTCGCACTCATACCTATTGGACGGCTGACTCCAGCCACGTACCTTTCGGCGCGAAAGCGAGTTGGTATCCGGTGACGGGCGAGCATCATGGCGAGTATCACGGATTACTGGTCGGTGCAAGCAGCGCGTTGTCGCCGGCCGAAACGGCTGCGTTATGTCCATTCGATATCGGTGAAGGAGTGGACCCCGACTCCGTCGATTTGCAGCCGATTACGGTGGAACAATTCACCGTGCATCGAAAATACGCCCGCCCCTTGGCGCGGCAGGGTATTGAGCACCGCGAGCAGGCCGCGTGCTCTGAAAAATACCTGCCTGGCAGCAACCGAAATTTGAAGGTGAACGTGCGACTAGATGATTTACGCAGCGAGCCGGTGTTACTGCCAGTTTGGATCATGGCTTATCGCTACCGTGACAAACTATATCGTTTTTTGCTCAACGGGCAGACCGGAATGACGACGGGTGAAGCGCCCGTGTCCAAACTGAAGGTCGGGGTCGCGATCGCAATCGCCATTCTCGTCCTGATGGTGTTTGTGCTCTTGATGATGCTCAGCAACAGCTAGAATCACCTGTTGGAATAACGCCGAAGCAAAGTCGCGAAGTGAGTAGTAATGAGTGAACTAGCTATCCGTTGCCAGGCCATCCGTAAGACCTACGCGGGGAAGCCACCGGTTGAAGCGTTGCGCGGTATTGATCTGGACGTCAAGCAAGGGGAATGCTTCGGTGTGTTGGGCCCAAACGGCGCTGGCAAGACAACTGCCATCGAGATTATGGAAGGTTTGCTGCCGGCGACCGATGGAGATGTGGAGATCCTCGGACGCCGATGGGAGAGCGACGCCGACGGAATTCGACACAACATTGGCATTACGCTTCAAGAGACCAACTTCTCGGACAAGCTGACGGTCCGCGAGATTCTGTCTCTGTTCCGAAGCTTCTACCGCGATGGATTAACCCCGCAGGACGCGATGGCGCGAGTCTCGCTCGAAGAGAAAGCGGACGCATGGGTCAAAACATTATCGGGTGGTCAGAAACAACGACTCGCAGTTGCATCGGCCTTGGTCGGCAATCCCCAACTGTTGTTTCTCGATGAACCGACGACAGGATTGGATCCGAATTCTCGCCGACAGATCTGGGAGATCGTGGAGGGATTACGCAGGATGGGACGCACGATCCTTCTCACGACGCACTATATGGAAGAAGCGGAACGAATGTGTGACCGTGTGGCGATTATCGATCGCGGCCTCATCATTGCCAGCGGCACTCCACACGAACTTGTTTCACGCATCGGTGGTGGTCACATGATCGAGATTACCTTGACCAACGGTTTGCCCACGGAATCGGTCGCGTGGTCTGATTTGGATGGCGTGACGAACGTCAGCAACGATGGGAATCGAGTGCGACTTGCAGTGACCGAAACGCACACTGTGATTCCGGCACTCTTGGATCGGATTCGTCGTCAAAACATGGACCTGTCCAGCATGGTGACACGTCACGCCAGCTTAGAGGACGTGTTTGTTGAACTCACCGGACGACACCTGCATGACGAGGAGCAAGCGGAATGAGTCGGCGTGCGTGGAGTGAGCACCCCATGAGTCAGCTGGTGGCGGCCCGTTTGCGCGAATTCTTTCGCCAGCCGGAAGCGGTCTTTTGGGTCTATGTATTTCCCACACTGATGATGGTGTCCTTGGGGGTCGCATTTCGTAGTCGACCGGTCGAGCAATTGCATGTTCTGATCATCGAGAGCCCCCTCGCCGAATCAATTCGGCAGACACTCGACCAAAACGATCGATTTCGGGCCGAGATTGACGATGAAACCAAATCTCGTGAACGGCTACGTACAGGCAAGGTCGATTTAGTGATATCGGCCACGGCGGAGGAGACCGCAGCAGAGCCTTCCTACAGCTATTCCTATGATCCAACACGTCCCGGTAGCCATTGGGCACGCGACGCGGTACATAACGAACTGCAAAGTGCGGCTGGTCGTCAGGACGTGTTCGACGCATCGTCCCACGAACTGGTTGAGCCGGGGGGCCGTTACATTGACTTTCTCGTTCCAGGTCTGCTCGGACTCGGACTCATGGGGGGCGGGCTCTGGGGCGTTGGGTTTGCGATTGTCGATCTGCGGATTCGTAAACTGCTAAAACGCTACCTGGCGACGCCGATGAAACGTAGCCATTTTCTGGCGGCCATGATGATCAGTCGGCTGGTGTTCACCATCAGTGAGGCGGTCGTTTTGTTGATCTGCGCTCGGCTGCTGTTTGGAGTTGTGAACTACGGAAGCTACCTAACCGTCGGCTTGCTCATCGTGCTGGGCGCGTTTCAGTTTGCTGGAATTGGACTTCTCGTGGCCAGTCGTGCACAGACCCTGGAGGCAGTGTCTGGCTTAATGAACCTGGTCATGCTACCCATGTGGATCGCTTCGGGTGTGTTCTATTCAGTTGATCGATTTCCCGAAACGATTCAGCCGATTCTGCGCGTTCTTCCGTTGACGCCTTTGATCGACGCCGTCCGTGCGGTGATGCTCGAAGGAGCCACTCTGACATCGCTAGGAATAGAAATCCTTCTCTGCCTGCTGTGGGGCACACTGACGTTTTTGCTAGCGCTGAAATGGTTTCGCTGGAGTTGAGCGCGGCCGTACTTCTCAGTCATCGCCCCGACCACTGTCCCACAGTCGAGGCGCACTGCTGCGATTGGCCGCTACGTCCGTTCGTGAACGAGGCGTCATAAGTTGTTTAACCGGAAAAGCACAGAGTTGGTGCGTTGTAATGGATGGGACCCTGTTTATAGTGGGCTGAAAAGGATAAGAAATTTGTCGGCCCGCAGAGTGAACATCATGAGAGCTTTGATTGTAAAGACCAGCCAGATTCTCGCCCTGATCGCCATTGTTTGCATCTTCGCCCAACCGTCGTCTGCAGCGGTTTCCATTGGCGATTTGATCGCAGATCAAGGTTCGTTCATCTCGTCGGGCGACAAGCTGTTTGACAACTTTTCGTTCTCCAGTACCGGCGAAATGCCCGATGCCGATGAAGTGCTCATCGAACCGTTCGTCGACGAGTCCGACAACTTTGGCATCCGTCTGGTCAGTTCGTTTCTCGACTTTGGGGGTGGTGGTGCATCAGAATTACGACTCAGCTACCGAGTCACTGCGACCGATCCGAAGCAACGCATCTCAGGTGCTAAAATGGCCGGCGACCTGACCGTGCCGGGGACGGGATCTTTTGTCGGCATTGAAACGATCGGCACCGTTCCCGCTGAATTGGGCATATTCGTCTTCAACCCAGGCCCCAGCGGATTAACGGACGCTGGCGACTTCGGCTCCCTCTTTACCTCGGTTGAGGTTGATTTGCATCTGACCGCCGAAGCCACGGCCGACGGCGAAGAAAATGCGGTTTCGGCCACGGTCATCGAACAGAGCTTTGTCCAGTCGGTTGTGCCTGAACCGGCTTCGATCGCCGTTTGGGCCGGCATGCTGTTGCTGATCGGCGGCGTGCCTTACGTCTGTCGACGTGCTGCTCCGGAAATCAAATAGAGCAGTAGACCGAGCGACAAGACCATCAGGCCAGATGGTTCGGGAATTGGCGAAGCAGCGGCGTCACGCTCGTACTTGCCGAACTGAAATGCCACGACGAAGTCGCCGCTGTCAAATTCAAAGTCGCCCGACCAATCACCTTCGCCCCAGGTCGAATTCGCCGCGACGTTGTCTTCGTATTCGTTGCTGATGAAGACTTGAACCAAGTCCTCTGAATCAAACCGGCCGTCAAGATTTGAGTCCCCAAAAGTCGTATTGCGTGCTCCCTCGACCCAAGCGCGTCGATCGCTGAAATCCAGTTGCCCGTCACCGGTCAGATCAAAGAACGGGTCGTATTCACCGCTGAGTGTCTGCGTCGTCAGAAGATCTACGTCAGCGGCGTCAAGCACGTTGTCCTTGGTGAAGTCACCTAGCAGAGTCGCCGAAGGGTACTCGATCACATACCCCAAAGGCATATCGGCGCTGTATAACGTTCGGCGATCTCCAAGGTCATTCCAACCCCAGCCGACACGTGACAACTCGTAATAGGCGTAGTCCTCCCCTGCCCCCGCGTCGTTGGGTTCCAGGGGCTTCCAGGCCGAGAAGGAAACGGGTTCGCCTGTCACCCAGCGAAAGTCTCCTTCGACGTCGCCGTCGGTCAGGCCAATCCAGGTACCGTTGTGCGGGAAACTGCGTGTTACAAAGTCCCACTCGGCTTCGCTACCGATCGTGACAAGGTGTCCGGTCAGGCCTAGGAACTCGGACTTGTCGGCGGCACCCTCGGCCATCGGCCAAGTGATCCCACCAGGGGGAACGACTAGTTCGTAGAAGTGTCCGTTGCCACCATCAGATTCAAACCAGGGCACTGGCTCGGCAGCGAGTTGCCCTGAGATCAATAAGACGAAGCATAATGAGAATGACGCACGCATGGTGGAACCGCCACAGCGACTCCTTTAAATGAGCAAGCCCCGACCGATGCCCGCATTATAAACAATCTGCGCGCATTAGTAACGTGAATGGTTGGCGTGAGGCTGTCGAGCCTAGGGGGCGAGCAAGAGCCGACTCGGTTTCTCAAGATAACTCTTGACGTCATTTAGAAAGCGGGCTGCCGTTGCTCCATCGACCAAACGATGATCGTAAGAGAGGCTGAGCGGCATCAGCATACGAATCGCGATTTCATCCTCAAAGACCGCCGGCATTTTCCGTGTCCTACCCACCAGTAGGATGGCTACCTCGGGAATGTTGATAATTGGGGTCGAGTAGGTACCACCAATGGAACCCAGGTTGCTGATCGTGAAAGTGCTTCCCCGCAGGTCCTCGATTTTGAAGTTGCTATTTCGTGCGTTGTCCGCAATGTTGTTCAACCCGCGGGCAATCTCGGGAATCCCCAATTCGTCGGGTTTTCGCAGCGATGGAACTACCAGACCCCGCGAGGTCTCGACTGCGATCCCCACATTCACGTATTCCTTGAAGATGATCTGTTCGTTGACTTCATCGATGCTGGCGTTGATGAGCGGGTTGGTTTTCAGCGCCAAAGCGACCGCCTTGACCAGGAATGGCATGGAAGTGAGCTTGATGCCGCGTGAGGCGTAGTCGCCCTTACTTGCCTGGCGGATTGACTCCAGTTCGGTGACATCGGCGTCGTCGTAGTTTGTGACGCGTGGTACCGACTCCCAGGATTCGCTCATTTTGCGGGCGATTGTTTTGCGAATCTTGGTCATCCGTTCGACATGAATGGGGCCCCAATCATCCGAAGTCGACGAGGTAGTGGTGGATGCGGACGGAGCGGCGGGCTGGTTGTCTGACGCATCTGCTGTGGGTTCCGCTTCTTCCGTTGGCGTCGTCGGCTGTGACGACTGGCGGACGACAGCCAGAACATCCTCTCGGGTAATCCTTCCCCCGGGGCCGGTCCCGATCACGCTGGACAGGTCGATACCGACTTCACGAGCCAGCCGGCGAATCGCCGGGCCGGCGGGCGCAATGGCCTGTCGCGACGTCGATGCGGTTGCGGCCGGCGTGGCGGCGGGGCTCTCGACACGTGGTGCCGGAGCTGATGGTGCTGGCTTGGGCGGCGGCGGCGGTGTTGCGGGTGCTTCAGGCTCCTTCACGACATCGGCCGGGGGCTCAGGGATCGCTTCTTCGGCGGGTGCGGGAGCCGGCTCCGCGACCGGGGCCGCCGGCTCGACCGTCGCGGAAGTGGTGGATTCAGCCCCGACCTCAACCGTTACCAAGGTGGATCCAATCGGCACGACGTCCCCGACGGAAACGTGAACCTTGAGGACTTTGCCCGCATGGGAGCTGGGAACCTCGACAGTTGCCTTGTCGGTTTCGATCTCGCAGATAGGCTGGTCCTTCTCAATGTCGTCTCCCTCCGCGATCATCACGTCCAGCACGTCGCCCGATTCAATTCCGTCGCCTAGTTCTGGCAGTTTGACTTCGATGGCCATTTCAAATCCTGTTTGCGCAAATGACGAACAGTTGTTTGATTGTCTGCATATGTTCTTTTAAACGCACCACTGTTGAGCCTATGCGAAGAACGGATCCGCCTTTTCCGGATCGATCTCCAATTTCCTGATCGCGTCGGCCACTGTCTGTTGGTCGAGTTGGCCCAAGCGGCTGAGTTGATAGAGTGCTGCCACGGCAATGCAGCCGGCATCGACTTCGAAATGCCGACGCAGATTCTCGCGTGTTTCACTTCGCCCCATGCCGTCGGTTCCCAGAGTGAAGAGACCATTGGGAATCCAAGGATCCACCTGCTCGGGAACGGTTCTCACGTAATCCGACGCAGCAATGAACGGTCCGTCATTATCACCGACCATCTGCTCGATATAAGAAAGCCGTGGTTTTTCCGTCGGATGCAACATATTCCAACGTTGAGTCTCGTGTGCGTCGCGCCGCAGTTGGGTATAGCTTGTGACGCTCCACACGTCGCTCGCAATCCCGTAGTCTGCCGCGAGAATCTCCTGGGCTGCCAGCGATGCATTGAGAATGGCTCCGCTGCCGAACAGTTGAACTCGCTTAGCGTCTTTTTTGGTCTCCCGGGAGGACAGCTTGTACATACCCCTGATGATGCCATCCTCGACACCCTCGGGCATCGCCGGCATCTCGTAGCTCTCATTTTCGACCGTAATGTAGTAGATCGCCGTTTCACCGTCCTGATACATCCGCTTGAGACCATCAAAGACAATCACCGCGGTCTCGTAAGCAAACGCCGGGTCGTACGCCCGAACCGTCGGGAACGCGATCGCGTTCAGTAAGCTGTGGCCGTCCTGATGTTGCAGGCCTTCGCCGTTGAGGGTTGTGCGTCCCGCGGTTGCGCCGAGCATGAAGCCCTTGGCACGCATATCCGCAGCTGCCCAAATCAGATCGCCGATCCGTTGAAAGCCGAACATCGAGTAGTAGATGAAGAAGGGAATCATGTTCACGCCGTGCTGGCTGTAAGCCGTGCCCGCCGCTGCAAATGATGCCATCGATCCCGCTTCGGTGATACCCTCTTCGAGGATCTGCCCGTCCTGGGCCTCCTTGTAGTACATCAGCTGATCGGAGTCGACGGGCTCATAGAGCTGTCCCGCATGAGCATAAATGCCAACCTGCCGGAACAGGGCTTCCATGCCAAAGGTGCGCGATTCGTCCGGAACGATGGGGACGATGAATTCACCAATTTGCTTGTCGCGCAAGAGATCACCAAGCAGGCGGACAAAGCCCATGGTTGTTGACAACTCGCTGCCGCTGATCTTCTTGAGCGTTCGTTCATAGTCTTGGAGTGACGGCACATCCATTGTGGGGTGCGTCGTCGGGCGCGACGGGACGGGTCCGCCCAACGCCTCACGGCGCTGCCGCAGATACTTCATTTCGATGCTATCTGCGGGCGGTTTGTAGAACGGTGCGTCCACCACATCCTCGTCCGAGATGGGAATTCCAAAGCGGCTGCGGAATTCGCGCAGTTCGTCCTCATTCAGTTTCTTTTGCTGGTGAGTTACGTTCCGGCCTTCACCCGCCTCACCCAATCCGTATCCCTTGATCGTTTTGGCGAGAATCACGGTCGGCTGCCCCTCATGTTCGACGGCGGCCTGGAAGGCGGCAAACACCTTTTCTGGATCGTGACCGCCACGACGAAGCTTCTCTAGCTTTTCGTCGGAGTAGCTCTTCACCAGGTCCAGCAACTCGGGATACTTGCCGAAAAAATGGCCGCGAATGTATGAGCCCGGCATGACGGTGTATTTCTGATACTGTCCGTCAACGACTTCGCCCATGCGTTTAATGAGAAGTCCCGTTTCGTCGGCTTCCAAAAGCGGATCCCAATCGTCTCCCCAGACGACCTTGATGACGTTCCAACCCGCGCCCCGGAAGATACCTTCCAGTTCCTGAATGATCTTGCCATTTCCACGGACCGGTCCGTCCAGTCGCTGCAGATTGCAGTTGATGACAAAGATCAAGTTGCCCAGTCTTTCTCGAGCGGCCAAGGTGATGGCACCGAGAGTCTCCGGTTCGTCACACTCACCGTCGCCGAGGAAGGCCCAGATCTTTTGGTTTCGTGTCGATTTGATGCCGCGGTCAGCCAGGTATTCGTTGAACCGCGCTTGATAGATGGCCATGATCGGGGCCAGGCCCATCGAGACGGTTGGGAATTCCCAGAAATCCGGCATCAGCCACGGATGTGGGTAGGAAGACAGGCCCGCTTCCGGTTGCAGTTCGCGGCGGAAGTTTTCCAGGTTCGCTTCGCTAAAACGGCCCTCGAGAAACGCTCGTGCATAGATCCCAGGTGATGCGTGCCCCTGCAGGTAGATCTGATCACCGTCGTAGCCACTTTCGCCGCGACCTCGGAAGAAGTGGTTGAAGCCGACTTCGTACAGTGTTGCGGCAGAGGCAAACGTCGAAATGTGACCGCCAAGGCTGCCGAATTTCCGGTTGGCCCGCACCACCATCGCCATCGCATTCCAGCGGATGATGCTCTTAATGCGGCGTTCGATCTCGCGGTTGCCCGGATAGGCTGATTGTTTGTCGGGTGTGATGGAGTTGATGTAGGGCGTCGTCAACTGCAGCGGCAATTCGACTCCTTCTTGTACCGCTCGATTTTGGAGCACCGAGAGCAGGAACTGTGCTCGTTCACGTCCCTTGCTGTCGAGAACATATTGCAGCGAATCGAGCCACTCTCTGGTTTCTGCCGGATCCGTATCGCTGATCTGAGGCGGGACCGGTTTCGCGGCCGGTTGTTCACCATCACTAAGCGTTCTTGCTTCTGCCATGGGATCCTTTCAAGCTTGGTAGTCGAACAATCTCTTCTGTCGATCCGTTCTAATCTGAAAACATAACATTGTAACCGGAAGCCTCAGCCAGACACGATCGAGGTCGACGACTGGTTCCGCACCGGGGCGATCGGTTATTGGCCCGAATATGGCGACTATGCGGTCGCGAAGGGAGGGTTTCGCGTTTTTTCCGGACGGTCGGCAGTTCGACCTAACGACGGCGGGGTTTATAGATCTCGACCGCCGTACCGAAAAATACTTCACCGGCGTTCATCAAAGTTTCACTTAGCGTCGGGTGGGGATGAATGGACTCGGTGAGGTCACGCACCTCGCAGCCCATTTCGATCGCCAGGACCGATTCCCCGATCAACTCGCCAGCTCCTGGCCCGACAATGCCGCAGCCGAGGACTCGACTCGTATCGGGGTCGACGATCAATTTGGAGAGACCTTCAACGCGGCCCAGCGCCTGAGCTCGACCACTGGCTGCCCAGGGATAGGTCGCAACGTCGACAACGCGTCCTTCACTCCGTGCTTGCTCTTCGGTCAAGCCGGCCCAAGCGATCTCAGGATCGGTAAACACCACGGCGGGAATTGCCGCAGGTTTGAAACTGGCCGCCTTTCCGAGTAGGCCTTCGATGGCGACCTTTGCCTGGTGGGATGCCTTATGGGCCAACATCGGTTCACCCACCACATCTCCGATCGCCATAATGTGGGGATCATCCGTCCGTTGCTGTTCGTTGCATTGGACAAAGCCGCGAGCGTCGATCTTGACCGCCGTATTCTCCAGCCCCAAGCCTTGACTATTGGGTCGACGACCCACCGAGACCAACACGCGATCGTACTGCTCGACTCCAAACTTCTCGGGACCTTCGAAGGCGACCTCAACGCCATCGCCACGCTCGCCGATCGAACCAACTTTTGTGTTCAGAAAGATGCGGTCGTCGGTCAGCTCTTTGAAACGCCGATGCAGCGGTTTGACCAAATCTCGGTCGGCACCCGGCAGTAACCCGCCAGTGAGTTCCACGACACTGACTTTGCAGCCAAGGTGCGCATACACCGTGCCCATCTCAAGACCGATGTAACCGCCACCAACGACGAGCATCGTCTCGGGAATGTCAGGCAACTCCAAGGCACCGGTTGAATCCAACACGCGGTCGGATTCAATGCCAAGCGAACCCGGGCGTGCCGGGCTGGACCCGGTGGCCAACACAAGATGGTCGAAGGTCAGCTGGCCGTCTGCGGGAACCGAGACGTCATTGCCTTCGAGTTGCAGAGTGGTCGAGTTGACGAGAAAGCCACGCGCGTTAACGATTCGCACGTTGCGGCGTTTCGCCAGTTGGCGAAGGCCGCCGGACATCTTGTCGATCACTTGTTCCTTACGCGCGCGGAGGTGTTCTAACTGGATCTGGGGCGAACCGTAGGTGACGCCCCAATTGGTGGCCAGCTCGTCCACCTCGCTCATGACCCGGGCTACGTGAAGAAGAGCTTTCGAAGGGATGCACCCGCGCAACAGGCAAGTACCGCCCAATCGTTGGTCTTGTTCGATGATGGAGACATCCAGGCCTTCGTCTGCCGCGATAAACGCCGCCGCGTAGCCGCCCGGACCCCCGCCGAGTACTGCGAGCTGAGTATGCATACAAACGCGTTAACGCGAGAGGAATTCGACGACCGTATTGACGTCGACCGGTAGGCTGATGTCACTAGCGCCTGGCAGTCCCTGGACGGTCGCTCGCAACGTCTCGCGATCAACGCCCAGCCACTCCGTACTTTCGATCTGGCTCTCCTCGATCTGGCTACGGTAGATGGGCTGCAAGTTGTTGCGGGGACGGACGGTAATCACGTCGCCGGGACGAAGCTGATAGGACGGACTCGTGACCTTCACGCCATTGACCTGGAAATGGCCGTGAACAATGCCTTGTCGGGCCTGTGGCCGCGTCTTCGTAAAACCGGCTCGTCGTACGACATTGTCCAGACGACGTTCACAGATCAATAGCAGCTGCTCACCGGTGTTACCCTTGGTGCGCCCCGCCTTTTCGAAGTAGCGACGCAGCTGACGCTCACCCAGACCGTAGTAGTGCTTGATCTTCTGCTTTTCCATCAACGCCTGGCCGTAATTGGACGGCCGACGAATCCGAGTCCGCATTCCGGGCGGATGTTCACGCCGCTCCGACGCACGGACGGCCCCGGCGCTCTCATAAACCATCGA
>CAJHYQ010000593.1_pt1 | contig 68674 bp, 46 predicted proteins | sample 9198721 | NCBI WGS metagenome assembly CAJHYQ01 (sample SAMEA7708357, study PRJEB35096) | sediment metagenome | biome: marine neritic benthic zone biome [ENVO:01000025]; feature: sediment [ENVO:00002007]; material: shallow marine sediment [ENVO:03000034] sea grass bed [ENVO_01000059] ... | reverse complement strand
GCGCCAGGTTGTTCGTGCCGACGGCATCATCGGTGATCACGATGTCGGCAATCTTGATCGCGCTGCTGGTGTCGGTATCTTCCCCCAAAGACGGAACAATATTGGTCAGCGCTACTGTAGGTGCCTCGTTGACATTCGTGATGGAAAGGCTGTGGACTGCAGTATCATCCGGCGTGCCACCCACCGCCACGTCGTCGACTTCGACGGTCATGTCATAGCTGGCTTTCGATTCAAAATCGAGCAGCGTGCCGGCTCGTAAACGTAATTCCGTTCCGACGATCTCAAAATCCGCGGCATCCGCACCGGAAAGCGTCAGATTGTTGGTTCCCAATGCATCGTCGGTGATTACGATGTCGGCGATCTTGATCGCGCTGCTGGTATCCGTGTCTTCGCTTAGTGACGGAACGACGTTTGTTAGCGTTACGGTGGGCGCTTCGTTCACGTCGGTAATAGAGAGTGTGTGCAGCACCGTATCATCCGGCGTCCCGCTCACCGCAAGATCGTCGACCTCGACGGTCACGTCGAAACTACTCTTGGACTCAAAGTTCAGCGCGGTGCCAGCCCGCAAACGTAATTCCGTACCCACGATCTCAAAATCCGCAGCATCAGCACCGGAAAGCGTCAGATTGTTGGTACCCAATGCGTCATCCGTGATCACGATGTCGGCGATCTTGATTGCGCTACTGGTGTCGGTGTCCTCGCTTAAGGTCGACACGACGTTCGCCAATGAGATGGTTGCCGCTTCATTGACATCGTTTAGCGACAGATTGTAGGCAGCCGTATCATCTGGAATGCCACCTACCGCGGTATCGTCCACCTCAACAGTAACGTCATAGCTTGCCTGAGTCTCGAAGTCGAGTGTCGTCCCTGCTCGCAGACGCAACTCGGTGCCCACGACTTCGAAGCGGGCGGCGTCAGCACCCGAAAGCGTCAGGTCATTGGTGCCCAACGCGTCATCGGTAATCACAATATCGGCGACCTTGATCGGGCTACTGGTGTCCGTGTCTTCATCGAATGACGACACCAGATTCGTCAGGGCGATCGTTGCCGCCTCGTTGACGTCGATTAGTGAAAAACTGTGGGCAATTAAGTCTTCCGGGGCACCAGCGATGCCTGGATCATCGACCTCTACCGTGACGTCGTAGTCTTGCTTGGTTTCATAGTCGAGCGCGGTACCTGCTTTCAGAAACAACTCCGTCCCGACAATCTCGAAATGCACCGCGTCGGCACCCGACAACGTCAAGTTATTCGTGCCTAAGGCATCATCCGTGATCACGATGTCGGCGATCTTGACCGCGCTGCTTGTAGGGTAGTTTTCACTTATCAAAATAACGTAGTTGGTCAGCGTCACCGTCGGAGCTTCATTTGCGTTGGTAATCGCGAGACTGTGCGCAACCGAGTCATCTGGTGTTCCACCAACCGCCGCATCGTCCACCTCGACCGTCACGTCGTAGCTGGTTTTGGTCTCGAAATCGAGAACCGTTCCAGCCCGCAGATGTAACTCTGACCCAACAATCTCAAAGTCGGCGGAATCCGCGCCGGAGAGCATCAACGTATTGGTGCCTACGGCGTCGTCAGTGATCACAATGTCGGCGATCTTAATCGAGCTGCCCGTATCGGCATCCTCGGCCAACGTGGACACAACGTTCGTCAAGGTAACGCTCGGCGGGGAATTCGCCGGAGCTGCTCCGGTGCCGATCTGTCGGGCAAAGACACCCGTCGAATCGGCGTCCTCCCCCGTAAAGGCGACCACGTAGTTGTTTATGTCGAGCATCGCCACTGAAGCCAGTTGCTGTTCGCCAATCAATGTTTGATTAATCACCGTCCTGCCAAGGGATGTCGCGCTGGAATCGAAGCGTTCAGCCACGACATCTGCGTTGGGACCCTCTTCAGCAACAGTCTCGTAGGTGATGATGAAGTCGCCGCCATCATCCATCGCCACGGCTGGCTTTGTGTGGTCCTTATTGACCGTGTTGTTCCCCGGCCCCACGCGCCACCACGGTACGACTTCGACACCGGTGTTGTCGAACTTGTGCGCCCAAACGCCTTTACCTGTGGAGCCGTCCCACCGATACGCCACGACAAAGTTGCCGACATCATCTATGGCGACGGCCGGCAGAGAACTAACGGTGTCGGTGTAGACCTCGTCACTCGTGCCAAAGGCCCCTGTGTTATCGATCATTTGAAATTTGATCCGCCCGCCGACTTCCCAGACGACGACAAAATCGCCCGCGTCGTTCATGGCGACGGCGGCATCCCGCTCAAGCCCTTCATCTAGCACATTCGCTCGCTTGTCCAGTGCGTCGATTGCCGTGCCGTCCGCGTTGAAGCGTCGATAGAAGATGCCGTCCGCATCGCCGGCGCCATCGCCCTCCCACACAATGACGAAGTTGCCAGACGCATCCATGGCGATCTGCGAATCTTGCTGATCGTTGGTCGTTGTTGTGTTAACGCGGAATTCACCGCCGAGTGCGTTCCCGTCGGCATCGAAGCGCCTGCCATAGACGTCCCTCGTACCAGTATCATCACCAGTCCAAGTGACGACGAAGTTGCCGTTAGAATCCGATGCAACTCGGGCCCAACGTTCGTTGCCTGTCTCGGTCTCGTTGATGAGTATCTCGTCTGTCAGCGCATTACCCGCGCTGTCGAATCGTCTGGCGTAGACACCCCAGGAATTGGCATCCTGGTTCTCGCTGGACCAAACCACGACATAGCTTCCGTCTCCCACCATGGAAACCGCTTGCTGACTGCCACGACTGTCAATACTGGTTTTCTGCTTGCCCGTGGTTTCTTGATTGACCTGGAACTCGTTGGTCGACGATATCTCCGGGATGATGTTGACCTGGATATTGCCGACATAGAAGTGGTCGTTTGCTTCGGTCATGCCCGTAGAGATAAAGCGAATCTGAGTATCGCTGTCGATGTATGGCGTGATGCTATAGCTGACGCTGGTAAAGCCGCCATCGTTCGCGGGTCCGTCGAACCGCACAACCTCATTCCACACGACGCCGTCGGTGGAAACCTCAAGAGCGACTGAGTCCCCGGGATCCATGTCTTTGCGAGCGTAGGAGAATTGCACGAAGGCCGATTGGGCGCTGGAAAGATCCACTTCGCGCGAAGCGCCTCGTCCATCACCCTCAATCCGCAGCACCTCATCGCCCATCGCATTGACGATTTGAATTTGACCACCACCGGGTCCATCGGACTCGCCAATTTCCTGCCACGACGTGTCCCAGTTCAGGGTTCCATCGCTGTTGGAATAGCTGAACACCGTGAAGCTGTCGGCGTAATACTCAAAGGCCAGCAGACTCAACCAATCCTGTTGAACCTGCAGGCTAAACGCCACGTTCGACTCGACGACACCGACTGAATGCTCAAGATCCCAATCACCACCGAGCGAGGCGTGTCCGGTTGCATCGGTACTGGCCGCCACATCGCTGTCGGTTAGCGCGGCAAGTGATTCAATCAACAACTTTCCGTCGGAGCTCGCGGCAAGATCACATCCGTAAATCATCAGGTCGGCATCGGCAGTCAGCGCGTCTCGCCAAAGGGCGATGTCGCCGGCATAGCCGTCGAGTCGACTGGCATCCAACCAGGTACTGCCGAGCTTCAGTTGCCCGTCCGTCCCATGCGTCACGAGATGAATTGCGTCCAGCTCCGAATGGTTCGCAAGCGCTTCGCTAATCTGCTGAATTCCGTCGCGACTGTCATCAAGCAACAACACCTCAAATGTTCGATTTTGCTCGTTTGAGGTCGAAAGGTCGTTGAGTAGAGTTTCATAGTCGTGTGCAGTCGGATCGACAACGACCAATTCGTATCGCACGTCTGAGAAATCGTCGGAGCTAGTGTCATCCCACCGAAGAATGAAGTCATCCTGGACTCTCGCATCCAGGTCAGACGGAGGCTGGAGATCTGTCGCACCCTGGCCCGCGTGATGGTGCTGCAGTTGAGCACCTTGAGCGGCGTCGACTGGCTGCTCGTCCACCTCTTCAGGGGCTTGCCCCTCCAACATCTCGGGGCTTAGCGGTGTCGCGCTGAACAGGATTCGGTCTTCCAGACCAACAAGTTGCAGAATCCGCTGCGGTTCGTCAGGCGCATCGTCAGAGCAGACCCCCCTGATCAAGGCGGCGACATCCAACACTTTACGACGCTTTTTCTGCGCGGATTTTGTCAACTGACGTCCGCCCGTACGTTTGTTTAATGGTTGCTTGTTCAATGTCTACACAATTTCGGGGTGTTGAGTTTCGTCTTCTAGTTCTTCTGTCCAACTTCCTTTGCCATACTTCTTGCCGCGCTGTTCTGGTCGACTGCGCTCGTCAAATTCAAGAATTGGAATTAAATCGAAAGACTTCCACGACGGAATTGAGGCCAGCGCGGTCATGACGAAGTAGCCGCTGCGCAAAGCCCATACGGCGTAGCCGGTCGTAGCGATCGACGTCACGCCCACAACGCCGGTAATGACAATTGATCGCATTCCCTCGTCGGCCTGCAGATCCTCGGTGAGTGTCTCAAACCCGTTCCAAAGCTGGCCGACATCGAAGGTGGAAAATGTGTTCACGAGGCTGCTGAGTGTGCTGTCCATGTCAACGCCACGATTTCGAATGCCGAACCACAAACTTCGCGAAGTGCCGGTTGCTAGTTCTGGCAGGTCGACCGTTGAGGTGGAAGCAGTGACAAACGTCGGATCCGCGAAATCGATTCTCACGCGGTCGCGTGGCAAGGCCGCGGTTGATTGAATCGGTCCACCCGGCGGATGACTGGCCGCTGGTTGATTGGTCGCAAGTCGCGCCGTCGCAGCGCTGGGCTGCCCTTGATCTTCGACGACACTTGACGCGCCGAAACTTGACTCGGCCGAAGCCTCCTGGACATCGTCAGATTCATCTTCGACAAGAAGGGCCAAGTCCGCCTCGGAGACTTCGTTGATGTCGACCTCTTCGTCGGCTATCGGTGCTTCATTCACGTCCGCAACGTCGAGACTGTGAACAGCTCCGTCGTCCGGTGTAGCTCCGACCGTTGCGTCATCGACATTCACCGTCACGTTGAAAGTGCTTTTTGTTTCGTGGTCCAAGGCGGTTCCGGCACGCAGCCGCAACTCAGTGCCGACAATCTCAAAGCTGGACGCGTCACTGCCGGACAGTGACAGCGTATTGGTCCCCAGTGCGTCATCGCTGACACCGATATCGGCGATGCGGATGGCGGCCGAGGTGTCCGTATCTTCGGCTAACGACGTGACGACATTCGTCAAACTGACTGTGGGCGGATTGTTCACATCGCTAACGATGATCGCGATGGATGCCGAATCATCCACACCGCCGCCAAGAGCCGGATCGTCGATTTCGATCGTGACGTCGAGAAGAGGGTTGCTGATGGCATCAAGCGTGGTGCCAGCTCGCAGGAAGAGCGAACCGGCATTGATCTCGAACATCGCGGCATCCGCGCCGGTAAGTGAAAGCGAGTTACTCCCTAGGGCATCGTCGTTGATCACGATATCGGCAACATGAACTGGCGAGGAGGTGTCGGTGCTCTCCAATAACGCCGCCGTCACGTTGGTCAGGCTGACGTTAGGTGGTTCATTCACATCCGTGATTGTCAGTGTGTGAGCGGTCGTGTCGTCGGGAGTCGCGCCAATCGCCGTGTCATCAACTTGGACCGTGACATCAAAGCTGGTCTTGGATTCAAAGTCCAGCGTCGTGCCGGCACGTAGACGCAGCTCCGTACCAACAATCTCGAAGTCGGCAGCATCGGCGCCGGTCAAGGTCAGGTTGTTCGTACCCAGCGCGTCGTCCGTCACCACGATATCGGCAACGCGGATCGCCGACGAGGTATCGGTATCTTCGGTGAGATTTGAAACCAGATTCGTCAGGCTTACCGTCGGGACCTCATTCACATCGGTGATGGATAGCGTGTGTGCGGCGGTATCGTCGGGCGTGCCTCCAACTGTCGTGTCATCAACCTGCACGGTCACATCAAAGCTGCTTTTCGCCTCGAAGTTCAACGTCGTGCCAGCCCGTAGACGCAGCTCCGTACCAACAATCTCGAAGTCAGCAGCGTCGGCGCCCGTCAAGGACAGGCTGTTCGTACCGAGGGCATCGTCCGTGATCACGATGTCAGCAATCTTAATAGCAGCCGAAGTGTCTGTATCTTCGGTCAGCGTGGCAACCACATTGGTCAGGCTAACGGTCGGTGCTTGATTGACGTCGGTGATCGTCAGCGTGTGAGCGGCCGTGTCATCCGGCGTTGCACCGATCGCAGAATCATCGACTTCGACGATCACGTCGTAGTTGCTCTTCGTGGCAGCGTCGAGAATCGTCCCGGCCCGCAAACGCAATTCGGTTCCGACAATCTCAAAGTCGCTGGCATCAGCGCCGCTGAGGCTGAGTCCATTCACGCCCAACGCATCATCGGTAATGACGATGTCCGCAATCTTGATCGCACTGGACGTGTCTGTATCTTCTGTCAGCGAGGCCACAACATTCGTCAAGCTCACCGTCGGAACTTCATTCACGTCGGTGATTGAAAGCGTATGGGCGGCCGTGTCATCCGGCGTGCCTCCGATGGCAGTGTCATCAACCTGCACCGTCACATCGAAGCTGCTCTTGGATTCGAAGTTCAGCGTCGTACCGGCACGCAGACGCAGCTCCGTTCCCACGATCTCGAAGTCAGCCGAATCCACACCGGTCAGCGACAGGTTGTTTGTGCCGAGAGCATCGTCCGTGATCACGATATCTGCGATCCGGATGGCGCTACTGGTGTCGGCGTCCTCGGCCAGTGAAGGAACGACATTAGTGAGACTGACCGTAGGCGCATCGTTCTCGGGCGTCACGATCAGTGAGACCGTACAGGTGTTCGTACTGTATGACGTCGTACCGCCATTTGCTGAGACGTTAACGCCGGTGTCACCATTGGCTCCAGATGTTCTGTCCCAGGCGCGGAATGTCAGATTGCCTCCTGGCCCACTGTAGTCGGGATCGGGAACAAACCGAAGCTTGGCATCGCTATCCAATAGAGCAGCCGAAGTGTCGCTGACTGAGCCGAAGGCAATCCACGTCCCATCTGCATTCGCGTCGTATTGCCATTGGCCATTGGTATTGTCGACACCGGTAACTGCAATCCCCTCCACGGCGCCCGCGTCGGCATCGGTAATGCGATCGCCACCCGCGTTCAGCAGGATGTCCTGGATGGTGTCTCCTGTCGGATTCGTGTCATCTTCCATAACCGCGGTGAGCAAGAGGTCTCGGTTCTCGACGCCACCAACGGAATAGAATGTCGATGGATTGCTCTGGTTGTTAACCTCGGTTTGAATCCACTCTTGGCTGCGCGCCGTTCCGGCAACACGCAGTTCGTCCATCATGCCGTCGAAGAAGCGAGCCGACCGATCTGGATTACCGCCCCACAGCCAGTCGTCGCTTGACGTAAGCGAGGTCCAAGAACCCGGAACGCCCTCGGTACTGAAGGTCATCGCATTACCATCGACATAGATCTCGACGTTCTTGGTGGCAAAGTCCATTGTCACGGCGAGATGATGCCACTGCTGATCGATGAAGGGATCGGCGCCGAGGTTATAGTTCGTGTCCGGCAGGCCTGCGTCTGGATAAAAGAAATGATCGCCATCACCCTGCGAGGCCCATTCGTAACCGTCGATGCCGCTATAGCGATTGCTGCTGCTCATGATGATCTGATGGTTTCCGTCCGATGTGTCATCGAACCAGATCCAGAGCGACATGGTGGCTTCATCGTTGACGCTGTCCAGGCTCGCACTGTCTGAAATGCGAATGTGGTCATCCACTTCGTCGAAATCGAGTCCGTTGCCGATCATCGCCGCAACCGAGTCGGCGCCGTCCATCGCGCCTTGCGTTATTCCGTGGTTGCCGTAGCTCGTACTATCCTGCACGTCACCTGGGGCGCCCGTTGGTGCGTCCTCCAAGTGCCAGACTCCCACGTAGTCGGCCGTCCAAACGTTGTTGGGGTCCTCTTGGGCCGAGGCGGACCCATTGCCGTAGTAGAGGAATAGGTTGGTGTCGACAGCGGCCGAAAGGTCGGTCTTGACCCAGACCCGTAGCTCACCGGTGGCCGAGTTGTAGCTCTCGACCTCATGCGCGAGTTTTGTCGTCCCATCAGCAGCTGTGAATAAGATGTCATCGCCATCCGCCTGTGCGTAGGCAGCGAGATCCGCATCGGCAGTTATCGAGATCAGCACAGCAAAATCGGTCGCGTCCGTCTCGACCTGCGAGGAGTCGATCGTGATCTCCTTGCGATAGTCCCAGGCGTTGTTGTACCAACTGACGATGGTCGGTGCATCATTGACCGCCGTGATATCGACGTTGAACGTTCCCAGAGAGACTAGACCTCCGCCACCGGAACCCGTACTGCCGTTGTCAGTGACTTGAACAGTAATCGTGTCGGCGGCAAAGCCACTTGTGTTAGGAACACCGTGCAGATAGGTAACATTGCTGGCGTTGTTGAGGTAGTTGTTGAGATCGGTCAGGCTGCCGGTCAGACTCAGATTACCGCTTCCGTTACCGCCGATCGTGACTCCCGCGGCGGCCGCTGCCGTCAGGTTACCACCGGTACTTGTTGTCAGAGTCAGCGTCAGTGAGCCTGCATCAACGTCGGCAAGATCAATTGCGCTGAGATTGATGACGGATGATACATCCTCAGTTACGACAGATGCGGACTGTAGTGTGCCAGCGTTGTAAGGATCGTCATTGACCGGATTAACGGTGATCGTCACCGTAGCAACGTTCGAATAGTCCGTGCCGTCATAGGCGCGGTAGGTAAATGTATCGGTGCCCGAAAAATCATCATTCGGCGTATAGTCAAACGATCCGTTCGGATTAAGTGTGAACGACTTGGCATTGGAGGGTCCGCTGACCAAAGACGCTGTCAGCGAATCGCCATCACTGTCGGAGTCATTGGCGAGCACTCCGTTAGTTGCAGTGACGTTGAGCGGAGTGTCCTCGCTTACCGTGTACGATTGAGTTGCCGCAATATACAGTTGTTGAATCGTCGTGGCGTCCAGCTGAGAACCGATAATCGCTACTTCGTCAATGCTTCCCGCAAAGAACTGGTCCACCGGAGCGATGGTCAAATTTCCGCTGGTCTGCGTTCCAGCTCCAATCGCGATTGGTTCATAGTTGCCAGTGCCGCCGGACGAGGTTCCCAATCCACCGGTGTACGCGTTCGTGTCAATTAGAGCACCGTCAAGGTAGAGTTCCATTCCGTTGGTACCAAACGACAAGGCAACGTGATGCCAGGTGCCTCCTGAAACAGCTGCAGCGGAATTCACGACATAGTCCGAACTCGCGCTCTGCAAACGCACCTCTAAACGGCCCGTCGCGTCAAGATAAATACTCAGGTGTCCGCCCGTGTCATAACCAGATGAATCCTTGGAAAATAGATGCTGCAAATCACCGTTGGCAGGCGCATCGGCGTTGAACCAAAGTTGAATCGTGCCTTCATCAACCAGATACGAGGGGTCGTGCGGAATCTCGACGTAGTCATCGACGCCGTCAAAATACACAGCTGTATCCGCGTCACCGGCAACTCCACCGCCTTGCGCCAGCGTCGCGCCGTGATAAGTTCCATCAGCCGTACCGGACTCATCACTTGCCGTCGTACCGCTGTTCTCTCCCAAACGCCAGTAGCTGACCGGACTCAGCGAAGTTAGCAGCGCGTTGAAATCGGCTGGATCGTCGACGGCGCTCGGAGCAGTGTTCACGGCGACGTTCGCGGCGAATTCCGAAGTCGAACCATAGGCAAGCTGGTCATCGACTCCCACCTGCCCAGCGTCATCGATCACCGTCGCGGTGGCGGTGACATAATCACCCAAACTTAGTGTGACTCCTGAAAGCGTCACGTTCGAGAATGTCGCATCTCCAGCACCGTCGGTCGTAACCGTAACGAAACCCAGATAGGCGCGTGCTTCACCGTGACTAGCATCCTGCGTTCCAGCCGGGTTGCCGAAGAATTCGATGCGGTATTGCGTATTGAGACCATCTGTGTCCAGGGAGCCATTGAGCGTCAGGTCCGTGCCACTTAGCTCGGCCGAACTGATCACGGGGAAGTTCTGCCGATTGTTTGCGCCGCCGTCTCCATCTCCGGAATCATTGAGGCTGACGCCATTAGTGCCGAGGTCAATACCTAAGTTCGCGTTGGAATGAATTGTATTGCCGAGCACCGTATTGTCATTGCCGCTGGCGACGTACACGCCATCACGTGCATTGAACGCGATCAGGTTGCCGGCTCCAGCTGATGTTCCGCCAATCAGGTTTCCTGTAGCACTATTCTGAATCTCAACGCCGTCGTCGGATCGGTTTCCACGGTCCAGGGCGCCCGAGATGTCGGTACCGATATAGTTGCCCTGCACGACGTTGTTGTTCGAATTGATCTCGAGGCCTTCAAAGTTGTTTGAGATGACATTTCTTGCTGCGGCCGTCGTGCCACCGATGACCGTGTTGTGAGCGCCCGCGAGCAAAGCAATACCGACGTCAGCGTTTCCCGATCCTGTCGAACCGTCGGGGTCCAGGCCAATGATATTGCCTTGGATGATCGTTCCTGTCGCACCAGTGCCCGTGACGTTGATTCCTTCGTTGCTGTTGTTGGTAATGACGTTACCGTCGTTGACGCCCGTACCACCAACGATCGTGTTGGCCCCTTGAACATAGATGCCGGTATTCACGTTCCCGAAACCGGTCGTGCCCGTTCCGGCCGTCCCGATCCAGTTCCCGCGTAGCGTGATGCCATCCGCACCGGCGTTGATTTGGATGCCGTGCCGCGTGAAGCGCGTGATCATCAAGCCCTGGACGACACTCCCGTCACTTGTCGATGCGAAGGTCAGCCCATCGACACCCGCTCCAGCGGAAGCACCGTCAAGTCTGATGACAGGATCGCCGGCAAAGTCTGGCTCACTCCAGCCGTCTAGGATGACGATTTCTGTGATCACCGGCAGGGCCGAATCGAGCGAAATCGTGTGCGGCCCGCTGCCGCTGATACTGAAACTGATGGTATCGGTGCCGGCCGTCGCGTTGGCATCGATGATCGCCTGACGAAGCGAGCCAGCCCCGCCGTCGGCCGTCGTCGTCACCACGAAGGTGTTCAGCAGCCCCGACCAGCTCTGCTGCGCATCGACGCTGAAGGTCACGGCCGTTTCGATTTCACCCAGTTCGTACTCGAGTTCCCAGTCTCCACCGAGCTCATCGGATCCCGTATCATCCACGCTGGCGGCCACATCCGTTCCCGTTAATTCAGACAGTCCTTCCAGGAGAGTTCGACCGTCTTCGCCGCCGGCCAGATTGCAGCCATAAAACAGCAAATCGGCATCCGCGGAAAACGCGTTGCCCCATAGAGAAATCTCGCCGGCGTAAGCATCGACGTTGCTCAGCTGGAGCCAAGTGCTGCCCAGCTTGACGGCCCGATCTGTGCCGTGCGAGACGATGTGCACGGCGTCTAAGTCCTCGTAACCGGCCAAGGCCTCGCTGATCTGCTCGATCCCGTCTCGGCTGCTATCCAACAGAACGACGTCAAACGAGCGACTTTCGTCCTCGCTGGCCAACAGATCGTCCAACAGCAGTCGATAATCTTTCGCACCTGTGTCAACAAAGACCAGCTCATGCCGAACCGCTTGTTCGGATTCAACGGTCGCCACCGCAAGCGATTGATCCTGGCTGTCCCACTGGTAGACGAACTCGTCGCCAGAACTCACGGCTGAGTCGGTGAGGTGTTGCAGATCGTTCTCAGTGCCGACAAACGGGCTGTCGCTGACCTGTTCGGTGGTGGCCACCGGCGCAAGCCCCCACTGGTCGATGTCGGTGGTGCCGCTGGTTTCCACGTCAGTCGGAGGCATCTCCGCCTGCTGAGTGCGCGCACCCTCGCCTTCCTCACCTTCAACCATGTCTGGGCTGACGGGGGTAGCACTGAACAGCAACCGATCTTCCAAACTGCTCAACAACAGCGTGCGCTGCAGCGGCTCTTGGCTTGACGGTTCAGCGTTCTTTCGCACTCGAAGAAACGCGGCAACATCCTTCAAAAGGATGGCTGCTTTGCCCATAAACAATCACCTTAATGCCCCATACTCAATAGGTTTGCCACATCAATGCGGGCTTTTGGTGGTCTCACACATGTCACTGCGCGAACGCGCAGATTCCTCCGAGACTATTCCTAAAGTCTAGTACACAAACGCCTTGGCGGTTTTCCCGCAGCGAGTGGAGAGAGGTGCCAGATGCGTGCATGTTGCCAGAATGCATCAAGGATTGTGTCAGCAACGTGTGCCGAACCAACGCATCGTAGCGATTCGTGGGCAGACCAAATCTGTGGGCTTTTCAAATGAGCGGTGTTTTGTGCGTGAGGCACAGGTGTTTCAGTCGAAACTGTTGCGGACGACCGATTGTGAGCAACCCTTAATGAGGCTGGAACACAACTTCTGTAGTCTTTGGGGCAAATCCTGCGGTCTGCGAATGCTGTTCTCCAACAGTGCTCGATCCGGAACCACCGACACATTCGGATTTGAAGCCCCGAAGGTAACTTTGACCATGAACACTTTGGCGAGTCTCGGATCGTTGTCCGATGCGGTTGGCACGTTACTGCCAACCAGCAACGCGCCACGGCGTAAGGACCACGATTGGGTCAAAGCTGCTCGGGAACAAGCGGACTCGCATCAGCAATCCTCCAACGAGTGCCTCGTCCAGCTCACGCGCGGACTACAACAGCGCGTCCAGTCAGGCGCTGATCCCGCCTCCAAACAAGTTCTGATCGAGGGATTCGCGCTGGTAACGGAATCTGCCCGACGGGTCCTTGGGATCTCGTATTACGACGTGCAACTGCTGGCCGGACTCGCACTATCGCGTGGCCGCATCGCGGAAATGCAGACGGGTGAAGGCAAGACGTTCGTGGCGGCGTTGCCGGCCTTCATTCACGCGCTCCACGGCGAAGGCGTGCACGTCCTGACCGTAAATGACTACCTGGCCCAACGTGACTTTGAACAAATGGGGCCCGTCTTTGAGCTGCTCGGAATGTCCGCGGGCTTTCTGAAACCTTCCGCGTCGCCAGACGACAAGCGAGCGGCATACGCCTGTGACATCACCTACGGTCCAGGATATGAATTCGGATTCGATTATCTGCGTGATCAAGCAGCTATGTTGAACCAGCGTCGACCTCGGCTCGGTGAACGCTTCAGCAAACGACTGCGTGGCGAGCAGGAATCGGCGGTGGCAAGCATCCAGCGTCCATTTCATTTCTGTGTGATCGACGAGATCGACAGCGTCTTAATCGACGAAGCAACCACGCCTCTTCTCCTGTCAGAAGGTGCACCCGATCGATTACCTGACAACACGGCGTTTCTGATCGCAAAGGAAACAGCCGAGAGTCTGACCGCGGATCGCGACTATCTCATGGACGCAAAGGGCCAACGTGTTTCCTTAACATCGGAGGGAATTCAGACCATCGCCGAGGCCGGTGAACTCGCCGCGGGACATGTGTTGCTGCGTCCCTGGTCCCTCTACGTCCGCCAGGCCTTGCACGCCGAGCGACTACTCAAACGGGATGTCGACTATGTCGTCGATGAAAAGGAACAGACCGTCCTGTTGGTGGACAAGAACACCGGTCGCATCTTTCCCGATCGTTGTTGGCGCGATGGTTTGCATCAAGCGGTACAAGCCAAAGAAGGGCTGCCGATCACTCCCGAACAGCAACCGGTCGGCCACATCACACGTCAGCGGTTCTTTCAGTTGTATCCGGGTCGATGTGGCATGACCGGGACGGCGGCAGGCAACGAATCCGAGCTGCAATATTTCTATCGTCTTCCAATCACCGTGATTCCGACCCGCAAACGGAATCGTCGCCTGTCACTCACGACACGCTATTTTGCCGACACCACGACCAAATCAGCCGCGATCATCGACGAAGTGCAACGCGTCCATGCAACCGGACAACCGATTCTGGTCGGCACACGCACAATCGAGATCAGCGAAGCATTCGCCGAACAACTGGGCGAAAAGCAAATTCCATTTTGCCTACTCAATGGAAAACAGGATGACGAAGAGGCATCCATCATCGCTCGCGCAGGAGAAGTCGGGGCCGTGACAATCGCCACAAATATGGCGGGCCGCGGAACGGACATCAAGTTAGGCCCCGGTGCGGAACGGCTGGGAGGCTTGCATGTCATCGGTACGGAGCGACATGAATCGCCGCGAGTAGACCGGCAATTGGTCGGTCGCGCTGCTCGGCAGGGAGATCCGGGATCGTATCAATTCTTCGTCGCAGCCGACGATCAACTTGTCGCCATGTATGCCCCGGCATTGGTCAACCGTCTGAAACGTTCGGACGTGGATGGCGAAGTCACGACCGATATTTCAGGTGAGATTGCCAAATTGCAGCGAAAGGTCGAACAACTGCATTTCGAACAGCGAAAGCAAATGTTCGCCCACGACCGTTGGCTTGACCAAGTGCTTTCTACGTTGGCCGAGGAATGATGATGAGGAACGTGACAGATTGTGCGAGCTACGTTTCTGCAGCGAATTTCGTTGCTGGGGACGCCGCGCCCAAAACCACTTTTCGTGAGCGTGGCGGCTCGAGACGACTGAACTGCGAATCCACGACTGGAGTTATGAGGACAGGAAATCGATGAACACTGCAACGGCCACCACAAGTGAAGTGCCAACAGTCAGCTGCGACGGCGCACCGAGCAGTTTTGACGAGGCCGACACAGGTCCGCTGCGAGAGCTTCAACAACAATTGCTGCGTGCGGTCACTGCGAATGGCAACAAGCAGTCGGCTATCGCGGACGTCGCACGCATCGTTGCCGAAGCCACCGAACCAGAATTAATGGTTTACCTGGAGCGGGATGGTTCGCAGCAATGGAATGAGCGTCATCTACTGCTGGGCGCCGAACAAAACATGCCGGCCAAGCTGCATCAGCAATTGCTCACCTGGTGCGACGATGCATGCCGCAATGGAAGCGTTCAAATCAACGCCATCAGCCTGCCCTATGGGGGCATTGCCGTCACCGCGCCTATTCTGCTGAAAGGACGCGCACCGGATGCGTTCACGACGGTCTACCGACCGGCCTCGCAACCGGTTGACCGATTAGTCGTCATCCATCAGCTGATTGCCGCTCACCTAGCGCTCTGGCAGGTGCTTGGCCAGGTCAAGCAAGCCGAGTTCGAGGCCGAGACGACGGCTTCACTGATGGAGTTGCTCGCCAATCTGGAAACCGCCGAGAACTTGCGAGATGCTTGCTATCGATTGGTCAATGAGCTGAAGGATCATCTCAACTGCCAACGCGTGATTCTCGGGCTAATTCGCCCTGGAAGGACTCATTGCGAACTCGTCGCCATGTCTGGCATGGCGCGTTTCGACGAACGGTCGGAGATCGCTCATGTGATGGAAGGAGCGCTGAATGAGTCGATCGTGCGTGATTGCTTGACCGTCTGGCCAACAACGGACGATGCGCAGCGACAGGGTGGATTGGCCCACGAGAAGCTCCGCACGACAACCGCTGCCGGCTGCGTGATCAGCACACCGCTCCCGGAAGAGGACGGCGAACTGGTCGGTGCCTGGATCTTCCTGGGTGAACCCGACTTTGCACAGGACGAAACGAATCTCAATTTCATCGAGGCGTCACGTCGTCCCGTCGGTTCGAGAATCAGGCTGTTGCAGAAATCACAACGTGGTCGACTGCCGCGAGCGCTGCAGAGCATGTTTGGCCGCTCCGGTAGCTCGCGCCGGAAGACAGCAATTGCTGCGGCGCTGATCGCAACGGCTGTGCTCTGCATTCCGATGCCTTACAAGATCAAATGCCAATGCCTCGTCGAACCGGTTGTGCGACGCGCTGTTGTCGCACCATACGACGGTGTCCTGCAGGAAACATTCGTCGAACCCGGAGCGTTGGTCTCGAAAGGCGAAGTACTGGCAAGAATGGACGAGCGGGAAATCGAGTGGGAGTTAGCTGGTTTGGAGGCCGAATACAACCGCGCTCGAAAACAACGAGACGAAACGATGGCTGACGACGATGTGTCCGCATCGCAGCGTGCCAAGCTCGAGATGGAACGCTTGGACATCAAACGTCAGCTCCTCGTGAATCGCGGTGACAACCTTGAGATCAAGAGTCCCATTGCCGGAATTATCATTAGTGGTGATCTGGAAAAAGTCGAAGGTGCACCACTTGCGGTCGGTGACGCACTATTTGAAATCGCTCCCTTGGACAATCTGCTCGTGGAAATCTCGATTGCCGATCGTGATATCGCCCATGTGCCGAATGACGCGAAGGTTCAAATCCGTCTAGACGCCTATCCATGGCGAAAATGGAAAGGCACGATTGCCAATGTCTGGCCACGCTCGGAAGTGCGTGATGAGGACAACGTTTTCATCGCGGAGGTCCGGCTGGACAATGCCGACTTACAGCTGCGACCTGGCATGAAGGGACGTGCCAAGGTTGTGGGCGAGAGCCACTCGCTCGCTTGGAACCTGTTCCACAAGCCCTGCGAATCAGTTCTCCTCTGGCTGGGGTGGTAAATGTCGTCTTCGAAAGACTATCAAATCCGAGATCTGGGACGCATGGTGATCGCCTTGCGCTCCGATCTTATCTTCACGCCTCAGATGATTGATGGTCAGCGTGGATATGTCATCGAAGATCCGCTGAAATCGAAGTTTTATCGAGTCGGCATCGCAGAATACAAATTCATTTCGGTACTGGATGGCTTGACTTCCGTGGCGGACGCGCTCCGTCTGACCGCGGCAACTTTGGCTGACGAAGCGTTTACGCAAGACGAAGCAGCAACCATCTGCAAGTGGCTTGTCGACTCAGGCCTGGCTCATACTCCGGAATCGGCGCAATCAGGCCGGCTGTCGGCGGCTGCCGACAAAGTGGACCGCGCGAAGGCCATTCAGCGAATTAATCCCATTTGTGTACGACTGCCTCTGGTTCGTCCGGACCGCTTTTTGAACACAATCACACCTTGGGTTGGCTGGCTATTCGGGCCATGGGGTGCGACTCTGGCCGCCGTGATCGCTGTGATCGGTGGATCTCAGCTGATCGTTCACGCGGAACGCTTCGGCAACGCGGTGAATGGAGTCTTTGCACCTGGCCGCTGGATTTGGCTCGGTCTGACGTGGCTGGGATTGAAGATCATCCACGAAATCGCCCACGGCGTGGTCTGTAAACGATACGGCGGATCGGTACGAGAAGGAGGGCTGATGTTCATCCTGCTCGCGCCGCTGGCCTACGTGGATGTTACGTCTTCCTGGAGGTTTAGTTCAAAGTGGCACCGCATTTACACGGCAGCCGCTGGCATGTACATCGAGTTGCTCGTCGCGTCACTCGCGGCCATCGTCTGGAGTCAAACGGACGTTGGCCTCTTGAACGACACGGCCTTCAACTTGGTGATCATGGCAAGCCTGACGACGTTGGTCTTCAACGCAAATCCGCTGATGCGGTTTGATGGTTACTACATTCTTTCGGATTTACTACAGGTCCCGAATCTGTATCCAAATGGGCAGCAATATCTGGTCTACCTGGGGCGGCGATATTTACTCGGTGTGACGTGTGCCTCACCGCGTTGGTGCCATGGGAAAGACATCGTCATCAAGGTCTATGGCGTCGCCGCTATGTTTTGGCGGATCGTGATTTCGTTGGGTTTGATTCTGGCGGCCGCGGCCATGTTTGCCGGAGCAGGAATCGTGTTGGCCGTGCTGGCGACTGTCCTATGGCTAGGAATGCCGATGATCAAGTTCGCTCGCTACTATTTTACCGAGCCGGCTTTGGGGCGTTACCATCGGCTGCGGTTCTGCCTCACAGCCGGATCGCTCATCGGCTTGAGCGTGCTGCTGTTTACGGTTGTTCCCTGGCCCGGTGTCGTGCGGGCTCCCGCCGTGGTCGATTACTCTCCTCTTGAGGTCGTGCGCGCGGGAAGCGCTGGATTTGTAGCAGAGATTGAGTTCGACAACGGGCAGTTCGTGCGCAAGGGTGACGTCTTGGTGCGGCTTCAAAATGAAGATCTTGAAGCGGAACTGGCCAACCTCAAGCTCGAAATCGAAGACGTTAAGGTACTGTGTCGCGTGCATCAACAAGATGGACGATTGGCCGCGTATCAAGCCGAGACAAAGCATCGTGAATCGCTGGAAAAGCAGCTGCAACAAAAACAGGGCGAGGTCGACCAATTGATCGTACGGGCGCCAATCAGTGGTCAAGCGTTTCGCCGCAACTTGGGCATGATGCTTGATTCGTACCTCAGCCAGGGTGCGGAGATTGCTTCGATTGGCAACCGTAGCGCGAAGGAGATTCAGATCTCGGTGGCCCAGGATGATCTGGAGAGTTTCCTACGGCACCTTCAGCGTCCGGTAACGATCCGCATCCGAGGCAACAGTCGTTTGTCGTCGACGCTGGACAAGGTGTCCCCGCGAGCGTCCATGAAACCGCTGCATGATTCGTTATGTGCACCCAACGGTGGCCCACTGGCCGTGCGCCGCCAATCCAATGACGAGAAACAACTCAATAAGCCAGGCAACCCCTACGAACTGCTGGCTCCACGTTTCTTGGCAACTGTTCATTTGAGCGAGCAACAAAGCGCTCCCCTTTGGGCAGGACAGCGAGGCGTGGCCACGTTCTGGGACGAAGACAATACTATCGGCAAGCATCTCTTCCGATCGATCAGCCGTTGGATTCGCAAGAAGACGGCACTTGCATCAAGTACTTCATGACCGAAATCGAAACAATTCTCAAGTGGCCCGCAATGTCCTCTACAACTCACTCTACCGCGTATTATGAGACATCAGGAAGCGATCGCATCGTTTCTATCAGGTGTTGACGGCAAAGTGCTTTCGTTTGAAGGCACAGAGCGGCGTGCTCACGAGCGATACGTTGTTGCGATTCCATCACTCGTCCACCCGCTTGACGCAAACCATCAACCCAATGGCCGGGCCTTCAACGCCGCCACGCGTGACATTTCGGTCGGCGGTATCGGCTTGATCCATACCCAACCGGTCGAATCTGAATACCTCGGTGTCAAATTGCAATCACCCGACGGCCTCGAGCTGAGCGTGTTGGTCAAGGTGCTGCGATGTGTGCCGCTGGGCACCTACTTTGACATTGCCGGTGAGTTTGTATTGGAGCAATAGGCACGAGTGCGAAGCGATACCGCTGAGTCCCGAACGGGACGGGCCTAGCGCGGCCCAGGGCAAGATAACGCGAGCACGGCGAGCATTGTTCGAGGCCGACACCGGCCGCCGGGCCCCTGTCCGCTGGGACTTACACTTGCTCTTATAGCAATTCGTCAAGCTCGGTGACGAGCTGATCAAAATACTTCAGCGCCGTGTTCACGGGTTGAGGTTTCTGCATATCCACACCCGCATCACGCAGTAGGTCCAAGGGATCCTTGGAACAACCTGACTTGAGGAAGTTCAGGTAGTCATTCAGTTCCGCATCACCTCCCTTGAGGACACGTTGGCTCAACGCAATTGCGGCTGACAGACCCGTGGCATACTTGTAGACGTAGAACGCTCGATAGAAATGAGGAATTCGCAAGCACTCAAGCGACAATTGTTCATCGATGGCAAAGTCCGGACCAAAGTACTTGTCCAGCAGCTCACGATAGACCTGTTGAAACGCCTGCAGAGTCAACGGTTCACCCACTTCTGCCATCTCGTGTGTCTTCTTCTCGAATTCAGCAAACATCGTCTGGCGAAAGATCGTGCCGCGAATGTCGTCGATTTCGCGATTGATCAGGTAGGCTCGCCATTTCTTATCGGAGTTGGTTTCCAGCAGATGGTGGCTTAACAACTCTTCGTTGAACGTACTGGCCACTTCGGCAACAAAGATCGTGTAGTCGTAATACTCGTAGGACTGGTGCTTGGACGACAAATAGCTATGCATCGAGTGCCCCGCCTCGTGAGCCAGCGTGAACACGTCGTTGAGAACTGTGGGCTGATAGTTCATGAGAATGTAGGGGTCGCCATCGAAGGACCCGCAGCTAAAGGCACCACTCTGTTTGCCCTGATTCGGATAGCGATCGCACCAACGCCCCTTCAGTCCCTTCTCGAGCACGCCGCAGTACTCGCTTCCCATTGGGCTGAGGGCTTCGACGATGAGCTTCGTGGCTTGCTTCCACGTGTAGCGAGTTTCCAAGTCACTTAGAATCGGAACGTAAGTGTCGTAGTGATGAATCTCACGCAGCTTCATCTTGCGACGACGCAGATCGTAGTATCGGTGCAACGCCGGCAAATTTCGATGCACGCTGGAAACCAATTTGTCATAAACACTCAGCGGAACGTTATCCGGATAGAGTGCCGCCTTCAGCGCGCTATCGTAGCCTCGCGCACGAGCGTAGTAGACGTCTTTGTGAATCGAGCCGCTGAGTGTGGTGGACAATGTGTTCTCATGACTCTTGAACTGTTTGTAGTAAGTTTCAAACGCCTGCTTCCGCACCTTTCGACTTGGTGAAACCAGTAACTGTGAAAAGGTGGCGTTGCTCAATTCGACCTGTTCCCCCTTTTCGTTCGTGACCAGGCCGAACTTCATGTCTGCATCCAACAGCTGACGGAACGTACGGCTCGCCGTCTGCGCCATCTCGCTTTGCATCGCCAATAGTTGCTCCTCACGATTCCCGAGCGTGTAGGGCTTAAAGCGCACCAGTCGCTCCAGCGAAAGCCGATAGCGTTTGATCTCCGGCGCCTTCATCAGCCGCTTGAGCTTGGCATCCGACATGGACAACAGTTCAGGTCGAATGAAACTCGATTCCTCCGCAGCTTGAGCAGCGACGTGTTGATACTGCCCCATCAAATGCTGATAGGTGCCATTGGTTTGATCCTCGGTCGTCTTCAGAAAGGCGTAGACCCCCAGTCGCTCGCCGAGACGGTCAAAGGCCGAATCAAATTTCAGACAGTCGGCGACCACCTCGGGTCCTTCACCCAACCGACCGCGAAATTTTTTGTAGCCACTGAGTCGTCGCTTAAGTTTCTTTAAATCACGCTGCCAAGACTCGTCGTCGGAGTACAAACTTGAGAGGTCCCAAGTGTCGTCTGTCTTGACACGAGCGCGGGCAGGTAGACGTTTGATCTTGCTCATTCTGAATGACAATCGCTTCGTAAAACTGGGTTGATTTTCTGACAGGTTCGGTGCAGGTGACGGCGCACAGCGACGCCGCGAAGATCATAGAGCGATCGCTCAATGTAAGAAATCACCCGTAGGCGCGTCGACACAGATGACTCACGAGCCCCGAAACGCGCGCTCAAGCCGCATCCGTGAGGCCTGCTACCTATTTAACCTGCCTTCTCAAAACGACGATCCGCGGACAGATAGCCCAACTGTCAAATGCTCAGGGACCGTCAAATTTGCCCAGATTTGACCAAGAGTTTCGAGAAAACCGTACCGGGACCCCCGCGAAGGGGTGTCCGATCAAATCTCCGATCGGTACATTCATGATGGTCGGTTCAACGAGGGACGGAGATCCCGAGAGAGTCTATCCGGAATTGAACCAGTATTTGGGTTCACCCACCCGAATTCCGATAGCTCGCTTCTGGGGGGTCGGATTCATCCGCCAACTGGATTGGGCGCGTTAACTAAAGGAAGCTCTTTTCTTTACGTGATCATATGTGTTTGCTGGCAATCCAATATCGTTTGGTTGACGAGGCCCCCATCCTGGTGGCCGCCAATCGCGAAGAGTTTTATGAGCGGCCCTCGAATCCGCCATCGATTCAGTCGGGCAAACCGCGCGTCTTGTGCGGAGTCGATGCCCAAGCGGGGGGCACCTGGCTAGGTGTCAACCAGCATGGCTTGGTCGTAGGTGTGAGCAATCGACGAAAGACCGTGCCGACCTTCCCTTCGCGCTCGCGCGGCGTCTTGTGTCGTGAACTCCTGAAGTCGAATTCAGCGGTTCATGCTCGCGACATCGCCATGGAAGAGCTATCAAACGGCAAGTATGACGGTGCAAATTATGTCTGCATCGACGCCGAAAGCGGCTGGGTTGTGCACGGCGGCGACGAGATCAACGCGGTGGAGTTGCACGAAGGCCTGAACATCGTCGCCAATGGTGACGTCAACGATGTTCGCGACGAACGAGTTGAAATGGCGCGGCGACTGCTGACGCTTCACACTCTGGACTCACCCGTCAAATTCCTGGCCGTGGCCAGCAAAGTGTTTGCTCGACCACCATCACCTCCCGGCCGGCCAAGTATCGTCATTCGCGGCAAGGACCGAGGGACGGTCAGTTCTACGCTGATTTCGCTTGGCAAGAAGCCGCGGGATGCGATCTATCAATTCACCGGCTCGGCTCCCGACAAGTCTCGCTACGAGGATTACTCCCCGCTGCTGCGTGACATTCTCAGCCGAGGCCTGCGTGAGGCCAGTGCGAAGGCGAATACCTAGGCCCAAAACGCGACGCGCTTGGCTAAGCGAACTTGTAGAGCAGCGCGTTTCCCGTCTTGCCCACCATCTGGATCGCCCCCGTTTCGCGCAAGCAATACGCAATCTGCCGCGCCGCAGAGCGATGAATCTTCAGGCTAGTGGCGAGGTGGCCGGTATTGAATGGGAGCGGCAAATCGGCTGGAACTAAAGCGGCCAGGTCACGCTCCGTCTGGAATCGATGGACATCTTCGATCTCGACCAGCTTTTGGTCTTCCACCTGATGGTCTTTGTCGCGTCGCCAGCGACGCCGTCCGTGTCCTGGAAATCTCCACTCTTCGATGAAGACCAAAGGAACCTCTAGGATGAGGTTGGGGTGTGGAAAGACTTTGCGGAAATAGACGAGATCCTCAAACAGATCCAAAATGGAACCGCGCTTGGGACTCATTCGGCGGTCAACGACGCGTCGTCCGCGCGCGGCTCTTTTCACGAGTCGCTTTCGCGAAATAATCGGTTTGACCACGCGCACGCGATGCTGCTTGAGTAGCCTGCGAACCTTGTCACGGATCGCGGCAAGTGAGCCATGTTGAATCTCAATCAACTCCTCGTCACAAACCACGTCGATTCGGTAACGTCCCAGCCGGACCTCCATTTCGGCGTTGCCGTCAGCGTAGGTTTCTTTCAGCTGCTGGTGCAGAGACGTTTCCATGGCGAAAGCGCCTTTGGTGCTTTGTCAGAACTTAAGACTTGGGTTGCGCCGGGAGGGCGCAGCTCCTGCTGAGCCGGAAATCGTTTAGCGGTTGAATTTCGACTCAGCAGGAGCTGCGCCCTCCCGTCACTAGCGTTTCACGCCAATTACTGCAAGACGAACCGCAGAAGCCATGGGTCAAGAGTCGAGTTCGCACCGATCCCGCGATGCCACGCCAAGCGGAGCTTAACTCGGTTGGACGCCAAGATCGCGGATCGTCAACAGGGCCTTTAGTGGGACGCCAACTTCGGCAAAGGCCTCGGCGCCGCCCTCCAAGCGATCAACGACCGCCAGAGCCCCGATCACGTTCAAGCCAAACTCACGGGCTCGGGCAATCGCTTTGAGCGCACTGCCGCCCGTCGTGACGGTATCCTCGACGATGATGACCCGCTGCCCGGATTGGACGGGACCTTCGACAGATCGGCCTTTCCCGTGTTCTTTGGCTTCTTTACGAACAATAAAGCCCTTCAGCTGCGGTGCGGACGGGAAAGCCGCAGTGATAATCGCGCCGGTAATTGGGTCGGCTCCAATCGCCATCCCGCCAACGGCATCCGGCATATCGGAAGCCATGAGTCCGAGCATTCCGGCGGCAATGAGATTGGCCCCTTGGGCGTCGAGCGTGACGCGTCGGCAATCCAGATAGAAGTTCGACTTCTTGCCGGAGGCGAGCGTAAAGTCGCCAAATTCCAGAGCCTGCTCTTTGATCAACTGAATCAATGCATCACGATCATAGCTTGCCATCATTCATCCGCCCCATGCTTGGTACGTCGACGCGTCAGGCCAGGGGCGGATAAATCGTGCTATCCACCCCCAATTCTCTCTGCCTGCACATCGTATATCGACCGCATGTTGGGCAACAGGGGGCGTGGAATGAGTCGCTGGCTATCGTCTCACAACAATCCGCGAACCGATGGAAAGAATGGCCGCGAGGTCATCCGCATCCCGCTGACTCACGGCGATGCAGCCTCCTTCGGGATGTCCGTTGTCGACATGGATACCAACGTTGTGAGCCGCAGTGATCTGTTGGCCTCGCAGACCGATCCAGCGGTTGCCGTAGGGATTGTTGGGATCCTCACGATCGATTCGGAATCCGGTTCGGCGATCAAAATACTCACGGCCGGTCTCTTTCGCTGCGACCTCATAGTCATTGACCTTATCGGGTAGATCATCGCCCAAGCGAGAGGCAAAGCGTCCCGCATAGTAACGCCCGAGGAACACGGTAATCTCTCCCGTCTTGGTATTAACCTCGGCCCGAAACGGTCCGCGTACCACCTTCAAGGTCTCGCCAGGATAGAGCTGATAGGGTGGTTCTACTCCATTAATCCGCGCGAGGAATTCCATCGGCACGCTGTATTTGGCAGCGATCTCTTCAATCGTTTCGCCTTCCTGCACGACGTAAGCAGGTTCCATGAAACTGTCTTGCGAATAGATGACGGATCCAGCCAGCTGATCCAACAGATTAACGCATTGCTGATTCTGTTCGGGGTTCAGCGTTGGTTCGCCGTACCAAACGGTGAGGGCAAACAGTGCATCATCCATTTGGCCCGCTGCGATGCTTGACTGAATCGACTTCCATGCCTCGTCGAATGCATCGACGGATTGCGGACCCGCGGCGGGCGAAGTGTTTGTCTGCACCGCTGGAGGATTCACTTGCTGCTGAGCGTCTGGGTAGGCCGGCGATGACGTCGGCGGATATTGCTCTGGCGGAGCGCTTTGATAATGAGGTGGCTGCGACGTATCGACGGCGGCGGTGTTGTCGATCGGCGGCAGAGTTGGACCTTCGGCTCCGTTGGGATACTGCGCTGGCATGGCGTTGGGGTCGGCCGGTGCGTGCCCAATCTGGCCCGCCCCGTGTTGAGGCATCTGCACCAAAGAAGGATCATCGGGTGTCGTCGCCACCTGGGTTTCCGGCAATTCCACGACCGGAGCCCCATTGTCGACGCCAGCGGCGCCCTGATTCCAATTGTCGACGCCGGCAAGTTGTCCGTCATTCGGTGGCTCGCTAAGAACCACATAGGCGCCGTAGCTGACGGCCAGCAAGGTAACTGTGACGATCGTGTTCTTGATGGAATTCACCTTCGTCCTCCTTGACGAACGCAATGACGGTTTATCAATTAGCGGGAATCGCAGACATAATCTGATATCTGACTAACGAGCTTTTCGCATGGAATTCGACGATCGCAAACCGCTGGAGGATCATGAGTACCCCGAACCCGACGAACATGATGAAGAAGACGAGTCCGAGACGATCCTGTGTCAACACTGCGGTGAATCGATCTACGAAGATGCGATTGAATGTCCCTATTGTGGTCAGTACGTAACGGCATCGACCGGTCCCTGGACAGGCCGACCTCTCTGGTGGCTGATACTAGGCGGTGCCGGAGTGATCATGACGATCTTGATGTTGAGCTGCGTGATGTAACCGCCGTGCCTTGAGTCACCAGCGCGGCGAATCATACGGAATCGGTCCAGACGGTTCTAGGGCAATTCTCACGGATCCGCCTCGCCCAAGACCTGAAGGTGATTCGCACGCATGCGTGAAGCATCTTGAGGGCCAACAGGCCGGCCCTGGCAAACCTCAAGCCGACGCGTCGACGGTGCCCTCGGCTACCACCGCTAGCTCTGCCGCGTCAATTCGTGGAATTGCTTGTTCAACCGCATCGTCATAGGGCCCGGCGTGCCATTACCGATGATCCGACTGTCGACTTTGACCACGGGTACGATTTCAGCCGCGCTGCCCGTAAGAAAGCACTCGTCGGCGATATAAACATCGTGTCGGGTGAGCGGTGTCTCGCGGAGCGGAATCGAGTTCGCTTCGGCCAACTCGATCACAGCCTGCCGTGTAATCCCCTCGAGAACTCCTGCATCGATAGGAGGAGTGAGGAGCGTCCCATTGCGGACAAGAAAGACGTTGTCGCCCGTGCATTCCGCTAGCTCGCCCTTGTGGTTAAGCATCAAGGCTTCGTCGCAGCCGGCCTGCAGTCCTTCGATCTTGGCCAGAACGTTGTTGAGATAATTCAGCGACTTGATGCGTGGATTGAGTGCTGACGGATGGTTGCGAATCGTGCTGGCTGTGACAATCTCCAATCCGTTCTCGTAGTACTCATCCGGATACAGCGTGATCTTATCCGTGATGATGATGATTTGCGGATCCTTGGTGCGATTTGGATCAAGGCCGAGTGATCCAGCGCCGCGCGTGACGACCAATCGGATGTAGGCATCTTTCAGCCCGTTCCGCTGGAGCGTCTCATTCACGGCAGCCGCCATCGCTTCTTTGGTGATCGGGATCTCCAGAAAAATGGCTTTGGCCGAATTCCAGAGCCGATCGAGATGCTGCTGATGGCGGAAAACAACTCCAGCGTAGCTTCGCATCCCTTCAAACACACCGTCGCCGTACAACAGTCCGTGGTCGTAGACGCTTATCTTCGCATCTTCCTTCGCGAAGAATTCTCCGTTGATGTAAACCTGTAGAGACATGAAGGTGGATGGCTCAAAGTGTTGGCAGAAAAGGCACAGCGACTAGACGTCGCGAACTCGACCTTCGACCAGCTGCACAACGCGATCGGACTGCTGAGCAAGGGTCATATCATGGGTCACCATGACTATAGTTAGCTTCCGATCGACGTTCAAGGACCGAAGCAACCCCATGATCTGGGCACCGGTTTGGCGATCAAGGTTCCCTGTCGGTTCGTCGGCCAGCAAGACTTTTGGCCTTCCCATCAAAGCTCGAGCGATCGCAACTCGCTGCATCTCGCCGCCGGAGAGTTCCGAGGGTCGATGCTTGAGACGATGCGACAGTCCAACTTGCTCAATAAGTTCCTGAGCATACTGCAGATAATCGCGCCGTTTTCGCATGTAGCCGAAGACGGGGCAGCCAATCATCGAAGGCAGCACGACGTTTTCCAGCGTCGTTAACTCCGGCAGCAGATGATAGAACTGAAAAACGACACCAATTTGGCTGTTCCGCAGCTCGTCCCGTTTCATGGGCGCGAGAGTATCGATGCGCTTGCCATCGAAATGAATCTCACCCGCATCCGGCGCATCAAGTGTCGCCAGCAAGTGTAGTAGTGTACTCTTCCCCGAACCACTCATACCAGCGATCGACATAAACTCGCCATCGCGAGCTTCAACGTCTACGCCGCGTAGCACAGGTACAGCAACCTGGCCTTTGCGATAGCTCTTGCGAAGCTGCTTTGCAGACATCATCTGGCGTGCTTCGGCACGATCGCAGCTCACATCACGCGGTCCGGCTGTAACGGAAAAGTGTGGGCCCTGCAGACGCTCGCCCTTAACTTTTCCGCTGCGGTCTTTCGTTCTCGTTACATTACTCATAGCGCAAGGCCTCCACCGGGTGCATTCGCGCAGCGCGCAGGGCGGGCAACACACTCGCCAAAACCGCAATCAACATCGCTCCCGCCACGATCCAGGCGACCGTATACGCATTGATGATCGTGGGGATTTCCTGAAAGTAATAAATCGTCGGATCGAACACTTCCCGACCCGTAATGCGTTCCAAACCCGCCGCGATGTAGTTGATGTTGATCACGAAGAGTAAACCCAAGATCGAACCGACGCCCGATCCAACGCATCCCAGCGATAGGCCATAACCCAAGAAGATTGACATCACACCGCGACTGGGAGCGCCCAGTGATTTGAGGATGCCGATGTCCCGAGTCTTTTCGACGACAATCATGAAGAATGTGGCCAGGATGCCGAAACCGGCAACGGCGATAATCAAGAACAGAAGAATGTTCAAGATGGTCGTTTCCATTTGGACCGCGGCCAACAATGGACCCTGCAGATCCTTCCAGGTCTGAATTCGGTAGGGAAAAAGCTCAGCCGGAAAACGCTGACGAAGGCGGTCGCGCGCGGCTGCTAGATCGGCGCCGTCACGAAGCTTGATTTGAATTGAGCTGACGGCAGCCATGCCAGTCTCCGGATCAATCATGCCGCGGAGATACTGCAAGTGGCTGATGGGCACGAAGGCAAATGTCGAATCGTATTCGCTCATCTTGCTTTCGTAAAAATCACAAATCGTAAAGTGACCGCTGACCAACTGCGGTGGCGAACCCGCCGTGGGGAACGTGACTTTTACATCGTCGCCCGGCTTATTCAGGAACAGATCAACCACCTCTCCGTCAGCCGTCCGGTGGCGAATATTCGAAGTCGCAATCCCCAAGACAATTCCAGTGTGCGTCTCGGTCATCGCATCAAACGTACGATCGTCTTCCTCGTCCGCGAATTCAGCGAACGGATCTTCGCCGATCGCAACCGCCAGAGCGTCGTTGGATTCCGCTGGATCGTTGGCTCCAGTCGTTCCATCTGCCAGCGTGCCGTTGGCCTCTTCAGCCTCCGATTCGATGTCGGCTTGTGGCACCGGCTCGGCCTCTTTCATGCGCTCCATCTGATCTTCATAAAAGCGCTGTTGAGCAACCTTCATCCGTCGATAGGTCCAACCCGCTTCTCGTAGCCGAGGATCATAGTCGCGTTCATGCAAGTCGAAGCTGAGTTCTTTTCGGTTCTTTGGATGCAGCAGATATTTGCTGACATCGCTGACATCGGCATAGGTCTGATCGTCGATACCGATCAGGTTGATCTGACGAGTCATCCATTGTCCACGCACCTGAAAGCTCATCATGGCTGGAATATGGACCGTCGACGTCATGCCAACCAGATCGTCGCCCAGAACCTCGCGAATTTCCGATTCCAGCAGGCGAGGATCCTGAATGCCGTCCATGCTCACAGCTTCAACGACAACATCCGACAGGATGCCATGCAGACGGTTGTACATCTCGTTCTGGAAGCCACACATCACACTGTTGACGACAATCATCGTCGCAACGCCTAACGTCACGCTGGTGATTGACGCCAGCGCGATGTACCGAGTGCGCAGATACCTCAGGCAGAGAACAAGCTTGTACATGGCCATTCCTTCGGCGTGATGACGAGCGACCGTCGGGATCGATTGGCAGTCCGTTGACAGGATCTGGCTGCCAGTAACAACTAGCTAGCGGATTCCGGACGCAGCAGCGGAAAGAGAATCACGTCCCGTATCGTTTGTGTGTTGGTCAATAGCATGACCAGGCGGTCGATGCCAATACCTAATCCTCCCGCCGGTGGCATGCCGTGCCGCAAGGCCCTGATGAAGTCGTGGTCCATTTTGGCCATCGAGTCTTCTTCTGACAGTCCTGCTAGCTGCGTTTTGAACAACTGCTCCTGCAGATCCGGATCGTTCAACTCGGTATAAGCATTCGCAATTTCCATGCCCTGGATGAACAACTCAAACCGTTCGGCGATCTCCGGTCGATCAGCTTTTCGTTTTGTCAACGGGCAGATGCTTGCTGGATAGTCGATGACGAACAGCGGTCCTTCGAGAACGTCTTCGACCTTTTCTTCGAAGATCTCATTCTTGATCACGTCGATATGACGGCCGGCGGTGGGAACCTCAAGCCGCGTCGCAAGCTCCTTCAAAGCCGACTCGTCCTGGGCGTCAACGCCCGTGTGTTCCTTGAACAAATCGTCATAGGTCCGTCGCGCGAAGGGTGGCGAGAAGTCGATGGTTTTGTCACCCCACGGCAACTGCCGCCCGCGACCGAGTACATCAATCGCATCCAGGATGATCTGCTCTGTCAGATCCATCATCGTCTCATAATCACCGTAGGCCTCGTAGACTTCGAGCATCGTGAATTCAGGATTGTGGCGCGGACTAATTCCCTCGTTGCGAAAAACGCGGCCAAGTTCGTAGACGCGTTCCATACCGCCCACGAGTAGTCGCTTCAGATGCAGCTCCAACGCAATCCGCATGAACAAGTCGATATCGAGTGCATTGTGGTGCGTTACGAAAGGTCGTGCCGCGGCTCCACCGGCAATGGCATGCAAGGTGGGACCTTCAATCTCACAGAACTGCCTGTCACCTAATGTCTTGCGAATCGACGCCACAATGGCGGTTCGGTCGAGGAACCGAGGAATGACACCCTCGGTGTAAGTCATATCCAGGTAACGCATGCGTTGCCGCAACTCGGGATCGCTCAGACCATGATGCTTTTCTGGCGGCGGCTCCATGGACTTACAAAGGAAATGCAGGTCCTCGACGAAGATCGTTACCTCGCCGGTCTTGGTGCGACGGAGTTGTCCATCGACACCAATCAGGTCTCCGAGATCGAAATAGTCAGACAACTTCCAGTTCTCTTCGCCAACCTGCTTTTTGCCGACGAACAATTGAATCTGTCCGCTCTGGTCACGAATATCGATGAATTTGAGTTTGCCGGTATCTCGCAACAGCACAATCCGGCCCGCGGCACGAACCTTAGGCCCCAACAATTCGCCTTTGCCTTGATCGGCCAACCATTGTCGGAAGTTCAAATCGGGATCCGAGTCGAGGTCGGGCAGCTCGGTGATCACACCGTCTTCACTCTGGAACTTGACCTCACCGATACGCTGCCGGATTTCGGAGATCGACAAGCGACCATCAAATCGCCCGCCCCAAGGATCGATTCCCATCTCCTTGATGCCCTGCAGCTTTTTACGCCTCGCTTCCTCTAGATTTCCAAGATCATCCTGCACAGTCGTCTCCGGCACATTCGAGTTCGAATTCATTTTTTACCAGTCTTTTCACTTCCTAGCAGAACCATCGAGGGTAAGGAGGACTGGACATTCTAGAGGATGATCGATTTGGGATGAAGGCGGAGCTACAGTCACACCGATCCGGGGTTTGCCTCGAGGGCGGCAATCATCTCAACCAGCGTGCCTGCTAATTTGGCTCACTCTCTATCGCGCCCGGAAACTTTTCGAGCCGCTCGCGGACACCGGGGATGATGCGGGCGGCGTTCTCCTGGTAGACCTGACGCAGGACATTGGCTGGCAGACCGAGACCATAGATGCGCCAAAAACCCTGAGGCGGAATTTCTTTCTCCGAATAGGGAAAATACTCATCACGCGTCTCGAGAAACCGCCAGTACAAACGCAGACGAGCCTCGGGCCAAGGGCCATCGGTGCCGAATAGGATTCGATCTGCGTGCCGCAGAAAGAACAAACGCGCCGCATACGGTTGCCGACCTAATTCACCAATTCGCGACGCGAGTTCGACGTACAGGTTTGGATATCGCTCCAGCCATTTCGACACAGTATCCAAGTCTTCGGGATTATTGGCAACATGCGCCCCAATGAAGATCGTCTCTGGGTGGCGAGCAATCACTCGGTTGCGTGCTTCCAGCAACTCCTCTCGACTCGGAAACTCTTCACCGTAAAAACTCCAATCCGGATGTCGCTGCAATTCTTCCCAACGTTCATTCGTTTCATCGATTGGGAGAAAGAAGGCAGCCGGGTCGGCGGTATGAATCAAGATCGGCAGCTTCAGCCGACCGCACGCCGCCCAGATTGGATCCCACCGCGGATCGTCAATCCGTACCAGAGAGTCGTCTGGATTCTTGAGACCCAGTCCGAATTGCTTAAAGATCTTCAGGCCACTGGCACCCGACGCGGCCGCCGTTTCCAGGTGATGCACAACACGGCGAACAAAGTCCGAACGATGGCAGTCCCAAGTTGCCGGGTTGTCCCGTTGTCCGTCGCCACGCCAATCGATGTTAACGAAGATGACGAAACGATCCTGATGTTCTTTCCACAATGCTTGCTTCTGTTCTTCGAATCCATCCGGCAAGACTCCGTCGAGGCTGACACAGACAGCGATGCCGTTGCGGTCCATTATTTGAACGCAGTCTTCCAGCGTCATCTCCGAACGACGAAGTCGCCGATCGAAATGAGTGTGTGCATCGACAGCTGGAAACCGAGCCTGCGGGATATGGCTCTTCGGCACCTTAAGTGTCGACTTAGGCCGGAATTGATCGAGGCGGAGGCCATTGTCTGATGTCGGTGGAGATGCCGACTCTTGGGCAATGCAACTAGCCAGTGTTGCCAGCACCAATCCAACGAGTGTAGTTCTCACCTGCCTTGCTCCGAACTAAAGATTTATTGCATGCGTATTCGCCTCTGATACGATTAATCGTAACAGGACGTTGCCCGATTCGCAGGTCTACGTCTAGACTCGGGGCAGCTCTTCAACCAAAACACTCCCATGACCGCTGATCCAACTGAACACCAATCGTCGGACGAGCAGCAGCGGTCGCGAGAGATGAGTCAGGACCGGCGAAGCCCGCCCCTGGCCATTCCTGGTTACGAATGCCGGAAGTTCTTAGGCTCGGGCGCCTACGGAGAGGTCTGGGTCGCGCTCGACCAGAATACCGGGCGTCGCGTTGCGATTAAGTTCTACTCACACCAAAGCGGATTAGACTGGTCGCTCCTGTCGCGTGAAGTCGAGAAACTCGTGTTTCTTGCCGCGGATCGATACGTCGTCCAATTGCTGGATGTTGGATGGACGGCAGAGCCGCCTTATTACGTCATGGAGTACATTGAGAATGGTTCACTCGAGGACCATTTGCGCGACCATGGATCGATGCCCGTTGGCCAAGCCGTGGAGGTCTTTCGTGATGTGGCCAAAGGCCTGCTCCATACGCATGGCAAGGGCGTGCTGCATTGCGATCTGAAGCCCGCCAACATACTGCTCGACCAGGATTTCCAACCGCGTCTTGCTGACTTCGGTCAATCGCGTTTGTCGCATGAGCAAACGCCGGCGTTAGGAACGCTGTTCTATATGGCACCTGAGCAAGCCGATCTGGAGGCTGTGCCGGACGCACGATGGGACGTCTACGCACTCGGGGCATTGCTCTATTGCATGCTGACCGGCGAAGCTCCGCATCGCAATGAAAAAGCAGTGTCGGAGATTGATTCGGTCGACAATTTGAGCGAGCGACTGGTCCGGTATCGCGATTATTTGAGGACGCATTCGCTGCCCGACGGACACCGATCCATCGAAGGCATCGACCGCAGTCTGATCGAAATCGTCGACCGTTGCTTGGCCGTTGATCCCAACGAGCGATATCCGAATGTTCAAAGTGTCTTAGACGCGCTGGATGCTCGCGACGCTTTGCACGAACGTCGGCCGCTGCTAATACTTGGACTGATTGGACCCTTATTGTTCCTGATGATCACCGTGCTTTTCGCCTGGTGGGGGTACCTTCAGGCAGTTGGCGACTCGGAACGGCTGTTGTTGGTTCGTGGGCAGATGTCGAACAGCTTTGCGGCCGATTTTGTCTCCGAAGCGGTAGCGCGCCGAATCGAGGGCTACTTTCGTGCGGTCGACGAGGTAGCCGGCAATCCCGAGTTCCAGAACCTCTTGAAGGACTTTAAGGACTTGGAAGCCGATCTGCTGGATCAAATGCGTGCTGCCGAACCAGGTTCGATACGTCAGCAACAGCTCCGCACACAGCTTCGCAACCTGGACACTCGCGAATTGCTGCAGGAGCGGATCGAACTGTTGCTCGATGCTCCTCATCTGCCTGAGATTGCCAGTTGGTTTGTTACGGACGAACACGGCTTCCACCTTGCCGCGGCCTTCGACACCTCGGAGGAAGTCGAGTCATCCGTCGGGCACGACTATTCACACCGTACATATTTTCACGGGGGGCCGACCGACGAACGCCCGCCGGATGGAAAGAACCTGAACCGAACCCATTTGTCGGCAGTCTTTCAAAGTGGTGTGACCGGGACTTGGAAGGTGGCGGTCTCGACGCCGGTAACCCAAGACAATGAGTTTCATGGCGTCGTCGCGTTGACGGTCGAGTTGGGCGGACTGGGCAAGCCCCTGGGCGAAGAAGGCGATGATCGGCAGTTCAACGTGCTGGTCGATGGACGCCAAGGCGATAGCAAAGGCGTGATTCTGCAGCACCCTCTTTTCACCAGCATTCGCGCGTCGGGGGACCGCCTTGATACCGATTTCAGCACGTCGCCTGAATATCGTGTACCGCTGGACAACTGGAACGAGCAACGACTCTACCAAGATCCACTCGGTCGGCATCCCAAAGGCGCAGCATTCAAACGCAAGTGGATTGCTGCCAAACGCGAAGTTCGCCTTGACCCCATGGAACAAGGGTTACTCTCCAAGCGACCGATCGACACCGAGACCGGCTTGATCGTGATTGTGCAAGAAAACTATGACGTGGCCGCCACGCCCGTCCATCAACTCGGTAGCGCGTTGGTATTTCGTGGCGTGCTGGCGTTGGCCGTCGTGTTTCTTGTCGTGATCGTGCTTTGGTACTTCGTCGCTCGCGCCCTCAATGGTCGCGCCGCGGTCGTCCGTCGCAAAGGTCGATACCACCCTTCTCACTCGACGATTCACAGCATGGACACGCTGGAACAACCGACAAGGCTGATGCGGTCATCCGACTAGAGCGGATTACCCTATTCCGCGCACGCGATTCGGGCGGGCACATCCGCCTACGGTGTCAGCACTGCCGACTCGTCCAACCAGCAATGCATGATCGTGGTGCGGCTGTTGGTTGTATAAACGACATGAATCTTGCCGTCGTGAGCTTGAATCGCACAAGGGTAGGCAAACGGACCTTTGCCTTCGGCAAGATTCAACCGATGGGGGTAGCTTTTGTCACCATCGGTTGAGATCACCATCGTTAAGGGTGTTCGTTGACTGAAGCTGTCGTTGTAAATCAAAACCAAATGACCATTCTCGAGACTGATAAACTCGATCGCGGCATTTGGGTTTGGCCACTTCGTGGCGGTGCCCTGTGCCCAGGTCGCTCCACCATCGCGCGATTCGGATCTGACAATGTAACCGCGCGTGGTCGGTTCGTAGTCTCCGCCACGACGGTTGTAACACACAAGATACTGATCAGTGACACGCGCCACCGCGGGCTGAATGCAGCCTGTACGAAATCCAATCCGATTCGACTCTGACCAGCTGTTCGTCTCGACGTCAAAACGCAGGAACAACGACGTGCTGTCGGGCGCCACGTTTTCGGTGTCGTGTCCTTTCTCATGATAGATCGGCAATAGATAGTCGCCGTCGGCCAACACAACCGGATGACCGCGAACCATCATTCCCTGTTGGAACGCGATGACCATCGAATCCGACCAGGTCGCGGCCCCATCCGTAGAGATCTTGGCCTTGATGCGTGACGTCGACCAGGTATCACCATATCGAGTTAGATAAAACAACCACACCTTGCCGTCCGGAGCTTGCCAAACAACAGCGTTGCCTTCGGATCGTCCTGGTGTATCCGCAATCACCTGGGGCTGCGACCATTGATCCTGACCCTTGACCTTGCGCGCTCCGTAGATTGCCGTATCCTCTTCGTACTCTCCGCTACCGCCGTAGAAAACCAGATAGAGATCGCCATTGTCCAACTGGTCGAAACTGGCGGGATGCTTGTACTTGCCCCCGGGGTGCTCGGGCCCGAAGACTCTTTCGCGCGAAATCTCTGCGGCCACGGGTGCATTGCCAAGCAACGCAAAGAGCGTGATCAACAAAACGCTCACAGACGCGTGAGTTGAACAGGGTTGACGAAGGATCTGGCTAAGCCGGTGACAAATCAATGCCGTCATGTCTGCCTCGTATTACTTTCAATCGTGTGCGTCGCCGGTCGGACGTAGGCATATGTTACCACGCTGAAAGTAGGATTGCTGGGAAGCTGATTCGGTCACGGTGAAAGGCCGCAGCGTAAATTGGCTGTAAAAAGACCGAACCTTTCTTTCATCAATAGGTCCTGTTACATGCCCGAACGATGGCTCGCGATCAGGTTCGCAATCTGGCCAACACAGCACGTTAAATGGAGCCCCGCCGATCGTTTGCACGAGGCGGAACACTTGCAAGCGTGGACTTTCATTGCCCTATCCCCGATCCGAGGTTTAAAGACGAACCTCACCGGTACTCACACCACGATGTGCTTGGCGACGTCGATCGGTGGTGCGAGCTGGAAGGAAAGAGCCGTGAAATGAGCGCTGACCTGCGCAGACAGATAAGGTGTCGCGCTCATAGGGCGGATTGGCCGATCGGCGTGACCGCCCTAGTGCAAATCCTCAAAGCGTTGCTGATCTCAATCGATACCTAGCCGATCGTTTACAGATCGCCAAGGGCCGCATCGATCAGGTCTAGCAAGGGTCGCGACTCGTCACTGCTTGAAGCATCTTTATCTGCAGTGCGTTGCACGATTGTGTCAACATCCTGCAGCTCGACGAGCAGGGGGCGAGAATCCTCTCGCGCTGGTCCGGTTAACGCTTCGACCTGCTCCTCAGCCGATTCGCTTTGCAGTGGGCTGGCGCTGAGGACGAGATCCGCTCCGGCGGGCGAGACAGAGTCGCCGACTGGCGGGCGACTGGCTCGAATGAATCCACCTGATTGGAAGGCGACGACAAGATCCGCTGTGTCGAATTCGCCGTCACAATTCCAATCTCCATCGGCCCAGCCTGAGTTCCCCGGCAATCCATCTTCGTACTGACCACGTCCGAAGACCTGGACAAAATCACTTGAGTCGAAGATTCCGTCCATGTTCGAGTCGCCGAAATCGGTCCCGATGATGTTGACGACCAACTCATCCAGATCGCCTCGATTAACCGACCCATCGTTGTTCACATCGAAACTGTCATCGAGGCCGCCGCTTTGAATTTGCTCGCAGAGCAGATCAATGTCGGCGTCATCGACGGTGAAGTCTCCGTTGAAGTCACCCCGCGGCGGACCATCTCCTGTATTACGGAACCAACTGACGTCGTCGGACACACTGCCCGAAACCAACACATCAATGCTGCCGTCTCCGTCCAGGTCGGTCGCGATCACGGACGTGGGCCCGTCAGGCTCGGTGGAAATCACCTGCAACGGTCCCCAGGTCGCTTGACCATCCGTGTTTTCGTACCAACCGACCGTGTCATCAAGAATCGATATGGTTACCAGATCCACGTCGCCATCGCGGTCAAGATCGACGGCGTCGACGAAGAACGCTCCATCAGCTGTGTCGTCTTCAGAGATAATCTGCAGGTCACCGAATACGCCACGACCATTCGTGTTTTCATACCACGCCACGGTATCATCGATGCCAGAGGTGGACACGACATCCAAGTCACCATCACCGTCGAAGTCCGCCGCGTCGATGCCCGTGGGCGTGTCGATGTCGGTCGTGATCAATTGCTCGACGCCAAACTCACCCGTGCCATCGTTGGGATACCACGAAAGCGACCAATCTTGGTTTTCGGTGTTGCTGTACGCGCTGGCGAGCACATCCAAATCGCCATCGCCATCGAGATCAGCGGTTCGAACCACCGAAGGGGCATCCTGAGTTGTCGAGATTACTTTCTGAGTCGAGAAATTACCCAGTCCGTCTGAGTTCTCGTACCAGGCAATCTTGTCGTCCCCACGGGATGCCGAAAGCAAATCCATATCGCCATCGCCATCAACATCAGCGGCATGGAGATCGTCCGGACTGATTGCGTCAGTCGAAACAACACGCTGTAGTCCAAACGCTCCCTTGCCATCGAGGTTTTCATACCAGGCAATCTTGTCGTCCAGATAGGATGCGGACGCCGCGTCCACATCGCCATCGCCATCGAAGTCGGCCGCGACAACAACTTCCGTACCAGACATTCGATTGCTGATCAGCTGTGGCGATCCAAAGTTACCGTTGCCAACATTCTCTTGCCAGAACAACTCATCCGAGGAGAAGGCCGCCGTTAGCACATCGTTGTCACCATCACCATCCAGGTCAGCCGCTGTTGTGTACTGCACGCCGGGAGCACCGCCGGAGGTCAATACTTGTTGATCACCAAAGTCACCGAGACCATCCAAGTTCTCATAGAGAGACACTTTGTTGTCGAAACGAGATGTCGAAAACAGATCGAGATCCCTATCGCCATCAACGTCGACTGCGTAGACGGCCGACGCTCCGTCGGTGGCTTCCGAAATGACGCGCGGCGCCTCGAACACTCCCCGCCCATCATTTCGATACCACGCAACCCGGTCATCAACGCGAGTTGCCGAAATAACATCCAGACTGCCATCCCCATCGACATCTCCAATGAACAGCTCATTGGGACCATTCTCGTCGACACTGATGATGCGTTCCGGTCCAAACGTGCCCTCGTCGTTGGAATACCATGAGATCGTATCGTCCTCACGCGATGCAGACACAATATCTAGATCGCCGTCATCGTCGATGTCCGCGGTCGAAACAGCGGTTACGAACTCAGCAACTTCGGAAACAACGTGTTCCTCAAAAGTCGCGTTGCCATCGTTCTCAAACCAGGAAACCGTATCGTCGAAAGCCGACCCAGCGATGACGTCGAAGTCGCCATCTGCATCCAGATCGGCGGCCACAACCGATGTCGCGCCTTCGGACGTGTCAGAGATAATCTCCTGCTCACTAAAGTCGCCCTCCCCGTCCAGGTTCTCGTACCAGGCAACTTTGTTGTCTGAGCGAGACGCGGAAAGCACGTCCAAGTCTCCGTCGCCATCCAAGTCCGCAGCGTGAACCGAGTCGCCCAGTTCGATGTCAGCCGAAATCACGATTTGTTCGGAGAAAGTGCCAGCGCCATCCAAGTTCTCGTACCAGGACACATCCGAGTCGTATTGAGCCGATGAAGCCGAGAGAAGATCGGAGTCACCGTCGCCGTCCAGATCGGCGGCAAAGACCGAAGAGGCGCCGATGGCTGTCGTCGTAAGCACACGCGGCTCACCGTAAGTGCCTGCACCGTCCAGATTCTCGAGCCATGAGATCTCGTTGTTAGCAAGCGAAGCAATCGCGATGTCAGCGTCGTCGTCGCCGTCAAAGTCCGCGGCGACCACCGATTTGGGATAGGTCGAATTCGAGTCAATAACCGGTAGCGCCTCGGAAAATGCTACCGCCAGTACGCGACGGTCCTCGAGAAGCTCCGTGTTGCGATGTCGTCGAAAGCATCTTCGCTGACAGCGCCCCGTGAAACGCTGCTTAAACCGATCGCGCATATTGAGTCTCCTCGATGCGAACCAAATGAAGTGATCCACGCAGCGCCGGTGGATTACGAGAGACAGTTCCGCCGCCTGCCGACCCACCCACGAGGTCATAATACCCAAAGGCACGATAACACGAAGCCCGGATTCCTTCCAGATTTCGACCGCGATTCGAGGAATTAGCTAAAAACCCTTTGCGTGGCTGTGTTATTGCTCACACCGAAAGAAGGGCTAAGTCGCCGAAGAGCTTGTGGGTCGAGTTACCGACTTCGGATCGGAAACATGATCCGACTGACGAGGATCTGAGTGGGACCGCCCGGGAAACCACGCCAGCATCGCGGGTAGAAAGAACAGATCTCCAACTAACGCCGCCGTAATGGTGGCACACGCCATCCCGGCGAAAACACGGTGGTCCGGCAAGTCGCTCGTCATCGCTGTGCCAAATCCGAGCACAAGAATGACCGTCGTGGTCACCAATGCCGTGCCGATCCCCAGGTAGGTGTTTCGTATTGCATCATACTCATTCCGCCCAGCTCCCCTCTCTTGATGGTAGCGAGTCAGAAAATGAATCGTGTCATCGACTGCGATACCCAAACAGACAGTGAACGAACAAACACTCGCAAAATGCAGGGACCCATCGATCAGCACCAATACGCTTGCCGTCACGGCCAGCGGAAACATGTTTGGAATGATGGAGATGAGTCCGATGCGAAGCGATCGGTAAACGATAGTTAGAACAAGAAAGATGACGATCGACGCCGCGCCCAAACTCGCAGTGAGATCCATCACAATGCGATAAAGATCGCGACCACGGCGCACAGGGTCTCCACTTAACTCGATCTCAAATCCGTCATACTCGGCGGCAATCTGCTGGAATCTGGACTCCACGTCCCGAAACACGGGTTCGTACTTGGCGATCCCGACGTCCTGGATCCGCACACTTACAAAGGTTTCCCGGACCGACTCGTCGAAGAAAACGTCTTTGAGCTGAGGCGGCAGTAGATCGAGAAACGACATCCGCGTTGACAGATCGTGCTGCTCGATCGGAAAGGTCGCTAACAGATCTGCAATCGAGAGCGAGTGACGCAGGAGTGGCTCGCCTTTTAGGATGTTCTGCACTTCTTGCACGACATGAAAGATGCGTGGGTCATCGCTTTGCATGCTCTCTGGCCAGGTGATGACGACCTGAGCGGCCTCGATCCCACCCATCGTATCGTCACAATGAACGAGGGCGTCGAACATCTCGCTGCCTGACGGCAACGAGCTCTTCGTTTGGTTGTCTGGCCGCAATGTTAACGACACACCGGTCAAAGCGATGGTCAGAGCGATGCCCAAAAGCGAGACAGTCTTCCGATGCCTGAGCACCCACTCGATCATCCCGATCGAGCCCATCAATTGACGGCTGATAAGATCACGCGAATGAGCCCGATGCAGGTTGCGACCCAGTCGTGTTGTGCACAACAAAGGGATTAGGGTGATCACAGCCAGACAGGAAATGATCACGCCGATCGCACAGGCTTCGCCAAAACTGCGAATGAACTGCGAGTGCGCAAGCAGCAACGAGCCAAAACCGATCGCCGTCGTCAGTGAGGTCAGCGCACAGGCCGTTCCGACGCGGTGGATGGCTTCTCGAGCGGCAGCCAACTGCGACATTCCGTCAGCCCGACAAGCCCGAACGTGCATCATGAGATGGACACCGTCGGTCAATCCAACCATGCTGATCAACACTGGCAAGATGACATTAGTCAGCGTGTTGGTCGAGTGTCCCAGCAGGTTCAATATGCCGATCGACCAAAAGATGCCGGCCGCTGGCGCGCTGGAGACGATCACCACGGCACTCACGCCTCGAAACAAAGCAACGGTTACAACCAAAGCGAGTCCGTAGCCGATAATCTGGAACTTGAGGTGGTTCCGCTCGAGGGCTTCATGCTGCGCGACAAACAGTGGTACGTCACCGGTCAGTCGCACGCCAATGCTGTCGACATTCGAATCAGTTAAGGATTGACGCGCGACGTGCAGCAAGGACGTTGTACAGTCGTCGTCTGACGTGACTTGCAGCCAGTCAAACTCGACGGGCATGAGCAGCGTGCTGCCGCCCTCTGAAATGAGTTGCCCGCGAGCAAGTGGATGATCCAACACGGCCTGTTTCGCCTCACGAAACCGTTCTGCCGAAGATCCATCTGGTGCGATTAATGGCTGTGGCACGCCAAACATGTTCATCAGCGGCACGCGGTCTATCCAGATCACCGACTCAACAGCCTTCAATCCCTCGACAGCATCGACCATCGCTCGCAGCGCGGCCATCGAATCCGGTGTGAAGAAGTCGTCACCTTCGACGACCAGCAGCGCATCAATCGAGGGTGGATCTCTGGGCTCGACGGACTCGTCGGTTAAGACTTGGCTGTCTGCCTCATCAGCGCCGCGATCTAGGAGTCGCTCGGATCGCTTGAGCGACTTCCAGGGAGATATCGGACCACGCCAATGACCCCAGATGGCCATCGACGTCATAAAGATGACGAACAGAGTGACCAACCAACGGCGTCGCTCGAACAAGTTGGAGTAGATCTCGAGCGGCACGGTTTGTACCTAAGACTTCTCGGTTCCTAAATCGCCAAACACTGTGGGTACGCGTCAATCGTTCGATTGAGTCTGGAAGGCTCTCCGCCGAGCTTCGTCGTGTGTGATGCGACCGTCTGAATTGCGATCAAACTTACGAAAAGCAAAGACTCGGAAAGACTCCGGAACTTCTTTCCTGCCAATCACATCGTCTTGATTCTTGTCAAAGCGTTCAAACATCTTCTGCGCAGCTTGCTCGGCACTCTTTCTTCGTTCAGCCAGCGATCGCTCGCGACGTCGCACATCTCCCGACACCTGATCTTTCGGCACAGACACGCCAAAGTAGGCCACAACCATTTCTTGCCAGGTCTGGTCACCCCAGCGAACTGTTTCGTCAGGATCTGGGTTAACCAGATTGTTCTCAGAGTTGTCGAAATGGGCAATGCATTGGATTCGCATTCCGTCACGTAATTCGATCGGCTCTTGAAGCGTATAGGCATGTTGCCAATTAAAATCGTAGGCCGGAACGTCGAGCAAAACTTCTTCCTGATCACCGTCGTGGAGTACGAAACGAAATGATTTCCCCCGCAGATGCATATGTGGAGCGAGGGCCAACAGTTTGGCATTCTTTGGAAACCGGTCGAACCATGTCGTCACACGATGATTATCAGCATGCGGAGGAATTTCAAATTCCCGGTCGATCGCAACCATCGTCATCGCCCGCTCTTGCACCTGCGATGGATCGGCAAAGATCAAACCTACTTTCGTCAGATCGGATTGCTCCGTGCCAATCGGTGTGTAGTGCATTTGGAAGACGAACTTTGACCCAGCCGGAACGAAAACCGCCCGACCTCCATCGTAAGATGTGGTGGCCTGACCGGGAACATAAGCCGCAAGCCAACCGAGACCGTCGCGTCGCACTTGCCCAGGCGGCCGAATAAATACAATCGCGTGATGCACCACCGCTCGGTTGCCTGGAATCACCTCGGCTGCCGAAACCCACGTATCCTCCTGCAACTCGGGATCGACGACAAAGTACTGATACTCAACCGTCTCGTCCGGAGGAACGACATATGGCGAACTACTCATCCCGATAATCTGATCTGGAACGCGCGGTAGCCTCCAGCCGGTGAGATACTCTCGTTCCGCCGGTAAATCATTGGGATCTCCTTCCGGCGCGCCCGCTTCCGCCCACTCGCGAATGATTTGCTTCTCGTCGTCGCTCATCACGCGCGAGTTGGCGAACGACCCATGTGCTGGATTCGCGTGCCAAGGCGGCATTCGACCGTCCTGGATCACTTCGACGATCGTCTCCGCCCAACCGGAGACCTCGTCGTAGTCAGTCAGCGTGAACGGAGCGATCTCGCCCTCTCGATGACATTCCACGCAATGCTTCTGTAAAACTCGCGCCACGTCGCGACTGTAAGTGACCTTGGAATCCGAGCTGACCTCTCGAACGCGACCGATGTAGCACCCGACAGATTCGACACTCGATTGCGCGACAGGACGGCTGGCGAGCAAGCTGTCGATCGCATCCGTCAGCTCGTGCGTCGTTGGCTTTTCGCGAGCATACCCGACACCGAATTGATCATCGATTCTGCCCCAATAGCGGACAATGCGATCGTGATCCAGCACGAAGACTTCCGGAGTCCGGATCGCCTGCAACTGATCCGCAACCCGATTACCAATGTCCTTCAACACAGGAAATGCGATCTCGTGTCGTCGAACATAAGCGCCAATCTCCGTCAGCGAGTCTTGAGCATTGGCGTTGATCCCGATGAAAGCAACGCCACGAGATCGGTACTTCTCACTGATGGCAGAAAGGCGAGGCCCGTAAAGCTTCGCCAACGGGCACTCGGTGCCAAGGATGGCAAGCACAACGACTTGTTGATCACGGTATTCAGACAAGCGATGCTCTTTGCCGCGATGATCGGCTAAGGTAAAGTCGCCGACGTGTTGGCCAACTTGCGGCGTCCCAATCGCTGAGCACAGCAGCAGAAGCACGGGCGTCATGAGGACCTCGGATTGATGAAGGGCAACGAAAAAGGTGGCGGCAGCAAGCGTTTGTTAGCGCAAAGCCTACGTGCATTTTACGGGGCAAGCGAAATCGAACCAGCCGAAAAATTGCCGGCTGACAGAGACGAAAATGCTGGAAAAACTGAGCGCCGGACCCTCTGGCGTCTCAAGCAAATAACCAGAACAATGATGGATTCATCCGTGTCGATTTGAACATCACTCTAGCCCGCCCACCGCAACTGCGAAAGGCCTCCAATGAACGACCCGCTGTTCTCGGTTGGAAATCAAATCGTTGTCGTCTCCGGTGCGAGTCGTGGCATCGGTCGAGCGATCGCCGCTGGCTTCGCCCAGCGTGCAGCTCACGTCATTATCACGGGTCGTGAGCTGCAGACGCTTGAGAAAACAGCGTCTGAGATCGCCACGGAAGAATGTCCCGTCACGCCGATTCGCTGCGACCTCGCTTCGGCCGATGAGATCAATTCACTCGTCGATCGAGTCATCTCGGAGCACGGACATATCGATACGCTAGTGAACGTAGGCGGAGTCAATCGACGAAAACCAGCGCTTGAAATCTCGGAAGAGGATTACGACTTTATCCTGGACATTAATCTGAAGGGAGCCTATTTGCTGTCGTGCGCGGTCGGTCGACAGATGATCGCTAGGCAGTCCGGGAATCAAATCAACATCACGTCGCTCAATAACGATCGTCCTTTGGTCAATGTATCTCCCTACGCGATCAGCAAAGCTGGCATGGGGCAGATGACCAAGGCGTTGGCTTGTGAATGGGGACCCCATGGTGTCCGCGTTAACGGTTTGGCGCCCGGATTCATCCTAACGGACCTGACACGCAAACTCTGGTCAGACCCAACCATGCATGCGTGGGGGAAGGCCAATACACCGCAGCAACGATTGGGTGTACCGGACGATATGGTCGGGACCGCAATCTTTCTGGCCTCACCGGCAGCCGCCTTCTTGACCGGGCAAATCATCTACGTCGATGGTGGATTTACCGCTGGCTGGGCTTGGCCCATTCCCGAAGACAATCAGTAGCTGAGTCCCACCGAGTTGGGCGACAACGAGTTGTCCGCGCATCCAATGCTCGGCCGGATGACGATGACGAGCAAGATGACGATTACGATCAGCGACTGGCCCGGCGCATGACCCGCGCAATAGGTAGTGTCGTTGCCGATACAGCTTCATTGCGGAGCGCATTCGCCAAGAACCGATATGCTTTCGGCAAGACGCATTGTCAACGTCTGCCCCGCCCTTTGCCCACAACGTACGCTCTGTGCGTTCGCTTTGACCGGAATAACCACTGCGACACATAGCGAGCGGGATACATAAGCGACAAGGACGTCGAGAGAATATTCGTCAAAGAGGTTGCTTTCCTGATAGACTGTACCCGCATGTGAAGTCAAGACTTCCTGCGCGAGAGCGATGAGGTGTCCTTTTGGTGGCACTTCGGTCTCACCGATTGATCAACATTCCGCGTATGAGACAATCGCAATCTTCATCTTACTCTTCGTTGTCATCCGCCAAGCGTCCGGCGCGCGACGGTTGAACAAACCAACAAGAGTGAGCGACAGATTGTGATGTCATATGTGAGAACCCTATGAACAAAATCACCATGCCCAAGGTTCTGCTGTGCGTACCGATTCTCTTGCTGTTGAGTCAGGCAGCACGAGCAGATACGGCGACGGCTCAACGGGGCATGGTGGCAACTGTCCAACCGGTCGCGACGGAAGCAGGACTCAAGGCTTTTCATAGTGGCGGCAATGCAGTTGACGCGGCCGTGGCGGCGGCTCTGATGCTGGGCGTCGTCGACAGCCACAATTCAGGCCTGGGCGGCGGCTGCTTCGTCCTCATTCGACGACCGGACAAGTCTCTCCTGGCAATCGATGGGCGAGAGACAGCCCCCGCGGCAGCACGGCGAGACATGTTTGTTCGCAACGGAACGGCCGTGCCTGAGCTGAGCCAGACGGGCCCCCTGGCGGTCGGCGTTCCCGGCGCTTTGGCGGCCTACGAGCTCGCACTCAAGTTGGCGGGACGGTCGGAACTAGCCGATCACCTTCGCCCCGCCGCAGAGATCGCGCAAAGCGGCTTTCCGATTGATCGAGTGACGGCAGCCAATCTACGTGACAAGGCAAAACAACTCGCGCGATTCGAAGGTTCGAAACAGGTCTTACTGCGGGCTGACGGACAACCATGGCAAGAGGGGCAATTGCTGGTGCAGGCTGATCTGGCCAACACCTACCGTGCGATCGCAGATCACGGCATCGCTTGGTTTTACGATGGCCCCTTCGCCCAGCGGATCGATGAGTGGATGTCGGCCAACGGCGGCATTCTGACGGCCGAAGATTTCGGCAACTATCGCGCGATTCAACGCACGCCACTGGTCACCACATATCGCGGGCTGACGATTGTTGGATTTCCGCCGCCGAGTTCTGGTGGTGTGCATGTCGCACAGATTCTCAACACGCTGGAGCATTTTGACCTCACGCTGCTACACGCCGAAGACCGGCCGACTTTTGCTCACGTCATCGCCGAAGCCATGAAGCTTGCGTTTGCCGATCGAGCACACTGGCTGGGTGATGCCGACTTTGCCGACGTTCCACGTGGCTTGATCGACAAGAGCTATGCACGCAAGTTGGCCGGGCGCATCAATCCGAAGAACGTGGCCGCCGTCGACGGACATGGCTTGCCACCGAACTGGCAGTCCGATCTTTTTGGCAAACACACGACACACATCGCGGCTGCCGATGCAGAAGGAAACTGGGTCGCGATTACCGCAACCATTAATACAACCTTCGGCTCGAAAGTGATCGTGCCGGGGACGGGGCTGGTGTTGAACAATGAGATGGATGATTTCTCGAGTCAGCCCGGCGCGCCGAACGCGTTTGGTCTGATCGGCAACGAAAACAACGCGATTGCCCCCGGAAAGCGTCCGCTCTCAAGCATGAGCCCGACCATCGTCTTGCAGGACGACGAACCGTTGCTGACACTGGGCGCCGCCGGCGGACCTAAGATCATTACGCAAGTCGTCCTCGGCATCGTGCGATTCGTAGACGTGCAACTGCCGCTGGAAGACTCGGTCGGTCAGCCTCGCTGGCATCATCAGTGGCGACCGGACCGACTGTTTCTCGAAGCCTCGTTCCCACCACCGCTGAGCCAAGCACTCGAAGCGCGCGGGCATTCCATCCAGTTCCTCGACGCCGCGGGGGTGATGCAGGCGATCACCCGAATGCCCGACGGCACTTTTCAAGGCGTCGCCGACCCGCGTGTGCCCGGCAAGGCGGCCGGATTCTAACGCGTTGTCACGACCACCTCTCTTCAATCACCCGCACTGATCTGTTTCGCCACTTGTTCGGCCTCGCGCAGCACGCGCATAAGATTGTCGCCCATAATCCTGCGGATCTGTGCTGAGTCGTAGCCACGATTTAACAACTCTTGCGTGATTCGAGGGTAGGTCGACACGTCCTCCAGTTGACGCGGTAAGGAGTCGACACCGTCGTAGTCCGAACCCAAACCGACGTAGTCAACTCCAGCGATACGCACAATGTGATCGATATGGTCAATGACATCGTGGATCGATCCCCGCGGCAACGGATGACGGCTCGACCACCGCTTCATTCGCTGTCGTAATTCGTCACCCTCGATACCTTGCTGCTTTAGTTGTCCTTGATACTCCCATCGTTCTCGACTAATCCGTGCCGACTCGGGCACGATAAAGCTCGGATAGAAATTGACCAGCACGACGCCGCGATTCTTTGCCGTTAACCGCAAGACATCATCAGGCACGTTACGCGGATGATCGGCTTTCGCTCGAGCCGAGGAGTGGGAAAAGATGATCGGCGCCTGGGAGATACGGAGGGCGTCCTTCATTGTGTCGACCGAGACATGTGACAAGTCGACAAGCATGCCGAGGCGATTCATTTCGGCGACCACCTCTCGGCCGAAGGGGCTCAGACCGCCATGGCGCTCGTCATCCGTTGCTGAATCGGCCCAGTCCAAGGTGGCTGAGTGCGTCAGCGTCATGTACCGAGCTCCTTCGTCGAAGAGACGTCGCAAAACACTCAGCGAGTTCTCGATACAGTGGCCACCTTCCAAGCCGATCAGCGACGCGATCTTGCCTTCACGCTGGCTCTGGACGATCTGATCGCTCGTCAGCGCCAACTCGAATGTCTCTGGATATCGACGGATCATCCGTTTGATTAGATCGATTTGCTCCAACGTGCTAAGCAGAGCCTTACCGTCTTTCGCCGTATCCGCCGGCACGTATGCCGACCAGAACTGGGCTTTCACGCCGCCCGCCCTCAAGCGTGGAATATCAGTGTGTAAATCCGGCTGTGGCTGCGAAATATCAAGTTTGTCGAAACTGGGCATGCCTTGTTCTCGAAACTGCCACGGCAGATCGTTGTGACCGTCGAACAGAAGACATGAGTCGTGCAAGCGACGAGCTTCATCGGATACGGTTACGATGGTTTCGCGTTTCGACGACGGGTCAGCGGCCATTGTCGACCCGCTGGTCGTCACGATCGCCAGAATGAGGCAGGACCTGGTCAGCTGTCGCGCTGTTATTTGCACCATGCTATCGGTTCTCCGCGTTTGCGTCACTTCATCTCAACGATGCGCCGGTTCCATTCTCTTGTGCAAAGTGGCAAACTCCATCGACAACTTGAACTCCATCGGCAACGTCCTCAGCCAACAAAGCCGCTCCGTCCATGTCAACGTAGTCGAGCAGAGGTAGCAATTGAGCGATCGCGGAGATCCCAACGGTCGACTCGGTCATGCATCCAACCATGACCTTCATACCTCGTTGTCGCGCATCTGCAATCATCCGACGTGCCGGCGTCAAGCCTCCGCACTTGACGAGCTTGATGTTCACGCCATGAAAGTATCCGTCGCAGCGTGCGACGTCCGTGGCACTGATACAGCTTTCGTCGGCAATCACGGGCAATGCCGACTCTTGAAAAAGCTGTTGCTGGCCGGTCCAGTCGTCAGCCGGCAGGGGCTGTTCGATGAATTCGACGCCCAAGTCTTTGAGCTCATGCGAATTCCTAATCGCCTCTGCGGCCGTCCAGCCGCAATTTGCGTCAACGCGAAATGTTGCGTCGCTGTGCTTTCGAAGCTCTCGCACAATCTTGAGATCTTGATCCGTTCCGAGCTTGATCTTGTAAATGGGCCACCCAGCCGCTTCCTCCATCTTCTGAACCATGACATCAATGCGATCGATGCCGATCGTGAAATTCGACAGCGGATTATCATCGATCGACAGTCCCCAAATCTCGTACAACGGACGTCCCTGAAGTTTTCCGTACAGGTCGTGAGCCGCTTGATCGACAGCGCACAACGGAAACGGATCGTTAGGCAGTCGCTGCGACAAGACATCGAACAGACCCACGGGGTCAGCCGACGAATGCGATTCGATCACTTGTTGGTGCTCCGTCAGACGATCGACCATCTGTTCGATCGAAGCGTCGTAATAAGCGTTGGCCGTGGCTTCGCCGTAGCCGCGGTGAATTCCATCCTGCAATTCGACGATCAGCGTTGGCTGCACTTCGATCGTCTCGCGCGAGATCGTAAACGGATGCTGCAAGGGGAGTTCGAATTGATGAAGAATCAGTTTCACGAAATCACATCCGCCTGTAGCTTGAGCACTGCGTCAACTAGTTCATCCGCTCCATCACGGAACACGTCGCAAACCGGCAGCTGCAATTCATCACTCATCCGAGCACGCTCCTCGCCCGCCTCTTGATCCGTTAACCGCCGACCGTTCATTGCCACTCCAATCACTCGACATGGGTGCATGACGTTCGCCATGGTTTCGCAAATCGGTATCAAGCGTTGAATGGATAGTAGTGGAATTGGCTCCATCGCGTGCACCTCGCTACGCCGCGATTCATAGCACATGATCAGGCCGTGCGGCAGACAGCCGTGCAGCAATCCCAACGTCACCGCCGAATATCGAGGATGTGCAAGACTGCCCTGTCCTTCGATCAGGATGATGTCGTGATGTTGATTGGCCAAAACCAGCTTCTCAGCCGCACCACTTACAAAATCAGAAACCACGCAATCGATGGGGCAACCCGAACCAGCGATCATGATTCCCGTCTGTCCGGTAGCAACGAACTCGGCATCCACATTCCGACGCTTGAGGCCATTGGTAATCTCGATCGTTGCGACCATCTTGCCGATGGAACAGTCGTTACCGACCGTCTGGATCCGCAAGCATCGGTCATTGATATCACGCCGCATCGCAACATCATGCTCGTCGTTCTTACGAACATCGACCAACTGAACACCCGCCCGTCTTGCGGCCGTTGAAAATTCCTGGTCATCGCACAGAAAGTCGTGTAGGCCCGAGACGACATCCATGCCGCGGCGAATGGCTGCAAGTATTATCGATCTCCATGCCAGTGGAATCTTGCCACCCGACGGCGCGATGCCGATCATTAACGTGTTCGCAGAAGGTGCGTCGTCTAAAGATCCAATGATCGGAATCTGCTCGCCGACGCCCAGCAACTCGCCCGCCGTTCGGCCAGACTGGGACGTATCATACAGAGCGAGGACTTCATCCCCACGATATCGAACCACACTGGCTGCGGTCTTGGCCGAAACAGGGTCCGTGTGTCCCTCGGTCAAGATGACCACTTGCCGATCTTGAGCGTTCGTCGTCATGATTGTCCAAGCAAATTCTATGATTCGGCTGCATAGCCGTCTTGATCGATGACTTCAAAGACATAGCCCTGCGGATCTCGAAAGAAAAACCGCTCGAAGGGAGTGACTCGTTCTGGATCAATTAACTCCGCACCATGTTCCTGCAGCCGCCGCCTCAGATTCGCAAACTCAGCCAAGGGAACAAATACAGCGACGTGCCGCCCAAACTCTCGCTCGAACGGCGATGGTTCAAAGTCGGGCACGTGCAGCAGATGCAGCTGTTGGTTCGGCCCCATTTCCAACCAAGCCGCCGACTGCTGAATGTTGTCCGCGTGATGAATCAGCCGAAAACCCAGAGTTTTCTGGTAGAACGAAGCCGACGCCGAAACGTCGCGAGTCGCCAGTGTCAGATGGGCAAAGGTCATGCGACTCCGCTCCGGAAGCACCCTACTTTAGTTGTGATTAAAGGGCATCTCGATCAATGGCCGCAGCCTGCTCCGGGATTTCGTCTGCGGGTCGCGGTGCCAGCTCTTTTTTAGCACGGGGTTTGTGCTGCCGCCACAAGCCTCAACTAATTCCTTGGCCTGGCGTAGTTGAATCGTTGGACTATCGGACGTAGCATTGCCATCCGGTAAACGACGCCAAACATCTGGCCCCCTCGAAACGCCTGCACTGAACGGAGTTGAGATGAGCGATCATCTGCAAGGAACAACGGACGCCGAACCAGCTTCAGCCGCCCCGAAGTGGAAGCCGATACAACGCCAATTGCGACGAGTTCTCGGAGTCCTCGTGGAAAAAGCGAAGACGACGCCAGATCAATATCCCCTTACACTCAACGCGCTCACGAACGGATGCAACCAGAAGAGTAACCGAGATCCTCAAATGAACCTGGAGCCTCACGAGATCGAGGACGTGTTGGAAGAGTTGCGAGGACTTGGTGCCTGCCTGGAAGTCGTCGGGGGCGGCCGCGTAAACAAGTACCGCCACATGATGTATGAGTGGATGGGTGTCGAGAAGGCTGAAGCGGCAGTCATGACCGAGCTGCTGCTGCGAGGCTCGCAGACACTCGGCGAGTTGCGCGGGCGAGCGGCCCGCATGGAACCGATTGCGGACGTAGCAGCTCTTCGCCCCATCGTTCAATCATTGATCGACAAAGGGCTGGTCATCTCGTTGACACCGGCGGGTCGGGGTCAGATCGTCACCCATGCCCTCCACCTGCCCGAGGAGCTGCAAAAGGTGAAACAAGCGGCTGGAGCAACCGCGGCCAGTGCACCAACCGCTGCCAGTGCAGCCACGGCAGTTCCCGCAACACCGGCAAGCGTACCGCCGCCGACACCCCCAGCTCCCATACAGGCCGCCGCAGACTCGTCGTCCGAAAACGTTCAGCAACTGAGACGTGATCTGGACGAATTGAAAAGCGAGGTCGCTCGTCTGAAATCTGAAGTGGACGACATTTGGTCCAATCTTCGCTAGTCTGGATGAACGCGCGTTGGATGAACATAATGTGAGTTCAACACTGAGCTGTAAAAACACCTTCCAACCGTTCCGATCAAGCCCATCCAACCCGAAAGTCGAGAACCACGATGCGTAGCCTAATCGCCGCGTTCGCCTTCATGACCGTAGTATCCGTCCAGCCGCTGAATGCGAAGGGGCCAGCCTACGCCAACCCGGAGGAAGCCGACGCGGACTTCGCTATTCAAGGTGAATACAGCGGCGAGGTTGCTGACGGAATTAAGGTTGGAACTCAAGTCATTGCACGAGGCAACGGCAAGTTCGATATCGTCGGTTACCCCGGCGGTCTACCCGGTGCAGGTTGGAATGGCGAAAACAAGTTCCAAGGTGCAGGCACCACAACCGACGATGGGGTCGTGTTCGAAGGCGCGAATTCCAGCGGAATAATCAAGGATGGTGTTCTAACAGTGACTTCAGCCGACGGAAATGAGATTGGCCAACTATCGCGGGTCGAGCGCAAGAGTCCGACGCTGGGAGCGAAACCGCCCGAGGGTGCCACAATTCTGTTCGATGGCTCGAATGCGGATCGGTGGAAAAACGGAAAGATGACCGATGACGGATTGCTGGTGCAGGGTACGACAAGCCAGGACAAGTTCCAGGATCATCACTTACACATCGAATTCCGACTTCCGTATCAGCCCGAGGACCGGGGGCAGGCTCGTGGCAACAGCGGAATCTATCTGCAAGGACGTTACGAAGTACAGATGCTGGATTCGTTCGGACTCGAAGGCAAGGACAATGAATGTGGAGGCATCTACGAGATCAAGGACACAGACGTCAATATGTGTCTGCCTCCCCTTGCATGGCAGACCTACGACATCGACTTCAAAGCAGCTCATTACAACAACCAGGGAGATGTTGTCGAGAATCCCAGAATCACGGTTCGCCATAACGGTGTTGTGATTCATGAGGATGTCGAGCTGCCGCGCTCGACTCGAGCTGCTCCCGGCAAACCCGGCCCTGAACCGGGACCGGTCTATCTGCAGAACCACGGTAATCCCGTACGCTATCGGAATATCTGGGTCGTCGCCAAAGACGAAGAATAGAACTAGTCGCAACGTTCAAGTCCCGCTTGATGAGTGGCATCTCGACATCCGCTGCGGAGTCGATCGTCGACTCAAAGTGCGTCGCGCTAGATGGATCTAGACGGGGCGTAAACTGGCATCGAGCCACAGTCGAAGCAAAGGCGTATATCCATTTGCCATGTCCATTCAGGTTGAACTCTTCGGTATACCGAGACAGCGCGCTGGAAAGTCGGTCGTGAAGATCGAAACCGACGAGGAGAGTCTCAGATTCGGCGAGATTCTGATGCGACTGGCTAAGTGTTGTCCCGGGCTGGAATCGGAATGTATTCAGGACGGCCGAATGAAGGTCGGGTATGTCGCCAACCTTGATGGTCAGCAATTCGTCTCGGATCCTGACTTCACCGTGGAATCAGGTCGTTGCGTGTTGATCATGTCAGCCGATGCGGGCGGGTAACGTGAAAGATCGCTTCAGCTCCTCACGACAATCTGCTGCGGGTACACCGTTCGGCTACCACGGAGGTTATCTTCGCGTTGATCTATCGACGGGTAGATCCAACGCCATTCCGCTGTCGGAACAGGTGCTGCGCCGTTTCCTGGGAGGAACAGGCTTGGGTGTCTACTTGATGCTTCGAGAGGCACAGGCAGAGGTCGAACCGCTATCACCAAGCTCAGCGCTGGCCATCGTCTTCAGCCCGCTGGTTGGCAGCCCGCTGACGACGAGTGCCAAGTTCGCAGTCGTGAGCAAGAGTCCCTTGACCAACCGCTATAACGACTCCTTAGCCAGCAGCGGATTCGCGGTCGCGGGCAAGAAAGCCGGATGGGATGCGATTGTGATCACGGGACGAGCTTCTGAGCCCTCCGTACTCGTGATTGATGATGATCGCATCGAGATGAGAGCTGCCGGCGACCTCTGGGGACTTACGGTGCGCGAAGCTGAGGCAATGTTGCGCGATCAGATGGATTCCAGCTTCCGTTTCGCCGTGATTGGGCCGGCGGGTGAGAGACAAGTTCGGTATGCCACCGTATCACACGACGGGCGACACGCTGGACGAGGCGGTTCGGGCGCGATCCTGGGTGCTAAGAATCTGAAGGCGATTGCTGTACGGGGAACCATGGCATGTCAGTGGGCACAGCCGGAGGCGCTGGCTGGACTGAGCAAGACTCTCTCGCAACGCTCGTTCGGTCCCGCAACCGCAAAGTATCGCGAACTCGGTACGGCAACCAATCTGCTAACGTTTAACCGAATGAAAACGCTGCCCACGCGAAACTTTCAACGAGGAAGTTTTTCTGGTGCTGAACAGATTGCACCGGAGACACTTGCCCAAGCGCGCGACAAGACGCGGCAATCGTGCGTTGCCTGCACAATCGGCTGTGAACACGTTTACGGAATCAACAAATCCAAAGACAGCGTCCGGCTTGAGTACGAGAACCTGTTTTCGCTGGGGTCACTTTGTGAAGTCGAAGACAGTGAGGCCGTGCTGCAGGCATCGCGGCTTTGCGATGATTTGGGTATGGATACGATCAGCAGCGGTGGGACCATCGCGTTTGCGATGGAATGTGTTGAGCGTGGCGTACTCAAGGAACCGTGGCTGAAGTTTGGCGATGGTGACGCCCTCTTGCAAGCGCTCTCGATGATCGGTAACCGAGATGGCTTGGGGACTTATCTGGCGGAAGGCAGTTTGCGGTTGGCGCAGCGACTGGGACCTGAAACGATGGCTTGGGCCGCGCAGGTCAAGGGACTCGAGATGCCAGGTTACGAACCGCGGGGGCTACACACGATGGCCCTCGGCTTTGCCGTCTCGTCCCGGGGTGCCGACCACAACCGCAGCGGCGCGTATGAAGCGGACTTCTCAGATCGAGTCGACCGCCGCCAAGGCGACTCGCGGTCGGTCCAGTGGGCCATCCGAATGGAGAATCAAGCGGCCTTACTCGACTCGCTTATCCTTTGTAAGTTTCTACGAGGGGTATTCACGGACGTGTACGACGAATCGGCAAATATGCTGCGGCTGGTGACCGGCTGGGACTATACCGTCGATGAGCTACAGCAGACCGCCGTGAGGATCGTCACGGCCAAAAAACTCTTCAATATCCACGCTGGCTGGACGCCCGAAGAAGACACCCTACCCGATCGATTTTTGGAAACCCCATTGGAGGACGACCCTCAATCGACCTTAACGCGAGATCGACTCAATGATTTGGTTCGGCAATACTACCTTCAACGAGGCTGGACCTCGCGAGGAGAATTGACTGCCGACGTTTTAGAAGAAGTTGGATTGATCGAGTTTCTCAAGGCCGAGTCGAAAACGCGATGACACACCCGTTCATTCTTATTCCTGGTCGAACCAGCAAACAAGGTTGCGGCATCAGCGAAGGCAAATTCGATGATGGCTATCAGTCTGAGATCAACACACTTCAGGTCAATCCGGAAGACATGGAAAGACTCGGATTGAGTGAGGGAAACAGAGTGCGTCTCTCGAGTCAACACGGTCAGATTGAGGTCGCTGTGAAACCGGCACCGGGTGACGAGTTGCCTACGGGCTTGTTGTTCATTGCCTACGGAGACCTCTCGAGTCGTCTGATGGGTGGCGATACACATGGTTCCGGCATGCCGACGAGCAAAGGACTTGACGTTCAACTGGAGTTGCTGCCCGAATAACCAGGATGCCCGATGACTGGAATCTCTGACGAGCTGCCTGTCGCGCATCTCGATCAACACTTGATCATCGTGGTCAAACCGGCGGGCATGTTGAGCGTTCCGGGCCGCTCAGCCGACAAGCAGGACTGCCTCTCTGGGCGTCTGCAAGCCTATTTCCCAGAGCTTCGAATCGTTCATCGGTTGGATCGAGATACTTCTGGAATCATGTTGCTCGCCCGGTCATCCAACGTACAGCGACAACTGGCGCAGATGTTTGAGTCGCGTGGGGTGCACAAGGAATATGTGGCGGACGTTCACGGACAGCTGCAAGATGACACGGGCGAAATTGACGAACCGATTGCCCGCGTTACAGGCTGTTCACTTCCACCGCGATATCACATCGATCGTCAGCGGGGTAAACCAGCCCTTACGACATGGCGGGTTCTGTCCCGTGATACTGATCGAACGCGGGTTCTGCTCAAGCCGAAAACGGGTCGATCGCATCAACTACGCGTGCACTGTCATCAATTAGGCCACCCCATTATTGGTGACCCGATCTATGGTAGGCCCGATCGGCGTATGTATTTGCATGCATCTCGATTATCCTTCAAACATCCAGGCACTGGTGATAGGCTGGATGTGAGCGTTCCGATTCCTTTTTGACGCGGGGCGTTCGGCTGCCCAAGCTTCCGGCACATTTTTTCGCCAAGCCGCCAAATGGGAACACAACCATTGCGTCTGCCATTTCGCTCCGCATGCCGAACACTTTCCATCCACGCTGCGGTGGTTGCGTGGCTGGCACTCTTTGCCGGCTGGGCAGCGGGCGATTCGGAGCAAAGCTACGTTGATGGTCTGCTTCAACGACAGCTGTTTCGCTTGGCCGAATCGCACTGCGAACAAGAGCTAAAGCGGGCCAATTTGGATGATGAGCAGCGCGCCGCCCTTGTCATCCAATTCTTGAAAACCTGTACCCAGCACGCGATCAATGTCCCACGTGCTCAACGCCAGGCATTGTGGAACAAGGCGTCCGCAGCCTGGTCCGATTTCCAAAAGTCAAGCCGTGATGAAAAGTCGTGGCCGGACGTTGCCTTTCAATACTGGATTTCCGAAATCACGCGCGGAGAAGCATTGCGACTGGAAGCGGAGGTCTCGACTGACCGCGAGTCCGATTTGGCCGAGGCAACTCGCACGCTGCGGCAATCGGTGCGAGCTCTGCGGGAATTGGAACAGCAGGTCAAACGGTTACAGCGCAACAAGACGCGTGATTCACGATGGTCGGACCGGAAGTTAAACGAACTTCTGAATCAGATCAGGATCACCATCGCGCAGACCATGCTGCAGCAGTCAGCGTGCTACCGTCTCGGCAGCCCAGACAACGTTTACCTGTTGTCGCAAGCGCGTGACGGTTTTGCCTCGCTCGCTCGACTGACGGGTGATTCGGAACTGATCCAATTGAGCCATTTGGGACAGATTGAATGTCATCGACGACTTCGCGACTTCGCGACTGCCATCGAAAAGCAACAACGCCTGGCCCGGACGAATTCGCTCTCGCTGAACGTTCAATGGAAACTGACCAACGAGATGGCCAGACTCAAGCTCGACCAGAATTCGCCTCGAGCCGCAATTGATTTGTTGCAGCGGCAACTCAAAGAAGCGGGCCGCGAGATCGATCAAAACGTTGTTGCACAAACTGAGCTGACGTTGATCCGGGCTTATGTAGCGGCCTGGAAAGCAGCGGCGAAGTCGTCAAAGGCGGATCAAGAAAAATGGCGCGCGGCCGCGATCGCACAGCTTCAGAATATGGAGCGTAGTCTTCCCAAGTATTGGGTACGCCGCGCCGAGATCGTCCTGTCGACGATCCAGTCTGAATCCAGCGACTTCTCCGACGTCGAGATTCTCACACGATCGGCGGCCCATCAATTCCGCCGGAAGAAATTTGCGGAGGCGATCAAGACTTACAGGCGGGCGGCACGGCTCGCTCGTGACCTTAACGATCCGCATCTTGCCTTCGACTTAGACTATCAGGCGGCGGCTATCCTGCTGCACGTCAAAGACTATCGGCAGGCAAGGGAGGCATTTCAAAAGGTCGCGGTAGGCTATCCCAATCACATCAACGCCGCGCGATCCCATTTGACCGCGATCACTTGTGCCGCACGTTTGGCGGCCGACTCTTCTGAAGATCTAAGCCAATATGAAACGCTGCTGAATGATCATCTCCGTCGCTGGTCGGAAGATCCGTCCGGAAACCAGGCGCGTCTTTGGCTTGCAAAGCTTCAAGAACAACAGGGAAAGTTATCGGACGCAATCGACACTCTTATCGTCATCGACGATTCGTTCCCACAGATCTCCGAAGTTCGACAGCGGATCAAACGTGCATTTGATCAACTGCTGGTGAAACTCGATTTCAATTCGAAGGAACGATTCGAGTTAGCGGCCAAGGCCGCGGGTTATTTCGAGAAATCCGTCCGGAAGGCCACATCAGGTCGCGAGTGGAGCGAAGCTGATCGTGACGCTGCACTCAATGCAGCAACCTTTCGGCTTCTGAATACAAATGACGATCCTACACAAATAGCGAGCATCTTGGACGCAGCAGTTTCGTCAGACGGTTCGACGTCACAATGGAAAACGCGTGCGCTGGCTCTCGCTGGCACGGCGCATTTATTGATCGGGGATCTCGGGAGTGCTCGGCACCTGTTGGGCGAGGTCGACTGGTCGAAGATCGACGACGGTTTGGTTTTTCTGCAACGTTTGGAACGCCAAATCCACGTCAGTGGTGTAGAGAGAAGCCGCGAACTTGCTTCGGTCATGCTCCTTGTCAGTCAAGGCGTGACCGCCGTCGACAAAAAACAGCAGCGTCAGCTTGCACAATACGAGGCAGATGCCTTGGAGATTTTGGGGAAACGAGAGGAAGCGTTGGCCATCTACCAGCGACTTGTCAAGCGGTTGCCGGACGATCCGCGGCTCCAGTATCGGTCGGCGCAACTCTGGGAACAGGGTCAAACAGAGCAAGATCTCCAACAGGCGATGGAGCATTGGCGGTACACGGTTCGCTTGAGCACGCCGGCCTCTGCACTCTGGTTCGAGGCAAAACTTGGCATTGCCCGAACACACCTTGCCTTAGGCGATTCCAAGCGCGCCGCCGAAGTCATTCAGCTGACTCGCGTGCTTCATCCCAACTTGGGTGGCGCGGAAATGAAAGGCCGGTTCCTAAAGCTTCTAACCTCGATCGAGATCAACTGACCCATACACTTACCGCTCTCGGTTAAAGTCGTGTTGTACGTCAGACGATCACCACGGGCCAACGGCTATGGGATGCCAGCTGAACTCCCGCTTCGCGATCCGGTACAAAGACCAATCCGTCCGACGGCATCAGTTGGCGAAGGTCGACGTCGCCGATGTGCCGCCATTCGCACTCGGCCATCCAGTCCTCCTTCTTGGGCTGAAAGAAGGGGCGTTGGCTCGTGGATAGATTGCGCCAGGCCTGTTCGTCACCGTAGATGACCGGCGCAGCTCCGCGACGCTCCAGCCAACCCGCGTCGATACAGATTCCGAAAGGCTCAAAGTCCCAACGTCGCAAATGTGATCGATACACGCGTAGCTCGACAAATTCTTGGAGCTTGCGTTTCGTAAAGGCAACAACTTTCACACCGGAGCGATTCAAGCGGTCCGTCGCCAGAATCCGTTGCATGCGAACAATTCGCTTGAGCGAGGTGAGTGCCGACCGATCGTGCCAGGGATCAAGAAATTGCTGCTGCAGGTACTGCTCTTCAGTTTCATCTGGCCATGGGCCATCGCAGCGCCGAGTCCAATGACACAGCAGCGCTCGATCAAAGGAGCACGCCCGCCCGCCGATTTGTGTCGGCAGGTTCGACGCCTGCATAGGTCGTAATTTTGAGGCAGCTTCCCGTCGCACGCCGCCTCGGTTCACGGTGGTCGCGTGACGAAACCGTTCAGCACCGCGGTCAAGTAATCCAGCGGCAACTTGGTTGCCGATCAAATCGTCACCGGCCAAAACAATGTTGGCAGAGTCCCCCGCCTCGGCGCGTTTCAGAAGCAGCCCCCACAGATTGCCATTCGGGCGTAGGCGAAGCACAAAGATGTCATCGGCCAACCCGATCACCAGTTGGTCTCTCTCAGGTTCCGTGGTTGCGGTGTGGCGATCGATGCGCGGTGAGACGTAGGCGGCGAGTCCGTTGGGCGGACCCGACTGATGCAGCCACTTCAGCCATCCCGCCGGATCGGTTTGACGAGGCGGAACTAGTTCGACGAACGGCAGGTCCTCTGCCTTAGCAAGATGTAGAAGTGAGCGATGGCATGTTGTTTCGGCACTTGTCAACAAGAGATCACGACGTCGATCCAACTGACCGACGATGTCAGCAAGCGTTCGAAACCACTGCGGTTGATCACGTCGAGATCGGCGTGAGCTGACAATGCCAATTCGTCGGCCGAGTCGCACCCCGCGGGGCCACCAAATCAACCGCGTTCCCATGGTTTCCAAAGAGGTCTCGCAAGTGAGATGAGACCGCGCGTCGATCGACCGATGCAGCCAAGTCCGTATTGCTTTGTGCTCGTCGTCGACTGGGCGCCCGTGATGGTCGCGAATCACGCGCAGCAGATCGTCCCCTGAGCGGGCTGTCAACGGTCGTTCGGAACGATCGGGCAACCAGCCCGCAGCTACCAGATGTGATCTCAGCAGCGTAACATCCATGCCGCGATTCTAGGGCTGCGAAATCAGCAATTCACGTCGGCTTGAGAATTTGATCCACCTAGATTCCATTGCCATCATCCGTCACCAAAGCGGAAGGTTTGGAATTCGCCGGATCTGGACGCCCCTAAAGCGAGATCTTAGAACTTAGGACTACCGGACAGCTAAGACGAGGAGCCTATTCATGAACAGCTTGAGCGGTCATCGCGCACTCATCACCGGTTCCACCCAGGGAGTTGGTCAGGCAATTGCATTGGCGATGGCACGTGCAGGAGCTGACGTTGTGATCCATGGGTTGACGATTGACTCGTCGGCGCGCGAAACGCAGGCGGCATGTCAGGCGGTTGGCGTCGAAGCGGCTCTGATTGAGGGAGATCTGTCAGGTCCGACACACGAAGCCGTGCGTCATGTCTTCGAGCAGGCCGAAGCCATCATGGATGGAATCGACATTCTGGTTAACAACGCCGGCACCTACTCCGACGTGCCTTACCTGCAAATGACGGTCGAGTCATTCGAGCGAACGATGAGGTTGAATGTGGCGAGTTACTTCTTCCTCACACAGGCTTATGCGCGCAAGTGGACCGACGACAGCACAGCTGGTCGCGTGCTGCTGATTGGATCGATCAACGGACGATTGGCCGAGCCAACGCATTCGGCATACGACACGTCCAAGGGTGCCATTGAGATGATGACGCGAACCCTGTGCGTCGAACTCGCTCCACTCGGCATTCGCGTGAACGGCTTGGCGCCGGGACTTTTTTACACACCACTGACGGCTACGGCTTTGGACGATCCAGTCGCCATGCAGTGGATGCAGAAACACACACCGAATGGTCGAGTCCCCGGTCCTGAGGCCGCCGGCGACGCCGCTGTATTCCTCGTCAGTGACGCCGCTGAGCACATCCACGGACACATGCTCATGGTTGACGGCGGTATGAGTGCGTGGCAACAGCCGGACCCGGGGCTTGAGACTTGAGGCGTACGGGTGCGGGCGCGAGGCTTTAGCGTCGTCAGCGACGATCTACTCGGACCTTTCAGCAAGCCTCAACCGCTTTAAACCAGCGTTGCCGCGATCGGCTGGTCGCCCGTACCTTCGCTTGGCGTATCGATCCTAGCGTGGTAGGCCGTCGCACTCACCAGGATGGATCCGAAGACGATCTTGGATCGCGATGGATCGCGACCACCGATGTCGGCATTCTCCATGCGTACATTGCAGACCGCGTTGTAGCCCATTTCCCTGGCCTGTTCTTTGACTCGCATCAGGGCTTCACGTCGAGCGCGATCGAGCAAAGTTTGGAATGGGTTGATTTCACCGCCAAACAGATTCATCAGCCCTCCCAGGACCGACTTGAGGTAGTCCGCGCCAATCACCACCTCAGCCACGATGAGCGTCGGAGCTGTTGCGCCCCTTGTCGCCGCAAAAAAGCTCTTGGTTTGTGTCGCTAACATGTCACCTGAATTCACCTCACGCCGTGCAAGGTCGTTCAGATGTTTCTTTTCCGCGGCACGCCCAACCACAAGCCCGAGGACTATCAGAATGGCCGGGATGCCCAGAGTGAGGAAAACGCCGATTAATGAGCCGATTAACTCTTCCATGGTCTTCTTCGCGAGAAAGCAAGGTTCGTAAGACGTCTCGGTCGCTGGTTCATTCAGGAACGGTCGTCACTGCCGTCCCATAGGCATACAGCTCGGAGGCACCGGATGTCACGGAGCTTGTCGTGAAACGCACATTCACAACCGCATTGGCACCCAGTTGCTGCGCCTGCTCGAGCATCCGGTTCGTTGCTTCTTTACGCGATTCTGTGAGCAGCTCGGTATAGCCCTTTAACTCGCCACCAACAAGGTTCTTGAGGCCGGCCGCAAGATCTCGCCCCGCATGCTTGGCACGAACCGTATTGCCCTGCACGATTCCTTTGACTTCGACAATACGATGTCCGGGGATCGATTCTGTATTGACTACAATCATCTGACTTTGCTCCTAACTCGCTGTTCAAGTCCGTGTCGGCGACCAGCCGGCTGGTATTCTGACTGGGATGACGAGTGTCAACAAGCCTCCGAGCTATTCGCCAAACAATGGTGAATATCGCCCAGTCCCAGATTTGCGGGGATCTATCTGAGGTCGAAACGCATCGGCAACAGCTCGTTCAAGCTTACCTCGACAATGCGGTCCGCGTTTTTGGCATCGACCAACAACAATGCCAGATCCTTGCTGAATTCCGCCATCACCTGCCGACACGCACCACAAGGGGCGAGCCCACCGTCGGTGGCAATCGCCATGGCTTCGAAGGATTGCATCCCACTAGAAACAGCTTTCCAGACGGCAACTCGCTCGGCACAGACAGTCAAGCCATAAGATGCGTTCTCAACATTGCTGCCCACGTGGATCGCTCCTTCAGCATCCAGCAAGGCAGCTCCGACGGCGAAACGTGAGTAGGGCGCGTAGGCTGTCGCGCGCGCATCCAACGCGGCGTTGACAAGCTGGCTGAAGTCGAATGGCTTCATTCGTCAAGACCCTCCGATGAAACTCGCTCAGCGATCAGGGCTTGAGGCCCCGTATTAGCATCGTCAATGGCTAGCGCTCGCGTAACGTTGGCTTGAACTTGGTCGACCGATGCCGGCGCTGCGTAGACACGCACAAGTGGATCTCCTTGATTGATATGGTCACCAATCCGAACCAGCATTTCAAACCCAACGCTGTGATCAATTGGATCACCCAAACGCATTCGTCCGCCTCCTAGTTCGATCACCGCCTGTCCAAGCATCACACCGTCAACCGAAGTCAAACAGCCGGTGCGCGATGCGGTAATGTCTCGCGTTGGTGCAACTCGGCGCGTCGCATCCAAGTCTCCGCCTTGGGCGCGTACCATTTCGCGGAACTTCTCAAGCGCCGACCCGTCTTCGACCTTTGAGCCAAGTAGTTGTTCGGCTTCAGCTGCATGTGCAACGCGTCCTGAACTTAGGAGCAGTTCGGTCGCCAGGGCGAGTGTAAGCCGCCAAAGATCGTCCGGCCCCTCGCCTTGAAGCGACTGAACGGCTTCGTCGACTTCTAGAGCATTGCCAACCATCCGCCCCACCGGCTGATTCATGTCGGTCAGCAACGCAATGGTCTTAGTCCCCATGCGGCACCCAACCTTGACCAGACTCTCGGCCAACCCGTGCGCTTGCTCGATGCTACGCATGAAGGCGCCGGAGCCAAATTTGACATCCATGACGAGGCTGTCGAGCGACTCGGCTAGCTTCTTGCTCAGGATGCTGGCTGTGATCAACGCGATCGATTCAACGGTTCCGGTCACGTCACGCAAGGCATACAGCTTCCGATCGGCTGGGGCCAAGTCGTCGGTGGCGGCGCAGATGACGCAACCCACTTGGTTCGTTTGACGCTGAATTTCGGAGATCGTCAAATCAGTTCGAAAACCAGGGATCGATTCCAGCTTGTCGAGCGTCCCGCCCGTAATCCCTAAACCTCGACCCGAGATCATGGGCACGCGGAGGTCACAACAGGCAAGCAACGGCGCAAGGACCAGCGAAACTTTGTCGCCCAGTCCGCCGGTCGAATGCTTGTCAACAATCGGGGCACCTTCTGTCCAGGAGATCCGCTGACCACTGCCTAGCATTTCCCGTGTCAGCACGGCCGTTTCGCCAGGTGTCATGCCTTGAATGCAGATCGCCATCGCCAACGCGGACATCTGATAATCAGGGATGTCACCGCAAACGTACTGGGCAACGAAATCGGCGATCTCCTGCTCGTCGAGTTCTCCACCATCTCGCTTCTTCGCGATGACCTGCGACGGAATCACGTCTAACCCTTAACTCAAGCTTGAATGCGGCACTAGTTTTTAGCGTAACGCCCGCGGACCCGATAGTTGATGACGCGTCACCGCGGTTTCCGCCCTTGGCAAAATGGACATTTTAGAGAAAACTCGCCGCGCCAACGAAAGTTAGCGCGAGCTGAAATAAAATCGAATTATCCGAATCAGCTTGAAATAGTTTCGGTCGGCCCTCGACCACCAGGATGAGTTCGCAGCGCAGTCTTCCGAGGGACGATCGATGTGGATACGAATCATTGCCGGCGGATCGATGGCCATGTGTGGTGCTCTGTTCGTCGGATTGCTCATGTTCGGCACGGAACTGCCTAGCTACCTGGCCAACGCGGCTGGCAGTGTACGTTCGGATCTGAAGGAATCGATACCACTGGAATTCGAGCTGCAGCGAGCCCGCGACATGTTGGACGACCTGATGCCGGAAATTCACTCGAAGATCCAACGGGTCGCTCAAGCGGAAGTTGAAATCAAGTCGCTCACCAACCAGATCCGACGCAATGAATTACGGCTTGGCCATCGTGCTCATAAGTTACAGTCGATGCGGAAGGCGTTGGAAGCACGGCTGCAGTCCATCGACTTCGTAGGCGACGAGCGCCAGCGTCAGTTGCAGCGACTGAGCGTCGCCTTTGATCAATACAAAGAATCCGAGGCGCTGTTGGCGAGTCAGCGGGGATTACTTGACGCGCGGGCAGATTCGCTGCGTGCGGCGAGGGATGCGTTGGAAGATTATCGCTCGCAGAAAGCGTTGATTGAGCAAAAGATCCAATCTCTTACCACGCGACATCAACTCGTGCAGGCCCAGTCAGAGTTGAAATCGATGTCAAAGAACTCGAACGACCTGACGCGGATTGATGAGCTTTTGACGGACGTTGAAGTGCGGATTGATATCGCCAGTCGCATCCTGGACTACGAGACCGATTTGTTGCCCTCAGATGCCACTGCGTGCCTTGACGAGAAGGATTTACTGGCAGATGTTGACCAATACCTAAAGTCGCGGATTGGGACGCTGAAGTCGGAGATGATTGAAGTCACTTCCGACGACGGCTCGGTGCGAGTCATCGACTGACGGGTCGCGAACGCTATCCGGTGTTTTGCGAGGACTCATGACGTGCGTACACTAAAACTACGACAGGCGGAAGTCGCATTGAGTGACGGGCGGTTGGATGAGGCCTACGATCTGCTGATCGTGCCTGACATCCGCGCTCATCGCCGTGGCCAAACGCTAACTTCACAACTCGTCGAAAAACTAAAGGATCGCATTCGGGAACATCGGGCTGCTGATCGCTTTGAAGCGGCACTGAAGGATTGTGACCGCGCCTACCGACTCGGTGGAAATCAATCCGATTTAGCCGAGTTGAAGGAAGACGTTTTGGCAGACGTTGCTCGTTCGAATGAACGACGCACTCATCAGCGCCGCATTCAGCGCGAGGCCCACGCACGCATTGACGGCGGCGACTTGACACTGGGCCATGTCCTGTGTGAACAACTGCCGGACGCAAATCAGGAGCGGAAGCTTTTGTCGGCGGAAATCCAGATGAAGCAACAGGCAGCCGGCAAGTCGATCGAGCGAGCAGAAGCCGCCATCAGTCGCGACGACTTTCAGGACACCGTTGACGCCCTCTGCGAAGCGAAGATTCACGCCGCTCAGAATCAGCGCGTCAAGCAACTCAGCCGACAAACGTGTCAGAGTATGCTTGGCCTGGCGCGGTCGGACATGTGCAACGGGCAGCTCGTCAGTGCACGCCGGCGTCTATCGATGATCGAGCGATTGGCCGAGCAAGACCTGGAGTTGGCCACTTTAACGGACATCTTGAATCGCTGTGAAAAAGCGGCCGATTGTCTCTGTCGACGACAGCTGCATGAAGCCCGCGAGCATCTGCTTGCCGCGGGCCAAATGTTGAGTGACACAACCTGGATCGATTCCACACTCGAGCTGATTGAAACGGCTCAAGCAGCACATGAAGCCTTGCAAGCGAGTCCTCTGTCGTTAATGTCGGCGGAAGCAAAAGGGCGGGTGGAGCAGCGTCAGTCAGATGCGAGGCAAGCACAGCGAGTCCCCGTATCTGCAGCGAGTCGTTTACTGGTTCGTGTTGACGGAGCCGGTCGGTTGATGGCGATCGCGAAACCGGCCCTGCGGGTCGGTCCTCGGCGCGCTGCGGTCGACCTGCCTCTACAGATGACGCGTTCCATTCCGACACTATTGATCGAGCGAAGGGATGATGACTATTTCATCTCCACGGCCGAGGCAATCGAATTGAACGGACAGCAAACAAAATCCAGCCTCCTTTCCGATGGTGATCAGATCACGATTGGATCTCGGTGTAGCATCAAGTTCCGAATGCCATGCGCTGCCAGCCGGACCGCTTTGCTGCAAATTACGGGCTCGCGGCTCGAACCTCGGGACGTCCGAACTGTTATCCTGATGGATGATGCCTTCTTGATTGGCCCCGATGCTCAGGCACACATTCGCGTTCGTAATCTGCAACGTCGCTTCGCGGTCGTTCAACGCGAGGGGCGACTGTACGTTCAATGTGTAGCCGAGAGGGGAAGCGAGTCGAGTCGCCGGCCGATCGAGCTGGGGGTGCCCGTTGACCTAGGTGGCGCTGCTCTGCAGATTGACGAAGCGGACGGATAAGACGAAAGGCCCGAACGATGCCTGCATACAAATATGGTCAAGGCGATCGCCCGCTGGACGGGTTCACGATCGAGTATGGCCTGGGACGCGGCGGTTTCGGAGAAGTCTATTACGCCGTGAGTGACTCGGGGCGCGAAGTCGCACTTAAGTCCGTTCAGAATTACGAAGACATCGAGCTGCGTGGCATTCGCCATTGCATGAATCTTAAGAGCCCGCATCTGGTCACCATCTTCGATGTCAAGCATAACGACCGCGAAGAACCGTTCGTCATCATGGAGTATGTCAATGGTCCGTCGCTGCGTGATCTGCTAGACGACGCACCGGAGGGATTAGGCGAAACAAAGACAGCGTTCTTTCTGCGTGAAATTGCCAAGGGACTGGCCTATCTACATGACAACGGAATCGTTCATCGCGACCTGAAACCACATAACGTTTTCTACGAAGACGGGTTCGTCAAAATCGGCGACTACAGCCTCAGCAAAGTCCTCTCGTCGAGCCACCGCAGCGGTCATACGATGACGGTTGGCACCGTGCACTACATGGCACCCGAAATCAGCATGGGGCGATATGATGCACGTGTCGACATCTATGCCTTGGGAATCATTCTCCATGAAATGATCAAAGGGCAGCCGCCTTTCGTTGGCGAGTCGATGGGTGAGGTTCTGATTAAGCACGTCACCGCTGAAGTCGATGTTAGCGATGTGCCGGAACCCTTCGCATCGGTGATCCAAAAGGCTCTTGCGAAAGATCCAGACGAGCGGTTCCAAACAGCGACGGAGATGGCGAGTGCGGTGTTCGGTGCGCGGCATATCGATGAGAGCGTCGCCGAATTCAACCCTCAACATCTGACTCAAGTGGCCGAGAATGCAGGGCGTAAGGTGGTTTCAGCAGTGACCACACCGCTCGGCGACGAGACCCCCGGAAGAGCGGCCGCCGAAACTCCCACCGAATATCATCCGGATTCAGGGCGATCTGACGGTGATGACAACCTGGCCTATCAAGTAGGACGAGAGGTCGGCAACTTTGGCTACCACACGTTCCCGCATGCGGCGTACGGTGCCGGCCGAAAACTCGGCTTGGTTTCCGCCTACACCGGCCTGCGTTTCTATCCGCGCAAGGTCGCGTCTGAGTCGTTGGACGATCCGGTGAATCATCGTCGACGCATGACGTCGGCCTTGCTAGGTGCAGCCGTGATGGCGAGCGGTTGCGTTGTTGCGGCATCAATCGGAGAGCAAGGTACATCCGCGATCGGCGATTGGGTCACGGCGTTGGCGATCATCATCGGTGGGTCTGCCGGCATTACCCTTGCTGGCCGTCAGCTACGCAGCTCGCATCACAACCGCTACGGAGTCTTTCGCCGCATCTTCCTGGCGATTTCCGCGGCGTTGGTCGCCTGGTCCTGTCTTCTGATCGGCATGATTTGCATCTGGATCTCTGGCGGCGAAGTCAACAATCTGCTGGTGAAGAGCGCCATGACGACGCCCTTTCTCACTGTGCTGATCCTGGATTGGCGCGCCATGTTCTCGCCGATCCGACGGGGACGGTTGGCGATCATGCCGGCGATCTCTGCCGCCGCGATCGCCGCTTTGTTGGGGTTTTGGTTTGGGGCTGACCCGGTGGTCGCCGCCAGCATCACTGCGGGCTTGGCGCTAACCGTTCAAGTTGGTGCGCCATTCACGCCGTTGACGGAACAGGAGATCCTCGATCGCCAACGTGAGCGAGAGAAGGTGAGCGAGGTGAACGTGAAACCGATCGCTCAGCGAAAGCCCAAGCCACAGCTCCAGCCAAAGCCGGCGGCCCCCAACGTTTCATCTCCAGCGGTCCAAGCTGCACCGGTTGCAGACATCAATCCGAATCTGGCCCCAATCGGTATTTCAAGTCGGAGCCGAGCAATTGCGCTCATTCTGTGCGCCGTTCCCTTGGTGCTGCCGGCCTGTGGCATGCAACGGTTTTACGCTGGGAAGATTGGCACCGGAATCATTTATCTCGTCACGTTTGGGATCTGCGGTATCGGACAGCTGTTCGACGCCATCATCATTGCCATGGGACAATTTACGGACGCTGAGGGCCGCATGCTCATGTCCTGGAACGGATACGTGTTCTCCGGCCCAGGCATGTCGACGCCCGTCAACTCTTGGTCGTCCGTACCTGTTCGCCGTCCGCTCGGCCCCACGCTTGCCAGTCTGTTGGGACTGATTCTCGTCGCCGTTGGATGCT
>CAJHYQ010001011.1_pt1 | contig 68856 bp, 58 predicted proteins | sample 9198721 | NCBI WGS metagenome assembly CAJHYQ01 (sample SAMEA7708357, study PRJEB35096) | sediment metagenome | biome: marine neritic benthic zone biome [ENVO:01000025]; feature: sediment [ENVO:00002007]; material: shallow marine sediment [ENVO:03000034] sea grass bed [ENVO_01000059] ... | reverse complement strand
GGTGTGCAGCATCGGGTTTCATTATCAACTGAAATCAGCGCAGATTAGTGCTCTGTTGTTGGCCGAACGCGACAGCTGGCGAAAGGAACGAGACGACAACGAATTATTTTATCGGCTCGAAGATCCCTTTAGACCTGAAAGCTTGTCGATTCGACCGGATACTGCCTCGACTCGGCGATTCGGTACCGATGCGCGGTCTACGACGCGTGAACGAGTGCTCCGTCAAGGTGAACAACAACTCGGGCCCCAGCAAGCCACGGCTCTGCCGCAGTCGGCTGCTGCACAGAACGTGGCCGACCACCAAACGCGTTGGAACATGCAGCAAAGTTTCTCGATTGGTGGAGGCGTGGCTCCTAACGCCATGCCGCAGCCACAATCGCTCGGGCAACAGATGATCCAGCTAGACTTTAAAGGCGGTCCGCAGTTGAAGGCACAAGTACGGGGTTGGATGCCCAATCGGGCCTCAACGATTGCCGCCGTGTATGCCAATGGAGTCGTCAATCACGTTGCTCTAGGAGATGTTGAGTCCGATTGGAACGAAATCGCGCGGGATCTTGCCAAACAAAATGCTGTGCTGATTGCCGGCGACTTTTCTCATGAAACGGGCTATTGGAATCCTTCTGTCACAACGGACGAAACAGGGGTCGCGCAGGTAGAAATCACTCTGCCCGACGTGTCGACCAAGTGGGAATTGGTCGCTCGTGGCATCTCCAAACAGACTCTGGTTGGCCGCGACGAAGTACCGCTCGTCACGCGCAAGCCGTTGTTTGGCGAGCTGAAGTTGCCATTGGCTTTTACCGACGGTGATCGAGTTCGCATTCCGGTGACGATTCACAACGACGCCATCACCGCAGGCGATGTTCGAGCGATTCTTCGAGTCAAGATCGGTGAGCGATCAACGGAGCATCTACAGGGAGTCACGTTTGACCGAAAAGGCGAAAGATCGATCTTGTTCGATGTCGAGACGAAGAGACCGGACGACTCTGAAGATGGTAGCGACGTCGTTGCTTATCTTGAGCTCACACTAGAAGCGGAAGAGTTCAAAGACCAAATAGCCCGAGTTGTTCCAATCGTTTCGCGGGGGATTCCTTTGTACGCCACAGCTAGTGGTACGTCCAAGGGTGACACAAGTGCTTGGATTGAGCTGCCGGCCGATGCTTCAGCGAGGTCGACGTCGATGCAAATCACTGTTGGTCCTAGTGTCAAAGCGAGCTTGATGGACATCTTGTTTTCGTCACCGATTCGATCCCACATACTGGCAACGCCCTCGACGGATGCAACCATCAGCAATCTGATGGCTGCCGTCGCGCTACAGAAGCTGTTGGCCGAGAGTCGCGACGCTGAACAGCCTCACGTTCGGGCCCTCGACACGCGCATTAGGTCCGAGGTTGGACTTCTCGTCTCTACGCAACTTGATGATGGTGGCTGGGGTTGGGCGGGAAGTCAGAAAGCGAGTGATCGAAATGTTTCGGCAAATGCCATTTGGGCTTTGACCCTGGCAAAGACTGCTGGGTATCAGGTTCCAGACGATATCACGGACAAGGCGGTGACTTATCTGCAAGGGCAACTCGTGCAAACCGGCAATACAGACTACGAAAGCAAGGCCGTGTTGTTGCACGCGTTAGCCGTTGCCGGGCAAGGGGATTTTGCACTTGCGAATCGACTGCATCGCAACCGCCCTTCCCTTTCCACTTCGGCACTACTGCATTTAGCGCTCGCTCTGAATGCGATGAATCGGCCCTCGCTTGCCAATGATGCATTGCAACTCGTCAAGGACAAGGACTTCGATGCGAGAGTCACGAGACGTTCTACCAAACAAGCGTCACTGCCGTGGAGTCATTCTGCTGCTGAGAACCGCGCACTCTATGCACTCTGTCTGCAAGTCGCCAGCCCACAATCAACCAGAGTAAAGCCGCTGATCGATCGACTGTTGCGAGATCGACGTGGCAATCGCTGGTCGCCGGACAAAGCGACTGGTCCAGCCACGATGGCGATCTGTCAATGGATTTCAAAAACAAAGATCCAGAATCAGCGTTTTGCCGTGACAGTTCTCGTGAATGGCGAGTCCGTAGGGGAACTCACCTTCGATCAAGAGGCTCAGACAAGAACGATCGATGTCTCGCCAGACATCCTGAAGGCCAAAGGCAAGCAACGGGTTCAATTTCGTATGACTGGGCGGGGGCAATTCACCTATCAATGCAGCTTGCGTGGATTTGCGGACGTCGACACGGTCAAGGCGAAGTCGTCGGGCTGGAAGGTTTCACGAATCTACGAGCCTGCACCGTTGGAGCACGAGGGAAAACCCGTACGACGTGGCTTCGACGTAGTGCGTGGCAGCTATCGTTCGTTTCAAAATTCGCTCACGCAGCTGCCAATTGGTCGCCGCGGCGAGGTGACTCTCCGAATTCGTCGAACCGGAATATCTAACGAAACTCCTCTCGAGCACTTGGAGTATTTGATCGTCACTGAACCTCTACCGGCTGGCGTTGCCGTTGTTGAAGACTCAATCCGGGGATCATTCGATCACTACGAGATTTCGCCAGGTCGGATCACTTTCTTCATTAGCAATCGTTTTCGATGGTCCGACATTCACTATTCCGTTCACGGGTTTATCGAGGGTGAGTATCACGTGATGCCGACCGTCGTACGTGATGCGTACCGACCAGACCAAATAGCGATCGCCAAGACTCGTCAATTGGCCGTACTACCGTTTGGGGCTGAAAGTGGTGATCAATATCGGATGACACCTCGAGAATTGTTTGAGTTAGGCCGCTTTGCGTTCGCAGAAGATGATGCAGCGTCCGCCATCAAATATCTCGAGGAGTTATCGTCGAAGTGGCGTCTCCGACCGGAGGTTGAACGGGAGGTGACCAGCATCCTTTTGGATTCATTTCTCGCCCTTGGACCGTCACGTAAGGTCGTCCACTACTTCGAGATCGTCAAAGAGAAGTATCCGGACATGGAGGTGCCCTACGAGAAGATCGTGAAGATTGGCAGGGCTTATCATGAGATGGGCGAGTACGAGCGATGCTTCTTGATCTTTCGGGCGACAGTCGAAAGTAGTTTTCTCGCAGACAGCCGTGTCGCGGGGTTTCTTCAGAAACAGAATGAACCATTGAGAAGTATCGAATTCATGAACGACTTGCTGCGTGAGTATCCGCCCGAGCCGTACGCGGCGGCCGCTTTGTTCGATCTTGCTCAGCAGGTCTACGCTCTGTCAGGAGAAGCCAATCAGAACAAAGAGCTACGCGACCAGAAGATCACTCGCGTGGATCTGATTCGTCGCTCTGGCGGAATGTTGGTCGGATTTCTGAGCGCCTATCCGAACGATCCCGCTGCTGATCAGGCAGCCTTTTCACTTGCAAATGCTCTGTTAGATCTTGAGCAATATGAGAGAGCCATCGCTGCTTGCCGACAGTTTGCCGAACGATATCCAAACAGCAACGATTTAGACGGCTTCTGGTATACGATTGGCTTTTGTCACTTTGCCTTAGGACAGCACGACGAGGCGCTCCAGGTGTGTCGACGGGTTGTCGACATGAAGCGCCGAGAGGCAAAGACTGGTCGATTCGTGCCGAGCGACAACCGAGAGAGGGCGATCTATATTCTGGGACAGATCTATCACAGCATAGGCAAAGCTGCCAAGGCAATCGAAGAGTATACGCGAGTGAAGGAGCAATTTGCCGATGCCCAGGAAGCGATCGACTACTTCACCCGCCGCGACATCTCATTGCCCGAAGTAAAACGGATCGAACCGGGCCAGCCCGTGGACTTGCCGCTCAAGTTTCGAAATGTCTCGGAATGTACGGTGCAGGTCTATCGAATCGATCTCATGAAATATGGAATTCTGCAGCGAAACCTCTCGGATATCACATCGATCAATCTGGCCGGTATCAAAGCACTGTACGACGAAAAACTGAAGCTAGGTGACGGCAAAGACTATCGTGATCGTCAACGCTCACTGCGGCTTCCCCTCAAAGACGAAGGTGCCTATCTGATCGTCTGCCGCGGTCATGATCTTCACACGAGCGGCTTGGTATTGATCTCGGGGCTAGGTGTCGATGTTCAGGAAGATTCTGGGGCCGGGCGAGTTCGAACGACCGTCAAGGATCTGGGTGCCGATACCTATGTCTCCGCTGTTCACGTCAAGGTGATCGGGTCAGCAAACGAGTCTTTCGTTTCTGGGGAAACGGATTTACGTGGCGTGTTTGTTGCTGATGGCATCAACGGCGAGGCAACCGTTATCGCTCAATTGGATAGCGATCGTTACGCCTTCTTCCGCGGAGCGACATTTCTCGGACCGAGGGGCGCGATGTCTTCCGGTCAAGTCGACGCGATTGACGTGAAGGCACAAAAAGTCAAATCCGGAAACCGATCCCTACTGTTAGAAGGTTTGAAGGGTCGCAACACAGTGATTCAATTGGATAACTACAAGCGTCAACAAGAACAGTACTTCAATGAAGAGGCAGGTGTGCGTGTTGAATCTGTCAAGTGATCGATCAATGGAGGTCCACGCGGTATAATCGACGGCCACTCGATTTCCAATATTGAAACCAAAGTCGACTGATACCGCGACATGTCGGATCTCTGCCTCCTCGGGCTCAGCAAGACGTACCCAAATGGTGTCCAAGCACTCAACGGACTTGACCTCACCGTCGACGATGGCGAGCGGTTGGTCATTGTTGGCCCGTCAGGCAGCGGCAAGTCCACGACCCTTCGATTGATCGCTGGTTTGGAAACTGCCACGGCCGGTGACATTCAACTCGGTGGTAAATCGATCACCCATCTCGCTCCCTACGATCGGGACGTCGCGATGGTCTTTCAGTCGGACACGCTATATCCGCATCTCAGCGTTCGGCAGAATCTCGCATTCGGATTGCGGATGCGTCGCGTGCCGAAGAAGGAAATCGAGCAACGCGTGCACGCGGTCTCCGAAAAGCTCGAAATCAAGACACTGCTTGATCGGTCACCCCATGAGCTGTCCGGAGGGCAACGACAGCGGGTCGCTTTGGGGCGAGCAATGGTCAGGCAACCGCAAGTATTCGTACTCGACGAACCGCTCGCCAGCTTGGACGTGCAGTTGCGTCTGCAGATGCGTAGCGAAGTTGCGCAGCTTCAGCGTGATCAAAGGACAACGATGATTTATGTGACTCACGATCAGCAGGAAGCAATGATCTTGGGCGATCGGATTATGGTGATTCGTGAGGGGCGGACTCAACAAGTTGGCACGCCAGCTGAAATTTACAATCAGCCAGCAAACGCCTTCGTGGCGTCATTCATGGGAAGCCCCGCGATGAACTTTCTCGAAGGTCTACTTGCGGATGACTGCTTTGCACTGAAGAGTCAAAAGTTGAAGGTGAACCGTTCGCTACGGGATGGAACGACACTTATGGGAATTCGACCAGAAGACATCACTTTGGATGCTGGTTCAAACGTGGTGCTGCAGGGTGTGGTCCGTGCCGTTGACGAACTCGGACACGAACGGCTAGTTCACGTCGATGTTGATGGACAGCCGGTCGTGGTTCGCACGACGACACATTCCATCACTGTTGGGCAGGCAGTTCCGTTGGCGATTCGCAACGAAGGAATGAGATTCTTCGAGCCGTCCGGGGAGTGCCGATGCCTGGACTGAGCGCTCAGGACTCGTCTCGCGATTTCTCTTGCAGACGCTCTACGAGTCGATCGAGAAACGGCACTTGATCCTGATGTAGCAGCCGGTATGCCTGTTCGAGGCTCACGAACTCAGCGCGATCGACCTCCCAGCTCGCGCACTCCGGTTGGCAGTCGTGATCAGCCAGTCCCACGAAACAATGGACTCGCTTGCGTCGACTGCGATATTCAATGCAGCCGATTGGGATCAAGTGTTTAGCTTGAACACCTGTTTCCTCCCACGTTTCTCGTCGCGCGGCATCTTCAGCATCCTCACCAGAGTCGGGAAGTCCCTTGGGGATGCTCCAGGGAGCCTTGCGATTGTAGTTACCCGACGGGTGCACGAGCAGCACTTCCCACGAATCTCCGCGAGGACGGTACATAAGTGTTCCGGCCGATTCCATCATGCGTCGATCTTTTCTTGAAAGAGATGTTTTTCGTTTGCGCCGGCTAACATGTTACGCCAATTCAAGGGGCCAAGAGTCATTTCGCAGTGGGGGAGAACCCACGTCGATTGTGAGAAAACGGTTAATTCTCGTTGTTGACCTTCGTTTGACGAGGCGGTGCGCTGCGATTCCTGTTAGTCCTTAATCGCTGGATGGCAACTAGCCATTCGGTTGCTAGCTGAGTGGGCGGGCATCGAAACGCAAAGACTCGTCCGCCGACAAGCAAGAAGGAACAAGAACAGGATTCAAGAACGGGTATTCGAATGACTACTGAACACGGCGAGCCTCTGGATCATCCGTCCGACCCAATTAAAGTGCCGATCAATCAACGGCTGTTCGATTTGGAGCGAGAACGCCTCCGGCTGGTTGCCGAATATGATGAGATCATGACTCGTGTCGAGGACGGTGACGATACTGGATTCACTCTGACCCGCATCACGAAGCGGTTAAGCGACATCGATCGCGAGATCGAGCGAGTTCGCGGCAAGTTCTAGCGTTCCAAGTGGTTTAAGCCCGCTTTCTTGCTTCGCGACGTCGGTCGGCTTCTCTTAGTAGCAGCTTACGAAGCCGAATGTTAGCGGGCGTTACTTCAACTAGCTCGTCTTCTTCGATGTATTCAAGCGCCGCCTCAAGCGACAGGTCACGTGGCGGCTTGAGCAGAATATTGTCGTCTGATCCCGCCGCTCGAATGTTGGTGAGCTTTTTCTCCTTGCTTGGATTGACCGTCATGTCACCGGCTCGGCTGTTTTCACCGACGATCATGCCCTCGTAGACTTCATCGCCCGGCGAGACAAACATTTCCGCCCGTTCCTGCAAGCCATCTAATCCGTAGGCGACTGCCTTGCCCGTGACACCGGAGACAAGGACCCCCGTCGTGCGATTGGGAATCTTGCCCTCGACAGGGCGATACTGATCAAATCGATGGTGCATGATGGCCGTACCCTGCGTGGCGTTCAAGAGTCGGGTGCGCAGGCCGATCAAGCCGCGTGCCGGAATAGAAAAAGTGACATGGGTGTAGCTGCCGCGTGGCGTCATTTCGATTAAGTCGCCACGTCGCTCGCCAATCATCTCCATGACGGGACCAAGACGGTCGGCTGGAACTTCAACCACGAGGGTCTCAAACGGTTCTTCCTGTCGACCATTCACCTCACGCATGATGACGCGTGGCTTGCCAACGGAAAGCTCGTAACCCTCGCGTCGCATGGTTTCGACGAGTACCGACAGATGAAGGATCCCACGGCCGCGGACGGCAAATGAGTCGGCAACATCTGTGGTATCGACCTGCAAGGCAACGTTGCGCTGCAACTCTTTCATCAAGCGTTCACGCAATTGACGCGTCGTCACGTACTTCCCATCTCGTCCGGCGAAGGGAGAAGAATTGATCGAGAAAACCATTTCTAAGGTCGGCTCATCAACCGTCAGCCGAGCAAGTGGGCGAATGGAATCGGGGTGGCACGCTGTGTCGCCGATTTCGACATTCTCCAAGCCGACCAACGCGACGACATCCCCAGCCTTTGCCAGCTCCACCTCCGTCCGTCCAAGATTCTCGAACACATACAGCTGCGAGACCTTCGTCAAAGTTTCCAGTTGATCGGCTTGAGATAACACGACGGTTTGGCCACGATGAATTTCGCCGGCCTTGATTCGACCAATCGCGATCCGGCCCACGTATTCCGACCAGTCAATGGTCGTCACGAGCATCTGGAGCGGTTCATCCTCTTCGATCGCCGGGCCCGGGATTTCCTTCACGACGAGATCCAGTAGCTGACGCATCGAGTCCGTTGGCTTGTCAGGATCATCTGTTGCATAGCCGTCTTTGGCGCTCGTGAATACGTGAGCGAAATCGGCTACATCGTCATCGGCTCCCAAGTCGAGTAACAAGTCAAGCGTTTCGTCGACAACCTGATGCGGCCGCGCATCGGGGCGATCAATCTTGTTGATAACGACGATTGGCTTGAGACCGCACTCGAGTGCCTTGGACAGCACAAACCTTGTTTGAGGCATGGGGCCTTCAGCCGCGTCAATCAGCAACAGGGCGCCGTCGGCCATGCGAAGCACGCGTTCGACTTCGCCGCCAAAGTCTGAGTGTCCGGGTGTGTCGATCACGTTAATCTTGATTCCCTCGTAGGGGATCGCGATGTTCTTCGACAGGATCGTGATGCCACGCTCCTTCTCTAAGTCGTTAGAATCCAGGATTCTCTCACCCTGCAGCTGGCTGTCGCGGAATTGTCCACTTTGGCGCAGCAGGCAGTCGACCAGGGAGGTTTTACCGTGATCAACGTGAGCGATGATCACTACGTTTCGTAAATCATTCCGGCGCCGAGACACGACACATTCATCCTGAGCATGCTTCTGGGAGTAGGTTGGCCACGACGAAGTGTCGAGCCGAACAGAGACACGTAGACGCTAGCCGCGGACCGGCCAAGCGGAGGAACACACAGTTTAGCATCTGCCGGGAAATCATGAAACTCGAATTCAGCCGCCCTACCCTCGCCTGGACACGATTCATCGCGTTCGATCGGCACTTCCGCGGCTGTTTTTGCGACAGGTTGGCCTTTCACGACACCGACGATTCTGCGGCCGTATTCCCTGGACTATGATAGAGATGTTGACGCGGTGAGGCATTGAATCGCCGACCAGTCGCGGTCAGACACTTTCGACCCTTCATCTCAAGTCGCTTCCGACGGGCACGGCCCTCCTTGCTGACGTGAAAATCACGACGATCCCTCAGATCTATCGCAACGTCAATCGAATGACCGAGATTCTCTCGGTGTTCAGCAAATACGGGTTGGCCGATGGCATCAGCCGTTTGAATCTCGATTTCGCGAAGAACCTTCTGAAGAACCGCGACGGCGAAGCGCTAGCGCGTCACACGCGCGAAACGCGAATTCGGATGGCGATGGAAGAACTTGGGCCAACCTTCATCAAGCTCGGCCAGATCCTTAGCACGCGCGGTGATTTAGTCGGAACCAACCTGGCTAATGAGTTGAAACATCTGCAGGAACAAGTGCCAGCCGATCCGCCCGAGGTGGTACGCCGCATTGTTGAAGACGAACTCGGTCAACCCATCGAAGATCTGTTTGTCGAGTTTGAAGACACGCCGATGGCTTCCGCATCCATCGGTCAGGTTCATCGAGCGCGATTGCGAACAGGTGAAGAAGTCGTTGTGAAGGTCCAACACGACGGCATTCAGGACACTGTTCGCAAGGACCTGGATGTGCTTGGCGGACTCGCTCAATTGGTCGAGCGGCTGCCCGAATTTGCGGTCTACCGCCCTGTGCAGATGATCGCCGAGTTTCAGCGAACGCTTCGAAGGGAACTCGATTTCGGTCGCGAAGAGCGCAATCTGCTGCAGTTTGCCGCGAGATTCCACGACAGCTCGTATGTCCGCATCCCGCAACCTTACACCGAGTTCTGTACTCCACGCGTCCTGACCATGGAATTGCTGGATGGCATTAAGCTTGCCGAGTCCGACCGATTGATCGAACCGGAATACGATCGCGAAGAATTGGCGCGTCGAGGTGCAGACCTGTATCTGGAAATGATCTTTGGTGACGGTTTCTTTCATGCGGATCCGCATCCGGGCAACATTGTCATTCAGCCCGGCAATAGGATCGGCATCCTCGATTTTGGGATGGTCGGCCGCCTTGACGAACGATTGCGTGAAGAGTTTGAGGATTTGCTGCTGGCCATCGTTAATCGCGACGCCGCGCTGTTGACCACTCTGATCATGCGGATGGGATCGGTGCCGTCCGAGTTAAACGAGTCGGAACTTCAGAATGAGCTGGCAGATTTTGTATCCCACTACGGCGCACAGTCGCTCGAGCAGTTGGATCTAGCGGAAGCACTCGAAGAAATGGTCGATATGATCTTCCGCTATCACATCGTACTGCCGGCCCAGGTAGCCATGTTGTTGAAGGTGTTGATCACGCTGGAAGGAAGCGCGCAGCTGTTGTCACCGTCCTTTAGCCTTTTGGACGTGATTCATCGGTATCAACGAAAGGCTCTGCTTCGTCGCTTTTCACCGACCCGACGCATTCGGAAGCTTCGACGAGTCTATTCCGAGCTGGAGCGGCTCGTTGAGACGCTGCCGCGACGAGTGACCGACATCCTGGAACAAGTGCAGTCGGGCAAATTCGACGTACATCTCGATCACCGAGGGTTGGAACCCTCGGTCAATCGCTTAGTCTTGGGGATGTTGACTAGCGCCTTATTCTTGGGCTCAACTCTGCTGCTCAGCCGGAGGGTGCCGCCGCTGTTGTTCCGCCGTCCTGGTGAGGCCCCTGCGTCGCCAGCAGTAATGTCATGGTGGGACCGAATCGTGGTCTATCTTTCCGAGGGCTTTGGGCTGTACGACGTCTCGCTGTTGGGCCTGGCTGGATGCATCGTCAGCGTCTTTCTTGGATTGCGATTGCTGCGGGCAATCAACAAGTCGGGTCATCTGGACCGACGCCGGGAATAGGAGACTCTGGCACTTTAGGCGGCGTCGCTGCGAACGTCCCGGCATTGTCGGACTAGGTCCTGGATGCGGGCATCGAGATCGTCCAACTCCTCAAGCACGGAGTTCTGGCGTCGATCGAGCTCTTCTATCAGCGTCTCTTCCGGATGATCGCCGGCCGAATCTGAGTGACTCGACCGTTCGATGGAACCGGGCTCAGTACCAGTTTGTGCATCCATCGAATTAGCCATCGATTCGTTCCTTGCCATCGTTCCATCCGGCGCGAAGCGTCACGCCAGATGGCCAGCCGTGTAAACGTGGGTGGACAGACATGACGGCTCGGGCTAGACTGGAAGGCTCGATTAACAAGGGTATCTGGGCAGGGTGATAGGTCATCGATTAAGGAGTCGACGTGGTAAAACTGGTTTTACGTGATCGCGAGAGCATACAAGAAGCGGTCCGACGTTTTCGCAAGTTGGTGGAAAGAAGCGGAATCAAAAAAGAAATGCGGCGGCGTGAGCACTACGAGAAGCCGAGTGAAACAAAACGTCGAGCCCGACTGCGAGCTGAGCGACGCGCTCGCCGAAACAGCCTCGTCGGTTAGCTTTCCACCGGGCCAGCATCTTGGCTGGCCACCGCATCAGCCTCTCTAAAGGTTGATCGAAGCAACGCAGTGTCGCTGGACCTTTCTACCGAAATATCCAGGGTGCCTCGGTCATTCGTTCGGACGCCGTGCCACGTGATAGATGACCGGCTGTCCGGTACCCGTCCAGAAATACGGGTTGTAGGTGTTTCCAACCCAAATCGGAGAGTACGTACCGAATTGCGGAAGCGGACTGGCAGCTGGCCGCAGGTTCGACACGCCAAACCAGCGTTGCGCGGCAAGTCGGTTCTGACGTTGCTGGGCACGCATCACGGCTTTTCTACGAACGGCCTCTTTGGGGCTCAAATAGCGACGATATTCCTGCACGTAGAACCACATTTCTGGTGTCATGCTGCCGTCGCTCGGCATCTCCGAGAAGGCTTTGGTGTCCGAATCACTGAATGGATTAGGATCTTGGGCGTGGCCTGGCGATGTCAGGCATGCCAGGGCGATGATGCCGGCGAGCAAGAATAGCGACCGTTGCATAGCGTCATATCCTTACGAGAATACGGTTTGTGATATCCTCTGGATTCGGCCATCGAGCAAGAACGAGATTAGCGACATTGCGCCGATGTCGCATCAGTCTTTTTCACGTGTATCGGTTGTGCCGCTAGCTTGCAGCCAAAGTGGCAGGTTCGATCGGTCAGCCATGCTGCTCAGCCGCAGAAGACGAGGACGGTCGTCGTTTGCTATCCACGTCGCTTTGGACGAGGAACGCGCGCACCGCCCTTACGACGACGGCCGCGTCGCCCGCCACTCTTATTGCCAGAACCTGCTTGAGAGGCGACTGCCTCTGAGAGCTTCTTGCCAACCGAGTCTTGCAGGACGTTGATTTTGTCGCGGATTGATGCCGCGCGTTCAAACTCAAGCGCCTCGGCTGCCGCCATCATTTCTGCTTCGAGCTCACCGATGTATTCGACCGTGACGTAGTCTTCTTCTTTGTCGTAACCGACGGCGGCATTGGCGTCACGATGTGCCGCCGCCTCGGCCTCAATACCAGCACGAATGTTCTTGCGAACCGTTTCCGGCGTGATGTTGTGTTCCTCGTTGTACTGCGATTGAGCCGAGCGACGTCGCTCGGTCTCGTCGATCGCCTTTTGCATCGATTCGGTGACGGAATCCGCGTAGAGAATCACTTTCGCATTGACGTTTCGTGCGGCTCGCCCAATCGTTTGGATGAGCGATGTTTCGCTGCGGAGAAACCCCTCCTTGTCGGCGTCGAGGATCGCGACCATGGAGACTTCCGGCAGATCGAGACCTTCGCGGAGCAAGTTCACGCCGACCAATGCTTCGAATCTGCCCTCGCGCAGATTTCGCAACAACTCAACTCGTTCAAATGCGTCGAGCTCGCTGTGCAGCCACTTGCACGCAACTCCTTGTTCGTTCAGGTAAGCCGAAAGATCTTCGGCCAGACGCTTTGTTAAGGCGGTGACAAGAACGCGTTCGCTGACCGCCGCCCGCTCACGGATTTGTCCCAGCAAATGTGGGACCTGCCCCTTCGCCGGGACGACCTCGACAACGGGATCGAGCAGCCCGGTTGGCCGAATGATCTGCTCGACGATTTCTCCACCGGTCTGCTCTAACTCGTAGTCACTTGGCGTCGCCGAGACAAATATCGCCTGATTGATTCGCTTCTCCCATTCCTCGAACCGCAAAGGGCGGTTGTCCAACGCGCACGGCAAACGAAAGCCATGTTCGACCAAGGTCGTCTTGCGACTTCGATCGCCGGCGTACATAGCTCGTACTTGTGGGATCGTGACATGCGATTCGTCAATAAACAGCAGGAAGTCGTCGGGGAAAAACTCGTACAAAGTGTCGGGCGTTGATCCAGGTGGACGCCCCGACAATGGCCGACTGTAGTTTTCAACGCCTGGACAATACCCCATTTCCATCAGCATTTCGATGTCGAATCGCGTTCGGGCATTCAGCCGCTGTGCCTCGAGCAGCTTTCCCTCGTCCTGAAACTTTGTCAGTTGTTCAGCCAACTCTTCTTTGATCTCAGCGACAGCTCCGGCAATGCGATCTTCGGGCATCACAAAGTGTTTTGCGGGATAGATGAAGAGCTGTTTTTCATGCCGAATTACCTCGCCTGACACAGGATCAATCAATGAGAGTTGTTCGACCTCGTCCCCCCACAGTTCGATACGCAGCGCGAACTCCTCATACGAAGGCCAGACTTCGACACAATCACCGCGTACGCGAAAACGACTCCGTTCAAAGGCCACGTCATTGCGTTCGTACTGCACGTCGACCAATTTGCGGAGGATTTCATCGCGATCCACGACATCGCCGATCTTCACGGCGACCATCATCTTGCGATAGTCTTCCGGTGAGCCGAGACCGTAGATGCAAGACACACTGGCGACAATGACAACGTCACGACGGCTGACGAGAGCGCTGGTTGACGCAAGCCGCAGACGATCAATCTCTTGATTTATTGATGCGTCCTTCTCAATGTAGATGTCGCGCTGCGGGATGTACGCTTCGGGTTGGTAGTAGTCGTAGTAGCTGACAAAGTAGTGGACAGCATTGTGTGGAAAGAACTCTTTGAACTCCGAATAGAGCTGTGCCGCGAGCGTCTTATTGTGGGAGATCACCAGCGTCGGACGCTGCAACTGCTGGATGACGTTGGCCATCGTGAAAGTCTTGCCTGAACCGGTAACACCCTTGAGAACCTGGAACTTGCGCTTCTGCTCGATACCGTCGATCAGCGACTTGATTGCTTGCGGTTGATCACCGGCCGGTTCAAAAGGGCTTTCCAGGCGAAACATGCTTCAGATCAAAGGTTGTCAGGAGCAAAGATGGTCCAAGTCCAAAACTCGTATTCTACGGCTTTTCCGTCGGTTCGTCCGCCCTCGTCCGGCAGATAAGATAGGGCCGTAGTTGGGCGAGTTTTTTGGGACCAATGCCACGCACACGTTCAAGGTCTTCCAAGCGGCGAAAAGGTCCGTGAGCTTCGCGATCTCGAATGATTCGACGAGCCATCGTCTCGCCGATACCGGGGAACAGCGTCAGCTCGGGCCAGTCGCACTGGTTAAGATCCACCAGTGAGGGGCATTCCAACCGAGTCGCCTGGTCGATCCGCACCAAGCGGCCGAACATGCCACCCTGAACCAACCACCATCCTGCAACGGTAAGCTGTGCTGTGACAACAAGCAACGCAACGAGTCGCTGTTGTGGTCGTGTCAGCCATGGAAAGACAGGGTGGGATGCGTCTTGCGGGGAGTGCCCGTCCATGGTGCCGTCCGTCTAACTTCAGGCGTACCTCGCGCGGAGGCATCGAACCTCAGATGCAGGTGCGGTCACCGCGAAGCAACTTCTGCGCGACGCGTCAGTCTAGCACTTTCGCGCCGCTGATCAGCTTGATGAATTCAGCGTTGCTCTTGAATTTGCTTAGCTGCTTCGTCAACTGCTCCATCGCATCCACATGATGCATCGTGGTCAGGGTCCGCCGAAGCATTGTGACCGCGTGCAGCGTTTCGGGGTCGTGCAGCAGTTCTTCTCGCCGCGTTCCCGATTGAGTGATGTCAATCGCGGGCCAGATGCGTCGATCAGCAAGCTTGCGATCCAGCACCAGTTCCATGTTGCCGGTTCCCTTGAACTCTTGGAAGATCAACTCGTCCATTCGACTGCCGGTATCGATGAGGGCTGTACCGACGATGGTCAGCGAGCCGCCCTCTTCAAACACACGTGCTGTGGCGAACAGCTTCTTAGGAATGTCCATGGCCTTGATGTCGACACCGCCAGACATCGTCCGCCCTGTGTTGCCTACCCACTTGTTGAACGCCCGGGCCAATCGTGTGATGGAGTCCATCAGCAAAAAGACGTCTTTGCCCATTTCGGCCAGTCGTCGGCAGCGTTCAATCACAAGCTGCGAGATGCGAACGTGGCTCTCGACGTCCAATCTAAGCTGCTGGCAATCACCTCACCGTTGACATTGCGACGCATGTCGGTGACCTCTTCGGGTCGTTCGTCGATGAGCAGGACGATGAGCTTGACATCGTTGTAGTTGGCAGAGATACCTTGAGCAATGTGTTGAAGCAGGATTGTCTTACCGGTCCGTGGTGGTGCGACGATCAGCGCTCTTTGACCTCTGCCCAGCGGGGTCAGCAAATCCATCACCCGCGTGCTGAGGGGCTCCGCCCCCGTCTCCAACCTTAGCCAGCTTTCGGGATTGATCGGCGTGAGTTCATCGAACGACTTCACGTTGACATACTGGTCCGGTTCCATCCCATCGACATCGGTGATCTCGCGCAGCCGAGGGCCTTGTTGTTTGCGAGCCCGCTGCACCATCCCGGTGATCATCAGTCCCTCTCGAAGACCGTATTTGTCGATCATCGTGCCGGGAACAAACGGATCGGAGCGGACGCGGTCGTAGTTGTTTGTGGGGCTGCGGAGAAAACCATAACCATTCGGGTGCAGCTCGAGCATGCCGTGGCCTTCCTGAAGGGATTCGGCCTCGCCATTTTCTAGGACCTCCGAATCGGCAGCTGGAGCTGGTCGGACGCTTTGATCCGCCGAGCGTCGGCGCCGCCGCGGTCGCCCTTGTCCTCCCCGTTGCGCTGGTCTCGATCCCCTTGGCTTCCTTTTCTTGCCCATTTCCTCACCTGGCAGACTGAAGGGTAACGCACTGAAGGCGTCACCCGGTCACTGGATAGGGTCAATCACCCACTCACACCGAAGCGTGGGTCACTTGGATGACGACCGAACAAACGATTTCGCGTAAGAGTTTTCGTTTATGCAGCATTCAGAGCTGAAGACGGTCTCTCAACGATCCGTGTCGTGGCTGGACACAAATTCCTTTCCATGAGCCGTCTTTCGCCTCGATCCCCTCGTCTGGGTACCGTCCAAGGCAGTGTAGCCCGATCTGCCTCTGTTCCCGCGTCAGCAAACGGAAATCCATCATCGACCCGTATCAGCTGTCGGAAACGTCCTAGGTCGCCGTCTCAATGACAACAAAGCCCAAGCAGCAACAAAGCTCGAGAAACGCCGTTTACCCAAGGTTCGGAATATGGCTAACACGAAGGCCTTGGTTTGATCGCCCGAGAGGCGGGCTCGGCGCCTACAACTGAGGCAGATATTCTCTGACTACCGGCATATTACTCATGTTGGCCTCCGTGTCAAGCTATCATTTCGAGTTTCAGCCCATTGTCCAATATTCTTTCCCCGTCTCGGATGGCCTGATCCAACCACTTGACTCAGAGGCCACTTGGCCCCCGCCCAGGGCGGCCTACCTTTTTTCGTTAATATCTGCCCAAACGGATTTTTTTATGTTCAGCCGAATTTGTTGAGGCCGATATCCGGACGGGGTCATCGACCGACACAACTCGTTGCGCTGACTGATCAGGGAAGGTATCTCGCAATGCGGCGACTCATTCATTTCGTTGCTGTCTCTTCAATGGTATTCATGCTGTCCGGCAGTCTCATGGCCGACCAGGTTCCGTGGATGACCGATCTGGACGAGGCATTTGAGGTAGCTAAACAAGAGAATCGACCGTTGCTGGTGCACTTCTGGTCACCGGACTGTATTCCGTGCCTGCAGCTGGAGGAGACGGTCTTCAACAAGCCGAGTGTGACGCGTACTTTGGGCGAGTTATTTGTGCCCGTGAAGATCAATGCGAAGGAACATCCACGCATCGCCGCTCGGTATGAAATCCGCAGTGTTCCCTGGGATGTCATTTTGACGCCAGGTGGGGACGAGTTGCACCGCATGTTATCGCCGCAAGATCCAAAGCGTTACGTTGCACAGCTGAGTGCTGCGGCATTTCGCATGAACGCTGCGATCCCACGACGCGATCCGTCCGGCCCAGATCGTTCAGCGCCGCCTCCGACATCTTCCGTTTCATATGACTCACCGCTGGGGCCACCACCCGGCGGATCGCCCTGGCAACCGGCCTCGACAAAGCTCCCTGATGACGGCATCGGTCCGATTGGTGCGGATTCTGCGCCAAGACGTGATCGCCGAGTAGCTGAACCAGCGGGTCAGCCAGAAGAGGTTATCAATCGATACGCGCAGAGTAATTCGCCGGCCACCCGGCCAGCAAGACAAGCCGTCGTCGAAGATCGACCACAAAACGCGGGCAATCAGTGGGGACAGTGGCCCGGTCGATCGCCGGCCTCTCGCCCATCGGTCAACCATTCGGCGGTTCGACCAGATCGGCGTTCCACAGAGCGTCCGGTGGAGGCAAAAAGCACCTCACTGGAGACGAATGATCGCGTTGCCATGCGAAGTGAACCCGCTCCGCCTCAGCGCCGGCCTCAACCCAATCGGCCGGCAAGACGACCGGGCAATCCAGTTGGGCTGGACGGATTCTGCCCCGTCACATTGCTGAAGAAAGACATCTGGAAGAAAGGTGACGGGCGGTTTGGCGTCGTTCATCGCGGACGAACCTATCTGTTCATAGGTGCCGAAGAGAAAGATGAATTCCTCAAAGATCCGGATGCTTACAGCCCGGTCTTGGCGGGCATCGATCCCGTCTTGTTGGCCGATAGCGGCGAGGCCGTCGAGGGGCTTCGAGCCTATGGCCTGTTCTATCGAAAACGCGTCTTCCTGTTTACAACGGAAGAAAACCTGCAACGCTTCTGGCAACAGCCTGAACAGTATGCAGCTCCCGTTCGCCAAGCGATGGAAAATGGCACGGTTGATCGACTGTTCCGTTAGTGCGCCGAGATGGTGTTAGGCGCACTGATCACACGAACAGAGATCTCTGAGACGCTCCCACGTGAAGAGTCCTGTGGCGTGTCCATCGGACCACTGAATCTTCAGCGCATAATTCCCCACCAGGCTCATCGTCTGAATGTGAATGTCCGTCGGGATTGCGTCAGGATCGAGTAGTCGTTCGCCAGTGACTTCGTGGACACAAACAGCGCAACTGCAGTTCTCGCGCAAGTGCCTCAGCGGATATCTGCCTTGATGTCCGTCAGTCCATTCGATCAGCAGCAGCTGTTCGTCTTTCGCGGCTTGGATCGACTTAGGTGGCTGCATTAGGTTTTCGATTCCCATTCGGCAGAACGCTTTACAGCTTCACGCCATCGCGCATAACGCGCTTCTCGATCGGATTCATCCATTTGTGGTGTGAATCGACGATCAAGTTGCCAGTTTTCGCGGACGGCACTCAAATCTGGCCAATAGCCAACGGCCAATCCGGCCAAGTAAGCGGCGCCCAACGCCGTTGTTTCGGAAACGGAAGGTCTTTGGACGGCGACGCCCAAGATGTCCGCCTGGAACTGCAGCAGGTTGTCGTTCACACTCGCGCCGCCATCCGCATTTAACTCGGTTAAGGACACGTCGGCCGTCTCCCACATGGCCTGAAGCACATCGCGCGACTGAAAGGCCATGGATTCCAGCGCAGCCAGTGCAATGTGGGCCGCGGTTGTTCCCCGAGAGATCCCAATGATCGTTCCCCGGGCATACGGATCCCAGTGAGGAGCTCCGAGTCCGACAAATGCCGGTACAAAATAGACTCCCTCGGTGTCGCTGACCTTCGCGACCAGTGATTCGATTTGCTCCGAGGTTTCGATAACGCCTAACCCGTCACGTAGCCATTGGACGACAGCGCCTCCGATGAAGATGGATCCCTCCAAACAGTAGGTGGCTTGTCCGTCAATCGACCACGCAACCGTGCTCAACAACTTGGTACCGGCTGGAGGAGGTTCCGTTCCGGTTGTCATGAGCAGAAAGCAACCCGTTCCGTAGGTGTTTTTCGCTGTTCCGGGTTCGAAGCACGCTTGACCGAACAGAGCGGCGTGCTGGTCACCGGCACAGCCTGCAATCGGTATCTTGTTCTCGAGGATCGATGCATGTCCTAGGATCTCGCTCGACTGTCGAACTTCTGGAAGCATCGCGCGGGGAATGTCGAGAATCTCTAGCAACTCGTCGTCCCATTGGAGCGACTGAAGATTGAGTAGCAGTGTACGACTCGCGTTGGTCACGTCGGTGACATGTTCGCGGCCTTCGGTAAGCCGCCAGATCAAGTAAGAATCGACGGTTCCAAACAGCACTTCGCCTCTCTGCGCTCGCTCGCGCAACCCATCGTGTTTCTCGAGTAGATATTTGATTTTCGTGCCGGCGAAGTAGGGGTCGAGCAACAAGCCGGTCTTTTCACGAATGGTGGGCTCGACGCCGTCCGCCCGGAGTTGCTCACAAATATCGGCGCTGATGCGGCTTTGCCAGACAATCGCGTTGTCAACTGGACGCCCGGTTTGCTTGTCCCAAAGAATCGTTGTTTCACGTTGATTTGTGATCCCCACCGCAGCAATGTCTTTGAGGTCGGCCCCCGCCTTGTCGATGGCCTGACGTGCGACGGCGATTTGACTCTCCCAGATGTCCTCAGGATTGTGCTCCACATGACCCGGGGAAGGTAGGATCTGCCGAAACTCCTGTTGCGATGCGCCGATGATTCGACTGTTGCGGTCAAAGAGGATCGCGCGACTTGAAGTGGTGCCCTGATCCAGCGCAAGAATGTATTTCATGACGATCTCCAATCATCAACCAGCGACGAGGCGGACATGGAGAGTGTAATCGATTTTGCGCTGGCGAAGCGAGCACCAACGAGATAAAAGAGTTGCCGTCGTGTGTCGACGGGCAGGCCGATCAATGGTCCAGGTGCTTGCCGAGGATCCTCTCCAGGCGACGTACCTGCAGTCGCGCGAACTCAAGGTCCGGATGAACATGGACAGCCCATTGGTAATAGCTCAAGGCTGTTGCCGCATCGTCCATCTGCGAATAGCAGTGTCCCAAAGCCAGCGCGGCGGTGAAATGGTAGGAATTGCATTCCAACGCCTGAAAATGATTGTCGATGGCGTCTGCCAGATCACGTTGGGCGAATCGGGCCAATCCCCGCTGATACCAAACTTCCGCGAACCGCGGATTCTCTTCCAGCACGGAGTCAATCAATTCGATTGCCTCGTCGAACTGCGCAACCGAATTACGCCGTTTGGCCGCCTGCAACCTCATACACTGATCGACCGATCCAGCTCGGTTCCATACCGAACGAATGCCATCATGAGCAATCAGACGCACGGCCCGATCTTCGTCCCGCAAGCACGGTCCCACAAATTCCAGTGACGCGCCGCGACCTAGAAATGTGACTGCAAGAACGGCACCGCGTCGAGTGACCGCGTTGGCGTGCGTCACGAGGCGATGAAGGGTCGGAAGCGAATAATGATCAGCGACCGAGCTGATAAATTCCGCAGCGTTGCCCTTCCGAACGAAGCGATAATAGAATCGACAGATAAGAGCATCGTTCCTGCGTTGACTGGTCACTGTTGTCACCCATTAGAAGCGTGCTGTCCTTGGCCGAACCCCCAAGCCACGAGTTTAGTTATGATGACAAGAAACAACAACTCGCTAGCGGCCACCTAGATGAGATTCCTGCAACGTTTCGTATCGATTATTCGGGCTGCCTACTGTTTGACGTGGCTTTTTGCGCCGATTGGCGTCGGAACGCTGATTCTCAGCCTCTTTGCCCGCGTTGCCCAGACCCAAGAATTTGTTTCTCATGTCAACTTTCGACAGCAATTGCAGACACCCATCGACGTGACCTGGGTCAATGCGCCGACCCGAGCCTCACTCGAGCGATTGTCGTCAGCCCACCGGGTGGCGGTTTTCATCGACCGGCGGCTTGACCCGGACCGCACAATCAATCTGCGAATGAACGGAACGTCGTTCGAGGATGGGATCCGACAGCTGGCACGAGGACGTGGCTGGGGCGTAAGCGTGATGTCGCCCCTGATTTATGTCGGCCCCATGGAGACGACTGGTAAACTGGCGACTCTGCTGGAGTTCAATCGGCGGCGAATTCGTCGTTTGCCAAACGATGTTCGCCGTCGCTGGCAACGACTTTCGCCAACGCAATGGCCGCGGTTGGCCGAGCCACGGCAGCTGGTCGAAGAGTGCGTTGCCGAGTCCGGTGTATCGATTCAGGGTCTCAACTACATTCCACATGACTTGTGGCCACAGAAGAAACTTCCTCAGCTCTCCTTAATTCAAAAGCTGACGATTCTGTTAGCCGGATTCGATTTGACAGTGAGTGTCGAGCGAGATGGCACGGCACGAGTCTTGCGCATTCCGACAAAGGTAGCACTCACACGGAGGTTCGCACTCTCTGACGCACAGCGCGAACGAATGAGTGAACTCGACGGGATTCTGATCGACGTGCCATACCAACAAGAAGGAAAGCAGCTAATCGTCAAGGGGCGGGTGGAAGACCACGACGCAGTCAGTGCGTGGCTTAAGGGGCCAAAGCGACGTCGCACTTCGAATGTACCGGGTAGCAAGCGCTACACGTTGAACGTTCAGAATCAACCCTTGGATGCTGTGCTCGCGTCTCTGACCCAACAATTGGCGTTGGAAGTGGAATGGGTCGAAGTATCTGCTGATCAGAAGAAACAGCGGATCAGCTTTCAGGTTCGCGACGCAACGCTACGACAGCTCCTGCAAACAACGGTCGAGCAAGGTGGCTTAGCGTTTCAATTGCAGGGCAAGAAGTTGTTGGTTTCCAGCCGCTAGCGCGTCGAGTTGGTCGGTTGATCGCCGATCGCATTGCTTCGAGCGGGCGATGCGGTTACCCAGACGAATCTGTGGGCGAGACGTTGTCCTTATGCCAACGCCTTCTGCAGCGCTTCTTGTATGCCGCTGGTAATCTTGCCCTTAAAGATCATGGCGGCCATCGGGAGTTCGCCGTTGAGCGACACTTTATCTTCCATCGCAGCGATTTCCCCCTTCACTTTGATCCCGAACGTTGTGAAGGCGAAATCGAGAACGTGGTCGGTCCATTCCCCGTGGAGGTCACTGATCTGATCCTTGTACTTCTGGCTGATGGCGTCAAGAAAAGACTCCAGCCTTTCCTTAGCGGCGGCCTGCCCAAGGGTATGCGGAACTTCTACGTTGAATGCTGGCATGAATTACCTCGTCTATTTTCGGCCAGGTGGCCAAGCTATTCGGTCAAACGGCGAATCCCTCAGATTGGAACCGTCCGGGAGCCCGTTCCGGATTTGCGGCTGATAGTGTATCAAAACCCTAGCTCTCAGGTTACCCGCGTCCAGTTTGTGATCGATGCGTGCCGTACGTCGGTATTTGAGGTAGTATTCTCTCGCGATACATCACGACCTGGCCTGCCGGTCGATGACCGCGAAGCGAAATTGCGGGAGGGGAACGTCCCTTGATTCCACTTAAGCGTCTCACCTTGCTCTTTCTGATTGTGGCCGTGCTCGCGATCCCAAGTGCGGCATGGTGGTACTGGCCGACACGTCTTCCCCACCCGGCCGAATGCTCTCGTCATCAACTGTTTCGTTGGATTGCGCTGCGTGACCTCGCCGTCGAGCCCATCGAGACACAACGTGCATTGATCGATCGCTTTCAGACGTTGCTGGTAACCGATCCGTCTTCCGCAACGGTGGAAGTTGACCCGGCGTATCAATCCCAAGTGGATCGCAATCGCATTCTGCTTCGAGACCTTTGGTTTAGCGACTGCGTTGATGCGTTCGATCAGCTTGACGGGTCGAAGCGACCGGAGTTTCTGGATCAACAACTGCGTACGGCGATCAGCTGGCAGTCATTCAATCAGCGTGACCAGACGCAAACCGAGAATGGAGGAGCCTCTTCCATTGGGCGCGTCGTTACACACTGGATCGAGTCGGCAGGAGATTCGGAGACCCGAAATCGAGTGATTTCGGTGTTGGGAGCGGCCACTGTGCGTTGGTTGTCGACGTACGATGTCGCGGATTTGTCTGCGCAGGCTCGCGAGTCTTTTGCCGATGAACTGTTCGATCAACTCCAACGGAACGAGGTGGCACCGGTCGTAGCCAAGTCTGTGAACCTCGACGTTGAGTCGAACGAGTCCGATCGCTTGCTGGGCAACGGTGAATTACTCCTCGAGGCTTGGTTTTGCGCGCAGGCGCGACAACATCATGCGTTGGAAACTGATGAACAACGTCGACAATTCGTCAAAGACAAGGTCGCGACCGTGCGCCAGTCTCCGCTCTTGACGATGCTGACTCAAAACGGGCAACACCGCACCAGCCCGCTAGTTCAAGTGCTCAGGATTCAACAAATGATCCAGGGTTGGATTCAACGCGCTGACAAGAATGAAAAGCGCATGCTTCAAGAGTTTTCGACCGCCGTGTATCGCGAGGTGATCGAAGCCTTCAATCAGGCGTGATCGACACTCCGACATCCACTCAATGTTCGTCAATGCAAACTTTGGATCACGAACGAGTGCGATGTGCTGTTCGTCGATTTGGCGAACTCAGAGCGCGTCTGCTAACGCGTTGCTTCACTTACTCTTTTATTTTGTCGTCATACGTGTGACGATCGTCTGGATGCCACAATGGCAAACCTTCGCTAATGCGGCGGGCAAGTATTTCAAGTTTTTCTGAGCTGCCCGGCAACGCGTTCGTGGCCGAGTAGTCTCTGGATGCGGCTCCTACGGGTTCATAACTCCAGTCACCAGCTTGAATCGCTTCGAGCACGGACTTTCGCACGGCCTAGTCTCCTGGCTGCAATCAACTCAACAAACAAAGGGTAGATCCCAGCTTCCTTGCAGCCCATCTTTACCTCCCTCTCAAGAGAAACCAGTATTGGAGTCTCCAGTGCTGATGTCAATCGTTTTGTGGTGTCCCCAAAAGATTTTCGCTGGGATGTGAAATCCGATTGCCTTTCATCAAATTCTTCTGCAGCGTCAGTGTCTCTCTGAGCAGAAGAATTGCATCACGACTGATCGCCGACGCGCGCCGTCCGTCACACGCTGCCGAACGAAAAGCCAAGAGGTCAGGTTCAAGTTCGCACAAGGAGTTGATCGCTTCGGCACCAAGCGAGCCGGCCAATGCAACGAGCATGCCATGAGTCCGCACACGTGTGACGAATTTGGTCATCTCCGGAATACTCAGGTGCGTTAACAGGTTGCCCGTGTCTTTGCGATAAGTGTCGATCAGGAACGCGTTACATCCAAGTTCGTAACCGGTCTGAATAACATCACCAATGGGCGGAGACGCAGCCTCGCCGGCATCTGCGTAGGCAACTGCAACAGCCCTTGTTTTCTCGGGTAAACAGGCCAGCTGGGTTCGCCACTTCTCACGCCAGCGCGTTACCTTCAGGCACCCCGCGAGGCCCACCTTAATAAAGTCGATGCGGTCCGGCAAAGACGCGTGGAGCCGTTGATCGGCCTCCATGAGTTCTCCCAAGGCGACGCTCAGAGTTATCGTGTTCGGCGCGGCATTTGCAATCTGGCGGATTGTCGACAAGTCGGCGCGACCAAGCGATCCACGAGTGGGTTCCTTGATGTCGATCACGCTCACGCCCGCATCAACGGCCGTCTTGAATTCGTCGAGTGATCGAACACTAATCAGGATTCGTGTCATGGCTGAGCCGCCTTGCGAACACGCTTGATTGCGGCCAGTCGGGAGTTCATGCGGCTGACAACCTGACGATCAATCGGTTCGCACCAGGTACCTCGAACCGTTATATATCCATCGTGCCATCGGCCCATGATTTGTGGCACGTCGCGATCGTGCCACTGCTTCGCTCGCTCAGCCAATCGGACGACGACTGTCGAACTTTCAACAACATCACCCGTCGGATGGTTGATCATGGTCGGTGCCTGGCCGAGAAAAAAGCACTCCACAACATCCAACGGAAGACGGTCGGGCTGAAAGCCACTGAAGTAAACCAAAAGTTCATCCTCAGAGCACGCTAAACGCGGCAGGATGAGCCACCACACCTGTCGTACCGTTAGGACGGTACCACCCAGCAGCATAAACCAGCCAAAGATCGCTATAATTGACATGGGGCGGCTCCACGTGACACCAACAATGACCACGCCAACGAGCGCGGGCACGATGGATAGCGCAACCAACACGCCGCAGGCGCGAGAGTTGTTTTTCAGTAGCACCTCGGGCGATATTTGCATGGCGAGAAGGTACGAAGTTGTGATCGTTAGCGATGAAGTTTAGCAAATGCTGGGTAAGATACCGAAGGGGGCGGGTTCGGCAGAGAACGACGCGTCACACGATCGTTTCGAAATGCAGAAGGAATTTCACCAGATCCATTGGGATACACAGCTCGAAGACGACTGTCGTCAATTGATTCGATTGGCTGTTCGCGAAGACCTCGATCGGACGTACGATTGGACGACGGTCGCTCTGGTTCCTGCCGAGAGTCGCGGTAGGGCGACCATCGTATCGCGTCAGTCTGGAACGATTGCCGGATTACCCGTCCTGTCCACGCTCATCGGAGAATTGGATGCCGACCTCGAGTGGACAGCTCTCGTCAAAGATGGAGATCGTATCCAACCGGGAGCACGACTCGGTGTGATTGAAGGCTCTGCACGTGATCTGTTTGTTGCGGAACGGTTAGCGCTTAATTTCTTGGGGCACCTTTCCGGGATCGCTTCTTTGACCACGGAATACGTTGAGCTGATTCGTGAGACACGAGCGCGCGTCTACGATACGCGAAAAACAATACCCGGCTATCGACGTCTCGAAAAATATGCCGTTCGTTGTGGCGGCGGAATGAACCATCGCGCCGGCTTGTATGAGGCCGTGTTGATTAAGGACAATCATTTGGCCTTTGGAAGTCATACGGCTCAAGAGCATTTCGATCCTGCAGGCGCGGTACACTCCGCACGACAATTCCTGCGATCGACCGTTCCTGCCGAGCTGTTCGACGAGATGATTATCGAGATCGAGGTCGATACTTTGGAGCAATTGAGCGAGGTTCTGCCGGCTGAGCCGGATATCATTTTGTTGGATAACATGTCGGCTGAGGAACTTGCCATCGCCGTGCAACGACGCGATGAACTACGCCCCGAGGTACAACTCGAAGCGTCGGGAACGATCCGGCTGTCAACAATCCGACAGATTGCCGAAAGTGGCGTCGACCGAATCAGTGTCGGTGAACTTACACACTCTGCTCGTTCTTTGGACCTCGGTCTCGATTGGGACATTTGAACGGCGATGTCATTCGCTGAGCAGAGTCGCGCGTAGCCCGGTGGTCAATTCCAGACAACATGTTGAGGCTGTCCGGCCAGAAAGGCGGCCACGTTGTCGACGGTTACCTGCATCAGTCGACGTCGCGCATCCAATGTTGCCCAAGCCTGATGCGGTGTGATGAAACAGTTGGGTGCCGAAAGCAATGGGTTGTCACTCGCAATTGGTTCCGAAGACACGACGTCAACTCCAGCGGCACGAAGCGACCCCGCGGCCAAAGCATCAGCCAGATCCTGTTCGACAACAAGCGGGCCCCTGCTCGCATTGATTAGCACGGCCGTGGAACGGCATTTGGAAAGCATTCTGCGATCGAAGAGCCCACGCGTTTCGTCTGTCAGCGGGCAATGAAGACTGATCACGTCTGACTGCTCAACCAGCTCTGGCAGCTCCGCCCAAGCAAAGCCGTCATAGTCCGGAGAATCTACTTGTCGTCGCGAGTGAGCGAGCACGTTCATACCGAAAGCATGAGCTAATTCACCCACTCGCCGACCAATTCGGCCATGGCCGACGACTCCCATTCGCTTGCCGGTCAATTCCGTTAGCGGGAGCTTCCAAAAACAGAAGTCGCCGCATGCCGTCCACTCACCTTCATGGACCGCCGTGTCGTGAATGTCGATGCGGTGAAGGATGTGCAAAAGCAACGCGAAAACGTGCTGCGCTACGGAGTCCGTTCCATACACTGGGACGTTCGAAACAGGAATGGAGTGCTGCTTGGCAGCTGCGCTGTCGACACAGTCGAATCCCGTTGCCGTGACGGTAATGAACTTCAGCTTCGGCAATTGCTCGAGTGACTGCTTGGTGATTCGGACTTTGTTAATGACCAAGATCTCCGCGTCCTTCGCCCGCTCGATCAACTCATTCGGTGATGTGCGATCGTAGACCACTACATCGCCTAACTGCTCCAGGCCAGTCCACGGATTGTCGCCAGGATTGAGTGTGTGTCCGTCAAGTACAGCGATCTTCACAGATATGTCCTTTGGTCTTGGACGCCAAGTGAGTAGGCATTTCTAGGGGAAAGCGGCCAGCCGGTTCTTGCGATGACGCGATTCTTGTTGCGTTTTTCGCATCAATCAACCGACATAAGTTAACAAACTCGTCGCGCGATCAAACGTGAGCCCGTGATGGCGGTAAGCCGTCATTGTATGGAACCTCAAACGCGACTCGTAAAAAAACTTCAATTATCTAAGTCGTTTGAATACACTACGGAAGGGGCCGAGGCACTTTGCTGTTGCAAGCGCACGAGTACGACGTCGCTTTCGACTGCTTTGGGGGGTGAAGGTCGTGCAGATTACGGATGTTCAGGTCAACCTTTGCGAGAACAGCGATGATCGCCTGCGGGCATATTGCGCGATCGTCATTGACAATGAATTCGTTGTGCACAACATCCGCATCATCGAAAAGGCAAGCGGCCTGCTCGTCGCTATGCCTAGTCGCAAGCTGACTTTCAAGTGCTACAACTGTCGATTCAAGAATCCCATCGATGCAAACTTCTGTATGAATTGCGGCAAGCCCGCGCAACGTGACGATGCGCCGCGTCAATCAGACTCCAAGATACATTTCGACGTTGCACATCCAATCAATCCTGAATGTCGGCGCACGATTGAGTCATCCGTTCTGCAGGCCTATCGCGAGGCCATCAACGGCGTGGTGGAAAAAGCCGTCTGAAGAAAGATCTTCTTGATCTAGTGTCCGCGATGTCCGATCAACTCGATCGGAGCCATATGCTGACTAATGTCGGTCATCCTTCGCCGCTAAGCATGGTGACGGCGTTGATTACATCACGTTCGACCGGCAGTCGACGTTCGAGCAAGATCGCATCGGCTTAGGAGCGATCCGATGTGTGATTGGCCAGAGTGGCTTGATTAGCAACGTCGAGCGGAGGGCATGGGACTCGAACCCACAACCCCATACGGGGCACCTCATTTCCAATGAGGCTGCTAGCCATTCGCTTACCCTCCAGAGTGGAGATTTCCAGGGAGCCTGAATCTATCTGCAGCATCCCGAGATCCTACTCGATGTTTCGGTAGTTGCCTAGGTGAACTGGACGATCCTCCAGCACACTCGAGCTTGTCTATGGAAAGCTACACTACAGTTATACCTATAGGCACCGGAAACAGCTGACTGGTTCGGAATAAACCACGGATGACGATCGATTCCGGCGGGACTAGTTGGGGCAAAGTCGGCTGGTTCCCGAGGAACGTCTCGATTAAGATGCCGACGACCGCAGTGGAGATCGGCGCGTTAGTGTGGCTTTTCGGTCCATAGTGGTTTGACCAATTGCCCTTCCCCTGAGGCTCAGCTTCTACCCGTGGACCACGAATACGTTCGTACGCAGTCTGAATTGGAGAATCTCTGTCGACGTCTGGTTGGCGCCGAGCGCATCGGATTCGACACAGAGTTTGTCTCCGAGGACACCTATCGTCCTGACCTCTGTCTCATCCAGGTGGCTACATCCGATCTGTTGGCTGTGATCGATCCGAAGCAGCTCAAATCGGTCGAGCCGTTTTGGCAACTCCTTTGTTCTGGCGACCAGCAGACGATTGTGCACGCGGGTCGCGAGGAACTTCGATTCTGTCTGCATGCGGTCGGCCAAAAGCCAAGTCGTTTGTTCGATACTCAGATCGCGGCAGGGATGATCGGTCTAGAGTATCCCGCGGCCTACGGCAAACTATTGTCGAAGTTGCTCGATCGCACACTGCCCAAGGGTGAAACTCGCACGGATTGGCGTCGCCGGCCGCTTTCGGATCGGCAGATCGAATATGCTTTGCAGGACGTCATGTATCTCGATCCGCTTTTTCAACGCATGAATGAGCAACTCGTGCGGCTCAATCGCGTCAGCTGGTTCGAGGACGAAATGAATTCGTGGCAGTCCGAGATTGAGCAAGCGGAACTGCGCGAGAATTGGCGTCGGGTCTCGGGGACGTCTGGACTGTCAGAAAAGGCGATGGTCATTGTTCGCGAACTTTGGCGATGGCGCGAGGAACAAGCCGAGCGGACCAATCGCCCACCGAAGCGAATCCTGCGTGACGATCTCATCGTGGAATTGGCGCGACGCGCCAAGAGCGACGTCAAGCAGATCCGAGCGATTCGTGGTATCGAACGAAGCGTCGCAAGCAAGAACTTTTCCGAAATTGCAGGACGCATCCGCAAAGCGCTCGACTTACCACGTAGTCAGTGGCCGGCGCCTCGAAAGAAACGGTCAACGAATCACGGAAGCCTCTGCGGACAATTTGTGGCGACTGCGTTGAATAGCATTTGTCGATCGCAGAACTTAGCACCGAGTTTAGTGGGAACCGTCCAAGACGTGCGAGATCTGGTCGAATATCGCTTGCATCCACCTGCCGCCGGTGAAGCCGAGGAGATTCCGTTACTAGCTCAAGGTTGGCGGGCTGAAGTTGTTGGGCAAACGTTGGACGATGTGCTCACCGGAAAGATCGCCATTCGAGTGCGAAATCCGAAATCGGACAATCCGCTGGCGTTGGAACACATCCCATAAAAAAGGGCCGCTGTTTCCAACGACCCTTGCCCATCTCTGTTCTCCCGAGAACGCCGACTAACGCGGCTGCGGTTCTCCGCCGGGGCCGGTCGGTGGAACAGCATCACGACGGTCGGCCTGACGGGGTGTCGCCGGGTCGCCGAAGAATCGCGTCCATTCTTCCACGGCCAGCTTGGTTTCCGGATCGACACATTCCAATTCTGCGCGGAATACGTGATCTCCAGGTAGATGAGCCTGGGCGTTGATCTTGATGACCATTTCCTGCCCGGCACCCAGCCGTGGGATGGTCTCCATCACGACTTCACCCTCGCTCAGCGAACCACGCCATCCACGAATCGAGGTTGGCTCAATGCCGTCGGAGAAGTAGCCGTACAGCTGGATATCGCCAGCTGCCTTCGTGCCGCGGTTTTCAATCCGGATTTCGTAACCGACGTCAGAACCAACGGCAGCCGCTCCCTTCGGATCATTGACGGTCATCTTCAAGTCCGCCAGCGACTCGACACTGGTAATGGCAGAGCCCAGAGCACTCACATCCCCATGGGCAATCGTTCGCAGGTCTAACCGGTTCGATCCGGGCGAGACGAGTGTGCATTCCAGCTCAACGACGCGTGACGCGTTTGGACGAATGGAACCAAGTTGCCAATGAATCTGACCGTTATTCACATCCAGACTGCCACCTGAGGACGCATTCACGTTCTTCGAGCCGGCAGGCAGCGTGGCAACGGCCACCACTTCCTGTGCCGTCGCGTCGCCCGCGTTCGTTACACGAATCGTGTACCTGGCTCGAGTGCCCGCGTACTTCATCGGCGGTCCATTGACCTGAATTTCCAAGGCAGCGCGTCGCACGAAAACGTCCTGAACTCCCTGTGAGCGGAGAGAACCATCTGCTGTGGCCTCCGCCCTCACCTGCAGGCGGCCGGTTTGTCGTGCAGTCAGTTCAACTTCCAGGGTTCGACGCGTACCTGCTCGAATCGTGCCCAGCTGTCGAACACCTGCGGTCTTTTCGCTAGGAACCAGTGGCATCAGATTCAGCACCACGTTCTCAGCATCTCCCGTTCCCGGGTTTGAAACCGTGATCGTGTAGACCTTGGTCTCACCGAACAAGATGTCTTGCGGACCGATGACGGTCAATTCCAGCTTTGGCTCCTGAACTTGGATCTGCGCGGTTGCTTGATTCGGATTGAATGTCCACGTCACGCCCAAATCCAGAGGACGGCTACCTCGAGGTATGATCTCCAAGGAGAGCTTCTCGTTGGCACCACCATCAACATTTCGCAGCGTCCAGGTGAGCATGGAGTCGCCTTGCGAGTCGGGTTCGACACGTGCCGATCCCAAAGACGCAGTTTGTCCGGCAACTTCGACCCAGTGTGGAATGTCCATCCGAACTACAACATCCTTCGCACTGACCTGACTCTTGTTCTCAACATCGATCACGAACTTTGCCGGCTTGCCAACGACGATGGTACGCGGTCCTCGTGTTGTCACTGAAAGGACGGGGCTTCGATTCGTCGTCAGAACTCGATCGGCACCTTTGTTGGTCTCTCCCGTCCCGACAATCGGATCATTCACCATCGGCACGGCTTCCAAATTGTCGACCGGTGCGGTCGATACTTCTGGTTCAGGCTTGATGGGTTTGACCGGCGTTGCGTCTGCGACGCGTGCGGAAGTACCCTGAGACATGTTCTGCCGAGCCGTGGGTTTTTTCATCACCGAAGGCAGTTCTTCGTAGTCGCCCGAGGAGCTCGTCGCGTTCAATGGAGCTTCACTTACGGAAACATCCGATGGCGATGCATCTTCGACCTGAACCTCCGCGGGTTGATCGGACTTGTCCGAAGCGATTGGGCTCGGGACCTCATCACCCGTCGTCGAGTCCGTTCCGGCCGCAGGAACCGATTGTGAAGAGATGCGATTGGTACCCGTCGGTCGGCGACTCGACGTTTGCTTCTTGACCGGTTGGATGTCGTCGAAGACCACCGAGCGTCGTATCTGACGCAGTCTGTTGGATACGCCTGACCGTCGTTTCGACTTGCCCGTTGTATCGAAGTGAGCTGCCTGTCGAGCTGACTGGGCTTGCTCCTTGGTCAACGCTCGAGGTGCGTTGGCCGAGTTTCCCCACGTCGTGGGTTGGCGAGTTCCGCGCTGAATCACCGGAGCTGCTGCTTGGACGCGACGACTCGACGTGCCCGTTTGGCCTTTTTTCGGCGTCTGGGCGGATGCAATTGTGACCAGTACCAGGCTGGCCATCAGTGGTCCGATAATTAGCTGTTTTTTGAGCATGGCTTTTTCCCGTCAAAACCAGTTGGACTTTTGGCGCGTGGGTTTTATCGGTTGGTCTGGAGGCGCGGATTAAATAAGATTTTCGGATTAGGTGAATTCTGCTGCTGCCAGTGCTGTCAGTTCGGCTGCTGGCCCCAGCCTTCGACGGAGTTAAATCGAGCGATGACATCACGAAAAGAGAAGATAGAGGCCATGCTGGCCGACGATCCAAACGACGTGTTCCTGCGTTACAGTCTCGCCATGGAATTAGCGAATGAGGGTGAGCTCGAGGACAGCGTGCAGCGGCTGCGTGGACTGACGCAGGAGGATCCACCCTACGTCCCCGCGTTCTTCATGGCGGGTCAGCAGCTCGCGAAGCTGTCGAAGGTCGCGGAAGCGAGGTCGATTCTTCGTGAGGGGATTGAAGAGGCGCGACGGCAGGGCGACGTGCATGCAGCTGGCGAAATGAGCGAGTTTTTGGTGACGCTCGGCAGCGCGGAACCGTCTTGAATTACTTTGAGGAACAGGCTGCAGCGATCGCACAGGTCGAACAAGCCGTGCCGCAGCCGGCAGCGGTCTCAGTACCACAGTCGGGGCCACAACCGCGAGTGACGGCATCTGCGAATTGGCGAAATTGGACCTTCGAATCGTAGGCTTCCGCCAGATCCCGCGTGATTTTTTCGATCTCCGGGGTGACTTCGCCCAGAAAATAGAAGAACAGCGACTGGCCATCAAACAGCTGCTCGACGTCGACGAGGGTGGCCGGAAGCCGGCGTTGGGCAAGCAGGGATTCGCATTCCCGCAGGGCCGCCTCTTTGTTGCGTTCTAGTCGGGCGATAAGAAGATCATCTTCGATCGTGACTCGCCGAATCAGTGTTCCGTCAAATGGCGGCCGGTTTTCGGACGTGTCCGCTGGTCCGAGAACTACACCAACCTCAAGTCCCCGCTGCGTTCGGCAGATTACCCGTCTGCCGTACATATATTCGCTGCCGTCCGCGGAACTGAATTTCCCGACGTGCCCCAGCACACCGACTCGGACGAAAAAGACCTGTGACAATGCCTATCCCTCGACAAAAACGGCTTCGGGGCTGCCCCATTAATGGCTGACCGATTCTGCGTGAGACTCGGCCGATGTGAGCATTGTCGAGAAAATCGGCCGGATTGCCAAGTTCGGGTGCGTTTTCCGGCGTCGGGTTGCCATTTGCCGGGTGGTGTTGGTAGGCTCGTGCTATCGCTAATTCTGTGACCGCGGCGATAATCCACGTGCTTTGGATGTCTAGCCGCCGTGGCACACCCACGACAGGTTATTTGATTCCGCTCTTGACCATGCAAACAGAAACGTCGCACACGACATATTCAGGTCGCTGGCACCAGCTGGCTACAGACATTTTGGATCATCGCGCGATCACGGACGAGCAGGCTCTTGAGGTATTGCGAGCGCCGGACGACGAACTGCTCGATATCATGGCGGCGGCCTATCGCGTCCGACGCCAGTACTTCGGCAACACGGTCCAGCTCTATTTCTTGATGAATGCCAAGAGCGGCTTGTGCCCAGAAGACTGCAGCTACTGCTCTCAATCCAAAGTCGCCGATTCGGAGATTCCGCGCTACAACCTGTTGAATGCTACCAAACTCCTTGAGGGAGCACGGATCGCACACGAACGGCAGTCGAAGACTTACTGCATCGTGATCTCGGCGCGAGGTCCGAACGAGCGCGAGATGAACGCCATCACGTCAATCGTGCCTCAGATCAAGCAGCGCTACGACCTCAAAATCTGCGCTTGTCTCGGCCTGTTGACGCCTGAGCAGGCTCAAGAGTTGAAAGAATGCGGGGTGGATCGCGTCAATCACAACGTCAACACCAGTTCCGAGTACTACTCTGAAGTGTGTTCGACTCACACCTACGAAGATCGCGTACAGACTCTGCAAGCCGTGCGAGGAGCTGGTCTGGAGCTGTGCAGTGGTGGCATCATCGGGATGGGCGAGCGAGATGAAGACGTGGTTCGGATGGCCACGGAGCTCCGCGATCTCGGCGTCGAGTCGATCCCGGTCAATTTTTTGAATTCGATCGAAGGCACGCCGCTGCAGACCTTGAATTACTTAAATCCGCGGTACTGTCTCAAGGTGCTGGCGATGTTTCGGTTTGTAAATCCCGACCGCGAACTTCGTATCGCCGGTGGTCGCGAATTGCATTTAGGCACGATGCAGCCGCTTGGGCTCTACGCTGCGAACTCGATCTTCGTTGGAGACTACCTAACCACGAAGGGCCAAGCGCCCGACAGTGATTATCAAATGATCGAGCAGATGGGCTTCACGGTGACACGAGCGGACGAAACCGCGTCGTGTTGATCGAAGTAGTTCCAGGCGCTTGATTGGCTACATCGTCGATTCATCTGCGGGTCGAATGAGCCGACTCTTGCAAAGACGCCATGGCCTCGCGTTGCCGCATCATCGCCGACCGATTGCGTGTAACCTTTCCGGGCGATCAGCTTGCGCTGGAAGATGTGAGTTTTGAGTCGGAAGCCGGTTCCTTTGTTGCGATTGTCGGTCCCAGCGGTTGTGGGAAATCGACGCTCTTGAGATGCATCGGTGGATTGCAGCTACCGACTCACGGACTGCTGCGTCTCGAACCGCCGGCAGACCGAGCTCGGGTTGCATTTGTCTTTCAGGATCCCACACTTCTTCCGTGGCGAAGTGTCGATCAAAATGTTGCGTTGCCGCTGGAGCTGCGTGGCGTGAACGATGAACAGCAAAAGCAGCAGACAGATGCCGCGATTAACCGTGTCGGTCTGAGCATGGCGGACGCCTCCAAGCTGCCACACATGCTGTCGGGCGGAATGCGGATGCGAGTTTCCTTTGCTCGTGCCATGGTGACCATGCCCGAGGTGTTGTTAATGGACGAGCCCTTTGCGGCACTCGATGATATCTCACGTCAGCAGCTCAACGATGAGTTGTTGAGATGGTGGATCGATCAGGGGTGGACCACTCTCTTTGTCACGCACAATGTGGCAGAGGCAGTTTTTCTCAGCCAGAGAATCCTCGTCATGTCAGCCAATCCCGGTCGGATCGCTGCAGACATTTCCGTTGACTTTGACTATCCGCGAACCGCGTCACTTAGGTCGACAGGTGAATTCGGCCGGCTCGTAGGGCAGGTTGGCCAATCACTGCGAGGGGCGAGCGAATGAGACGCGTTGCGAAATTCACGCTCTGGCGAACGCTCCCACCTGTTTTTGCCGCCTTGATTTTCGTTGCCCTCTGGGCGTTGGTCGTGGAATGGTTTGATGTAAAGAGCTATCTGGCGCCGTCTCCAATCGAGGTGCTCAATGTGCTTGTCGCGGAGCGTCGTTCGCTGCTGGACGCCTGCCGGTTGACGGGTGCGGCTGCTTTAGGAGGCCTTTCTCTCAGTATTCTGATCGGCACTCTCATTGCCGCCTTATTCTCACAGTCCTTAATGCTGCGGTACAGTCTCTATCCGTATGCGATCTTCCTTCAAACCGTTCCTATCGTTGCGATTGCTCCCCTCTTGGTGATGTGGTTCGGCTACGGAATGGGTGGCGTGATCGCGGTGGCGTTCATCCTGAGCCTGTTTCCGATCATCGCAAACGTAACCGAGGGTATGACGGCTATTCCTCGATCGTTGGATGAGCTATTTCAGTTGTACGACGCCAGTCGTTGGCAGAGATTCGTGAAGTTGCAGTTTCCCCACGCCGTCACCTATCTTGTCACCGGCATCAAGACCTCAAGCGGTCTTTCTGTGATTGGCGCGATTGTCGGCGAGTTCTTTGTCGGATACGGTGGAAGCGAGTTTGGGCTCGGATATCGGATTCGCCTGTCGGCGGAACGATACGAGGCAGACCAATTGTTTGCGGCGGTGTTTCTGTCGACTTTGTTGGGAGTCGCCATTTTTTCCGCTGTGAGCCTGTTCGCACAAACTGCCCTGGGAAGGTGGCGGCACGCATGATTCGGCGGCAGTCGCACACGAACTGCATTCTTTTTATTCTGGCGTGCTGCCTCACGATACCCTTCGCCGGCGGGTGCGGTAACGGCCAGCTGACTGAGACCAATTCAAACTTACAGGCGGTGACCTTAGCACTGAATTGGTATCCCGACGCGCAACATGGCGGATTCTACGCGGCGCAACACTTTGGCCATTTCGAAGCTGAGGGCTTGAGTGTTCGAATTCTTCCCGGCGGGCCCGCAGCACCGGTCATTCCGAACGTCGCCATGCGGCGAGTTGACTTCGGCGTCGGAAACGCTGATCAGATTCTAATGGCTCGGGCACAAGAAGCGCCCGTCGTGGCCGTCATGGCCGCCATGCAGAATAGCCCACGCTGTATCATGGTGCGCGAAGAAACTGGCATCCAGCGGCTTGAGGATCTCAAGGATGTGACGCTGGCCTTGGGAACCGGAAAGGCATTCGCTCGGTTTCTCGAGGACCAAGGTCTGCTTCGGGGTGTTCGCGTTGTGCCGTACACAGGCAGCATTGCCCTCTTCCTTGACGAGCCACGCTTCGCTCAACAAGCCTATGTGTTTAGTGAGCCGTTTGTTGCCCAACAAAAGGGTGTAAATCCGCATTGTATGATGGTTTCCGATTTCGGGTTCAATCCATATACCAGCTGCCTGATGATGCATGAGGCCCGATTGGCAAGTGACCCAGATTTGGCGGCCAAGGTGGTGCGAGCGGTGCGTCGAGGATGGCGCGCCTACTTGCGTGATCCCGATCCCGTCAATCGGCTGATCAATCGCGACAATCCTGAGATGGATCTAGAGAGCCTTCGATTTGCCGTCGACGCGATTCGACCGCTCTGCCTCGGTGGGGAAGTGACTGAGGAATTAATCGGCAGGATGAGCGACGAACGTTGGCAAACTCTTGCTAGCCAGCTCGTCGACATTGGTCTGCTTGATTCAGCAGCAGAATCCGAGGAAGCGTATACGCTGCAGTTCTTGAATGAGCTGACGCCCGAATGATACACGCAAGGCAAGCGGGTCAAAAACCGATCCAATCGGTGTGCGTTTTGGGCGGGGGAACGGCCGGTCTCCTGGCTGCCCTGACATTGAAACAACGCTTGCCCCGTCTGCAGATTCAATTAATTCGTTCGACTAGTATCCCTGCCACAGGTGTCGGCGAATCGACATTGGTCTCCCTTCCTCGTTTTCTACACAACGTCCTTGGCATCGAACGAGAGACGTTCTACGGCGAAGTACGTCCAGTATGGAAACTGGGTGTCAAGTTGATCTGGGGGCCACCAAAATCATCACCCATTCTTTACCCGTTTGGCGGATCGTATCTTGAGCTGCGACACAAGTTGCTTCCTCGCGACAACGCCTTCTATTGTCTGGTCGACGGGCTCCAACCAGCCAGCCTCTACTGCGCGCTGATGCTGCAGGACAAGGCACCCATCTTGCGAGATCGCGAAGGTCGGATTGGATTTGTGCATCAATATGGGTACCACATCGACAATCGACTATTTATCGAGTGCCTGGAACGCGAGGCACGGCAGCGTGGGATTCAAATTGACGATCGGCAGGTAATCGATGTCACACTGAGTCCAGACGGCAGTGTCGCTGACCTGCGACTTGAGGGTGATCAAACGTTGTTGGCGGATTTGTACGTCGACTGCAGCGGCTTTGCATCACGATTGCTGGGCCAGGCCCTCGGCGAGTCCTTTGTCAGCTTCGCGTCGTCGTTGTTCAACGACACGGCCGTTGTTGGTGGTTGGAACCGAAGCGATCCAATTCAGACATATACGACCGCCGAAACGATGGAGAGCGGATGGTGCTGGCAGACCGAGTTTGAAGACCACGTAAACCGCGGCTATGTGTTTAGCTCGTCGTTTTGTTCGATTGACGAAGCAACCGAGCAATTTAAACGTGCGAACCCGCTTGTTGATTCGGTCCGCACGGTGCGATTTCGAACGGGGCGTTTTCGCCGATTCTGGGTCCGCAACGTGGCTGCGATTGGCAACGCGGCGGGGTTTGTTGAGCCGATACAGGCGACCGGTATTGAGATGATCGCCGAAACGGCACTGCAACTCGCTAACGCGCTCGTCGACAGCGATGGTCTACCGTCGGATCCGATCCGCGAGGCGGCCAATCAGCGCATCGCGGCGCGTTGGGACGAGATCCGTGGTTTCCTGGCGACCCACTTCAGGTTCAATACCTTCCTGGACACGCCGTACTGGCGTCACTGTCGCGGGCAGACGGATCTAGCCGCGGCAGCCGAGCTGGTGAATCTATACCAGGAAATAGGTCCTTCCCGTCTTTGCGATGCCACGTTGCCGAGAAACTCGATATTTGGCATCGATGGATATTTCTGCATCTTGATTGGACAGCAAGTGCCGACGAACGTAATGCCTGTCGTGACTCCTGAGGAATGGAAAGTCTGGAGCGACGCACTCGATCAGCTGCGCAGTCAAGCCGAGCACGCGATGCCAATGGCGGAAGCATTGCAGATGGTCCATGATCCGCGGTGGAAATGGTGAGCAGCCGACTTCACAGTACCGGCCCGCCACCTTGCGCATCTCGACCCGTTGTTAGTGCCCAAATTGGACGACCTTCGTGGTGACTTGTGACACATCGGAATGACTGCTACGTTGGTCTAGCTCAATGCCTAGAAGGAATTTAACGATGATGGATGCACAGATATTGTCCGGGCTCGTAAAGTTCGATACGCCGACCATTTGCAATGTGATCGAGTTGTTTCAGGTGCGGCCGAGAAACGTGGGTTTCATGGATCATCGAATCCAGGCGGCGTTTCCCGAGATGCCGCCGACGGTTGGCTTTGCTTGTACGGCCGCATTTCGGTCGGACGAACCACCGGGTCAGGGTGACGCATACGGAAGTCTCACGTCGCAGCTCAAACTGTTTGAGCAATTGCCCGGTCCGGCGGTTGTCGTCTTCCAGGATCTGGATGATCCACCCGTGGGCGCTACGTTTGGCGAGGTCATGTGCTCGACCTACAAAGCATTCGATTCGACCGGCCTGATCACCAGCGGTGGCGGCCGGGACCTGGAACAAGTCCGTGCGTTGGGCTATCCCGCATTTACGGGTTCCACGATCAGCTCGCACGCTGATTGCCATATCCTTCACGTCGGCCTTCCCGTTCGCGTCGGCGGACTCACTGTTAGGACAGGCGACTTGCTGCACGGTGATGCCAACGGCGTGACCAATATTCCCATCGATATCGCCGGTGAATTGGTCGACATCGCTGACGAGTTTGTTCAGGCCGAACGCATTGTGCTCGACTATGTCCAGGCCGACGGCGAGAAATCAGTGGAAGAGTTCGACAACCGCAGTCGCGAAATGGCTGAAGCGATGAAGAAGCTTCGCGAGAGAGTTTCGCGTGCCTAGTAGGAGAATTCGATGTTGCCAGGAATCAAACAGTTCGATCTGAGCGGGAAGGCGGCCATCGTCACGGGTGGATCGAAAGGTCTGGGCGAAGCGATTGCCGCTGGATTTGCGTCAGCCGGGGCCGATGTCCTGATCGTCAGCCGTAACGAAGACGAGGCCCGGGGAGCCGCTGAGCAGATCGCTGCTGACTTTTCAACGAAGTGCATCGGACGTGCCGCTGATGTGACCAACCAGCAGGATGTCGATCAAATGGTTGAATTCGCAACAGCCGAATTCGGCCAAGTCGACGTGTTGGTCAACAATGCCGGTGTCAATATTCGTGGGCCCATCGATGAACTCAATTACGAGCAATTTCAAGAGGTGCAACGCATTAACGTTGATGGGGTCTGGTTGTGCTCGCGAGCCGTCGTTCCGCAGATGAAGAGCGCGGGCGGAGGTCGCATCATCAACCTGGGTAGCACCCTAGGAGTTGTTGGGCTGCAGGATCGCACACCATATGCGACGAGCAAGGGGGCTGTGGTCCAGATGACGCGGGCTCTCGCCCTGGAGCTTGCGCCGCACAACATCCTCTGCAACGCAATCTGTCCGGGACCGTTCTTAACGCCCATGAACGTACCGATCGCGGAAACCGAGCAGGCGAAAAAGTTTATTGTTGGTGCTGTCGCCCTGGAACGCTGGGGGCGGCTCGAGGAAATTCAAGGCGCCGCGATCTTTCTGGCGAGCGATGCGGCAAGCTACGTGACCGGCAGCCTGCTCATGGTCGATGGTGGATGGACGGCACGCTGAATTGGCGTCGATGCATGATTCATCTGCTTAACACGCGTCGCTACCTGAAAAAAGTTTGCAAAATTGAGCATTTAGAGATTTGACACGTCCCGGAATCCAAATTACGATCGGGCCGAAGAAAGAAATGGTACTAATGCGGTAGCGCGTTCACAAAATCTCTAAGGACAGCTAATGACGCTCTTGATGTCTGATTTTTTTTGCCTTGCGCAAAACCAAGTCGACATCGCTCATTAGCACTCTGGTCCATCGATCAACCATCTCTGTTGGTTGAACTGCTTTGAACTGTTGTTCGGGGCTCTTGATCGAGGCAGCTGGTTCGCGTGTGCGATTTCGTCTTGGCTTTGAGAACCCATTGACACCTCTGTTCACCTGCAGGTTGCCCATGAATAGCTCACGTTTAATCGCCTCTTGTCTTTTTGTTCTCATCTCACTGGTTTTGGTCAGCCCTAGCCAAGCGGTCATCATCGAAGACTTTGATGGCGGCGGCGGAACTACTTGGACCTTGACCAACACCTCCGGCGGTGCTCCTTCGGTCATGGCAAACGGAGCCACCGGGAATTTCCTTCGCTTGGCCAACTTGAATGGCAGCAACAATAATTCGATCGCCTTTGACGAAGAACCGTCGATGACCGGTCCGGCACCTAACGGAATCAAGGTCGCGTTCGACTTTCGTATGACCGGTGACACGGCCAATGCGGACGCGGGCGGTTGCTGCGGTTCAGCCGCCGACGGACTCGGACTTGGGCTCTATTCGACCGACGTCTACGGTTCGACAGGTGGTACGAATCCCGCTGACGGTGGTGCGATCTGGGAACGCCCGGCGCATCCTGGTGCGTTATCGGTTGGCCTGGACATCTTTCAGAACATTGATGAAGTCAATCTCAACTGGGACGGAACCGAGGTGACCAGCGTCGATGTTGCCGGTTTCATGGACCTGAATAACGGTGTGTTGCACCGAGCTGTATTGGACGTCCTTCCGAACGGTGCGGATTCGAAGGCCAGCATGGTCATTTTGGAAGACGTGCATGGCAACACGCAGGTGCGCGACATCTTCAGCGATGTCGACATTGCGGGACTCGACCTAAACTCACTTGGCGGATATCGACTCATCGCCGGTGGTCGAACGGGCGGGGCTTTTCACGATGGTGACCTCGACAACATTGCGGTTTTCCAAATCCCGGAGCCAACATCCATCACGCTGTTGGCAATGAGCTCACTTGCATTGCTACTTTTCCGCCGTCGTCAGAAGTAGTCGTGGACATCCAAATCGTCAGGCAAAAGGTCGCTGCGAAGCGACCTTTTTTTGTGCCTACATTGAAAAATGCTTAAACCAATGGGCTGTAAGTTGAGGTTCCCGGTGTTGTGAACGTCGCGAGGTTGAACGATTGCGGAGATGTTGAACCTGCAGTCAACTCGACGGTCACATTTTGCTCGTGCAATTCTCATCGCGATTTCTATCGTTGGCTGTCGATCGTCTGAACCTGCGCTAGAAGGCAATGACGAGGTCGCTAGGGTTGTGGAACCGCCGTTCGACACCCGCCCATACTCTCGGACGTAACTGAGCAATCTGGTCTCTCATTTCCGAGCAGAGCATCGAGCCGACGCAGGAAGAAGTGATCCCAGGGCGCGACCCGCTGACATTCGAATTGGACGAAATTGTCATTCAAACCACTCGCCAGGCCGGAGTCGCGAAATCTCGCGGCGCACTTCAAGCGGCGCAACGTCTTCGCTCCGACCACAGTAGAATTCCGGCCATGATTCGGCAACTCAACGAAGAACTGGACGCCAAGCAGTAGGCCACGTTTCAGATCAATCGCTGACACTCTTGTTCAGCCGTCTCGCTCGGGCGTAGAGTTGGGCAATCTCGTTGTCGTTGGGGCTCAGATTTAGGGCGGTCTGCAGTTCACTTTCCGCGTCAGCGAAGCGTCGATTTGGAGTCTGCGTTGGTGTTCATTCATCAGGTCCAGCATGTGCAAACGATTGCATATCAATTCGGTGAGTTGTTCAACAGCTGTTGTCTGGCAATGGAATCTGCCGCCGCGGTCTGCTGGACGATCGTAAGGCCGTTGGTCTGAAGGTCATTAACGACTTGGATTGTTCCATCGGGCCAACGAATCCGCACTCGCTCAACCTGGGCAAGATTTCCCAATCCAATGGTCACGGGCAATTCTGATTGCGACAGGTAGCTGCGAGTGGGCATCACTTGTCGTGTGAATTTGTGGTCGCCGCATTCGACATCGATCCACGCTCCAATAGCATCCCGGTTGCAGGTGGTTCCTACCAACTTAAGTCGCACGTAATTGTGATTTAAGTCCTGGTCATTTCTCAGCAGTAATGGGCGACCACCGATTTGAGTCAATAGAAAATCAAGGTCGCCGTCGTCGTCGATGTCGGCGAACGCGGCGCCACGACCCACAATTGGTTGACCGAAGTCGCTGCCGAGGTGATCAGCCGCAAGTGGAATGAACTCGGTCGCGGATTCGGGGCCCGCATTCCAAAACAGACGAGATGGCTGTTCATAGTGTTGGCTGGATTGAACTGTGTTTATCTCTGTTTCCAAATGCCCGTTTGCAGCGACTACGTCCAAGCGTCCATCGAGGTCAACGTCTGCAAAACAGAGTCCAAACGTCAGATCCAACCGCGTTGGTGGTCCCAAACCCGTTGGAATCGCGTCGTCGGTAAACAACAATCCAGTTCCGTCACAGACATACAGGGCGGTCATTTCGTTAGCAAAGTTGCCGATCGCGACGCCCAAGCAATTGTCATTTCGGAGACGGGCTGAATCAATTCCCATCGCGCCACGTGCTTTGCCCTGAGAGTCGAACGCGATCCCAGCGTGAACTCCGATCTCGCGAAAGGTTCCGTCCTGCTGATTGTGAAACAGGAAGTTGCGGACGGTATCATTTGCGACAATCAAATCCATCCAGCCATCCTGGTCCAGATCGATGGGAGCCAGTGCCAGGCTCTTGGCGAGCGGCACATTCGTGGCCAGATTGATTTGCTGGATCTGACTGGATCGGGATATATCGGTAAAGTGGTCGCCGTCGTTTCGATACAGATAAGGATGTGTTCCTTCAAACGCTGTTGGGGGACCGTAGGCACGACCAATACCCGTCAACTGAAAATTCTGTGTCAGATCAATTTCACGGGACCACTTCACATAGTTGCAGACGAAAAGGTCGAGATCACCGTCGTTGTCGAAATCCAGCCAGCCACATCCCGTGCTCCATTGGTCGTCAGCGCCACCGACTTGCATCTGGTCGGTTACGTCTTCGAAGTGCCCACCCTCATTTCGCAGTAGCCGATTCTCACCGACTGCCGTGACGAAGACGTCGACAAAACCATTGTTGTCATAGTCGCCGACGGCAATCCCCATACCGTAGATCCGAACATCCAGACCAGCTGAAATCGAGACGTCCTGAAATCGTCCAGTGCCGTCATTTTTAAACAGTCGCAACACCTGTGAAGATTCGGCATCGGTTGGCGCATCCCACGGCCATTGGCGTGAGTTGAGCAGCAAGATGTCTTGGTCGCCATCGTCGTCGTAGTCCAGAAACGCACAGCCTCCTCCCATAGTCTCGGGCAACAGTTTTTCGCCCATTGCGCCGTTGTCGTGGACAAAGTCGATTCCGGATTGCTCCGTAATGTCGACAAAACGCACGGTGGGCAAAGTTATCTGAGACGTATCGCGAGTCTGCGGCAAGCTAATCTCGGTGGGTGACTCAGCTTCAAGTTTCGTAGTTCCGCGCGTCATCCATAAGACGCCCAGCACAAGGGCGGTGATGGAGATGATCACAAGTAGCGACGCGCGAAAGGCACGACCGATAACCGCATCATCCGAATTGGGCTGAGGCTCGTTCATTCGTTGTTTTTGCCGTCGATAGGACGCTGCAGATCGTAAATCGTCACGGCCTCGGCTACATGGTTGGCGGCAGGATACCGTTTTCTTGCAGCAGCGACGGCGCGATCTCGAGCATTGTCATCGCCCTTGTATTTGAGATGAAGGCGGCGGTGGTAGTCGCTTTGCTGCTCGTCACCCATCGCGGCGAACAGCTGTTGTAGATTGTAATGGGCCGCGACATTCTCGGGGTCAAGGCTGAGCGTCTTCTGGAACCAACGAACGGCTTCCGCCAGTTTGCCAGCCTTTTGCTGCTGACGAGCACTGCCTCGCATGGAGCGTGCCTGTTCAAAGATCGTTTGTCCGAGGAGATTGAGGACGACGTAGTCTCTCGAAAAATCAAAACCTCGATCGATCTGCTCCTGGGTACGTGCCTCTAGGATGCCACGAAAGTTTTCTTCGGCTTCTGCCAGCCTGCCCTGCTCTCGATTAACCAGGCCGCTGAGCCACGCAAGCGTCCAGTGAGGGGCTGGCGGGTTGTCAAAGCCAGAGGCTGCTCGAATTGCAGCGGTGGCTTCGTCCAGACGTCCCTCCGCATAAAGCGCTCGAGCTTGGTTCAGCGGACCGTCGTACCGATCAAGTTCGGTAACACGCTCAAACGCTTCGCTGGCCTGACGCAATTCCGCCTTGCCCTTGAGAAGAAGTCCAATGCCGTAATCGTTCCATCGTTCCCAAAGGGGTAGATTACGTTCATCTTGCGTGTTGTCAGCTTCAGCTTCCGTGTCGTCGCCCACGATGGGCAGGACCACGCGATCCAGTGCCAAGATGGAAATGGGCAGATCATTTCGATAGTCTTCACTCCGTTCCGGCTGACCGATTGAGACGTCGCCGGGCCGCAATCGATCGGCCACGATCTGTAAATATGTTTGATCAAACTTCCGGAAAAGAAGTCGAACCTCGACTTTAATAGGTTCAGCCGAGTTGGTGGGGACATCAAACGCATAGTGGACAGTCTGTGCCGCACCGGGTGGAATCTGATGGTTGTAGAGTGGCACAAAGATATCTTGAGCATTCCGTCGATCGATACGCCGACCCTCTCGATCCAGCATGAACACGTTGACGAAGTGACTCCAAGGATCCACTCGACGCTGTTCGTCGAGCAACCCACTGCTTCCGATGACTTCTCCATTCTGCCGCAACGTGACCTCGAGCCAAATCTCGTTTGAGTCGGCTGTTCCTTGCGTCAGATGGTGCCCGAGCGTCAAAGTCCGAATGACGACGTCCAGCAGGTACCGTCTTCCGGATTCAAGTGAGGGCAACTTCGGACGCAGGGGAGCGATTAATTGACCATCGATCTTTCCCTCAGTCCGCAATCCAAAGATGTCGACCCGCGCGCAGTCACGCAAGAATTCTTGATGGGCAGCGATGGCCGTGGGGTCTTTCTGCCAAAACGGCAACGCCGTATTAGCGCCGTGAAACAAATGGTCGTGAATGCTCGCCGCTTTGGCATCACCGAATAGTTGAGCTCCGAAATCGTCGGATTCAATGAGCGGCATATGGCACCGATTGCAGTTTTGCTCGGCCTTAGCAGGGTAATAGAAGCTGCGAGCACTATGTCCCGAAACCCCACTAAGCAAAAACGTGTCGTAGTGATTCTGGCCGCGTAGGAACTTGTAGTCGTTGAGCTCTTCCGGCAAATGAACCTTGTGGCAAACGCTGCAGAACTCAGCCGTTTTGTGAAATGGCTTGAGGAAAGTTCTTTTGTGGAAGGTTGGCTTGGCTTTGACCAATTGTTGGTTGATCCAACTTAGGTATTCGTTGTCGCTGAAAGCGAACGGATAATGTAAGGGTTCTTCAATTGTGAAGTCAGCGTTTCCCCGTGGGCTATTGATATTTGTAATTGCATGACAGACCGTGCAAGTGATTCCAGCGTGTGCGGTTGGATCGGTCTGGTCGTCAAACTGCTCATCTTCTAACCGCCCCGAAAAGAAGGGAACTGGATCGTGGCAACCGGCGCACCACCTTACACGTCGCGCGGAATTCTCACGAGCCATCGAAAAGTCGCGAGTTTCGCGAACACTAACCAGGTACGCGGGATTGTTGAATGAGCTAAATCGATGAGCGCTGGCCGCCCAGCCGCTATGGGCGTCCGCGTGGCACTGTTTGCAGTATTGATCATTCATCAAGGTACGCTCGGGGATGAAATTGCCCGACGTCGTACGTGCAAGTGAGGGCTCAAAATACTCCTCGCCTGAGTCCGACCCTACTTGATACCAATGCCTTGGGTCCGAGCGATGGAAGACCATCATGACAACACACGCAACGCCAACGACGCTCAGGTACGCGACGCCAATGCGCCATTTGATGGGCGGACCCGCCAGCCGATGCAGCCAATACAGCCAGATGATGGCCAAAGGACTGATAACGTGCAGCCAATAGAAGACTTGGCGAGCCGATGGAGATCGAATCTCCAGCGGACCGGCGCGGGTCAATAGGAGACCAGTCATCAACAGAATCAGAGACGTTGCAAACAACGCGTAACCCATGCGTACCGCACGACGGTTCTTTCGACGAAGCGTGTTCCGCATGTGGCACATGGCAAACACGAGGAAAGGCGCAATCAGCAGCAGCCCCAAAACCAGATGCGCCAGAAACATATATTGATAGAAATAGTTCTGGTAGGTCGAGCCACTGATGTGCTCGGTGGCGGTAATGGTGACCAGGTACAGTGAGTTGGCACCGATGAGTGCCACCAGCACGAGCACGACAATTAGCAGTCGCCGAAGCCGTGGTGTCACAGCCGGAACGTATGTTGGCCTGCCTTGATGAGTGGACGTTGTAGAACTGTCCATAAAGGATGTGGATCGTGACAAAGTGAGGAGTCAGAAGAACATGAAAGACAGTTGACAGGCTACGTGTCTATTTTAATTAGCTCGTCAAAAAGGGGAAGGATCAGTCGAGACGGTAATCCTCGGAGAATCGGCCACGGCCATGGCTGATGTTGTACAGTGAGGCTATGATGCCACGTCCAGAGTCACTTGCGCTCGAGGAAGAACCGCTGCGAATTCAAAACGTGCACACGACCGTCCACATTAAAGACCGACGAGCTGCAAATGTCGATTGATCGTTTTTACGTTGCTGCCTGTCAGCTTGACATGCCGAATCCGACGGGACGAGAGGAAATTGGTCCGCGTGTGGATCGCATGATGTCAATGATTGAGTATGCCGTCACTGGCTACGAACCTTTCTTTGATGTGCGGCTCGTTGTCTTTCCCGAGTTTGCGCATGCCGCCCCCATTTATTCTACGGCAGATAAACTGTTAGACCGTTTGGCGCTGCCTGTGCCTAACGAATTCACGGATCGCTACCACCGTAAATGTCGCGAGGCCGGCATCTATTTGCAGACCGGTACGTTTCTTGAGTCTGACGAGCAATGGCCCGGTCACGTGTTCAATACGACTTGTTTGATTGGTCCAGACGGGATAATGGCGAAGTATCGCAAGGTTCATCCCTGGATTCCTTGGGAAGTGCATACAAGTCCTCACGATTTGCCTGACTACAACACTCCGCTATTTCCCGTCGTCGAGACCGAAATCGGCCGCATCGGTGCGGCCATCTGCTACGATTGGCTGTTCCCTGAAGCAATACGCCAGCTGGCTCTTCAGGGGGCGGAAGTATTGGTGCGTGTGTCAGCCTACATGGATCCTTGGGGAACAGCCCAGCCCATGGATTGGTGGACCACCATCAATCGCGTGCGCGCGATCGAGAACATGGCCTATGTCGTTGCCTGCAATCAGGGATCAAGTTTGAGTCACTATCCTCCCTTCAGTTGGCCGGGCGGCAGTATGATCGTCGACTACGATGGACGAATTCTAACGCAGGCCGATCCTGGTCCGGGCGAACAGATCGTGGTTGGTCCTGTGGACCTGCCGGCGTTGCGGCATGAACGCGAGCGTCGCCGCGGACATCACATGTTGGCGCATCTGCGGACCGAAGCCTACGCCGGCTACAAACGAACTCTCTATCCTCCGGAAACAGCCCAGCTGCCACCATCGATTGAGTCGAACGAACAGCACATTCATACTGGGCGGCGGTCTTTGCGGGAGGATTGATTACGAACGACGGAACCAAGTCTGATCATGTCAGTGCGTCTCGTTACGATTGCAAGTTTTGGGCAACCTGAGGACGCCTATCTTGCGCGCAACCAGCTTGAACGTGCTGGGATTCCGGCGGTGATTGTCGACGCATCGAGTGCGGGAACCATGTGGTATTTCGGAGCTGCCACAGGTGGCGCAAAGCTGCAAGTCAGCGAGGACGACGCACAGCGTGCTCGGGAGTTTCTGTTGGATGTAGTGTCGGATCCCGATCGTCATGACCTGGCGGGCTATTGGCGTTGCCTGTCTTGTCAGGAGATTGTCGATCCGGGCTTCGATATCTGTTGGTCGTGCTCGAGTCCTAAAGAAGAAATGCAAGACAAAACGTTCCAGCCGACGCTTGCGCAAGTGGTCGAGTCACCCAGTGAATCAGATCCGCCTGACACGCCACTGATCCTGATGCGTCCCTCAGCGGAGGCTGCGGGTGAGTTTCACGATAATCCGTATTCTCCGAGCTGCGTGCAGGCATCCTCGGCTCGCCCTCCATTGGACGTAGCTGCACCACGAAATATGGATGAATTGGTGATTCGCGCTTGGCGAGCATCCGTGATTGGTGCCCTTGTTTGTCCACCGATCCTGAACGTCTACTCGATGTATTTGCTGATTTGGGTCAGCCTTAAAGGTCCTTATCTGTCGGCGAAGGTGAATCGTCGGTTCTACGCTGCACTGGTTATTAACATCCTCGTTGGTCTGGCTGTGGGCTGCTACCGTTGGTTCCAGTGGGCGCGGCCCTGATTTGCCCCGTACCACGACGCTATAGTAAACTGGACGGTTACGCCGCGTTCGACGAAACCATCCGTAATTGTGTTGGAGCTTCTTTGGACTGTGATTTCGGTAGCTCACCTCTCGCTGCAGCTTGGCGAGTTTTCTCTCAAGAACGTGTCGCTCACTGTGCCTCAGGGACGGTATTGCGTCCTGATGGGAAAGACGGGCACGGGCAAGACATCGATCTTGGAAGCAATCTGTGGTCTGCGTCCGATTCTGTCCGGGCGGATACAGCTTGCGGGGCGTGATGTCACCCATCTGAAACCTGCCGCGCGCGGTATCGGCTACGTCCCACAAGACGGTGCCCTATTCGAAACGATGACGGTTCGGCAGAATCTGTCCTTTGCTCTCGACATGCGGCGTGTTCATCTTGACACGATTCGGCAGAGGATTGACGAGATGAGCAGTATGCTTGAGATTGAGCATCTTTTGAATCGCTATCCCAAGAATCTGAGTGGCGGTGAGAAGCAGCGCGTTGCGCTCGGCCGCGCCCTGGCATTCCGACCAACGATCCTGCTGCTAGACGAGCCTCTGAGTGCATTGGATGACGAGACCAAGGACCACATGTACGACATGCTCCAGCGTGTGCGGGAATACGCTAACGTCACGGCGTTGCATGTCACTCACAGTCGTCGAGAAGCGGAAACGCTGGCTGATCTCGTCTTGCGGATTGAATCCGGTCAGGTTGTCAACGACTCGACATCGCCGCCGGTGGATGACTCAGTCACACCGCTGCCGATCAGGGAATAGCATGGTCGTTACCGTTCAATACACAACGCAGCTCAAGGCTGCTCTCGGTATCGATCAGGAGCTGATCGAGTTGGATGACGATGCGACTTTTGCATCCCTCTTGAAGCAACTTGAGAAGCAGCACGGATCCTCCTTTGCCGATCTTGTGCTCTTGGCAGACGGAAGATTGCTGCCTTCGATCATCGTTTGCATTGATGATCGGCAGTTGTCGGCGGATCAGGACATTCCACTGCGAGATGGCAACCAAGTGATGCTTCTTTCTGCGATCAGCGGTGGTTAGTCACCGAAGGATGGAATGACACGGCATCTATCTCTAACCGACGACGACCGAGCTCGCTACGAATGGCAACTCTGGGTGCCAGATTTCGGCGAGGTTGGGCAGGAGAAGCTTAAGAACTCGACAGTTCTCATCTCACGATTGGGTGGTTTGGGTGGCGTCGTTGCTTACGAATTGGCGGCCGCGGGTGTCGGTCGATTAATCCTCGCACACGCTGGCAATGTGAAGCCGAGTGACCTGAATCGGCAGCTTCTCATGACAACTGACTGGCTCGGTAAGCCACGTATCGAGAGCGCCGAGCGCCGCCTGTTGGAGCTCAACCCGAGTATCGAAATCATCGCCGTCGATGAGAACATGAACGAGCAGAATGCCGATAACTTGGTCGGCCAGGCGGATCTCGTCGTCGACTGCGCTCCGCTGTTCGAGGAACGCTATGCGATGAATCGAGCGGCATTACGACATCGAAAGCCGCTGATCGAATGTGCGATGTTCGATATGGAATTTCATCTGTTCACGGTCATGCCGGGCCAGACGGCTTGCGTTCGTTGTCTGTTTCCTGAAAAGCCGCCAGCGTGGCGGCGTGAGTTCCCCGTATTTGGTGCCGTCTCCGGCACGGTCGCCTGTCTGGGCGCGGTTGAGGCGATCAAGCAGCTCGCCGGTATCGGTACTCCACTCGCCGGGCGGATGCTGGTCGCCGACCTACGTTCGATCGAGTTCCGCCAAGTGGTGCTCCATCGTCGTCCGGATTGCGTCGACTGTGGAAGCAGCAGCGAATGACTCGCTCTACTCGTAAGGCCATGGTGCTTGCGTAAACAGCCCACCGTCGACGTAGAGCGTCTGTCCTGTAACGAAACTGGCGGCGTCACTGGCCAAGAACACCACGGCTCCGGCGACGTCCAGCGGTTCACCGACGCGGCGTAGTGGTGTGACGGGGCCCCAGGTCCCGGCGTAATCCGTCGACTCCAGTTTGGTTCGTTCGATTTCAATCGCGCCGGGAGCAACGCAGTTGACGCGGATTTTTAATGGCCCAAGTTCGACCGCGGCGACCTGAGTCAGGCGCTCGATGCCACCCTTCGAAGCTCCATAATCCACCAGGTTGGGAAACGGCCGCTTGTTGGCTCCGGAGCCAATGTTCACGATGGATCCACCCTGGTGCTCCTTCATCCACAAAGCGGCTTGCTGAGAGCAGAGAAACGTTCCTTTGAGATTTGTGCGAATCGTGCGATCGAAATCGGCTTCTTCAAGTTCCAGGAACGAGGCCCAGGTTTGTACGCCGGCGTTGTTGACCAAAAGTCGGAACCGCGGTGCGAGATCGGAGATCTGCTGAAACATCGTCTTTATCTGGTCGGAGTAACCGATGTCTGCCTGCGCCAGAACCGCTTCGCATCCGGCCTGGCGCACGGCATTCGCAGTTTGCTCGGCTCCATCCTTGTCCGAGTTGTAGTTGATCACGACATCCCATCCCGCCTTCGCCAGGCCAATCGCGATCCCGCGACCAACTCCCTTGCTGGCTCCAGTGACCAATGCGACGGCAGCTTCACTCATGATCTAAACGTTCCCTTCAGTTGACCTATCACCAGATCTGTCTGGCTCCCAGTCCCCGCACGATGCCTAGTACGAGCAACGCGATAACGACCATCAGCAGCGACACGCCGACTGCACCCTCAATATTGCCGATACTCAATTCCATGTGCACGCTCACCGGGAGTACTTCTGTTCGACGTCGGGTTGATCCGGCAAAGACGAGAATCGGACCGAACTCGCCCAACGCTCGTGCCCAAGCCAGTGTCCCAGCGGTCATGATACCTCGCCAACACTGCGGGATCACGACACCAAAGAATGCTTGAGCGCGGCTACACCCTAACGTCAACGCGACTTGCTCAATACGAGGTGAAACAGAATCAAAGGTCGAGCGTAGTGTGCGTACGGCGAAGGCGCTTGCTACGGCAAACTGGGCGATGATCACCGCGGGAACGTGGAAGGCGATCGAGAGCCAGTCGTCAATCGCTCTCAACGGTGTCTGACGAAAAAGGATCAACAGACTCAACCCAATCACGAGCGGTGGCAGGAAGATCGGTATATCCAGCAGTGAATCCAGGACCACCTTGCCGCGGAATTGCACACGAGACATCAAATAGCCAACCGGGATGGCCACCCAAAGCGACAGAATCGCCGTCACACTGCAGGAAACCAAACTGAGCCAGACGGCGTACCGAATTTCCGTCGTGAACAAGGTTGCTATAACTTCGTCGGGTCGCGACGCGGCAAAATACACGTCGGCGGCCAACATGGCGACGATGACCAGTATGTAGAAGCTCGCCAAGATGATCAGACCGGCCAAGAAGGGATAGTCCGTCCACAGGCGATTCATCGCCACCGCGCTCAACTGGTCATCGTGATCTGGTGGACTCGGGGCGGACGTATCATTCACCGTCAACGATCCCCCAGCCACTCGAACCCCAAGTCCTTGAAGCGCTGGCGAGATTCGATAGAGCGCAGTTGCGTAATTAGTCGCTCGGTCAAATTCGGGAACTTGCTGTCGGTTGCCACGGCGATTGGCTGAACGGCACGCGCTTCGGGACTATCGATGCTGATGACATGAAGTCGATCACTGTCGCGAGTCGTATTCGCGCGATAAACAATGGCCGCGTCCAGTCCACTGATCACCACGCCCTCGACTAATCGGTCGGCTGTACTGGGCCAATTCAATACCTTGGGTTTTATCTTCTCCCAAAGCTGATCTCGCTTCAGTAAACGCATGGTCAGATCGCCCAGCGCGCTATGCTCGGGATCGCAAAGTCCAAGTTTGAGTGGCTTGTTGGCCAAATCTTCGAGCGACTGGACATTCAATTCGGCGTGTTTGTCCCTGTTGACGGCGATCACCATTTCCGTTGCCGACACATCATGCCATTGAGGAAACACCTCCTGGACGGAGGTCATGAAGGTGGTGTCGCAAGCGAAATACGCATCCGGATGCATGCCTGCTTTGATCTGGCTGACAAGAATGCCGCAGCCGTTTGGGGTTTGCAGTATGCGGACTCCCTCACGCTTTTCGAAATCATTAATGGTCTTCTGAATGGCCGGATGCATCAGGCCACCAGTAAAGAGACTGATTTCAGGAACGTCAGCCCACTCATCGCCGGCAACGATTTCGTATCCTTGTTCCTCGAAGACTTTGAGCCCCCGATCGCGCGAAGTCAGATACCGCATGAAATGCAGTGCCGATGGCGCGTGCTCCGCGGAATTGAGTATTGAGACGACGATCTGGTTCGCATCCCCCGTGAATTCAATTCCGCTCGCAATCTCGAGTTCGTCATATTGATTCGCCGTCGCATCCCAAACAATGCCGGCATCCACTGCACCCGTTTTGACATCGTTGGCGACTTCGTTAACAGTGTGTCGGGTAACCGTGGCGTTGTTAAACAGCAATTCCCAAACGTCGACACGATCGCGTTGAATTCCAGCGAGCATCTTGCGCGTGACCCGGCTGACGGCGGCAGCCTTGGGGTCTGCCAGCGACATGCGCACGTTGCCGCTCAAAAGATCATCAATGGATGCGACGTTCAACTGGCTATCCGCACGGACAACGACACAGGGTCTTTGTGCGGCGATCGCGCCGACTTCAGAAACGAGATCCAATTTGCGCGCATCGTTGACGTAAGTGATATCAGCAGCGACGTACAGGTCACCTCCGTCCACCGCTCGAATCTCGCTCAACAATCGACCGGATCCGTCATATGAAGTCTCAATCGAAACGTCGTATTCTGCTTCATAGTCGGCGATGACCTTCTGGATCGGTATTCGTACGCCCGCAGCACAGAACAAGCGTAAGGATTTGTCGCCACGTTCAGCCGAGGTCTTGCTGCCGTAATACAGGGTCGCGATCAGCACTGCGAACACGAGGATCGAGCCGGTCGCGAACATGCCAGATTTGAATCGCATCGTTTGCTTCCTCTCACGGCACAGGAGGAACCTACCCATGGAACAATCAGGCTAGGAACCGACCATAACACACTGATAGTTTACTCGCTCCGGAGCATCAGTGCGATGACGTCTCGACGGACTCGCAGAGTCGGCCGTCTTGCAGAACGATTCGCGAATTCGCTCTTTCCGCTGCGTTCTGATCGTGCGTAACGAGCAAGACGGTGCCGCCGGAATTTGCGAAGTCGGCAAGTTCGTCAAGCACTCGCTTGGCATTGTCTTGGTCGAGATTTCCCGTCGGTTCGTCCGCGAGCAGGAATTGAGGCGAATTCAGCAGAGCTCGTGCCATCGCCGTGCGCTGACGTTCGCCCGTGGACAATTGTGACGGTCGATGTCCACGTCGGTCGACCAGCCCAAATCGTTCAAGCAGTTCTTCGGCACGCTGCCGCGCCCCGTTTGTCTTAACGATGCCGAGCTGCGCTGAAAGAACGTTGTCGATGATGGACAGGTAAGGCACCAAATGAAACTGTTGAAAGACGAAGCCGATCTTTTCCGCTCGGAAACGTGCTCGTTCGTTGGGGCTGAGATTGTAGAGGTTGGTGCCATCAACACTCACAGTTCCGCTGTCCGGTCGCAGCAAACCGCCCAACGTCAGTAGCATGGTCGATTTTCCACAGCCACTCGGCCCGCAGACGGCGACGAACTGGTGGGGTTCTAACACCAACGAGACGTCTCTGAGGGCGTTGATTGTGCGCCCTTCGTGCTGATAGGTCTTGGTAACATCTTGGAGTTCAGCGAGCATGCGTGTTTTACTCGTGAGAGAGAATCGCAGCAGGGTCTTGATTAGCGGCTAGGACGGCCGGAATCCAACTGGCCAGTGTTGTCAACATGGGCGCCAACAAGAGGGCACCTACGAGCAACTCGGTGTGGAACAGTCCAGCTCTGGTCAGCTCAATACCGTCGGCAGCAGATCGCGCGTCGATTTGGCACGCCATCAGGAAACCTCCAGCATAGCCAACGGCTGCACCGGCTAGTCCGACCATCACGGCTTTCACGAGGAACAGGCCCATGATCTTAGCCGTCGACGTACCCAAGGCACGTAGGATGCCGATTTCCTGCCGCCGCTCTCGTACATTCATCAATGCCAAGAGACCAACCAGCAACGAACAGGCAGCCACCAGCAACAACAAGTGAATCACGGCCCGTTGTTGCATGAGCTGCATGGTACGCTGACCTTCGGCCGCGACGTCAACACGAGCCCGCGCGCGGGCCACGGCTTTGCTCGAAAGTTCGACGACTTGCACTTCACTTCCAAGCACTTTGGAGATTTCCGTGTCGATCTCCGCCAGCCGATCGACGGAGGCGCAGTTGCAATTCAAGGCTTGAATCAAATTGATTCGATCGGGCAGCTGCAACATTTCTTGGGCGGCGGCCAAATCGACCCAGACGGTAATGTCATCCTTCGTACCACGCCGCTCAAAAACTTTACCAACTTTGAAAGTCTGTCCGCTCAGTTGAACATCTGCACCTTCCTTGAGATCGGTTTCCGCAGCGATGTCGTGTCCTAGTACCAGCGTGCCACTCGGTACCGCTGCGGACAGCGGCTTTTTATTGGTGCGGTGCGTCCAAGGAATCACCCCGCTAACGCCCATCAGCACGATCTGCCGACGGTACTCTGGCCACTCCATCTTGCGAATCAACGCCGGTCGCAGGTGATTGATCGTGTCGACATATCGGCTGTTGGCCAGCCGCTCGACATACTCATAGGGCATCGTCTTTTCGCCGAAATCGTTCGCGTGGAAGTCCGCTAGATTCTGGTCACTCGGCAGGATGTTGATGTTGAAGCCCATCGCCTTGGTGATCTTGCGGATCTCATTGTCAAGCGCGCTGACGCGATGTGCCGTCCGCTCTTGGTGAGCGCGAATTAGCGTCAGCGAACTAGCCGTATATCCGACTAGAACGATGATCGACAACAGGCTGATCGCAAAGTTCAATTTGCGATGCCAGATCTCCATCCAAACAAGACGCAATATATTCATCTCTATCCCGCGCCAGTTTGTCGGCGGAGTAGGACGGTTAAGCCGGCGAGCACGACGACACCGACGACCAATAGGCCACCAGCGCCAAGCAACAGTCGTCCTTCAAAGCCGCTTGATTCGGCTATCTCCGACTCTCCAACGGCTTCCATTTCCAAAGAATCCAAGTTGTTTGCGGGTCCATCCACATTCATTGCTAGTGATGTTGCCTCAACCGGTTCTGATGGCGGGGCGATTGCTTCTTGCTGTTCCGTGACGGCTTCTTCCGTGCTAACCGGTTCTTCGGCGTCAATTTCAAAGACTCCAACTCCGGTGAGCACGGGCATGGGTTTGTCGGGCATGGCCGAGCCCAGGATCTGGTCTTCCCAATTCATGGCAAGCAACAGATCGATACCAGGGTTCTCCTGTTTGACCTGACACGAGCAGGCACCACAAATGAACTGACAGTTATCTTGTACGTTTTCTTCGCTGATTCCGCGACCTACCAAGGCGAAGTAGGTACGACCACGGCCGTAGATCGGAATTGCGATTGGTTCGTCGAAATCACGAAGATCGTCTTCGCTTCCAAGCAACATCGATACGACCGCCTGCTCCTTTGGATCGTCGCGACTCACACGCATGGCAGAAAACTCAACCTTCAGTTCGATTGGTGTGTCGGGTCGAAACGCTTCATCCGATTCAATCAGGCTGCGGTCGGGCAAAGTGACGTGCGCGGGCATCGTCGCTAGCCACGTTTCGAGTTGCTGAAAGGCCTTGTTGTCCTTCTCGGCGTCACCACTCTCGATCAACACCCAGACTGCGGATTGCCCTTTCAGAATGCGACGCGCGACCTCTTGCCGAATTTGCGAATCGACAAGCTGTTTCACGCTGGCATCGGTCAGCTCACCCGTCCAAGCCGGCGACGCCTGCTGCATCTGTTGCGGATAGAGTGCGACGACCCAAGGTTTAGACTTCGTGACCTTTTCCGTCCATTGACTTAGGTAGCCCAGCGGGCCTTCGAGCCGGCGCTCACCGGAACCTTCAGCCTCGGTTGTCGCCTCGGCACTCAACGTCTGTATGTCCAATTCGTGGACGATCATGTTGGCCGGCGGTTGGCGATCGATTGACGCAGCGGTCAAGTGCTGAACCAGTTGCTGTTGATCGGCGGTCAGCTCGCCATCGTACAGCACATAAATCTGGTAAGGGTCTGGGCGCCAATTCTCGAGAGCGTACCGAAAAACGGGAACGTTGCACGCTTGAAGATTCGCAGTAGCGGACGCGAGAAAGATCGCGACAGAGTATGCAAGGAGACAGAATCGCATCATGTTTCCTCTCGAATGACTTCGAGCCCCGAGATCACCGGTTGCCGTCCAGACAGAGGCACAAATTGTATCACGATTGTCTTATTATTTGGGGTCACATGAAAGGTCCGACTCACGGCTTTATAGGCTGCTCCGGCCGCCACGCCGGGCGAAAAGCCGTTGAGGACGATTTCACCTTGAATCTTCACGTGAAATTCCCTCGATTCCCAGTCGCTTCCCTTGTGGGGTTCCAGAAAGAACATCCGAAGTCGGTGGTCATCGTCGGATTCAACTCTCAGCTCGATCTTGCGAATTCCTTCCACACCTGAGGCAGCGACCCATCTCATTCCGCCGGAGACCTGCGACGAATGAAAGCGAAAGACGCGAACGTCGCTCGGCTGAATTTCGATATGGGGTTCGGGCGACCGTCCTCCAACGCTGGGAATGTCCAGCCAGAGTGTTCCATTGGCCGATCGCCGATCACCAGGAGCTCCAAAGTTCAACCCGAATTGGCCTTCGGATAACTGACCGCCGAACGTCCAGAATTCAGCAGTTGGCATGTGGACCAACGCGAGAGAGGTCTGATTCTGGTACGCACAATCGCAGGTCCGTGTGTAATCGGGCACGGCGAGTACGCCGTTTGCCGGGATCAAGTTGTTGGTGCAGCTGGACCGAAAACCCCCCAAGTTTCCAGTGCCCGAACGGCGCTGCAGGTCGTAAAATCCGGCGGCACCCGAACGAAATGTGAGCAGACTCTGGCAGCCGACCGCCGTGTTGCATCCGTACTCCCGATCATAGCTCCAACCCGACTTCTTTCCGCTCGTAAGGTCGATGGCGACACCTCCCTTTCCGTTGGTCAAGATCTGGTCCTTCCAAAGCAGACAAGGTCCGCCGTAGACCAGTTCATCGTTCCGCCAACGGACGTAGCCATCTCGACCGCGATAGGCGACAAGTCCCTGTCTTGATTCGTCGGCTGCTCGATCACGATACACGCTTCCACCTTGGATGAGTGTGTCGTGTTGTTCAGAGTAGTTCAAGAAGGTTCCAAAGACCTTTTCGTCGGTCTCCCAAACGACTCGGCCGGTATATGCGTCGAGTGCATGCAGATGAGCAGGCTGCTCGAGCTGAACGCCGCGACGCTGCAGCGATCGCTGCTTGCTGTCAGACAGTCGATCGATGCAGAATACTTTTCCCGATCCGACTGCGATGTTGTTGTGTCGAAAGTTAAATCGGGCCTCCCGCTCCCACAGCCGCTGACCGGTATGACGATTCATGACGACAAGTCGACGACTGCCTGAAGCAAAACGTGTCGGTTGCAGAAAGTCGGCAAGGCTCGCCTTATCCGGTCCATTTTGATTTGGTTCTTCGCTGCGGCCGACAAGATAGGGGTCGATTGTAAAGTCACTGCTCTTCAGCCCGATGTTGTGCCCTTCGATTGCCAAGAGATTCTTACCCGGGCGCACAAGGTGTTTCCAATTCTCAAGGGTGTAGATCTGAAACTTGCCGGCTTCGTGGCTTTCGACCTTAGCATCCACCCCCCTGCCCTCTTTGATCGACGCACGTGCGACTTCAGTTCCGTTGAGATAGGCGATGAAGGCATCATCGAAGCGAATCAGCAAAGCGAGTTGTTTAACTTTTCGGAGTGATCGGCCCGATACGCTGTGTCGGAGATACACACGGTTGTAGTTGCCCGCCATGTCACTCAGCACGGTCTGGTCGTCGTCGTCGCCGTATCCAAATCCGGCACGACCAGCCTTCCAACGCGAGTCGTCAAAGTCCGGTTCCGACCATCTTGTGTTTGGATCACGGCCGGCCAAATACTTCCACACAGCTTTAGGTTGGATGATGGCCGTTTCGCCCGATAGGACGGTCGGTTTGAAGTCGCGAGTTTGATTCAGATTCGTGGTGCTTATGCTAACTGGGCTGGAGGTAGCAACCAGCAGGTCTTGCCACACCGAGAGGTGTCCCCAATGACGCTTGTTGGAGCCGCGCTGGAGTCGAAACTCCCGAGTCGTACGTCCGGTTGCGGCATCGAGTTTCAGAATTGTTGAGCCGTAGACGACGTAGATCGAATCTGGCAGGGTGACATAGTTGCCGCCAATCTCACTGGCACCGGAGAAATGTCTGGTGACGTTGTAGTACGAGCCGATTGACTTGATTTTGCGCTCCCAGAGCAAGCGGCCTGTGTAGACATCAAGACAGCGCAACAGGTCGGGTCCCTCGATGACGATCCTTCCACCGGCGACTTGCGGAGCGGGGCCATGCCCGTGACGCGGCAGAATGCCCTCATGCGAAGGGCCTCCGAACCAAAGCACGCCGAGCGGGGCTTTCACGCGAAAATCAAGCGAGACGCCGGACTGCGCCGCATTTCCATATTGGTGGCTCCAATCATCACTGCCGGCCAAGGGACCAAGTCGCGTCAATGCCTGAATGGGCCCGGAACGTGTGAATTGTGCTCCATGAAGTCCCAGGCGACGGAGTTGCTCGGACCACTGGCGTTGTTGTACCTGATTGAGCGGGACACAAGCCTTGCCTCCGTAGGGGCGCAAAACCTGGTACCAGTCAGATAGATTTCCGGGTGTAACGAACTGAGATACAAGCGTGTCAGATTCAGCGATGATCAAGTTTGCCAAGTACGGTGGTAAATCGGTCGCCGTCAGGTCCGTGTGTACCGACACCCGTCGCCCGTAGTGGCCGCTTTGTTCCATTTGCCGGCGAGACGCGTCGACCCGCGAGGCCTCTTTATCGAGCACGATCAGATGCAGGTCCGTGCGTCCAAGAAGCTGATCGATCAATTGACCGGTACCGATGCCAAGTACAACGGCGTAGCCGGTTAGATCTTCGGTGTTTTGGAGCACGTGACGAACCAATGCGGATGTGTCTGAACCTGTCGTCTCGACCAGGCGAGTTCGCTGCTCCTGTGGCACAGCGGGTTTGCGGCCAGGTCCAAAGCAGAGCAAACGATTGCCGCGCGTGATGACAAAGAGTCGATCGTTGGCCGCAATCATCTGCCAGACGTCCGCGTCGATGGACTGTTGCCACATCGGTTGCAGCGGTGCCGTCGCGTTAAGATCGAACGCTTGGATTCGACGATCGTGGACTGCCCACAGCACGGAGCCGGTTTGCAGGTGTACTGTCCCGACGGGGATACCGATGTGCTTGGCAAACCTTGTCTCACGTCGAACAGTTGACTTGGAACGCTTCTGTCCATGTTTGTCTACCGTCGTCTGCGTTTGTCGATGGCCGACTCGTGACTTGCCAGCGATCGACCGCTTGGCGGCATAGATCAATGAGGGTCCAGCGAGAACAGGAGCACCCTTTAGTTGCGTACCGCCGGAAAGATCGTACGTCGTGTTGCCGACGAAGTAGTAGTCGTCGGCCGCAAACACATGATGTCCGCCTCGCTTGTTGTCGTATTCGAAGTGTTTGAGTTGGCCCGTGTGCTTGTCGTAAACGGCTGGAACGGAGCGACCGCCCGGGACGATCAGGTAATCGTCGCTCACAACCAGATGACCTTGCGGTCCAATGGTGGCAAAAGCGGGAGCTCCGTGGGGCTGCACCGTAAAGTTCGTTCCGTCTCCGCTGTTGGTCCAGATCGATTCGCCTGTCTCGGCATCCACAGCGTGAATAAAGACTCCCATGAAGGGCCAGATGCTACACGCGAAGTAGATACGATCGTTGTCCAGCACAGGGCCCCCGCGCGCCGGCCAGGATGAGATGAGTCGCTGATTGCCTAAGACTTTTCGGGATGACGGCGCGCCGTTGAATTTCCAGAATAGCTTCCCGGTCTCCAGCGATACGCAGTAGAGCCAGCCATCGTCCGAGGCAAAGTATACGCGGCTCTTTGCTGCGATCGGAGCCAGGCGGATTGGCGCTTCGGCATAGAATCGCCATCGCTCCTGACCGGTCCGGGAGTCCAACGCCACAACGTTGTCGTGGAGTGATGAATTCACAATCACTAATCCGACGGCACAGACGGCGTGCGAGGCAACGTCGAACTGCAACTTCGCCTGGTTCGACGGCCATGCGGGGGCTGGCCTGGGAAGTTGTCGTTCCCAATGGAGCCGCAGATTCGTCGACAGTTCGTGGGGGGTCACACCGCCTCGGGCGGCTTCGTACCTCCATTGTGGCCAGTCAGATGCTCGGATCGACGGCGGAGCGCAGACGAAGACGAAACAAAAAGCAATCGACCACCGAACGATTGGGTGGATAGTCAGAGCACATACAAGGCGCATGGATGAAGCCGCGATGGATCGTGGGGAGGTGAGGCAGAGGAGGTGATTTGAGGGATCGACTTCTACCCATTATAGGCTCGCATCGAAGATTAATCAGAATTGACATCCTGCCGGTGAAGGGGCAGCTACATGTCGAGCCGGATGCGCAGTCCTTCGCGCTCACTTTTTTCAGCGCAGATGACCGTCGACAGCGCGTGATACGCATCCTCCAGGTCGTTGGTCTTACGAACCAGGCTGGTCACGGCACGGTGGAACAGCGCTAACAGTTGTTCGCCAACAGGCCGTTCTGTTTCGAGCGATTCCATGTGTCGACCGGCTTCGTCAAACCAAACCAGGCTGGTGGGAAGATCGACGAACGCAACGCCGTTTTCGCAACAGACCTGTAATCCGGCCGGCGGCCTGAAGGAAATGGCCTCTGTCCACTCCGCAGGCATGTAGTGGCCGCAACTGATCTGAGCCATCGGTCCGCTCGCCGCTTGGCCGTTAGAGAAGTCTAAGCTCATCATGCGGTAGTGGCTGTCGGTTTCGGCAATGTCTGGACCGTAGCGAACACTGACGACCGATGAAGGGTCCTTTCCCATGACATAGCGACACCAGTCAACTAACTCAATCAGGTCGCGTCGCACGACGGCCGACGTGCACGCGTGGCGACGAGCATCCGTAAAGTCCGGGATCAGTTTGCGACGATGGCAAAAGATCAGCCGAGGTGGCCCCAGACGTGTGGCAATGAGCTCCTTCAGTCGCAGAGTCGCCGCGGCGTGACGGCGCGGCAACTCGGCCATGAACGCGATTCCGGCTTTGTCGACACGATGCCGAACCTGCCTTGCTTGCTCCAACTCAAGATCGAGCACGGATGCGCAGTAGACAGCCTTTCCCGCATCACATGCCGCCAAAATTGGTAGCGGTCCAAACCACTGGGGCGAGAGCATGAGAATCGCGTCGACATCTTCGCGCGAGACCATGGCGCGATACCCGTCCACGGCTTGGGCATCGAATCCCTGGGCGGCACGCTCGGCTTGCAGCGACACTTGGGCGCAGACGGCGCGAACTTCGAAACGATCGCTCATGGCCCGCAATGCCGGCCGGTGTCGCGCCTCCCATGCATCGCCCAGGCCTACAAGACCCACTCGTAGCTTCATCGGCCTACACTAACTTCGACATGCTGATGCGTGGTGATTCGCGATTGAGAGGACCCGATGTCTTTGTCGTGAACCACGCGGCTATTCCGTCCGTTGTTCCGCTCGATGCCGGGAGCCGGCTCACAAGCTCCCAATTATATCGCCGCACACTCGTGAGGCTCAATGCTAACCAGCTACTGGCTGGCCGTGCTTTCCGATAAATTAAATGGTTTTGATCGAACCTATCGCACGCCAGCCACCTAGATCTTCACTCATGACGTTGCGAATTTCCATCGTGATTCCCACGTTAAATGAAGGCCCGCGAATCGAACCCGCGGTCGACAGCGCATGGCACGCCGGTGTGGACGAAGTGATTGTCGTGGATGGAGGGAGTGAGGACGAAACGCTTGACCGAGTGCGGTCGTGCGTTACCGCGACCATCCAGACGGCTGCGGGACGGGCGATTCAACAAAACTGCGGGGCACGTGCCGCCAGCGGCGATGTATTGCTTTTTCAACACGCGGACTGCCAACTCGGTTCCGGCTGCGGACAACAAATTCGCGAACTCCTCGCAAATCCCCACGTGACATTTGGTGCCTTTCGCCAGCAGATCGACGACTCGGGGTGGCTGTATGCTCTTATCCAGCGAGGAAACGCGGCGCGTGTGCGTTGGTTGCGAATGGCCTACGGGGATCAAGGCATCTTCGTTCGGAGGCAGGCCTTTGAAGAGATTGGAGGGTTTCCATCCGTGGCCATCATGGAGGATGTTTGCCTGATGAAGAAGCTGCAGCGTTTCGGAAGACCTCGACTCTTGCCCGGTCCGATCACGGTCAGTGATCGTCGTTGGCAGCGTCACGGAGTGATTTCACAAACGGCACGAAATTGGTGTCTCCTCACGGGCTTCCACTTAGGTGTCCCACCGGCCCGTCTAGAACGCTTCTACCCGCGACACGATGCCCACGGCGAGGAAAGTCGCCGGGCTTAACTCGGCTCACGTACGGGGTCAGCATCCGGCAGTAAGCCATAGCGACGAATCTTCCGGTCGAGAGTCGATCGTTCGATTCCCAGAGTGCGCGCTGTACGACTCTTGTTCCATCCCGTCTGTCGAAGCGTTGCCAGGATGTGACGTCGTTCGACTTCCGCCAACGTCAGCGGTTCGTAGGAGTTGACCGTGGAAGGTATGGCGGCACTGTCACCGACCGTTGCCAGATTCGAAAGATTCAGATCTTCGACATCAACATAGTCGCCACGCGCCAGCACAACGGCTCGTTCAACCACATTCTTCAGCTCGCGAACGTTGCCCGGCCAACGATATTGAATCAGTTGATCTCGCGCCTCGGCCGTGAAACCTAACAACTTGCGTCCGGAATCGGACATGTAGTTGTTGAGGAAATGCTTGGCGATTTCGGGTATGTCCTCGGGGCGTTTTCTCAGCGGGGGTACGGTGATTTCGACGACACGCAGTCGGAAATAGAGATCGCGTCGAAATGTTCCATCGGCGACGGCTTTTTCAAGATCACGGTTGGTGGCCGCGATCACACGAACATCGACTTTGATCGACCGGCTTCCACCCACACGCTCAAACGGATGACCTTCCAAAACACGCAGGAATTTGGCCTGAATTGTTGGACTCATCTCACCGATTTCGTCCAGCATCAGCGTTCCCTTGTCTGCGGCTTCGAACTTGCCAATTTTGCGATCGGTCGCACCGGTGAACGCTCCTCGCTCGTGGCCGAAGAGCTCGCTCTCCAAGAGCGTTTCCGATAATGCAGCGCAGTTCAAGCAGACGAAGGGCCCTTTTTTTCGGGGGCTCGCGTAGTGGACAGCTCGTGCCACCAATTCCTTGCCGACTCCGCTCTCGCCACGGATCAAGATCGTCGCCCGGCTGGGAGCCGCACGGGCAACTTCTTGCTGTACTTTGAACATCAGCGGGCTAGATCCGACGATCTCACTGGCTGCTCCCAGCTGTCGACGCAGCTGTTTGACTTCGCCACGTGACACATTCAGGTTCTCGGCCAGTTCCTGTTGTCGATCGAGGGTCTTGAGGGCTAGGGCAACGTTGTCAGCAACAGCCAAGGAAAACTCAAGGTCGTCCGGGTCAGGCACGATCTCCGTTCGCGTGGAGTACAAGTGCACGAGGCCAACAACCATTCCGTCCTGTCGAATCGGTGCGCACAAAACGCTGGTTGCGTGGATCTCGCCCTGACTGTCGCGGCTGCCCAGTGTGCTGTCGCCCTCGACATTTCGAGCCAACACTGCCTCGCCTTCACGCATCACCATCATCGTCAAAAAGTTCGAGACGCGATGGTACTTGACGTCGTCTAGCGTTTGCGAAGCGATTACATCCAAATCGTTCCCCGTAGGTTGACCGGGGAAGTCGCGTGGCACCAAGAGCACGGCGCCGGCGTTGACATGCGTTCCATCCAACAAGCCCTCTAAGGCTCGATTCGCAACCGAGACGGTGTCGGGTTCGTTGGCCAGCTCGAATGCAATCCGACAAAGCTTTGTCGCAGCTTGGCCCACCTTGGGCGTTGAATCGTCGTCTTCGGATCGACGCTCCAGAAATCGCGTCTGCCCCTTGCGATGGGTAATCGTTGTCGGTTCGTACGATTCCAGGACGTCTTCATCATCCGCATCGCCAAGTACGGTCTCTTCCTGCTTCTGTTCCGCCGGCGAATCGGGAAACGCTTCGGACAGGTCGTGCACAAAGGCCATCTGCGAATGAGCGATCCGGATCACTTCGCCGGCCGACAGCGGGTGGTCGCCGCTGACACGATCATCGCCCACGATGGTCCCGTTTCGGCTGTCCAGATCTCGCAAGATCCATCGACCCTCGGACAGAAAGATCTCGGCGTGATGGCGGCTACACCGCTCGTCCTTCACAACGATCTGATTCGTCGGAGCACGTCCGATGGTTACGGTCCGACCCTCCACCAGACGGAACACGTCGGTCCATTTCGAGCCTTCACGGATGACCAAGTAGGCGAGCATACGTGTATTATTGTTCAGCTTCCGATCGCGGACGAGGGCCGATGATCGTTACTACAATTTGACTCCTAGAAAGGAAGGATGGCTTGCCACGAAATCAGCGGAGGAGGGCCCGCTTCCGGGCCAATGAGTCGCTGATAGGACAGGACGTGGATGGGATCTGCCCCCTTTCCTTTAACTTAGTCGCTTTCAAGGTAAATAAGCAAGTTCCCGGAGGACAGGTCCCTTAACACCTAGGAGACCTCGATCCGCGACCAGGCCTAATCCCTAGAATTCCTCCCGTTCGTCTTTCTTGATTCCTCAGCCTTTCCTAGTTATCCTAAATCTATTGTAGGGAAGTACATAAGTCATGGCGATCGCCCATTCGACGGTGATCCTCAAATCGACACTAGAAGTTCTTCCTTCGGAACAAGAGTGAGAGAGCTGGCCTGGTAAGCCTGATTCTCCCGGGTGAATTGCTTCGTAACACGGAGAGGTGCTATGCGCTTTCGTATTTCACATCCGAATCGGTTAGGTACTTGGTGTCTGGTACTCTCGGTAACCTTGGTTGCCTGCATGGCCTTACGTGCAGAAGCGGGACGGTTCTTTCGCAACGCAGCCGTTGGCGGTGTATCGATTGATGCTCAGGGTGTGTTGAGTCAAGCCGAGCAGCAAGCCACTGCGGGACTTCGCGAGTCGCTAAACGAACGACTTGCGGATGTGCCTGATGAGATGGACGACAAAGTCACGCTCCGCAAGATCTCGCTCCGTCAACTCGAGACCGCACTTTCCCAGACGGTGAACAACGACATCGGAGCACTTCCCGACGAGATCAAGTACCTGGCAGGTCTGCTGCGGATTCAGTATGTGTTCGTCTATCCGGAGCAGAATGACATCGTCTTGGCTGGACCCAGCGAAGGCTGGACGATCAATGACCAAGGAACGGTTGTCGGCAAGTCAACTGGTCTGCCGGTCATTACGCTCGAAGATCTACTCGTTTCATTGCAGACATCTCGCTCGGCGCGCGAAATGGCCATTTCCTGTTCGATCGACCCAACGCCGGAAGGCACACAAGCCATGCGTCGCTTCGTCCGTCAGCAATCTCGATTTTCTCCGGGCGTTGTCGACAAGATGGCCGAATTGATGGGCCCGCAACAGATTACGATCACCGGTGTATCAGAGACGAGTCATTTCGCTCGTGTCATGGTGGCAGCCGATTACCGAATGAAGCGAATTGCGATGCAACTAGAAGACTCACCGATTGACGGGCTGCCAAGCTTCCTCCAGATGCTGGCCAAGTCTCGCATGCGGTTGACGAACATGATGCCTCGTTGGTGGCTGGCATGCGACTACGATCCTTTGGCCCGAAGTGATGACGGCTTGGCCTGGGAAATTCGCGGCCGTGGTGTCAAGGTGATGACCGAGGACGATTTGGTCACGGACGATGGAGAGGTCACTGTAACTGGCAAGCAGAATCCAGTTGCTGCGCGGTGGGCCGACCTGATGACCCGCAAATATGAGGAACTTGCCAGCGCCGAGCCAGTCTTTGGTCAGCTGCGTAATTTGATGGACCTGAGTGTCGTCGCGGCGCTGATTGATCGCGAGCGAATGGCTGAGACGGCTGGATGTCACCTGCCCATTCTCACGGGAGAAAACGGCGACTTCACACTCGAGGCATGGAATCCGCCACGCACCGTTGCGACGCAATGCAGTTTTCTCAAGCGTGGTCGCGACTACCTGATTACAGCCTCTGGCGGCGTGCAGATCGACTCGTGGTACTACGCTTCCAAATCGCAACCGAGCAAGGCAGTCGGTGAAGCCAAGCAGCAAAACGAGCATGTTGCTGACAGCTGGTGGTGGAACTAGTTACACGCATGCTGTGATCGACTAGCGACCCGCTTGGATGTTTCGTGAGTCAGTCGGTCGCTGTCGATACGTGACTCGACGGATAGCGCTCCAAGCTGGCCGGGATCGAATCAATTCGAATTCGACTGATCCCGGCCGACGCTCTCTCAAAATAGTCATCCACGACACCGTCTCGCACGGCCTCACGCGGTGAAGATGCTGACTTCGGCTTAAGCAGAACGAGTTCCCAGGCATCGAGGACTTGGGCGAGCCTGGCCGCAATCGAATCGCTTGTGACGTGCCAACCGTGTGGCAGCGGAACGCCGCGTAGATCGGGCTCGACACAGCGAAGAAACTGCAGAACATCGAACACGAAGTGTGCCGGTTGCTGCCGTGCCAGCCGTTGTCGTAACGTCTCGAATCGATCAATGTATTGCAGCTGCTCTGTTTCCGCGACGAGAAGCCAGCTTGACAGGCTCATGGCGCGAATGGCCATCCAATGGGCCACGGTTGTCGAAATGCCGTGTTGTTGGTCCAAACGCCGAACGGCATCGGCCCACACGCCGCCGCCAGTCACAATGACGCAGTGCATTGGGGTTTGTTGCCTCAACCAAGCGGCGAGTCGAGTGGCGTAGTCGTCAGATGCAAAATGGCTACCGCCGAATTTGACAACTCGACAAGGCTGCATCATGGCCCGGCCGTTTCTTGAGCGATACTCGCCAAAGCGTGGGCGGTCGCACAACGTGAAATTGCCGGCCCGAGTTGTTGCTTCAGGCTGACGACCGTTGCATTCAGGCCAAACAGTTCGATGGCGCGACGTGCAAGAAACTCGCCATGCCCGCAGATCACGATCGATTGAGGCATGCCATCTTGGCGCTGGAGGACGCGTTCCATCGCGGTCATCAGCAGTTCGGCCTGAGATTCGGCAATCGCCTGAGCTACGGCGACTGCGTCCCGATGGTTGAAGTGTTCGCTGTCCGCACAGATCGATCGTGCCAATCGTGCTCGACAGTTGGTCTTCGTGGCTGGCCGCCCGTCAGCCGTAAAGTCGTTAGCAGAATCTTCAGGTAGGTCCCCGAGTATCACGTACGCGTCCAGGGTGGTTGCGAACATCTCGTGGGCCAATGGGCAGATGTGATCTCGATACGGGACGTGGCCAGCTACAGCGCACAACGGACTTCGCTGAATTCCCGTGTACACGAGCTCTCCGGAAACTAAACGCTGCGTATCGGTCATTCCCGAGTGGATGGGCAATCCGTCGCGAAAGGGAACGATATCCGTTGTCGTCGAGCCAATGTCGATCAGCAATGCGGCTCCCAATTCCATGAATCGCCCGCAGTAACGGGCTAAAGCGTGCCAGTTTGCAGCGGCTACGTGCGAATAGCGGCGACCCGCGACCACCGGTGCGACCATGGAGCCGTCATTGACGTAGATCCTTGTATGACGACCATCGGATGCGCTGTCCAGCGCCTGCAGAATTGCGAGCACCCCTGCTTCTTTTGTCTCGTAACAATCGGCCAGCTCGCCCGTCATCGTTGCTACTAAATGGTCACAATTAGGCGACTCCGAAATGATGCGTCGCAACTCATGCGTTAGTGAATCTGAGCTACGCCAAAGCGCG
>CAJHYQ010000477.1_pt1 | contig 69701 bp, 52 predicted proteins | sample 9198721 | NCBI WGS metagenome assembly CAJHYQ01 (sample SAMEA7708357, study PRJEB35096) | sediment metagenome | biome: marine neritic benthic zone biome [ENVO:01000025]; feature: sediment [ENVO:00002007]; material: shallow marine sediment [ENVO:03000034] sea grass bed [ENVO_01000059] ... | reverse complement strand
CCCATGGTCCGCAAAAATGGCTTGGCCGCGCACGGCACCAGCTATCAAATTGCCGAAGAATACGACGAGTACGTGCAAACGCGTCGCACAGAAACCTGGAACGGCAATACCTATCCGTCCTTAGCTCGAGACATCGACGCCTGCGACGCGATCCTGCACTTTGCGACGGTGACCAACGGCGAACTAGCCTATCGCTCGTACCAGAGCATGGAAGAAAAGACGGGTTTGCCGCTGACTCATCTGGCCGACAAGAACCGAGACGTTCGCACGTCATATCGAGACATTCAAAGTCAGCCACGTCGCTTTATCAACAGTCCGATGTGGTCCGGGCTGATCGAAAACGGTCGCTCATATTCACCCTTCACGTATAACGTCGAAACCGACGTTCCGTGGCGCACGCTGACCGGCCGACAGTCATTCTATCTCGATCATCCCGTGTACCTCGACTTCGGTGAACACTTACCGACCTACAAACCCAAGCCACTACCCACTGAATACGCCGATTTGCAGTTCAGCGAAGACGAGTCTGAAGCCATCATGCTCAACTTCCTCACACCGCACGGGAAGTGGCACATTCATTCGACATACGGCGACAACCAACGCATGACAACTCTTTCACGCGGCATTTACCCGCTCTGGATGAATGACAAGGACGCCGCGGCGCTGAATATCCAAGACAACGATTGGATCGAAGTATTCAATGACCACGGCGTTATTGTCACGCGGTCCATTGTCAGCTCGCGCATTCCGCCCGGGATCTGCATGCAGTATCACTCTCCGGAGCGAACACATGGCATCCCCAAATCGCCACTACGAAAGAATCGACGCGCGGGAGGACATAACAGCCTGACACGCACACGCCTCAAGCCGAACTTCATGATTGGCGGCTACGGACAGTTTACCTATCACTTCAACTACTGGGGGCCCGTCGGTTGCAACCGCGACACGCATCTGCTCGTGCGGAAGTTGCCAGGTGAGCCCGTCTATTGATTCCGTTCACACTACAAATTCAATCGCGCACTTCACCCGACACAGGCACTTACTCATGAATATCCGCTCACAGGTTTCCATGGTGTTTCATTTGGATAAGTGCATTGGCTGCCACACATGCAGCGTCGCTTGCAAGAACGTTTGGACCGATCGCAAGGGCGCGGAATACATGTGGTGGAACAACGTCGAAACCAAACCAGGAACCGGCTATCCAACCAAGTGGGAGGATCAAGAGAAGTACAAAGGCGGATGGCAGTCGAACGGCAATGGCAAACTCGATATCAAGTCGACCAGTAAGGCCAGGATTGTGCCGAATATTTTTCACAATCCACACATGCCCAGCATGGACGACTACTACGAACCTTGGACGTACGACTATCAGAACCTGTTCAATGCACCGGAGGGTCCTGACCAGCCAACGGCCGAACCGATCTCCATGATCGATGGCGAGAAGATTGACGTGCAGGCCGGGCCAAACTGGGACGATGACCTCGGTGGATCACCGATTTATGCCGAAAACGATCCCAATCTCGAAGGACTCACCGAGCAACAACGGCTACAACTCAGCTCGGTCGAACGCCTGGTGTTCTTCTACCTACCACGCATCTGCAACCACTGCTTGAATCCATGCTGTGTCGCTTCCTGTCCATCCGGTGCACTCTACAAGCGTGGTGAAGACGGCATCGTGCTGATTGACCAGAAGAAATGTCGTGCGTGGCGTTCCTGTGTTTCCGCCTGCCCGTACAAGAAAACCTATTTCAACTGGTTCACGGGCAAGAGTGAGAAATGCATCCTCTGCTTCCCACGATTGGAGACCGGTCAGGCCCCCGCGTGCTTTCATTCGTGCGTCGGACGCATCCGCTATCTGGGCGTCTTACTCTACGACGCGGACCGTTTGGAAGAGGTCGCCAAGTTGCCCGACGATCAGCTGGTCGAAGGACAGCGTTCGCTCATCCTGAATCCCCACGATCCAGCCGTGATTGAACAAGCCAGAAAGGATGGCGTTCCCGACGATGTCATTCAATCCGCACAGGATTCACCCGTATATCGCTTCGTGATGGAGTGGAAGATCGCGCTGCCGCCCCACATCGAGTATCGCACCTTGCCGATGTTGTTTTACGTGCCACCGATGTCGCCCGTTCAGGCGAGTAAACCTGAAGATACGATCCATCACGAGAGCGAGGACTTGTTCCACGACATCGATTCGTCGCGTGTCCCCATGAAGTTCCTGGCAAATCTCTTTGGAGCCGGACACGAAGGCGTCGTGCGTTACGCACTCGGCAAACAGAAGGCCGTTCGCTGGCACCGACGAGCCGAGACGGTCGGAGACATCGATCGCGCAACTGCCGATCGGATGCTTCACGCGGCCGACTGCACGCGCGAAGAGGCGGAGGCAATCTATCGCCTCACGTCGCTGTGCACCTTCGAAGAACGTTTCGTGATACCGCCGATGCATCGTGAACAAGCGATTGAAATGATGAAAGAACCGCATGAACACCGTGAAGAAGCCGGGTTTGGCTTCGTCGGTGGACCACGGAGAGGTTTGTAATGTCGCACGTTGAAAAGGTCCTGAACGCATTCATTCGGCTGCTCAGCTATCCGGATGAGCAAACGACACAGTCCGCGGAGCTGCTGTACGTGGTGCTGCAGAGTGAGATCGACGAGGCCGCTGCCGACGCAGCACGATTCGGTTCGTTCTTGGAGCAGCATGAACCGTGGGAAGTGGAGGAAGCCTTCACGCGAACCTTTGACGTCAATCCCGCCTGCGCACTCGAGGTCGGTTGGCATCTGTTCGGAGAAGAGTACGCCCGCGGAATGTTCTTGGTCCGGATGCGTCAGGAGCTTCGCAAGTTCAACCTGCCAGAATCCGCCGAGTTGCCCGATCACATCACACATGTGCTGGCAGTCGTTGCCGCGATGCCTGACGACGAAGCTGCCTGGTTTGTACGTGCCTGTGTTCAGCCCGCCATCGAAAAGATGCGCGAGGCACTTGCCAAAACCGATTCGCCCTACCGTTTCGCGGTCGCCAGCCTGGCCTCGGTCATTAAGCAGAAGTGGGGCGAGATGCGTGAAAGTGTGCTTGAGTCACAGCCGAATACCGTCGATCCGTTGAGGGCCTACCCAGTGGCGGACGTCGGCTGCAGCAGCGGATGCGGCGGCACATGTGGCGACCAAGTCGACGTTGTGCCTCTGGAACTTGGCTCTCCAGCGGCAGACGCAACGACTAATTCGACCAATTCGTCGGTATCTCATTTGGAGGGTAAACGATGATCGTCGACCAATTCCTGTTCGTTGCACTGCCCTACGTCTGCCTGTTCACTTTCTTTCTGATGACTATCTATCGCTATCGAATGCAGTCGTTTTCCTATTCCAGCCTATCCAGCCAGTTCCTTGAAAATAAGCATCACTTCTGGGCCGTCGTACCGTTCCACTATGGAATTCTCATCGTGACGCTTGGGCATCTGATCGCGTTCTTGATTCCACGCTCGATCCTTGTTTGGAATGCTCATCCACTGCGACTGTTCATCCTGGAAGTTTCCGCCTTGGCATTCGGACTGCTCACGCTGATCGGACTTGTAGGCATCATTATCCGTCGCTTCTCCAATACGAAGATTCGAGGGGTGACGACGACTACCGATTGGATCTTGTTCGGAATGCTGCTTGTGCAAACGGTCAGCGGCATTGGAATCGCCTTGTTTCACCCCTGGGGATCGTCGTGGTTCGCATCCAACCTGTCCCCTTACCTCTGGTCGATCTTCAAGTTGAATCCCGACATCGCCTATGTGGCGGCGATGCCGCATCTGGTCAAGCTGCACATCGTGCTGGCATTCTTGACGATCGGCTTCTTCCCGTTTACTCGATTGGTTCATGTGCTTGTAATTCCTAACCCGTATCTGTGGCGGAAACCACAGGTCGTGCGTTGGTACGGGCGCAAGCAGCGCGTCTGACGAACAATGCCCAACAACCACGCCCCAACCGGAACCACCGATAGAAAGCAATAACGGACTCATGGAAGTTCGCAACAAAGCCACGAGCATCAACCTATTTGACTTCAAGTCCCGCCAGATGCGTGCGTTCCACATGTCGTGGTTCTCCTTCTTCCTTTGTTTCTTCGCCTGGTTCGGCATCGCACCGTTGATGGCCATCGTGAAGGAAGAGCTGAATCTGTCGAAGGAGCAGATTGGAAACACGATCATTGCTTCGGTGGCAATCACCATTGTTGCCCGATTGTTCATCGGATGGCTGTGCGATCGGATTGGTCCGCGTCTGTGCTACACGTTTTTACTGATCTTTGGCTCGATCCCAGTGATGTCCATTGGCCTGGCAGATAGCTACGAAACCTTTCTTCTGTTTCGTCTTGGCATTGGTGTCATCGGAGCTTCGTTCGTCATCACGCAATACCACACTTCCGTGATGTTTGCCCCAAACTGTGTAGGCACGGCCAATGCCACGTCGGCCGGATGGGGAAACCTGGGAGGTGGCGTGACGCAGATGGTGATGCCATTGGTTTTCTCGATCTTCCTCTGGTTCGGCTTTGCAAATCCCGCCGCCTGGCGAATGTCCATGGTGGCTGCTGGAGCCGTCTGTTTCGTCACCGGCATTGCCTATTTCTTTTTCACAACAGACTTGCCAAATGGCAACTTCAAGGCGTTGCGCGAATCAGGCGAGTTGGTCGAAGCGAAGAAGGAGAAAGGGTCATTTCTGCTGGCAGTCAAGGATTATCGCGTGTGGGCGCTGTTCTTGATCTACGCCGCCTGCTTCGGCATTGAGCTGACGATCAATAACATCGCCGCGCTTTACTACCGCGAGTACTTTGGCTTGGGGCTGAAAACGGCGGGCTTGGTCGCTGGACTATTTGGTCTGATGAACATCTTCGCATGCACACTGGGGGGATTCATCAGTGACCGCTTCGTTCGCAAGGGCGGTCTCGCCGGGCGTGTTCGCTGGCTCTTCATTGCGCTGATGATCGAAGGGATCGCATTGCTGTTCTTCTCGCAAATGAAGGTTTTGGCGTTGGCGATTCCGTCCATGATCGTCTTCAGCCTGTTCGTACAAATGTCCGAGGGTGCAACGTATTCGATTGTTCCTTTCATCAACAAAAAGGCACTCGGCGCGGTTGCGGGCATCGTCGGTGCCGGCGGAAACATGGGGGCTGTGGCCGCCGGATTCCTGTTCCGCTCGGAAAGTCTGACCTACCCCCAGGCGCTGATGATTCTCGGCTTCCTCGTCTCAGGTTGCGCGTTTGTGACGTTTGCCGTTCGATTCAGCACGGCCGACGAGAAAGCCGCTGCCGAAGAATTCAATAAGGCCATGGCCAAGCGCCGCGAGGAGATCAAGCATCGCGTCCCGATACACGACCTGATTCCGGGAATTCGCCATCTCCGACCGATGGATGCCCTACGCATCTATCTTGGCATCGCGCTGGTCATCAAAGGCGTCTACTTCATCATGAACATGGCCGACCTGGAGGCGACACTGGGCGAAGGACTCGGCCAGGGTCAAAACATGATCGCCTGGTCCGTTGTCTTTGCGCACGTTATCGGCGGCGCTTGCCTTGCGCTCGGCTTCGTCACGCGGGTGTCCGCGGCGGCCAATGCGCTGATCCTTTTCGGAGCGATGATTGTCGCGCTCCTCGGCACCGCAGGTGATGAGAGTCTATTCGGGGCGAACGTTCACTTCCAATTTACGTCATTTGTCTTCTTCTCTCTGGCCCTGCTTGTCTGGCGCGGTGCGGGTCCAATGTCGTTGGATCACCTTGTCCGCCTCGACGCCCAAACGGAGCCTGAAATCCTATGACGCGCCGAACCCGCGCAACCAACCAACATAGCTGAGAAACACAATGGCAAGAACGCCGGAACATTGGGACGTTGAGGATAACGCCTTCTGGGAATCGACCGGATCGCCAATCGCCAATCGCAATCTCTGGATCTCGATCCCCAATCTGCTCTGCGGTTTCTCTGTCTGGTTGTACTGGGGAATGATCGCCAAGACGATGCAGCGATTGCATTTTGCGAACCCCGAGTTGTTCGATTTCAGCTTCCGAAACAACGGATCCTCCTATGACGAAGCCGGTTATCGTGCGCTGCTATTCACGTTGCCGGCCGTCGCCGGTCTGGCAGGCGCGACTCTGCGCATACCCAACTCGTTCATGATTGCCATCTGTGGAGGCAGAAACGTCAAGTTCATGACGACCGTGATGCTGATTATCCCTGCCGTGGCCGCGGGAATCGCATTGCAAAACCCCGCCACACCTTTTTGGGTCTACATCATCCTGGCAGCCATGTCCGGTGTCGGTGGTGGTGCGTTTGCATCCAGCATGTCGAACATCTCCTTCTTTTTCCCGAAACGAATGCAGGGACTGGCGCTAGGGTTAAACGCAGGCTTGGGGAACGCCGGCGTCAGTGTGATGCAGTTCCTGATTCCATGGGCGATTACGTTCAACATGTTTGGGGCCATTGGCGGTCCCGCCCAAGAATTTGTCCAGGATGGCGAAACGCAGCAGATATGGATTCAAAACGCAGCCATGGTGTGGGTGCCCATCATGACGGTACTGGCCATCCTCGCGTGGCTCTTGATGAACAATTTGCCTCAGCACAAATGTGGCCCAACACCCGTCGCCATCGGCAAGTACTTGTGGCTGCAGATGATCGGTTTTGTCGGAGCGGGGATCGGTGTCGTGCTGCTGGTGTTCGTCCCGATGCCCGTCCATGAGCTGATCCGCATCTTCCTGGTGCTCATTGCCGCCGTTGTCGCCACCCTGCTCGGTATGCGTTTTCTTACGCCGCAGACCATTCAAGAACCGCTGAACAAGCAGTTTGCGATCTTCAAGAACAAACACAACTGGGTCATGACCTGGTTGTACGTCATGACCTTCGGTTCGTTTATCGGCTATGCCAACGCGTTCCCCAAATTGATCGACGACGTTTTCGTCACGCCGACAAACGGTCTGGTGACCTCCAACTACATTTGGATTGGTGCCGCCGTCGGCGCGTTGATTCGGCCACTGGGCGGTTGGCTTTCGGACAAACTAGGCGGCGCGCGTGTAACTCAGTGGGATACATGGATCATGGTCGGCTCGACGATTCTGGCTGGCTACTTCGTCTCGCTGGCTGGAAAGTCGGCAACACCAGAGCAGTACTTCATTCCGTTCGTGGTGACGTTCGTCGTATTGTTCGCCACAACTGGAATCGGCAACGGTTCGACCTTTCGGATGATTCCCATCATTTTCTCGAAGGAACAGGCGGGTCCTGTCCTGGGATGGACATCCGCGATCGCTGCCTACGGCGCCTATTTGATTCCAAAGATTTTCGCTACTCAGATCAAGGCCGGCACGCCTGAATACGCTCTGTACGGATTTGCGGTGTATTACGCGAGTTGCTTGGCGGTGAACTGGTGGTTCTACGCCAGAACCAATGCCGAGATCAAATGTTGAGCCTAAGCATGATGCAACAACGAACTATCACTGTCGTCCTGTTGATTGGGCTGTTGTTTGGCGTTGTCACTCTCGTCTACGGGATGTCGAGCTGGCGTTTGCCCGACATCGAGCAAGGCTATGCACCGGTTCAACCGATCGACTACTCGCACCGGCTGCACGCAGGCGAACTGCAGATCGACTGCAAGTTCTGCCATTCTGGGGCGGACATGAGCCGACACGCGGGAATTCCATCCACCGATGTCTGCATGAAATGCCATAAGTATGTCACCAGCTCGTTCGAAGTCTTGCAAGAAGAACTGAACCTGGCCGATGAAGAAAAACGCAAACCGGAGCCGAAGGTCTCGGCAAAGCTCCGCAAGCTATACGAGTCCTACGGATTGAATACGGAAACACTCGAGCCGGAAGATGGCAAGCAGCCGCAATCAATCGAGTGGGTACGGGTCCACAACCTTCCCGACTATGTCTACTTCGATCACCGCGCCCACGTCAACGCGGGCGTCACTTGCCAGCGCTGCCACGGCCCGGTGGAGTCGATGGAACGTGTCAGTCAGTTTGCAACGCTATCCATGGGTTGGTGCGTGAACTGTCACCGGGAATCGAACGAGAACGGAATCAATGGACAAACGGTCCATGCCTCAACCGACTGCGCAGTTTGCCATTATTAGGCACATTCGATGAACGACGAAACCAAAAACCGAGACGTAGAGATTCCGATGGATCGGGATGACGCGCGCGATGTTAGCGTGATGGATCTGCAGGGACGCAGTCCGTCCGCTTTCAACCGACGCCAATTCCTCGAAGCGACCGGCTTCACCGCCTCACTCGTCGCGCTCCATGGCTGCGGACGTGCGCCCGTCGTGACCGCCCTGCCCTACGCCGTGCAACCCGAAGGAGTCATTCCAGGCCGCGCGGTCTCGTACGCCTCAACCTGTATTGGTTGCCCGGCTGCGTGTGGACTTCTGGTGAGCGTTCGCGATGGCCGCCCCCTGAAAATCGAAGGCATGCCCGAGCACCCAATGTCAAAGGGCGGTACTTGTGCCGTCGCTCAGGCGCTGCCGCTTGGTCTGTATGACAGTCATCGCTTGAAGCATCCGCTGGCTGATGGTGAGCAAGCAAGTTGGGATCAAGTCGACCCGGAGATCACCCAGCAGTTGCAGCAACTCGCCACTCAGGGACGGGCAATTCGATTCGTCACGCCGACCGTGACCAGCCCCACACTCCAGTGGTCAATCGACAGGTTTCTCGGGCAATTCGATGACGCCGAACACGTTGTCTTCGATGCCGTCAGCTCGTCGGCGATTCTGGACGCTCATCTAGAGACGCACGGAGCCAGACTGCTGCCACACTACCGTCTTGAGCAAGCAGCCGTCATCGTATCCTTCGGCGCGGACTTTCTCGGCACCTGGATCTCACCCGTGGAATTCACGGCCGCCTGGCGGTCGCGCCGCGTGCCGACGAATGATCATGCCGAAATGTCCTACCACGTACAGTTCGAAGGGCGAATGTCGCTGACCGGCAGCAACGCCGATCGACGATATCGGCTGGCTCCAGACGAGTACGGTGTGGTCTTGAGCCATTTGGCTTTCAAGCTGGCCGAACTCGCCGACCAACCAGCGCCCAACGGCAACTTGGCATTGCTTCCAATACCTGAATATGACATTGTCGCTCTCGCGAATCGATTGTGGGAAGTGCGCGGCGAGTGCATTGTATTGAGCGACAGTCAGGACACGGCCGTCCAAAAACTCGTCAACCACATCAACCACATGCTTGGCAACTATGGCAAGACGGTCGACATCGAGCGCCCCAGCCGGCAGCGACAGTCGGATGACGGGGCAGTCCTCCAACTGGTCGACGATCTGAAGGCTGGCAAAGTCGGTGCGCTGCTGGTGGCCGGAACTGACTTGAGCCACAATCTGCCCGATCACGATACTCTCGTGCAGGCCATCAAAAGCGTACCGCTCGTCGTCAGCCTGGCAGAACGCAATGACGACTTCGCGTCACTATCGCGGTTCGTATGTCCCGACCAGCACCCGTTGGAATCGTGGCTCGATGCAGAACCCATCAGCGGCCTGGTCAGCCTAAGTCAACCGACGGTTCAGCCCTTGGGCGAGACTCGATCGATTCTTGAAAGCTTGGCTCGCTGGTCCGATGAACCGGATTCGGCGTACAACATTCTGCAGCAAACCTGGAAGGAAAACATCCTGCCGCGTGCGGGTAGCCCTCCATTCCAAGCCTTCTGGGACCAGGCCGTCCATGACGGCTTTGTCCAGGTCGAGCCGATCGCCGTTCAAACGAAGGCCTTTCAGAACGAGGTCGTCCAACTCGTGTCTCCGCTCCTCGATCAGCGGATTTGGCTTTCCCTGTATTTGAAAGTTGGGCTTACCGACAGTCGCCATGCGCACAATCCATGGCTCCAGGAACTCCCGGATCCCGTCACGAAAGTCACCTGGGACAATTACATCTGCGTGCCCCCGGCGATTGCTGACGAGATGCGGCTGACCGATGGCGAAATCATCGAGGTCGCCAGCGACGGTGGGCCAACACTGCAGCTGCCCGCCTTCCGGCAACTCGGTCAGCACGATCGTGTCGTCTCGATCGCGCTCGCGTATGGAGTTCGTGGAACAGAGCGGTTTGCCAAGATCGGGCCGCAATGGCTCGAGTCGCGTCCGACCGTTGCCCCAGATCAGAACGTCGGAGAGAACGCGGCCTGTTTCATCCATGACTCACGGCAGGAAACCGATCGCGCTGCCCTGCAATATCATCGGATTGGCGTCACGCTCAAAAAGACCGGTCGACGCATTACTCTGGCTTCGACTCAAGCACACCATACACTGCACATTCCACCCAACGTGGCGCCACCGGGCGCGGAGATACGCACTCCGATCGTTCAGGAAACGACCTTGGCAGAGTTTCAGCAAGACCCATCCGCCGGAACCATCCAGCACCACCACGCCGACTCGCACGATCACGAACAGACGCACGCCGACGATTTGCCTCACGACGACGCCAGTGCGCACGACACCCATCACGAGGCTGAAGCACCCTCCAAATACAACCGTCTTTGGGCAAAGGATCACGAAAAGGACCGTCACCATTGGGGGATGGTCATCGACCTCAATGCGTGTACGGGTTGCTCGGCTTGCCTGATCGCCTGTCAGTCCGAGAACAACGTTCCGGTCGTCGGAAAGGACGAGGTGCGTCGACAACGCGAAATGCATTGGATTCGTATCGATCGTTATTACTCGGGTGATGACGACGATGTCGAAGTGTCGCATCAACCGATGATGTGCCAACACTGCGACAACGCCCCTTGTGAAACCGTTTGTCCGGTCCTGGCGACCGTGCACGGCGAGGGCGGCCTTAATCAACAGGCCTACAATCGCTGTGTGGGAACACGGTACTGCGCGAACAACTGTCCGTACAAAGTTCGCCGCTTCAATTGGTTCACCTACGAACACGACGATCTGCTACAGAACCTGGCACTGAATCCAGACGTGACGGTCCGAGGTCGCGGCGTGATGGAAAAGTGTTCGATGTGTATCCAGCGTATCGAGAATGGCAAGATCGAAGCCAACCGTTTGGGCGTGCCGATCAGCGACGGCGACATCCACACCGCCTGTCAGCAATCGTGTCCGGCTCAAGCAATCACGTTTGGTGATATGAATGACACACACAGCAAGGTCGCATCGGAAATCGACAATCCGCGTCATTTCCGCGTCCTCGACGAATTCAACTTCCTACCTTCCGTCGGCTATCTGCGGGTGGTGAGGAATCGCGACGCCGAGACACATGAGGAGGGAGGCGAGCATGTCTGAAGCCGGCGCCATTCTTCGTCCACCATTGGTCACCGGAACCAAGTCAATCACTGATGTAACGCGGGATATCTGTGCACCGATGGACCGCAGACCCACCGGTTTGTGGTGGGGCGCCTTTACACTGTCCTCCCTGGCGCTGCTGATCGGTGTGGCCGCAGTCTGGTATCAGATCGCCACTGGAATCGGGACTTGGGGCTTGAACAAGACGGTTGGCTGGGCCTTTGACATTACCAACTTCGTCTTTTGGGTTGGGATCGGTCATGCCGGCACCTTGATCTCGGCGGTGCTCTTTCTGTTCCGGCAAAAATGGCGTACGGCGGTTAATCGATCGGCCGAAGCAATGACTTTGTTTGCCGTAATGTGTGCGGGCATCTTCCCGCTGATCCACATGGGGCGTCCCTGGCTCGCGTTTTGGATGCTCCCCTATCCAAATACGCGTGGACCATTGTGGGTCAACTTCAAGTCACCGCTGCTTTGGGATGTGTTTGCCATCTCTACCTACCTGCTGATCTCGGCGGTCTTCTGGTACGTCGGTCTGCTCCCGGACTTGGCTTCAATGCGTGATCGCAGCCCGCCCGGCTGGACGAAGCGCATCACATCGATCCTTTGTTTGGGCTGGGACGGTTCGGCACGGACTTGGCACCGCTATGAAACCGTCTACATGCTGCTGGCTGGCTTGGCCACACCGCTCGTCTTTTCAGTGCACACGATCGTCAGTATGGACTTTGCAACATCAGTCATCCCGGGCTGGCACACGACAATCTTCCCGCCGTACTTCGTAGCAGGCGCGATCTTCAGTGGCCTAGCGATGGTCCTGACGCTCATGATCATTGCCCGCAAGGTCATGAACTTGGAAGACTATATCACGATGACGCACATTGATCGGATGTGCAAATTGATGCTTTCGATGGGCTGCATCGTCGGGTTGGCCTACGCCACCGAGTTCTTCATGGCGTTCTACAGCGGTAACGGATACGAGCAATTTGTGTTCCTGAATCGAGCACTCGGCCCATTTAGTTGGGCGTACTGGACGATGGTTACCTGCAATGTAGTTGTGCCTCAGCTACTTTGGTTTCGCCGTCTCCGGTCGTCGCTACCGATGGTGTTTGTCATTGCGATTCTGGTCAACGTTGGAATGTGGTTCGAGCGATTCGTCATCATCGTCACGAGCCTGCATCGAGATTTTCTACCTTCCAGCTGGTCCGACTATGTGCCGACTTCGATTGAGATCGCCACGCTGCTCGGCAGCTTCGGATTATTCTTCACATGCTTTCTCATCTTTTGCCGAATCGCGCCTGTCATCGCCATCGCCGAAGTCAAAGGCGCAGCTCACTTGAAGAAACGCAGTCGCTCGAAGGCGAGTGCGGAGGAGGTAACAGTATGAGCCAGCGAGTGTTGATGGCCGTATTTGAGCATGAAGACGACTTGCTTGCTGCGACAAACGCCGTCCGGCAAGCAGGTCTGCGGATCGTCGACGCATTCACGCCGTACGCGGTCCATGGTCTGGATCGCGCGATGGGACTGCGCCCGTCGCGACTGACGTGGGTTTGCTTTGTCTGCGGTATGACGGGTGCGCTGGGAATGTTGTGGTTTCAGCATTGGACCGCGTCGATCAGTTGGGCGATCGACGTCGGTGGCAAACCATGGAATTCGCTGCCCTCTGATGTCCCCGTGGCCTTCGAGGCATCGGTATTGCTCGCCGGCTTCGGCTCGGTTTTCGCGCTGCTGGGAGTGAGTCGACTGTTTCCCGGCAAGAAGGCACGCGTCATGCATCCTCGCATCACAGACGATCGCTTTGTCCTCGTGATTGAAGAAACAGATGCGCACTTCGATGTCAATGAAGTTGTCTCGATGCTGGAAGACTACAACGTGGTAGAAACCAGCGAGCAACTGTCAACCAGCGGAGGACGTGGGTCGTGATGCTAAGCCGCACAAACATCGTTCTCGCGGCCACCTTGATTGTCGTCGTGACATTGACCGCGATGTCCCAGGTCGACTATTCGCAGCCGAACATCGAGGTCCTGCCGGATATGAAATACACACCGGCATGGACATCGTTTTCTGCCAACCGCAACTTCCCGAACGGGCGCACCTTACAAGATCCAGTCGCTGGAACGATCGCGCGTGGAGCCCTGCCACTGCACTACTCGCCCACCAAAGAAGATGCGATTCGCGCGGGAAGCGAACTAATCAATCCCTACTTGAAGGCGTTGGACGCCAGCGCAGACGAACACTTAGAGTCCGACACCGATCCGCGGGATAGCCAACAACAGGCGCGGAAACAGAACCTGGAACAATCGGTCCAGCGGGGTGGCGAGCTGTATCGTGTCTACTGTGTCTCTTGCCACGGACCAACTGGCCTCGGCGATGGCCCCGTACCGAAACGCGGTTTTCCGCCGCCTCCGTCTCTGTTGACGGGAGCGTCACGGCAAATGAAGGATGGTCAGTTGTTTCACATCCTCACCTATGGCCAAGGCAGTATGTCAAGTTTCGCCGGCCAATTGTCGGCGGCTCAACGATGGGACGCAATCAACTACGTGCGAAGTCTGCAGCAGGCCGCCCCCGCGCCGTCTCAAGACCAAGCCCCGACGGAAAACCAGCAGCCGGGAGACCCGGACGCGGCGGACAAGAACGCCTCTGAAGAAACGAGTGAGGAGACTTCGCCAGCTGACGCGCAGGAGTCAGCCGCCAATAAACCACCAGCTGGCGACGGTCGACGCCAAGCGACAGTCACGCGAGCTTAAGAGCATACGAATCGGAGCTCAACTATTATGAATACAGGTTCCCAGCTTTATTACGGTCGCAGCCGCCGGTTAACGGCCTTGGCGCTGATTGCCGTATCCGTGCTCACGCTGCTGGCTCTATTTGGTTCCGAACAAATCGCGGGCCGAGCTTGGGGCAACTTGTTGGTCGGGGCATTTTTTTTAGTGACGGTCGGGCTCGGCGGAGCAGTGTTCGTCGCGCTAACGTACATCTCAGGTGCTGGTTGGCACGTCTCCTTCCGACGAATTCCGGAAGCCATGGCACGTATCATTCCGTTTGCCGGAGCGGTAATGCTGCTGGTGTTATTGCTGCAGACCGATCGGTACCAATGGGTCCATCAAGGGCACGGCGAAGTCGGTACGTTTTGGTTTAAGGAGCTTTGGCTAACGCCGTCGTTCTGGATGATGCGGGCTGTCGTATACGTTGTTATCTGGAGTCTCTTGGCGGGCTGGTTGGTCGCGCGATCCACTCGACAAGACTCACTCAGCCAAGGGGACATGATTACCGGAAACATTCGCCTCTCCGCTCTGTTCCTGGCGGTCTTCGCGATCACCTTTTCCTTAGCCAGTGTCGACTGGATCATGGCCCTGGAGCCCATGTGGTTCAGCACCATGTGGGGTGTCTACAACTTTGCAGGCATGTTTCAGTCCGCTTTGGCCGTAATCATCCTCATGTGCCTCGCCTTCAGTAAACGGGGAGGACCGTTGGAAGGCATATTCAATGACGAGCACCTGCACGATCTCGGTCGGTTGCTGATTGGATTCAGTTGCTTCTGGATGTACATCTGGTTCTGTCAATACATGTTGATTTGGTACTCAAACATTCCTGAGGAGACGTTCTACTTCGAGACACGCGTGCAAGGTCCTTGGGGCCCAATCGTGGTCGTCTCGATCCTGCTGAATTGGGTTATTCCATTCTTCGGGCTGCTCCCGAAATCTGCAAAACGCAGTTCTATCGTCATGCAGAGAATTGCCGTGGTGGTACTTATCGGCCGATGGATCGATTTATACGTGATGGTGTTTCCTTCCGTCATCGGCGAAGTACCCGCCTTTGGTGTGTTTGAGGTATTAGCGATTTGCGGCCTGGTTGCGGCAGGCAGCCTCATGCTCGCCCGTTCGTTTGTGAGTCGCAGCTACGTTCCGAAACGTGATCCCTATCTTGCTGAGAGCCTTCATTACCACGCAGGTTGAGCAGTCAAAAGGTGACACGAGAAGCATTAACTTTTTGTGCTGACAACTTGTTCCGAGTCCCGAACGTGAAGGGACGGAACGATGATTTCACAAACGGTCGATTATGCGTTGCGGGCAATGGTCGCGCTCGCAAGTCACTATGACACTGTCATGTCGGTAAGAACGCTGGCTGGCCTGACCGATGTTCCTCGACCCTACCTTTCTAAACTGATGAGTCAGTTGGTACGGGCTAAGCTGGTGCAATCGCGGCGAGGAGTCGGCGGAGGCTTCGTTCTTGCGAGACCGCCACACGAGATTTCGATGTGGGATATCGTGCAGGCGATCGATCCGATTCAGAAACTGCACACGCGACCGCTCAATATCAAAGTGCAGGCTAATCCACTCGCCCTGCACGAGTTAATCGATCGCGTACTTGATGAACTTGAGCAAGCGTTCCGCAACATCTCGTTGTCTAAGGTGCTGCAGCAGAGCCATGATTCCGGCTCCGTTCAATCTGATCAGTCACTTGAACAGATCCACGACTACCCACTCAGAGACGCGAATGTGGATCCGGCGATTGAGGCTGATGATTGAGTCACGAGACGCTTCGGATGAGAAATCTGAAGGGCATTTTTGAGAGGGCAAAACGAGATTAACAATGGGCAATGGCATTTTCGGGAGGGCGAGGCTCCTGCTGAGCCGAGTGCGTTTTGCGGCTCGGCAGGAGCCTCGCCTCCCGCTTGCGCCGTCTTCGCGTCGCGCCAACTAGGTCTCGTCATTCAGACTGTCGTCCAACAACAGACCTTCGATTCGAAGGCGAGTATCCCAAAGATCGCGTTGCGCCCGCATGTACGACAGATTTGTCTCAAAGAATAGCCGTTGGGCGGCCAACTGGCTTAGATAGCCGATTTCGCCTTGCTCGTAACCTCGTGTGACGAGATCTAGCGAGCGACGAGCTCGGGGCAGAATCTCGGCAGAATACATCTCAACTTCGTACCGTGCGCCCTCGTAACGTTTGAACTCGTCGATCAGCCGATCGCGTAGCTGCAGCTCAAGTCGTTCGATATTGCGCTCGGCTTCGACAATCTGAGCGCGGGCTTGTCGAACTGCACCTTGATTGCGATCCCAGATGGGTATTGGCACGCCTACATTGACGTTGGTCAGGACATCATCCGTAATGGCTTCTTGACGCACCGACACTTGAACGTTGACGTCTGTTTTCACTTCGGCCAAAGCCCGACGAAACATCATTCGCCTCGTGGATAGCTCGGCCACCGCCTCAGCTAACTCCGGGCTCTGCCGGAGCAATCGATCAAGCACGTCATCCCGGGAGAGATCATCGGGCGGTTGTTCCAGGTCGCCCGAAAGTGGCCGGGACTGCATATCGGGATTTCCGACGATCGCGGCAAGATGGTTCCAGGCAGCGGTATACTCGATCTCAGCACGACGAACGAGAATCTGTGCGTCTTTTGCCTGCATCGAGTTCTGCAGCACTGCAACTTCGCTCACTTCCCGAGCACGAAGCAGCGCCTCGGAGGTTTCGACGGCCTGCCGACTGATGTTTAGCAGTTCGCGTGCGAGATCGATCTGCCTTTGAGCGATCAGTACTCGGTAAAATCCGGCTCGGACATCGGTTTCAGCACGTTGCTCAACAGCGGCCAACCGCTGCTCTGCCTCGAAGATCTGCTGAGAAACGACCGCACGATTCAATGCCAGTTTTCTGCCTCTGACAAATCTCTGAGTAACAAAACCACCCTGTTGACCGGCGGAACCTTCCAGGCCAACGTCTTCACCGGCGTAGCCCAAAGTCGGATTCGGCGGTAGCCCAACCTGGATCCACATGCCCCGCAAAGCACCGAGACGGGCCCCGGCACGCGCGACGGCCGGGTTGGTTGTCATCGCCATGTCAACCAATTGTTCGAGGGTCAATGCATCCGCTGCCACACTCGCATCTGCCACGAACGGCTCGGGCAACGACTCAGGCAGCGGGGGTTCCGGCGGAAGAACTTTGGCGGATTGGACATGGCTGGCCCGTTGGACACGGTCATCGCGTGTCGCTTGATGCCCAATCTGAGGTAAGCGGCTTAACTCATGGGTAGTCGCGTCATCAAGCAAACGTGGGGCTTCATACTGTTCAGCGTTTGGTCGAGTGTCAGTCTTGGCATCGAACACAGGTTCGATGGAACGACATCCGAGGCCAAGGCACAACAATACGGCAGTAAACAGACGCGTCATAGTCCTGCTTGCGATACATTGCTGTGTGTGGATTTCGAAAGAGTCTGCGTTAACGCTCCGGCGCGCACTTCCAGCCTTCGCAGCCCCTTCGACCGAAATCGAAAGACAGCTAATCAGGTCATCGTCCTGGTTGACTCTACGGCTTGAGCCAATGATAACGACGCACGATCGGTCACCGATCGATCACCAGGAGAAGCGATACCCGACAGCACTGCGCCTGCCACCATTAATGCACGGCTGGCACGTGCCTACCTGCCGAATCTGGGCGGTGATGGGCAAGGGTATTCTTTTGGACGGCGAGCCACCTGCCGCAAAACGTTGAGCGCGCCCAAACCCCCTTGGGTAAGCGAAGGACATTTTTGGGAGGGCGAGGCGGGCGAGGCTCCTGCCGAGCATTCTAACCCCCTTGCAGGGGCGGTGTTGGCCGTCCAACCTACAAGTTCCTTGGGAGCCGAGTGCGCTTTGCGGCTCGGCAGGAGCGTCGCCCTCCCGTCCGAGCGTCACGCCACTAAGAAGACGATGCTCAATCTTCGATTTGAACGCCGAGGATCGAAACATCATCCTTCGGCCCGTTCTTGACACACCATCGCTCGACCGTATTGGCAAGTAACGCGACGCTGTCGTCCAACAACTGCAACTTGCCTAACTCCATGATTTCGAGCATCTGTTTCATCGTGAACTGATCCAGATTCTCGTCCATCGCCTCAGGAACACCGTCGGAGTAGAGGAACATACGATCGCCGGCCTCAAGCTGAAGCTCATAGTCGTCGTACTCCAGATCATCGACCCAGCCGATCGGCATGCCGCCTCCTTCCACTTTCACAGGAGTACCGTTGCGTGGTATGTGCACGATCGGATCGTGTCCCGCCGAAACATACCGAAATCTGAGTGTCTCTAGATCCAAAACGCCGTAGACCATCGTGAAGTACAAATCGTTCTGCTCTTCCATCGGGAAGCGGCGATTGAGTTCGTTCGCTACCTCAGCTGGCCGCACAACGCGCGTGCCCTCCTCGTCGTTGGACTGAACCAACAACGACGAGCTCGATATCTGCGGTGTCATCAGTCGGCCGATCGTCACCGACAAGAGCGATGATGCCACACCATGGCCACTCACATCGACGACGTACACGGCGATATGCTTTTCGTCGAGCCAAAACAGATTGAGGAAGTCTCCAGCCAGTTCGTCACAGGGCAAGTACTTCCAAGCGAAACATACTTTCGACGTATCGGGCATTGAAGACGGCAAGAGGGACTGCTGCACTCGAGCAGCCGCATCCAAATCGCGCGACATCCGCGAGTTTGCCGACCCAAGCTGCTGGTTCAGCGACTCCAGCTCACTATTCCAGCGAGTAAGTTGCTCCTTGGCAACCGTCAACTCCTCATTGATGCGGATCAGCTCCTGATTCTTTTCGACCGCATTTTCGAATGTCGAAACAAGCAAGTTCAAAACCTGCTGTCGTCCAGCTTTGACCGTGTATTGGTTTCCACCCAGCGTAACGTCCAGCTCTTGCTCCTCGTCGCCATTTGCCAGCGGCGTTTCGAGCAAAGACTCGACGCGTGAAATCAAATACTCGGGGTTGTATGGTTTGGTAACGTAGTTGTCCGCGCCGCAATGCAGCCCCTTGATGATGTCCTGCGCATCGGACAATGTCGAAAGCAGAATGAACGGGATTGCGCGCAGCTCAGGATCGCTCTTTACGGCATTGCACAGCTCGTATCCATTCATCTTGGGCATCTCGATGTCAGAGATGACCAACGTCGGACGCTCTCGGCGTATCATGTCCAAACCGACTTGCCCATTCTCAGCGGTTCGTACGTCAAAACCCGCTTCGATCAGTTTATTGGCCAGAATCTTAGCCTGAATGCGGCTGTCTTCGACAACGAGTACGGATGTTACGGGATCATTCACAGATCATCTCCGTTACCTACGATCGGCGACTGCGTTTGAGATGGCGAACGATGGCGGGCGCAATTTTACCCAATGGCAGCGCTCGATCCGCGAGTTGGTTGTCGATGACGGCTTTGGGCATTCCGTACACGACGCAGTCTTCTTGGCTTTGTGCGAATACATAGCCGCCCGCTTGCTTAAGTGCACGACAACCTTCCAGCCCGTCCCGTCCCATTCCCGTCATGATCACGGCCAAAGCGTTCCCGTCCAGTGTCTTTGCCGCCGAGCGGATCAGGTAGTCGACCGACGGCCGAACTCCGTTCTCCGGCGGATCGTCCGTGATCCGAACGACGAGGCCACCGCCGGAATCGAGCAGTTGCATCTGCTTTCCGCCCGCCGCGATAATCGCTCGACCAGCCTCAGCACTTGCGTTGTCTTCAGCCTCCATCACCTCGAGCTCGCAGGCCTCGTTCAAGCGCAATGCCAACGAGCGTGTGTATTGAGGGGGCATGTGTTGGACCACCAAGACAGGAACGGAAAGATCGGCTGGAAGTCGGGAGAGCACAACCTTCAATGCTTCTGGACCGCCGGTGGATGTGCCAATTAACACCGATCGGCAAACGGAATGAGGCATGGGTGCAGACTCAACGACCTGATCAGCCTCCACCTGCCGAACAACGCGTCGGTTTGTCCGCACCTGCCGAACTGTTGCTTCCCGGAAAGCCGTAATCTTCTCTTCCAACGCGTCACGTAGTTGCTGTCGATTCGCCGCGGAGTCGTTGCTCGCCGGTTTGAGTATGAAGTCGAACGCTCCCTGCAGAAGTGCGTCGGTCGTTACCTTCGCACCCTCAGAAGTCAGACTGCTAACCATGATCGCGCCCGCTCGCAGTCGTCGACACTTGAGTTGCCGCAGCACCTGAATGCCATCCATATCTGGCATTTGTACGTCGAGCGTCATCAGATCGGGATCAAGCTGTTGGGTCTTTTCGAGTGCCTCCACACCATCCTTCGCGGTGCCAACAATCACAACGCCTGGCACTTCGCGCAGCACGTTCTGAATCGACTGCCGATACAAGGCTGAGTCGTCGACCACCAGAATTTTAAGAGGCCCGGAATTCAACAGTGTTCCTAGTTCTGGCTTTTCGCCGCAAGATACTTATCGAAGAAACTTCGAAGGCTGGCCTTGTCGAACGGTTTAACGATGAAGTCGATCGCGCCCGCTCGAACGCACTCGGCAAGTTTTTCCTTTTGGTTGACCGCACTGACCATCACCACGCGAGCACGCGGGTCGTTTTCCATCAACTGCTTGAGTGCCGAGACCCCATCCATGACAGGCATCACAATGTCCAACGTGACCAAATCCGGCTTCTCCTGCTCGTAAAGTGTGATTGCCTCGGCGCCGTTCTTCGCTTCACCCGCAACTTGCCAGCCGGCGTCCTCGGCAATCTCTCGGATACGTTGACGCATGATCAGTGCATCATCAACAATCAGGACCCGTTTTGCTGTCATGGCGACATCTCGTCGGAGGTTTTCATAAATCGATCGGATCCTGACCGACAATCTCGATCGCAACGCGACCGTCGGACGTGTTCAGCAACATTCGTCGGCCTTGAGTACCACCACAGTGTTTGGCAAGGATGGGGATGCCCAAGGATGCCAGCAGCTGTTCACACGCGGCGATGTTCTGGCGACCGACAGTCGCCGCCACAGTCTCGGCGAACATACTCGCCCCACCCGCGATTTTGGCTGTCAGTTTCACCGGCTCCCCTGCCAGCTTCTCCATGTCTTCAACTAGTTTCGGAATGGCCGTATCGACGAATTTGCCGGGTCGATCGCTCTGACCGCGAGCACGCGGCAAGACGATATGTGCCAAGCCGCCGATCTTCAGTCGTCGATCATACAACGCCAAGCCGACGCAGCTTCCCAGCAACGTTCGCAGCTCGTCACCGTCACGGGCCACAGACATCTCGCCCATACGAATCGACGGTTTGACTGTATGCACTGGTTTGTCCACGGCAACGTATTCCTTACCGATCACTGGCAGCAGATAGAAGACTCGGGAGACGTGATATCGATTGAGCATCGGGGACAAAAAGTAACGTCCAGTTAACGGCGGTCGCGTCAATCTCGAATCGAGTGCTTGCCAGGATGATTTGATCACTGGAAATAGCCTGTTCCATCAAAGCGAATTGCAGCAAGCTGTCGGCATAGTCACGACTAAACTGCGGCGGCGATGGCATCAGTTCCGCAGACTCCTCACTTGTCGCAATGGTGCGCGAAAGCGAATTCAAGTAGGCACATACGAGAATATTCGCGGTCTCGATCGCCGCCGATGTCGCCATCTCCGTCCACTGCGTGGTTGTTCCCGTGGGTTGGTCAAGCAGTAGATCGGCGATCGCCAAACCACTCGGATCGTCAAAGGCGAGGACCAATTGGCCAGTCAACAATCCATGCATTAAGGCCGCACAACTGCAAATCGGATCGCTGCCCGTTCCCAAGATGCCGGTGGCCTCTTCCAACGGCAACTGTTCCAACGAATCAATCTCAATGACTGATGGCTTGCCAATCCATTTGGCGAGCGCTTGCGACGCGTCAGCGGATCCTTGATGAAAGGCCCGCTGAATTGCGGCAAGCTGATGCTCATTCAATGATGGATTGATCTGCTCTGTCACAGTGCCTTTCCCTCGACGTCTGAGCCTCTCGACGCTTTGGTCGCGATTTCGATCACCGCTCCCACGTCCAGCATCAAACTGACCGTTCCGTCACCCAGGATGCTTGCCCCCGACAGACCGCGAATGTTCATGAAGTTATCAGATAGAGATTTAATCACAATGTCCTGACTGCCCAGAAGCTCGTCGACCACAAGGCCCATGTTCCTGCCGCCAACGTGCAGAACCACAACCGATACCGTTCCATTGGCTTCGATCGATGGCGAGCGATCTTTCCCGTAGTCCACTCCATGCCACTGAAAGACGTCGTCGCTTTGCAGCAACGGCATATACTCGCCACGTACTTCGAATGTCCGTTTGCCGTGGACATTGACAATGTCCTTGGGTTTCACCGACACGATTTCGCGCACGTCATCGATCGGCATGGAAAACACCACGTCTCCCATGCGGGCAAGCAGGCTGTGGATGATTGCCAGGGTCAGCGGCAGGCGAATCGTAAACGTTGTGCCCTGCTCAGGAACCGATTCAATCTCGATGGTTCCGTTCAGTTGTTGGACCCGAGTGCGGACAACATCCATGCCAACGCCTCGCCCAGAAACGTCCGTCACGACTTGAGCTGTGCTGAAGCCGGGATGCCAGATGTATTCCAACGCCTGCTCGTCCGACAAGTCGTTTACCATCGCCTCGGAAAGGACTCGGTTCTTGACTAGCTTCGCCTTGATCTTAGCGACGTCGATGCCGCCTCCGTCATCGCGTACAAGAATGTACACGTTATTCCCCCGATGACTGGCTTCTAACCCGATCGTACCAACCGCTGGCTTGCCGCGAGACACACGCACATCGGGCGACTCTAAACCGTGGTCGATTGAATTTCGCACGAGATGCACGAGTGGATCGCCCAATTCATCAATCATCCGCTTGTCCAACTCCGTGGTCTCGCCACGAATCTGAAGCTCCACTTGCTTGCCGCGTTCCTTGGACAGATCGCGGACAACGCGTTTAAAGCGATTGAACAGCGGCGCTACCGGCACCATCCGTGTATCTAACACGCCGCGTTGCAAGCTGTGAGATACTCGCGAAAGCTGATCGATCGCCTCACCGATCTGGCTGATGTATTGACGCCCGTTGTGCCAGATCTCCGTCTGCTCTTCCATCATCTCCAGTCCGCTACGCAATTGCTGAATCTGCGCAGTCCAATCGTCCTGATCATCAATGTTCTCCATCGAATCGATCGTTCGCCGCAGCCCGTCACTGAAGTCACGAATGCGATTAAGCATGCCCGCTTTCCGCAACGCCGGGTTGACTTGGCTGGAAATCTGGACGAAGCGAGCGCGATTGATCACGAGTTCACCGGCCAGGTTCATCAAATAATCCAAGCGTTCGATGTCGACTCGCATCGTTTCCGATACTTTGGATGGAGAAATCGCTGCAGCGGAACCCGTCGAATCTGAAGCCGGGACGATGGGCGGTGCCGAAGGCTCAATCGCTGGCGGCGTTTCCGTCACCGTCACCTGCTCGTCTGCCGTTTGCTCGGGTGTGTCTTCTAGCTCGATTTCGAGCGTCGGCTCGTCCACTTGCGTCGGCTCGTCCACTTGCGTCGGCTCGTCCACTTTAAGCTCTGTGGTCTGAGCCGTTGTTACCTCATCGCCGTCGTCCTCGGCGAACGTGTATTCGTCGCTGGTTGGGTCAGCCTTCGTGTCGTCAGCCGCCCGACTGTCCGGTTCGTTCGCAGATCCCGGGAACTCGATTGATTCGACGCCATCGACATCGGCGGCGGCGCGGAGTCGATCAAGATCTTCTTCCGTTTCCAGCCTGATTTCGAATAGCTCTAGCTGATCGGTTTCCGAAACGTTCTCAAGATCTGGTCGAGTGGCCCGGACCTCACCCAAATCAGACAATCGCGCGACGATCAGTTGTGCCTTCAGGTCCACCAGCTGCAAGCCAGCACGGAATCGAATCACGACGTGCAAGAGAGTGTCATCAAGATCTTCCGGAAACGCCGAATCCAGCGACACGACGGCATCAGGACCGGCATCCGACGCATCGGCAGCCGCTTGCACTGGCGGTTGCTGCTCAGAAATGGCTGAGTCTTGCTCGTGACGTCGCAATTCATCCAGCAACTCGGCCGAGCTGGCCAACTGCTCGCCGTTCCTTAGTCGATTGTTACACTGCCGCAGGAAGTCGATGCAACGAAGAACAAGATTCATCGTCGCTTCGTCAAGTTGCTCTGCGCCGGATCGAAAGCGTTCGAAACGATTCTCCAGGTGATGCGTCAGGACCGTTATGCTATCCAGACCCATCATTCCAGCTGAACCCTTTATCGAGTGGATCAGCCGGAACGCCTCATTCAGATCGTTTGTATCCGTTGAGTTCTGCTCCAAGGACAACATCGTTTCAACGAGATCATCCAGTTGCTCCTCGGTCTCGTCAAGAAAGGTCTGCAGGTATTCCGACATATCGTCGCCGGAATTTGGCGTGTTTTCGCGGCCATCGCTCATCATCCCGTCCCTCCGCTCCGGCCTCGCGAGGAATCGTCACGCTTGTGATACAGAAATGGCGATACTCGTTGCAGAGGTCCCATCATGTCGTAGATGCCTTCCGACGGCCCCACCACGACGTAGCCGCCGTTGGCCAAAGCGTCGATCAAGTTGCTGATGACTCGCTGCTTTGATTTGCTATCAAAGTAGATGAGCACATTGCGAATAAAGATGCAGTCAAAAGGCGGTGTTGGGGGCGCATCGATCAAGTTGTGACGCGCAAAAGTGACTTGGGCCTTGATGTTTGGCTGTACCTGCCAGAGATCGGAGTCAGCCAGATGTCGAAAGTACCGTCGACGTTGTTTCTCGCTTACCGCCTCGATCGCCCGTGGTTTGAAGACACCGGTTCGAGCCTCGGCCAATGCCTCCTCACTGATATCCGTCCCGAGGATTTGCAGTGTCCAGTTGCGCAGCCGATGTGAATTCTCGGCCAGACTCATGGCGATCGAATAAGGTTCCGCGCCGCTTGCGCAACCGGCCGACCAAATTCGCAGAGACGGCAATCGCGAGCCGGCCCGTTGCTGCGCCGTCACTTCATTGAGCAAGTCGTGTCGCAACCAATCAAAGTGCTTTTCGGTCCTAAAGAAGAACGTCTCGTTGGTCGTGATCGCATCCAGAAAATGGTCTAACTCACCTGCCCCGTCGGCCGAGGTGAGGTATTTGTAGTAGACATCAAAGTCCGGCAAGTCCTTTGCTCTCAAGCGTCGCCGTATCCGATTGCTTAACAAGGTAATCTTCTTTTCATCAATGCGGATGCCGCATTTGCCGTAGATGAAGTCGCGGAACCGATTGAACTGCCGTTGATTGAGTCGTGCGAGTTCCACGCTTCGTTCATCCCTCGTCTGGACCGTTGCTCGAACGACGACAGCTTGCTTATCCGTCGTTCACGTCGAAACGCTTCACGAGATTCTGCAGGGCTTCCGACTGGGCCCCAAGTTGCTCAGCACTTGCGGCGAGTTCCTCAGCGCTGGCAGCATTTGACTCGGTTGTTTCGGAAACCGACTTGATGGCAGTGCGAACTTGATCGGCGCTAGCTGTTTGAGTCTCAGTTTGTTCGGCAATCTGCGCGATCCCGACGGCGGTCTTCTCGACAGCGTCCTCGATTGCCGTCAGCGAATGACTACGCGGTCCGACAGTTCGGCACCCTCCGCAACCCGACGCGACGATTCCTTAATGAGTTGTGCAATCTCCTTCGCCGCTTCGCTTGACCTCTCGGCTAACTTACGAACTTCGTCCGCGACAACGGCAAATCCCAAACCGTGCTCACCCGCGCGTGCGGCCTCAATGGCAGCGTTCAATGCCAGCAGATTGGTCTGGCTCGCAATCTCGCTGATAACCTGAATGATGTCCGTGATCTGTTCGCTCGATTTTTCGATTAGCCGCATCGCCGCCACCGCGTCACTACGCGTTTTACCAGCCTCTTTCGCGAGTTCGGCGGTGCCGGAGGCTCGACTCTTGGAATCACTCGCGCTGCCGGAGATGACCATGATGGCACTCGTCATCTCTTCGACGGAGGCCGTCATTTCTTCCACCGATGCCGCTTGGTTCTGAGCGCCATCACTTAGATTGCCGCTGCTTTCGGCAATCACTCGGGCACCCTCGGCAAACTGGTTCGCACTCTCGATCACTTCGTGGATCAGCTCTTCGGTCCGCTGGCGATGCTCTTTAGCCTCTTGCTCAAGCTTGACTCGCTGAGTGACATCGGTCGCATACTTAACGACTTTATGAGGCTTGCCATTGAGATCGAAGATGGGATTGTACGTACCGCTAATCCAGACTTCCTTGCCATTTTTACCCACACGCTTGAACTCGGCCTGCTTGTACTCACCGCGACGCAATTCTTCCCAGAACAATTCGTACTCGGCACAGTCGCGCATGTCCGGGTCCACGAACATGCGATGATGTCGACCTCGGACTTCCTCCAGAGAGTATCCCATCGATTTTAGGAAATTGTCATTCGCAGTAATGATCGTCCCGTCCAACTCGAATTCAATGACGGCCTGCGATCGACAAATAGCAGCCACCTTCCCTTCGAAATCGGCGTTCATCAGCTTCTGCTCAGTCACGTCGGACGCGTATTTGACCACCTTGAATGGCTTACCGTCGGCATCCAGGATGGGGTTGTATGAGCCTTGAATCCAGATTTCACTTCCGCCCTTCCCCACGCGTTTGTATTCACCGGTGATGTACTCGCCTCGATTAAGCTCGGACCAGAACTGTCTGTATTCCTCACTTTCGCGAAGTTCGGGCGGTACGAACATGCTGTGGTGTCGCCCGCGTACTTCATCCAGTGTGTATCCCATCGTCCGCAAGAAGTTTTCGTTGGCCGTGATGATCGTTCCGTCCATCTCCAACTCGATCACGGCTTGCGAAAGACTAATGGCACACAGTTGACCCGCAATGTCTCGCTCGCGCAGACGAATTTCGGACACGTCATTCCACGCCACCATCAAGCCCAGATATTCGTCCTCGTCGTATAAGGCCGTTACACGCAACTCCAACGTGTAGGGCCCCAAGCGAATGTCCTGTTGGTGGGGCAAGCGGTTCGGATCGGTCAGGATATTTAGTAACTCGGAACTCCTGTGAAACGCCTCAACATTTCGGCCGACAAATTCTTCGGGGCGACATGGCAACTCGTCTTGCATGACGCCGAGCGTTTCTAACCCTCTCGGGTTGACGTAATTGATGACCAGATCTTGATCAGTACGCAACAGGCTTACCGGAACACATTGCCCCATCGCACGACTGACGGCGGTCTCTTGCTTTAACGCCCCTAACGCTTGTTGCAGCGATTCGACCGTGTCACGCGAACTGGTTCTGGAGGTTCTCTTACTGGGTGCGTTTGCCATGTTGCAACTCTCGGGATTTGCTATGCGCGTGTGAGAAGATTGGAACCTTGCCTCGTCAGCTGCGATGCTTGCTTTCGAGTCGTTCTTGGTTGAGCAATTCGTCGATATCTAGAAGGATCACCAATTGTTCGTCGAGTTTCGCGAAGCCGGAGATGTAGCTCGCTCCATCCGCTGTGACCGTTTCCGGCGCTGGTTGAATGCCATCTTCCGGAATTCGCAACACCTGTGACACCATGTCGACGGTGCAGCCCATCGTTCGCTGTCCAACATTGACAACAATCGTACGCGTCTCGCTGTCGGCTGGCTTCGGCTCCAAACCAAACAGCTTTCGCAGATTGATGATCGGAATGATCGCGCCCCGCAGATTGCTGACGCCCTCAACATACTCGGGTACCTGAGGTGTCGGCGTCACCTGATCCAAGATGACGATCTCTTGAATCTGCTCGATCCGAAACGCGTAATGCTGGTCCTCAACCTGAAAACCAACGAATTGTGATGCGTGCTGCTGTTCGGAAATCGAGGTCGCCTGTTGCGCACCAGGATCCGATTGCTCGGCCATGACGAGTTCCTAGCTGTGAGAGCAATGAGCTTGCGAGTGGAGTTAGCTGCGGGCGAGTGGCGATCCAAGTGTGGACGGGGCCAGAATTTAAGTCTATTTGGGCAACGAAGAGTTAGCAATTGGCGATCAGCTTTTCACAACGCTCAAGAGCACGAAACGTTCAACCCGTGGCCACTCGTCAATTCAAGAATCTTGACTTGGCCAGTCGCGAGACGGATTTGGCTGCGCAATCATCCCGCAGCGAACTTCGCCGGCGCGCCCGAAATCGGTTTCATTGACGCCTACGACAGCGCCAATTATCGTTAATCGCAGATGGACGATAAATGAAATGGCGAAACAAGTTAACGCAACTGGCAGCGAAAATGGTCCGCTGAATCCCATGGCCGATCAGGCGTTCGACGACTTTCTGATCTTTGACGGCAGGAGTGGCGGAACAATGGACCGCAGCTGACTTTTGCCGCTATTCCGAATGAAGGATGCTCATTCCTCGTCGGCTCAAGGCCTTGTTGTAGATTCTAAGATCGTCCACATCTCCAACGTAGTTGATGCCGAGGAACCAAACAGCGTCTTGCTTGATGCGACGTTCGGTTGGATGCATCCACTGCACGCGTAGAGGTGCCGTAATCTGGCCGGTTAGTCCGCCGTCGAGATAGAGCCTCAATGTTGCGACACCAGGTCGGTTGACGTTGACCCCTTCAAAGGTAAACGCAACCGCTGTCCACTGCTCACCATCGAACGGTGCATTTTGGATCGAAACGATGTGCTTGCGCCTCCGCTCGATTTCTTCAAGTCCCAGCGCGACCGGAGAATCAAGAGTAGCGGAGACAGCGCCGAATTCGAACGTTCCGCGCGAGACGTTCGGGAAGCGGAGAAAAAAGCCACCGCGAGACCAATCGCCATCGAACATTTGCAGCGGATAGCTTGCCTTCGGTCCCAGCCTGCTCAATTTCGGCTTGAGCCAAAACGCCACGCTTCCACTCCAGTTGTTTCTAGGCAGTGGAAGGTTTGGCGACGCCTGGTAGAAGAGTACGCGTCTTGTTTGCTCACCGAACCGAAGACAATCGCGCAGTTTCCCCTGACCTTCGGCGATCCCAACACTCGCGCAGCGATTTTGCATGAGAGTGGTCGCGCGTCGAGTCGAATCCGCGGTGTAGATCCAACCAGCATCATTGTCTGGACCAAACAAATTGACATCTGTCGTGTCGTCAAAGGTTGTCAGAAACAGCAGATGGTCATGCGGGTGGAACTGTTCTTCGGCAGATACCGAAACGAGACTGCTGGCCAGCATGAGAACTGCAACGAACCCGCCTGAAGGCTTCATGTCGTCATTCCTTGAGGTGTGTGTCGATGGCCATTGTCGGCGAGTCGTCGCATGACAGCAAGCTATCAGGCTAACGACCGCAAAACTTCGGCTGGCCCTCATCGACTGCTGCGCTGTACCCTACGCGGCGAATTACGCAGTTTCGTTGTTAGGAACGCAGTCAGATCGAGCGAGGCGTCACGGTGCAGGAACGATTTGAGTTATATCGAAAGCGTCGAAAAGAACTCGTCGCCATCTTTCGCAAACTTGATGCGCCGACGGTCGCAGAGATGAACGGTGAGTTCCGAGCAAGCCTCCTCGATCAGGGCCGTTGGCTTCACAACTTTCTGACCATCGTCGCTTTCAATACTCCCGGGATTTGGATTTCAAAGTCCTTCCGCCCAACGTCGGACGACCAAGGACAAGGATACAACAGCTTCCGCATCGGCGGTGACATTCGACGAATCTATCGGATGTCGACCTACGTTGGACCGTCTCAGCTGGACGGCCGCCCTTCCTATCACCTCGACTATCGCCCCTTGAACAAACGGAATGTGCCGTCGGTGTCGAATCTGGCCGGTGAAGTCCGCCGACTCGATAGTACAACGTTTCTAGGCGTCGGCACGACGGACTTTGGCATGTCACGGTTGCGACGCGCGCAGCCATTTATGCTCGAGGGGCCGGTTGCCGAATTCGTGCCGATCCCAAATGCGGCTTAGCCATGGCCGAATCAGTGCTTGTCGGATTCGGAATTCGTCTCTAAGGGGCGACCGATGGCTATGAGATGCTTGTGAGTTCGAGCGAGGAACAGCCCACCGCAAATCGCGGGTGTCGCCAGGCAGTATTCGCCGAGTGGGTTTTGTTGCAGTACCTCAAAACTTGGTCCGGCTCGTAACACCAACACTTCTCCGGATTCGGCCGTGAGGTACAGACGACCATCGGCGGCCACGGGCGACGCGGTAAAACTTGAAGCGGATCCACGCGACGCTCGCTTGCGATACATCTGCTTACCGGTGCGTGCCTCATAGCAAGTCACAATGCCATTATTGCCACATGTGAAGAAATAGCCCTGATACGCGATAGGAGTCGGCAAGTACGGACCACCACGAGACTTGCTCCACGCGATTCCGGCGTTTGATTCTTCGTCTTCCTGCAATGAGATGTCTCCCCGCGCGTCGAGTCGAGCGACAAAGATTGGTTGAATCGGTCGATACCCGCTGGTCACGAACACCAGATCGTGCGCGACAAACGGAGTCGGGATGGTCAGCGCAGCATTTCCGGCTAACCGCCAACGCTCGCGGCCCGACAGCACGTCGTAAGCACGGGCGAAATTTGTTGCATTCGTAATGAGCAGCGGACCGGTGGGACTTTCATGGACGGTTGGAGTGGCCCAGGACGGCACCTCGTCGCGCGATTGCTTCCAGATCTCCTCGCCAGTTCGAATGTCATAGGTCGCGATGAATGAGTTCTCTTGCAGATCACACTGCACGATCACGGTATCGCGATAGATGATTGGCGAGCTGGCAAACCCCCACTGAAAATCTCGATCGTGGAACGCACCACTATCCAGCACGCCGAGTTGCTTACTCCAGATCAAGCGGCCCTCGATGTCGTAACAATAAAGTCCACCCGTATTGAACAGAGCAACCACATGTTTTCCGTCGGTTGCCGGCGTCGAATTCGCTTGCGTCGACTTCAGGTGCCGTTTGACCGTGGGAACTCCCTCCTCTGCCACTTGCTGCCAGATCACCTCGCCGGCTGCCAAGTCCAAGCACAGCACAATCCAAGAGTGCTTGGAGTCATCATCGACGGCCTCAATTGAGCCATAGAGTCCGATACGTAGATCGTTCTTTTCCGCCTCGCTAACAGCGGTCGTTAGGTAGACCCTGCCATCCCAAACGATGGGGCATGAATGACTCAGCCCAGGAATCGGGGTCTTCCATCGAACGTTTATCCCTTCTTCAACATTCCATTGGTCGGGGAGGTTCTGATCGACCGCCAACCCGCGAGCCTCAATGCCGCGAAAAGCGGGCCAACGTGCCGTAGCCAGCACTCGCGGATCATCTCGTTCGGCCAACGCATCAGAGTCAAGCGATGGCGCATCAAACACTTCGACGCGAGGAACAAATCGCCGAGCGCTAAACAGATCCTCTCGCAGAAACTCCACCACTTTGTCGTTTTCAACACGGAACCGACATCTCGTCGCACCGATGACGAACGTCTGATCATCGATGGCAACCAGTTTTCTTTCTCGTCCATCACTGCTCTTGATGATCAGCGACCCGTCGCGAACCAGTACGTCGACTTCGTTCAGACGTTCATCGACATACGGTCCTGCGTATCTAGACAGCGTCTCGTCGGCGACAACCGGCAAGTCTGGCAACGGTTGGCTCGATTGCTCATCTAGGAGTTTCACAATCTCATCGTGTTCGCCGATCCGTGCATGGGCTCTGGCCTGTGCGAGTCCTTCGGGAGACATCTGCCGTGACCGGATGATGGCGCCTACTAGTTTCGCATTGCCCTGCTGTGCCGCACTGTTCAAACTCCCCTGCACTCCACGCGCTCCGTGTTTGACGAGCAGCTCGACGATCTCGGGATCTTGAGCGAACATCAATGGTGTGGCGTGCCACACCGAATCAGGCAGATTGACGTCAGCCTGCTTTTCCTCGACTAGAAATCTGAGTAATTCGAGATGACCACGCGACGCCGCCTGCCAGACGGCCGTGATGTCGAACTTTCCACGTGCGTTGACGTCGACACCATCGTCGAGCAACTCCTTGACTCGTTCGATTTTGCCTTGTCGAGCGGCTTCGACCAATTGTTGCGCGGGTGAAAGATCATCACCGATGGCAGCTGTCGCTGTACACGTCCATATCAAGACGACAGTAAGCCGGACTAACGCTCTGTCTTTGTGATTGTCGTTCACTTCTTGTCCACTGTCCATGGCGACGCTGTTCATCTCACTTGCATCGAATACAGATCGGCGTCCTTCATCACGAATCGAAAGCGAACGGGATTATGGGCCAAGGCTTTCAGATTCGACTTGCCACGCCATGAGACAACTCGCTCAATACGATCACCGACGATCTCGTCACAGTCGGCGAGAGCATACCCAGGCAACGGCATCCCGGACTTATCCTGCAGCTCCACTCGAATCGAGCCGGCCGCACTCGTCGCGAAGTTCAAGCATAGCTCGCGAGCCCGGTCACTGTCGGCTGAGAGAACTACGGGCTTCGTGATCATTTCACCGTCAACGTAGCCCGCGTGGACCGAGGCGAATCCATCAACTCGAATGCGGTAGCGTTGCAGGTGCGCAGTCGGTTGGCCGTAGTTCTTCTGCACAAAAAATGACATTTCCGTATTACTCGTTGGAATGATACCCAAAGCGGGATAGTTCGTTCGCGACACCCAGTTTTCAAGGCCGAGTCCTGGGCGGATCCAGGATTCCATGAATGTGCGATCATATTGCGTCCCTCCACGCGACGTGAGCAGCACCGCATCGGAGCAATCACCAAAATAGTTGGGGTTCACACCGATCGCGGCAGCTTCCCCGTCAGACAGGACGCGACGTCCCGGCATAAATCGGGCCGCCACTCCGATGTAAAGATGCGGGGCACGAAAGTAGGGATGCGTCTGGTTTGTGTACAGATGCTCTAGCCGAGTCTCGCCGAATGACATCTGAACCGGTTTGGTCCAGTTCACAAAATCATCTGACGTCGTTCGACTGATCGTGCGAAAGCCACCGTAGTTTGTTTCTGTCCAAGTGCGAAAGTAGCAGACGTACTGCCGTTCGGATTCAGACCAGAACGACACATTCTGGGAATCGAAAGCGCCCTCGGTGACCACCGGCTCCTGCCGCAGTCTTCGCCATTTGATGCCGTCCGCTGAAACGAAGGCAATCAAGCCACGTGTTCCTGCCAAAGCCTTATATCGCTGGTCGATCGGCGTATCAGGATTTCGATCCAGGAAAGGTGAGAAGTTGTGTGATGCGGGAGCCTGACCATGAAGGACGATATTGTTTTGGCGGCTACCCTCAATTTCGTAGATGTTCAGTTCCGGCTTGTCCCACTCAGTGCCGTCGGAACTTTCCGCATAGCAGGTGACCTCGCGACTTGTCCCATCTTTTCCGGCCATCGGCAAGCCACGGTAGTACATTCTGTACTTCTCGCCGTCGTTGAAGACGGTCACGTATCCGCAAAACGCACCTTCCCACGGTTTATCGAAACGCACCGCTACTTCAGCGGCTGTCGGTCGGTGCAGTCGCAGTTCGGTCTGGCGCATATCGTCAATCAGATGACGATCAACAAACAACTCGCGACGCGCGCCGATACGAATCGCATGCGTCTCTGGATCAGACTCACGAACGCGGATCTTTGCCAGGTAGACATTCGTTTTATCTTCGTGGCTAGAGTAGTAGCTGACCCAGAGATGATCATCGTGCCAGACCATGCCCGGGTAACTCGTATCGCCACCGGAGGGCAGGCGCAACAGTGGCTCCATGCTGCCGCTCTTGACATCCAGATGAAACAATTCGGTACGCGCGCCACCATCGTAAAGTCGACCAGCGCCGATCCAATGTCCACTGGGAATCTGCATGAAGTTCGGTCCACCGACTCGATGCTTGAGGTCGTGCCATTCCCACTTTTTGTACGGCGGTCTTGATACGCCAAGAAAGGCGCTGTTCTGCTGACCATCACGACGATGCAAGCAATAGCAAGTACCGTCATTTGCAAATCGTACTCGCGCCTCGGTGGGCCAACCGCCTTCGCCAAGAAGTTGGTCGGTTACGGTTTCGTAATTCAATCCATCGCTTGTCTTATGCAAGGCCGAAAAGGGCCGGCCGTCGGGAGTCGCATAGGACACGCCGTAAGCTGCTGCTTTGTGCCAGGTCACTCTCCATAACCACCGTCCAGCGGGTACAACGATCTCTGGCTTACTAAAACTCGACCCGTCACTCGAAAAGCTCACGAATGTGCCGGTGCGGCGACTGTCATCGATCACTTGCTGCGCTCCACCCAGCACCATGAGCCGATCATCCGGCGTCAGTGCCAGCGCCGCGTCACGCAGATCAAGCTCCTCCATCGACAGGAGCCCGGCCGAGTCCCATTGCCGGCCGTCATCGGAGACGATGATCCGCAGTTTGCCAATGTCATCTGCGTGTCCCTTGCCTTCACGAAATGCGCAATAGAATCGGTTCTTCCAACGAACGAGATCCGTAAAGGCGTTGTGCGGGGCACGTTCCCAGATCTTTCTCACCTCGACGATTTCCATTTCGATCGATGGGCCTTGCTGACCGGCGGCGGAAACCGAAAGGCCCGAAAGAATCAATAGCACGACGAAGGCAAGTGTGCGTCGCATGGCGGAGCCTCTGATGAGCGTTGCGTTTTTTGCTGAAAGACTCGTTAGAACATATACCGAGCCGCCTCGTCATTCAAATTACGCGAGAATACGTGGCAATTATCTGGCACTTTCAGTTTCAATTGCCTTGAGGCGGCCACCTCGGTTATAAAACGGTCGAGCATGGTGTAGTTCAGTATCCGACGTGTTGTCTCACAGCCTCATCGGAAGGGAGATTACCATGTTTCAAATCGACGCGGGTGGTACGGGCCGATACTGCGACGGAATGACGCGGCGCAGTTTCGTTCAACTCGGAATTGCCGGCATGACCACCTTCGGTCTCTCGCGTGTCCTTGAGGCCAAGGAGCGATCCGCACAAAGCGGCACAGCAAAGGACACGTCGGCGATTCTAATCTGGCTTGACGGTGGTCCGGGGCACATGGACCTGTATGACATGAAGCCAGAGGCGCCGGCTGAGTACCGAGGAATTTGGCGTCCCATTCGGACCAATGTTCCCGGCGTCGAAATCACCGAGATGTTTCCGCAGCAAGCTAAGATTGCTGACAAGTTTTCGATCGTTCGCTCGCTGCATCACGATACCGGTGATCACTTTGCCGGTGGCCATCGAATGTTGACCACCAAGGACATGGGCGTCAGCGGCGGGAATACTCCAACCCGATTTCCATCCATCGGATCCATCGTCGCCCATCAGCGGCAGGCGCGGCCATCCGAGTTGCCCTCGTACATCAGTGTTCCGGTCGCCAGCAGCATCGGCCTACGCCCCGGCTACTTCGGTGGAAGTCTGTTGGGAAACCAATTCGATCCGTTTCAAACCGAGGGAGATCCAAACAACAAGAATTTCAAGGTGCAGAACCTCCAATTAGCTCCGGGTATGACGGTCAAAAGACTGGACGATCGGAAGAGTCTGTTCGCAGCTCTGGATCAAATGCCCAGGACCCTTGATTCAAGTCGTGCTTTCGACGCAATGAATCGATTCGACCAACAGGCGTTTCAGTTTGTCTCCGGCAGCAAGTCTCGTAAAGCGTTCGACTTGAGCGAGGAAGATGACAAGCTACGAGATCAGTATGGTCGAAACACGTGGGGGCAGAGCACGCTGCTGGCACGGCGATTGGTGGAAGCGGGTACGTCGTTCGTGACGGTCCATTTCGGTGGCTGGGATCATCACTGGAACTTAGAGAAGGGAATGAATAGTTACCTCCCGCGTGTCGACTCCGCCGTTTCTGCATTGTTCACAGACCTGCAACAGCGTGGATTGCTCGAGTCCACGTTGGTCATCCTCTGTGGTGAGTTCAGCCGAACTCCCCGGATGAATGATGGAGGCAATGGAGGACCTCCCCTGAGCCAAGGCACTCCGGGTCGAGATCATTGGGGCAATTCGATGTTTTGCTTGTTGGGCGGAGGTGGCATTCGCGGGGGGCAAATTGTCGGTGCCACGGATCGCCGCGGTGAAGAACCTGTCTCGCGTCCGGTCCGACCAGACAACATCCATGCCACCATCTACCGTTGCTTGGGGATCGACCCACGGTTACAGATTCTTGACCACTCAGGACGACCTACGTCGGTGTTAGAAGATCCTTCACCGATTGAAGAACTTTTGTAGGTGTGCTTCGACATCGTGTTCCAGCGGCGATGCGAGCCGATTACTTGTCTGCGAACCTCGATGGCAGGGCTAACTATCTTTGAATCGAAATCCGCCGTCGACATTCAGCACGGCGCCCGTCACATACTCGGCCTGATCTGAAGCCAGAAACACGGCGGCCCGTCCAATCTCTTCAGGCCGACCCAAACGGCCCCACGGCAGTTTCGCCCCTTCGACACTGATGTAATCGTCACCAAAGGCCTGATGTTCACCCGGCGTGTCGATCCAACCAGGCTCGATCGTGTTGACGTTGATACGATGGGGAGCCAGTTCAGCGGCAAGGGTGCCCGACAAATGACTCAACCCTGCCTTGGCCGCGTCATAAGCGGAGCAGCGACGGAAATGCATTTGGGCGTGTACGCTTGAGATAAAGATGATCTTGCCGCCCGCACCTCGCTTGACCATATGCCTGGCGACAAGCTGGCTCATATGAAATCCGCTGGTCAACGTTCCGTTAATCACGCGTTCAAATTCATCCGGCGGAAACTCCAGGAATTCGTAGCGGACCGAATAGGCTGGGTTACTCACAAGAATGTCGATCCGGCCTTCGACATCAATCGCTTGAGCGACCAGTTGCTCGCAACCGGATCGAGAAAAGACGTCCTCCTGAATCACGTTGCACTGACGACCCAACGCGAGAATCTCAGCCTTGGTATCGTCAACAACGGAGCTGTCTGGACGATCGTTAATGATCAGATCTGCTCCCGCCTTCGCCAGTGCGAGAGCACAGCCCTTACCGATTCCACGTCCGGCACCGGTCACTAATGCGACTTTGCCTTCGATTTTCGTCATCGTCGTCGATGCTGGTAGTGTGAGCCTATCGCGACACTAGGGGTCTGCGATGCAGAAGAGCGATTCCTCGCCCCGGATAAATAACTGTCCCTTACTGATGGCCGGAGATGCCGAGACGTATTGGCCAAGGGGGTTCTCGGCCATGACCTCCAGTTTCTTCCCAGGTCGAACGACTTTTGTCTTGCCATCCTTAGCGATGAAATAAACCAAGCCATTGGCGTGGACCAAGGAAGCATTGAAACCATTCCCCAACCGGGCCTGCCAATGCCGATCTCCTGTTCGCGTATCCAAACAATTTGCAGTTCCGCGATCATCGGCAACAAGCAGGAAGTCACCTACGACAACCGGCGAGGGAACATAGGCGCGGGCGTGAGAGTTTTGCCAGGCGACATGTGTATTGGTCACATCGCCGATACCATCTGGCTTGATCGCCATCACAAAATGATCTGGATAGCCGCAGGTCATGTAGAATTGCCGGCCATCAAACACCATGGAGGCCACGAACTGTTCCGTCGGTCCTTGCACCTTCCAGTAAGTTGATCCATCGCGAGGATTCAAACTGATGATATGTTTGCTCCCCGAAAACACCATTTGATTTCGACCGTCGATCTCGCGGATGATCGGTGTGACATAGCTTCGGATTTTATGTTCGCGATTCATTTTCCAACGCAGCTTGCCTGTGGACTTGTCGAGTGCTGCGATGTACGAATCGCCATCATGATCGCCGTTGATAATAACGAGATCTTCGTGCAGTACTGGGCAGCTGCAGAATCCGTGCGCACTTAAGAACTCACCGGGCTTGACGATCCACTTTCTCTTGCCATCGAAGTCATACGCTGCAACCACGATTTGACCGGGCGTGATGTCACGAGCACTGCCAACGTTGGGAGCTGGAACGAGCCTCCCGTCGACCTGCAAGAACGAGACGTAAATGGTTTCACCGTCCGTCGCGGGTGTCCCCGATGCATAACTGTTGAAGGAATGTATGCTCTCCAAGGGTGCACGAAATACGGTTGTCTGCCACTTCGTCTTGCCGGTCTTTCGATCCAGACACACGAGGATCCGCTCTTTCGAGGCTGGAAGGCACGCTGTCAGAATCACGTCGTCGTCCCAGATTATGGGCGACGAATGCCCAGAGCCAGGTGTGGCGACCTTCCAAACAATGTTGTCACCGTTGACGCCATCCCATCTCCTCGGAACATTCGCTTCGGCGCTCGAGCCGTCGCCGCGCGGTCCACGCCAACCGGGCCAATTCTCCGCTCGCAGATGAGAATGGATGACTGAACAAAGCAGAATCGCAACTAGATGAATGCGTAGGGACATCTTTTTCAACACCACGTTCAATTCGACGGGTTGACTTGAAACAAGTATCTCGGTGTGCGTGACCGACGGAAAGCAGTTTCTGGTAGGCCTGGAGAACAGAGATCTACTTTAACGAGCTGAGATACTCGAGTAAATCAGCAACTTGTTGGGCCGTCATGTCACGCAACAGCAATTCGGGCATCAACGAGCGTTGCTGAGGTGTCGCGCTTTCGACTCGCTTGGCCGAAATACGGATCAACTCATTCGTCGCCTGCCTGAGCACGACTTCGTCCGAATCCTTTTTCTCCATGAGGCCGGTAAATACCTGCCCCTCGGTCGTTTCGACCACGTAGGTGAGGTACTTTGGGTCGATGACCTTCGATGGCTCGAGAATCGTCTCAAGCAACTCGGCACGACCATACTTTCGACCTACCTTTTCCAGATCAGGCCCAACTTCTACGCCATGCTGATCGATACGGTGACACGTCTTGCATTGAACACCGGCGGTTTCAAAGAACACCTTCCGTCCACGAATCGAATCGCCAACCAGGGCAAGTATCTGGTCCGCATGGATGACCGTTCCTAAGCGTTGAGTGCGTTGCTCGGGAGGAAGGAAATGCTCGAACAAATCGCGCACACTCACTTCGCGATGATGCGCTGCCTTGGTCACGACGAGGGACGACATCTCCGTCGACAGCGATTTGTTATCAATCGACCTTTGCAGCATCAAGGCACCTGTCGTTGTCGACAACAGTCTGTCAATTGTCGCCGACGCCTGATCAGCGGACTGTTGGTTTTGACATAGTCCTGCTAAATCGGCCAACTCACCGCGCCGTCGCCGGATCGCAACTTCGTGATCACGAGTTCGCGTGTTCGATTGCTCGGGAAGGCTTTCAATCCACTCTTGCATCAAATCTAGGCCAGATATGTCAGCCTCAGACGACCCAAGATGCGGCATCCGTCCACCGCCCAACTTCGACATCCGATAGAACAGCACCGAACGCCAGGGATCCCCCGGAGCGATCACGCGGGCCGCTGGGATTCCAAAGGTTCCCTGCGTCGGCCGCTCGTCGATCATCCGTGTCTTCCCGAGCGGCACATCGTTGTGCATGATCGAAATCACCGACCCACCGGCGTGTTGACGGTGACAATGAGCACAATTGACTTGCAGATACGCTCGTGCCCGATCGTTGCAGTCGGCCGAGGGATCATACGGATCGGCCATCTTAATGCGATCCGTCGGGGGCACCTGTTCCGCGAAGAGTCCAATGTCGGTCAAGTGACTCAACTGGTCGTCGTCCGACGCAAGATCTGCGGTACCGGTGTGCAACTGCTCCACGTTGAAGCCGAGAACCGGTCCTGACCACTTGTTATGGCATCGCTGACACTCGGCGCGTGATGACAAACGCCAAGTCTGATGACGAATACCCTTGGGAGCGCCGTCGTCCACCACCTCAAGATCAAGGCTCGCGCCGGACGCTCCCAGCAAAGTGGCGTCTGTCCCTTGCTCGTTCCATCGGTAGGTATACGGATTCCACTGGCCTTGGCTCAAGTGCAAGATCTGCGTTTCAAGTCTGCGGCGAGACTCCGGATGTCCTCGCTGCATCTCGATCGAGATGGTCTTGACCAGAACGGATTCCTTAGGAAACTTCCAACGTTTGCCGTCGCGTTCAAGCGAGACATCACCCGGCACCGCGACGAATCGCTCAGACGTTGCGTGGTCAGCCCACGGCTGAGCGTTGATCGTGTATTGAACAACTCCCGGCGCGGGAATCTGTTGAGCCACCGAGCGAAAGAGCCCCGTCTCGCTCAACCTGCGCGGAAAATCAGTCGACTGAGTTGTCTCTGGATTTGGTACGAGGCGGTGAATCGTTCCGGCGATATGATCCAAGACGTACATTTCACCTTGATGGTCCTCGCCAAAGCCAACAATTCGATGGCTGGTATCGGCGAGTTCACGTTGATCGACAACTTGTCCGTCCCGGAATCGAAACGCCCAGATTTTTCCCGTGTCGTAGTCACCGTAGACGTGATGACCGTAAAGCTCCGTCAAGCGAGTCCCGTAGTAGGTCAGGCCGTCGGTTATCGATGACGATTCGGAGTGCGGATGCTGAATCGTGGGCGGCAGAATCGGCGTCGGTCCGCGCGGCCATGTGGGATTCGTTGTCTGCAAGCCCTCCATGACCGCCCATCCATAGTTTCCACCACGTTGAACGCAGTTGAGCATCTCCCACAGTTCCCAGCCAACATCACCAACCCACAGATCGCCTGTCTGGCGGTCAAAGCTCAGTCGCCACGGGTTCCGCAGTCCGTAGGCCCAGACCTCGCCTCGTGCTTCCTTCAATTCGACGAAGGGATTGTCAGCAGGAATGCGATAGTTCCTGGCCGAGTCCGAGCCGTCAACATCGATGCGCAGAATTGACGACAAGAGGTCACTGACGTCTTGTCCTGTTTGAAGTGTGTCGGGCGGATTCGGTCCAACGCCGTCGCCGGTTGAAATATATAGGTATCCGTCGGGACCAAAAGCGAGATCGCATCCATTGTGTCCGCCTGACAACCAGGTGATGATCGTCGTTTCGCTGGTTGGATCGATGGTCGGTGGATCGCGATCGGAGACTCGAAAACGCGCGATGTGTGTTCCATCTTCCTTGCCCGGCTCCATGATGTAGCACACGTAGCAGTAGCGATTCGTTTCGAACTGCGGATGAAATGCGACGGCATACACCTCTCGTGCACCTGGAATCGCCTTGCTTAAATCGATCACCACGTCTGCCGACGCCACACTGGATCGAGGGGAAAACGAAACGATCTTGCCACCTTGCTCGGCCACGAACAAACGATCCGTTCCGGGCGCGTTTGTGATATCCAGGCAGCGGTCGAACTTCAGCAAGGGGAAAGCATTCTCGGTCACGTACGGCAGTGGCGGCTCGGGCGATCCGGTAATTCTGGACGTGGACCAAGCCACACGTCGCTGCGAGCCTCCCGCTACGGGCTCTGCCGATCTTGTGTCATGCCATCCAGAGAAGATCAATAACGATGCGCTGGTGAGGGCGGGAATAAGTCGGGCGATTCTGCTTTCAAACATGCGTATATATTACAAGGAACCCATCTATCGCTCACCACAAATTTGGCACTGAGCCGCCTCGCTCAGGAAGTTGATCGACCTGGCAGAAATCGGTCAACAATGCACAACTAAGAGGTTGTAGCCGTCGCTTCTTCAAGCCGAGCCAGAAGCCGATCGACTTCTTGCCGCGTTTCGTCGTCCAACACCCACTTTACCGGCCCGCGGCGTCGTTCCGTCTTAAAGAGCCCTCGCTTGACGAGGATGTATTTCTCGATGGCCAAGAAACCGTCCAATCCAGCCTGCACTTGGAGCGTCACGAGTGCGCACAGCGGAAAATAGATCCGATACGCCGCATCCTCGTCATCGCGCTGAAGTGCCCGCCATAGCGAGACGACGCCATCAAGAAACTCCATTCCCGGCATCGTGCCGACGATTCCGCGGCGATAACAATCGATCAATGAAATACCGCCGGACCCATCAAACACTCTGGCTCGACCACTTGTCGCGTCGCGCAGGGCCGATAGTTTTGGCCCGACTGGAGATGCTTCCGGCTTGAAGAGGATTCGCTGTGGTCCGTACAGCTCAAGCAGGCGCTGGTTTACGTCGAGCGGAATCTCCTGTCCCACGTATGCCGAGGCGTCTTGCACCACGATAGGCAGTTGCACAGAATCGGCCAACGAACGGTAATAGGTGATCAATTCTTCGGCGGGCAAACTGGTCGAGGTGGGCGGAATGGCCATCAGCGCCGTGCAGCCAACTCGCTCGGCCTGGCGAGCGTACTGGACGGCCTGGATAGTGCTTTCCGCACCAACGCTCGCGATCGCCACTCCCGATGGACCCACCGCGTCTGCCAATCGACGAGTCAATTCCTGACGTTCATTGGGAGTCAATCGCAACAGTTCGGAAACCATTCCGGTGCAACAGCCATTGGCCCCTTGCTCAATTGCCCAGGCGACTTGCCGCTGAAAATCGTGCCAGTCAATCTGGTCTCGCTCATCCAGCGGTGTGTGCACAATGGGCAGTACACCTTCAATGGGTGTCGTCATGATCCTCCTCCCCGCATGCGTTACCAGTCCCCAACACTTCCATCCCGATAGAAGACTTGTTGCGCCATCTCTTGTTCAAAGGGATGTTTTTTGACTTCGTCTTCATTAATTTCAATGCCGAGCCCTGGCTTGGTATTTGGCCGGACAATTCGTGTTTCGCTTTCAATCGTGTATCCTTCACTCACGATATCTGCCCGCCATGGCACGTCGCCATGAACGGTTTCGCAAATGATGTAGCTTGGTTGGGAAAAGCCAAACTCTAGCGAAGTCGCTGTACTCACCGGCCCCTGCGGATTGTGAGGGGCAAGCGCCACCCGATACGCTTCTGCCAGTGCGGCGATACGACGTGCTTCACTCGGTCCACCGCAGTGGGTGATGTCAAACTGAGCGACCTCACAACAGCGATGGGCAAAGAGGTCCCGCCAGGCTGCGGAATGCGTCACGCGCTCGCCCGTGGCAATGGGTGTGGCAACGGCCGCATTGATCGCGGCCAGTCCGTCAAGAGATTCCGGCCAACATGGCTCTTCCAGGAAGTACAGGCCATAGGGCTCCAGTGCATGCGCAAACTTCAGCCCCATGGCGGGCGAAGGTCGAGCGTGGCAATCCACCATGACGTCAATGTCATCGCCGACGGCTTCGCGGATCGCCGCGACACAGGCCTCGGCGTTGTGAATCGGCTTCAGACCTTCGATGGGCATCGTCGGTGGAACGGCCATACACTTCATTGCCGTGAACCCTTCTTCGACGGCGGCTCGCGCCAGGTCCGCAAATCGAGCGACGTCCGTTGTGGGGATCTCATAGAAGTCCTCGAGCTTTCCGCCACCCAAATGACAATAGGTACGGACGTAATCGCGTACCGGACCACCCCATAGTTTTGAGCAAGGCATGTTCGCAACTTTGCCCAGGATGTCCCAAAGCGCGATGTCGATGCCGGCCAGCGCGGTCGCTCGGACGACGCCATGACCGTGCCAAAAATGCTGTCGATACATCATTTGCCAAAGGCGTTCGATGCGCGTTGGATCTTGACCGATGACCAGCTGTGCGAGATCCTCGACCGCGCCCACAACAGCTCGTGTGTGCCATTCCAACGTCGCCTCACCCCAGCCGTACAAACCCGGTTGATCGGTTAGGACTTTGACAAAAACCCAATTCCGCATCCGTGCATGACAAACGTGCGTTTCAATACCGGTAATCTTCATCGTGTCTCGTCGCTTGACGTTCCTGTTGTGTCGTGATTCAGGTTCGCAGCCCCGTCGCGTGCCTACCCAATAGCCACCACGCGAGCCACCTCGATGGCCGACAATGATTTTAAGGCCCACGGCGGATCTCAATCTAGCTCACGCTCAATGATCTCACGCGACCACGGCAATCGGGAAGAATCTGGAGTTGGAAGCACCATTGACGTAGAATGCACGACGTCCAGAACAGTGGATTACGCTGCCCACGGAGGTCTATATCAGCATGCCACGCAGCCAGACCTGTGGTCCCGCACACACGACACACGCCTTCGCGTCGTTCGAAGGCACGACGCGCGAGGGATTATGCGTGTCGAGTCGTCGAAATATGATGAAGGCCGGGTTGGCCGGAGTCGCTGGCTTGTCCCTTCCGAACTTGTTGCGGCACCGTGCGATGGCGGCTCGGTCGGGTCGAGCGATGTCCAGTCGGAAGTCCGTCATTCTGCTCTGGATGACCGGCGGTCCCAGCCATATTGATACCTGGGACATGAAACCAGGACGTCCGTGGATCAATCGCGGCCCCTTCTCACCAATCGGCACGGCAATTCCAGGCGAGTTCATTTGTGAGCATTTGCCGAAGCAGGCGGCCATGCTCGATCGGTTCACCCTCATTCGCTCGGTGGATTGTCGAAAGAGCAATCACGAACCGAACAAAGTGCTGCAAACCGGTCACCGTGATGCAGCCCCGCGCGTGAATCGAAAAGGCGAAAACTATCCGGCCATCGGCTCGGTGGTGGCCAAATTCCGCGGAGCCAATGCACAGGGCCTACCACCTTACGTTGCCTTCCAAAGATCGCGTTCGCACATCGGATATGCAGGCTATCTCGGTCAACAGTACGATCCCTTCATGGGAAACCAAGCGGCCAAATTACCCGTCTACGATCTTGTCGGACGAGACACAGGTCGCGTGACAACCGCGCAGATGTTCAACGTGGCCGCAGATCTCAGTCATCGACGAATCCGGCAGCGACGGAATCTACTCGAGGATTTTGATCGCTTGCGACGCGATTTGGATCATTCTGGGGCCATTGAATCGATGGATCGATTTCAGCAACGAGCGGTTGAAACCGTGATGGGCGGGCGAGTCCAGAGCGCGTTTGATCTGTCAAAGGAATCGGCTGCCTCGCGAGATCGCTATGGATCTCACCTCTGGTGCCAACAGGCATTGCTTGCTCGCCGATTGGTCGAAGCCGGGGTGAGCTTCGTGACGATCGATCTGAGTTATCACACAGCATCTGGCACCTGGGACACGCATGGTGACAACATTCCTCCCTACGGCGGTATATCCAAGGGTCTCAAACCGTTGCTACCGTTATTCGACCACCTCCTGACGACGCTCGTCTCGGACTTAGAGGAAAGAGGTTTGCTCGACGAAGTACTTGTCATTGCGATGGGCGAATTCGGCCGAACTCCGAACATGGGGACGCAAGGTAGCACGGATGGTCGAAATCACTGGCCTGAAGTGATGTCGATGTGTTTGGCCGGCGGCGGATTTCGACACGGACAAGTCATCGGCTCGACGGAAAAAGATGGCGGGTACATCAAGAACCGCCCCGTAACGCCGGGCGATCTGGCTGCAACCATTTATCATCACATGCAGGTGCCGCTCGACGCGACCTACGCAGACAATAAAGGGCGACCACACTACATCGTTCAGGAAAATGGTCAGCCTCTTCGCGAATTGATCTAATCTATCCGCCACGTGAGAGCATAATTCGCGAGCCTCGCGCGACCACGAATTGCCGCCATCCCTTGGAATTAAGTGCGCTCTCCATGCCCGTCCCGAACATCTACGACTCACTTGGTGTTAACACGATCATTAACGCCGCCGGCACGTTGACCGAGTTCGGTGGATCACTCATGGCCCCAGAGGTTATTGCCGCATGGCAGGATGCCGCACAACATTTTGTTAATCTGCGCGAGCTTCAGAATCGCGTCGGCGAGCGCATCGCTCGTCTGCTCCAAGTCGAATCAGCAATGGTCACGGGTGGCGCCGCAAGTGGCATGCTGCTGGCGACCGCAGCCGCGATCACGCTAAAAGATCCCGGCTACCTTCAGGCCACGGCAACCGACACACCCTATGAGGTGTTGCGGCAAAAGGCACATACAGATCTTTACGATCGGCAGTTGCGTACGTGTGGCGTGCGCATCGTCGATGTTGAAACGGTCGAGGATGTCGATCGCCACGTCAACGCAAACACCGTGATGATGATGGCCTATAACTTGTACGAGCCTGAAGGATTCATCCAGCACTCGGATTGGCTCGAGCTTGCGCGACAACACTCAATTCCCACCTTGCTTGACGCTGCGGCCGACACGCCACCGATCGAGAACCTCTGGAAATACAATCAGATGGGTTTTGACATGGTCGTCTTTAGTGGCGGTAAGGCCATTTGCGGCCCCCAAGACGCCGGCCTCTTGCTGGGCAGGAAAGATCTGATCGAGGCCGCCCTGCGCAACGCCGTGCCCAATGAAGGAACCGTCGGTCGGATTGTTAAGATCACGAAAGAAGACATTGTCGCTTTCTGCAAGGCGATCGAGCTTTATCTCGACTCCGGCGATGATGCGATTCAAAGTCGATGCCGGCGCCAAATCTCTGTGATTGAGCAATCTCTTCAGGGGGTAGGCAGCCTCAGGTCAGAAAGGATCGTGCCACCGGTTGCAAATCAATTTCCCCATCTGTTGTTGTTTTGGAATCAGCAGCAAGAGGGGCTCAGCTATCAGCAAATGAAACAGAGATTGGCGGAAGGCAAGCCGTCGATTGTGACAAGTCGGGTTTACGGCACGGGCGACGATGGGTTTCTGCTTTCGGTGATCAACTTGCGCGAAGGCGAGGGGCAGATCGTCGCTGAACGTGTGAAACAAATTCTCTTGGTAGGCTGAGCCGCCTGGGAGCAGCGGCTCCGCATCGCGGCTTACAATCTTGTCCTCAAGGATCGCCGGCTCAATCGTAGCTGTCATGCCGACAATAACCCTCTCTTAGAAGAACAGCGCTCAGACAATTACAGAGGCCTTATTGCGAGATAGGATTCCGATACAATAATGAATCCGTTGGGATTCTGATGCGCTAAGATCAAGGAGACGGAACTCCGTTGCCACTCTGCCGGAGATCCGTTTGATGAACAAGACAGTTCTGGGTTGTGCCCTCTTGATAGGATTCGCGGTAACTCTGAACCGCGCAGTAGCCGACGAGATCGATGACGTTCGTGCCACCATTCAAAAGTATGTTCAAGCGTTTAATCAGGCTGATTCGGCTGGGCTTGCCGACAGTTGGAGCGAGAACGGGGTTTGGGTCAGCCCAACGGGCGATCGAATCGTCGGACGCGAAGCAATTCGGGCCGCCATGGAAGATTACTTCAAGGATGGCGGCGCTCATATCGAGGTGATCAACCCACAGATTCGAATCGTCGCTCCGACCGTCGCCGTCGAGGAAGGTCAGGCTCGCGTAACTCGTCAGGGCGATTTGCCCACGATTTCCAGCTATATCGCGATTCATGTTAAGGAGGAGGGTGGCTGGAAGCTTGAAAGCGTGCGTGAGACCGCTGTTCCCGATGCGCCATCAAACTACGAACATTTGCGGGACCTGGAATGGATGGTGGGGACTTGGATCGATGAAGATGGCGGAGCGAGAATCGAAACGACCTGCCAATGGACAAAGAACCGCAATTTTCTGACACGCTCGTTTCGAGTTGATATTGCTGGACGGCTTGACTTGGAGGGCACTCAGATCATCGGCCACGATGCGTCGACCGGCCAGATCCGTTCGTGGATCTTTGACTCCGATGGCGGCTTCGGCGAAAGCACCTGGCAACGCGATGGTGAACGCTGGCTTGTTAAGAATTCGCAGACGCTGCAGGACGGGTCGAAGGCATCTTCGATCAACATCATTACTTATATCGACGAAAACACGTTCACGTGGTCCTCACATGGCCGCGAAATCGACGGCGAATGGTTGCCAAGCATCGAGCCGGTGACCGTGACGCGGGTCACCAGCGAGCCCGTGGAGGTATCTTCGTCGGACGAAGCGACCGACCAACAGGTGGAATAGAAGTGCGTGTAGAGCACAAACAGGTCGATAACTGCCAGCACAACAATACAAAGAAGAACCTCGCGGAGAGACTGTGATGCGAAGAACACTGGTCGTGCTTGTCGTCATTCTCTTGACGATCTCAATGGTAACCCACGATACGCTCGCGCGCGGTTTTCGTGGTGGCGGTGGTCGCGGTCGCGGCGGCGGTGGTCGATCCTTCAGCCGCGGCCCCTCCATGAGTCGTGCTCGTCCCTCGGCGCGGCCATCGTATCGTCGCCCTACCCCGCGACCTTCGGTCAGCCGGCCGTCCCGACCAACCCAGCGGCCATCGGTCGCGAGACCGAGTCAGCGTCCATCCGTGGGTCGTCCCACACAACGACCGACTCAGAGACCGTCGACGGTCCGTCCAGGTCAACGACCGACCACACGTCCCGGCGCACGTCCTGGCAGCGGGTCGATCGCTCGTCCCGGTGCGAGACCCGGCAGCGGATCAATTGCTCGCCCTGGCGCGAGACCCGGTAGTGGAATCTCTCGGCCGACAGCTCGCCCCGGTCGACCATCGCGAGGCGAACTGCAGAACTTCCTGAACCTGCCTTCAACGCCGAGCCAGCGCCCGTCCAACCGGCCGAACCTCGGACAACTTGCCGGTGCTGGGGCTGTTGGCGCGGGCCTGGGTGCGGCCATCGGTTCACAGCTGCCCGACGGCGGACCTTCCACGCGCCCGGCAAGACCCGGTGGCGGACAACGTCCGGGCCTCGGCCCCGGAGATCGTCCAGGCCTCGGTGACCGACCCGGCATTGGCGACCGACCAGGGCGACCAGGAAATGGAGATCGACCCGGCATTGGCGACCGTCCAGGCCGACCAGGGATTGGCGACCGTCCAGGGCGTCCAGGTGATGGCAATCGACCAGGACGGCCCGATCGCCCCGGAAGACCTGGCAGGCCCAATCGACCGATCTACGACATCAACCGGCCGATCATCAATCAGAATATCTTCAACCGCTATACCAACATCAACACGCGCCCATTTCATTCAGGCTGGTGGCGGTATCATCGGCCCGTCAACTTGCCCTATTGGCACTGCCACTACCACCATCGTGGCAATTGGTGGGCGTATGCAACAGCCGGTGCCCTTACCGGTTGGATCGCGAATGCTTGGGCAACTCCGTATTACTACGACTACGGTTCCGGCGGGAACGTCTACTACTCAGAGAACGTGGTTTATGTAGACGGCCAACAGTATGCGACGGCTGACGAGTATTACGATCAAGCTGCTGAGATTGCGACCGTTCCGGAGGTCGGCCAGCAGGAGGCGGACCAAATGGAGTGGCTTTCGTTGGGAGTCTTCGCGGTCACTAAGGAAGGCGTGAACGACTCCAACATGCTCTTGCAGCTTGCCGTCAACAAGCAAGGTCTCATTAGCGGAACGCTCTATAACGAGTCGACCGACACGTCGCGTGCGGTTCAGGGAAAGGTAGACACGGAAACGCAGCGAGCCGCTTGGATGTTTGCCGACGGCAAGAACACCGACGTCGTGATGGAAACTGGCATCTACAACCTGACGGAAGATACGTCCAAGGCCATCATTCACTTTGGCTCCGAACGCACGCAACCGGTCGTCCTGGTGCGTTTGGAGGAGCCGGCTTCGGAACAGGCCGCGGACGGCAGTACCGAGACCTGAGCAGAGTCATTCAGCGGAGATTCGATCCACAGTCGTTGCTTCTGAGCATCAAGACAGTAGATGCTCCAGACCACCGTAGAACTCGACCGATTGTCGCAGTTCCTCGTGGTCCTTTGCGTACTCCTGAAGATCGATGCCAAGAGCCGCCGCTTGCCACGCTTGCCGCACGGCGGCGACGCCCGCTACCGGCCCGCCGGGGTGTCCGAAGATGCCAGCGCCGGCCAGATACATCAGCTCTAATGTTTCCGCTTGCCGATAGGTCTCTGGCGCTTGACCTCCCCATTGTCCGGAACAAACGGCTGGCATGGCTTGGTCATTTTCAAAGATCGGCTGCAGACAGGCTTTGATCGATTGAACCACGGACTTGTCTGACTCACAGTATTTGTTCTGCAGACCGTTCACGTGCAGATGGTCAACACCGGCAAGACGCCAGAACTTCTGATAGGCGGCGAATTCCATTCCGAAAGCGGGTTGTCGATAATACAGACCCCAACCGTTACGGTGTCCGTGAATCGGAACCCGACTGTGCCGGCGAAGGTGGTCCACCGCAACATATCCGACGGTATTCAGGCTAACCATCACACACGTACCGCCGGCATCGGCAACGGTGTCGTGATGCTGCAGCATTTCTTCAAGCCGGTCGCTGATATTGAACGCATACATCAACTTGCGGCCGCGCTCCTCGGCGAGCTCGTTGATCACGGGCATGATCGCAGCGACCCGTTCTTTCAAGGGTGCGTAGGGAGGATTCGCCATCAGCTCGTCGTCTTTGATGAAGTCGATTCCGGCGCGGCCAATGGTTCGAACAAGCTCCGCCGTTTCAGCAGGCGACAATCCAATACTTGGTTTAATGATCGCACCGATAATTGGACGCACATGGACACCGACCAAATCGCGGGTCCCTTGAACTCCGAATTGCGGCCCAGCGAACTCCGAGGCAAGTTCCCCCGGAAATTCGACATCCAACAACTTCAGACCTGTCAAATGACGCAGCTCAAACAGATTGCCAACCACGGTAGCAATGATGGTCGGCAGATTTGCCCCCACGGCTTCGACTGCAAAACTAATCTTGACCCGACCTACGCTGTAGACACCATTCGGTGGCCGCGCCTGCGTTGGCAGAGAGGGTGCACGACGTGAGTCGATCGTCTCGGCCAATTCGACTCGGGCGGCGAACCGACGAAGCAACTCATCTGTTTCGCCCGGCACACGCAGATACGTACCGGTGGACTGATCGGCGGCCATCGCCGCCGCCGCGCCCTCGACGGTATACGGGGTTTCGATGAGATATTCCGCCGTAATTCGCAAACTCATGACACAAACTCAGTAGATGCATCGTCTTCGAATATCGTCCCTAGCTGCTCAATCTTGGCGCGCACGTAGGCCTCGCCTACTCAGGGTCTCTGCCAAACCACGATCGGTCAAACACGAGGCGCAGCAGTACGCAGCGTGTGACAACTTGTGGTCATGTCTTACTTGGTGTGAAGTCGCGGGCGTAATGTCGCCGGTGGCAGAGCGCCAAGATCCCTCCCCGTTCGATGATGTCATCAGCACGAAGTGTCGCCTTCAGTGAATCCATCCCGAACAAGGCAAGTCATATCACAACGGAATCTGAGATGTCCAGTACAGATTCTCAGCTCGCTTCAAAGCCGTTGGTTAGCGGCCCCCCTAACGGACAAAAACGCTGGCGAAGGAATGACTAGTTTTCGAGCACGTCGGTCACAGACGGCTTAAACAAACAGTGTTCGGAAAACCGAAGTGAGAAAACAGCTCAGTGAAAGCGGCGGATAACCGCTGTCAAGCTACTTGAATACTTTGTGCCAAAAGACGATCGCTAAATGCAGCTCACTTCGATTCCAAAATGCGTTAGCGTACCAGTTACGCTTGCCTTCAACGCGTCATCGACAAATCCCGCATCTCTGAAAATGACGCGTTCGATCGACTGGGTTTGCTGTGCTTGTCGTTGCAGGATCCGATCAGCGATCGCGATGTGTAATGGGTTGTCGAGGCAGATCATCAGCAGGCCCTGGTTGACACTCCAAAGCCGGGCTCCGTGTTCCGCATGGCAGGCGATGTTCGCCGTCAGCTCGATTCCATCACGCAGCAGCAGTTCGAAGATGACGTCCATTTCGGATCGGTCTTTCTTCACCTGATCGACGGATTCGTTCAGCATGACCTCCAGGTGGCTGGGATCCGTTTGCCACCCGTGCAGATTGCTGCTGCTCAATCGAAACGACCTGTAGCCAAGATCGAATTCCGAATCAACGGTATGACTCCGCGCGTGTCGGATAAATCGCCGCAGTCGTTCACGGCCAATACCAGCAATGTTGGTGTACCCGGCTTTGCTTGCGAGACTCGTACTCTGGCAGACCTCGGGCAACTGAATGGCAATGAACCTACGCTTACCGCCATCCACAAGATTCATCTCCATCACCGCCTGCGGTAAGGTGCACGAACCGGCAAAAAAGTCGAGGACCAGCGAATCATCATCACTCGCATGCTCAAGGACTCTCTTCATCAACTGCACAGGCTTCGGGTTATCAAAAAGTCTCTGCCCAAACAGCTGCTTCAGCTCGTTCGTTCCGTCATCGGTACACCCGGCGTACTCGTGTGACCAAAAATTAGTCGGTGTCAGCCCACGAGCCTCAGCCAGAAACATTTTGACTGAGGGAACAGGCTGTTGGCCGTCTGCGCCCCAGTAAAGCCTCCCCTCACGGGCCAACTTGTCGAATTCCGTTTTCGATCTTCGCCAAGCATTGGTGCTGGGCTGTGTAACTTGCTTCGTGTTCGGGTTTTGAATCGCGTAGCAGAGCTTAGGACGCTGTTGGGGTGTCGCCGGATTGAGAAACGAAGCACCTTTCCACGGGCCCCGGTCATCGCCGTCTGGATTGGCATAGCGGGCGTCGGCCTCTTCGGTGCGGGGAAGCAGATTTACCGAGAACTGATCCGATCGGCCATAAACATGCATGTACTCAACAACCGACGTGAAGTCCGCCGTGTTGTTGCTGCGCGTGTAACGCTTCTGCCATACGATCGTCGCCTTGAAATTTTCTGGGCCGAACACCTCGTCGCAAACCAGTCGTAGGTGGTGACACTCGTTGTCGTCAATTGAAACGAAGATCGCGCCATCGTCGCGCAACAGGTTCCGTGCCAAGACAAGACGCGGATAGATCATGTTCAGCCAGTTTGTGTGATAGCGGCCCGACGTGTCCGAGTTAGCAGATGTTCGATACCCTGCTTGATCCGTTTGCCCGCTGTCGCGCAGGTAGTTTTCGAGATTCTCCTGGAAGCTGTCCGAATAAACGAACTCATGACCGGTGTTGTACGGCGGATCAATGTAAATCAGCTTGACCTGACGGTAGTAGGCGTTCTGCAGGAGTTTCAGAACTTCAAGGTTTTCGCCTTCGATAAACAGGTTGCCGGTTGAATCCCAGTCGACCGATTCTTCGGGACACGGTCGAAGCGTACCGATTGGTGGTGTCTGTGCCGATTGACGAGCGCGTCGCTTACCATTCCAATGCAAACCGAATCGGTTCGTTCGATCATCCTCCTCTCCACAAACAAGTTCTCGCAGGCCGTCGAAATCAACCTCGCCGTCCCGCACGACCTCGGGGAACAGCTGACGCAAACGCTCGACGTTCGAATTCGTGTCTAACATGAGCTTTAGGCAATGATCGGTTGGCTGTTGGTTTGCAGATATCGTCTCGGGGAGCTTGGCTAATTTATCGTCAAGTCTCGGAAAGAGGACAACGCCGGTTCCTTTTCGCAGGCTTTACCTACTTAACAACCGCCGGCTCAACACGACCCTCACCGCCCTATTTGCCTACAGCTCAATCCGCAAATGGGCGGTCTCCGACGCAAGAATCCAAGATCTCCTGCTCCCATCGCATTGAAGCCGGGTCGTCAATTCGCAAAACTATGGCTTACGTCATCCTCTCAGCGGCTGTTTTCCGCCCAGCGCCGACAGCTATTCGCCGATAGAGAACAGCCACCCATGACTACGCCAGACCTCGACACCTTCGCGAAAGGAGAAGCGGATTCACTGGCTGCGCTGGCGCGACAGGTCGAAGACGAGTACGTTTCAAGACACAACCGACCGCCCAGCTGGGTCGTTGCAGCGCCCGGTCGGGTTAATCTGATTGGCGAGCACATCGACTACAACGACGGCTTTGTGTTGCCGATGGCGATTCAGCGCTACGTGATCATCGCAGCCGCCCTGATCGACCGCGCCAGTCAACCGACCACCATCGACCTCTACAGTTCCAATCTCGAGAAGTCAGCCAGCATCACTCTCGATGGTCCACTGCAACCACGTGATTCAGGATGGGTCAATTATCTGGAAGGCGTGCTGGCGGGATTTGCGCAGCGGGGTCACGAAATCCCCTCGCTCGCCGCCGTAATTGCCTCCGATGTGCCCGTTGGCGGAGGACTCTCAAGCAGTGCCGCTTTGGAAGTCGCAACGGCAACGCTTATGGAAGCCGTGCTGGGCATTACGCTCGAGCCGACTGACAAGGCCCTCCTCTGCCAGCGAGCCGAGCATGAATTTGCGGGAGTGCCTTGTGGAATTATGGATCAATTCAGCAGTGTCTTCGGACAGAACGACACACTCATGCTACTGGATTGTCGCTCCAAAACGATTGCCCCGGTTCCATTCACGTCGCCCGAGGTCTCCGTCCTGATTGCTGACACCAATGTCAAACATGAACTGACAGGTGGAGAGTACGCTGAAAGACGCAGCCAATGCGAAAGTGTGCTGGCGAATCTTGGTACTGCGAGCTGGCGAGATGTTACGATCGGGCAAATCGAATCGATAAAAGACCAACTCGATGACACGAGATACCGGCGCGCGCGACACGTTGTCACCGAGATTGATCGCACCGTGCGTGCTGCCGACGCGATTCGCCAGCAGCAATGGAGCGTCGTGGGCGAATTAATGTATGCCAGCCACAACTCGTTACGTGATGATTACGAGGTCAGTTGTGACGAGCTGGATTTGCTTGTTGAGTTGGCACAAAAGATCGGTGGAGTCATTGGATCAAGAATGACAGGCGGTGGGTTCGGTGGATGCACGGTTAGCCTCGTAAGCACCGACCGCGCCCAGGAGATTGCGTCCCAACTTCGCTCGAGCTATCACGAAAAGACCGGTATCGAGCCGTCTATCTTCGTGAGCCGCCCAGCAAGAGGTGCGCATATTTACAAGTAGATTCTGAATTGCGGTTAGCATGTGCCACTGAGCGTTTCGCTAGCCGAGAGCGAGGTATTCGTGCAAGTCTTAACAATTGGCTCCTTTCTCTTCTTCACCTCCTTGGTTGGACTCATCACCTGGTTTATCACGCGCAGAGATGACCATGAGAGCAGCAAAGGATATTTTCTTGCCGGACGCTCGCTGACTTTTCCGCTGATCGCCGGTTCCCTGCTGCTGACCAACCTCTCGACAGAACAAATGGTGGGGCTGAACGGTTCGGCGTTCACCGATGGACTGTGCGTGATGGTCTGGGAGGTCGTCTGTGTCGTCGCTCTGGTCCTTATGGCGTGGTTCTTCCTGCCGCGGTTTCTCAGGAGCGGCGTCGCCACCGTGCCTCAATATCTTGAGATACGATTTGATCACCAGACACAGATCATTACTAACCTGATCTTCCTCGTCGCCTACGTTGGAATTCTGTTGCCTATCATTCTGTACACGGGTGCCACCGGAATGGTCGGAATCCTTGATGTCCCATCGATGCTGGGAGGGCTGCCGGACGCAATCGGTATTGATGCCGACACGACGGCTCTGTGGCTGATTGTTTGGGTGGTCGGCATCATTGGATCGATCTACGCTTTGTTTGGCGGCTTGCGAACGGTCGCGGTGTCGGACACGATCAACGGCATAGGACTGCTCGTGGGCGGTTTCTTGATTACCGCATTCGCGCTCTCTCAGCTGGGAGGTGATGGCGGCATCGGCGCCGGCACGCGCTTGCTCGTGGAACAACAACAAGCTCGATTCAACTCCGTCGGAAGTGACGAATCCTCCGTACCGTTCGGAACGATCTTCTCCGGGATCTTTCTGCTTAACCTGTTCTACTGGACGACAAATCAGCAGATCATTCAGCGGACTTTTGGTGCCAGCAGCCTGGCAGAGGGCCAAAAGGGGGTACTACTGACCGGCGCGCTGAAACTGCTCGGACCGCTTTACCTGGTGATTCCAGGAATGATTGCCTACTCCGTCTTCGCAGGTGAAGACATCAAAGCGGACAAGGCTTACGGAATGCTTGTCAACCAAGTGTTGCCGGGCCCTTTGACGGGCTTCTTTGCCGCGGCGATGATTGGCGCCATTCTTTCAAGCTTCAACTCCGCTCTGAACAGTTCCTGCACGCTGTTTAGCTTGGGGCTCTACAAGAACCTGATTCGCAAGGACGCCAGCGAGTTGGAAGTTGTGCGATCCGGAAAGATATTTGGTTGGACGGTGGCCATCATTGCCATGTCGATCGCACCTCTCTTGGCGAACACGACCAGTATCTTTGCTTACCTTCAAAAGATGAATGGGATGTACTTCATACCCATCTTCTCCGTTGTGCTCGTCGGGATGGTCTCGAAGCAAGTGCCCGCGGTCGCTGCAAAATTTGCCCTCATCACCGGCTTTGTGATTATCGCCGTCGGCTATTTCGTACCGCCGTTTGACACCGTCGTTGAATCGCTGCACGAATTCCATTTCCTGGGAATTGTGTTCAGCTGGTTAGTGATTTCGATGTTGGTCATCGGCGAAATCCGGCCGCGGGAGACGGATTTCGTCCAGGAAGATGTCGGCGCCGTGGATATGACGGCATGGCGGTACGCCAAACCAGCGGGTTGGACGTTGATTGCCATCGTTCTGTTGATGTATATCGTATTCGCCGACTTCTCCGTGCTGGAAGTAGCGACACCAGATACCGCCGCAAGCTAGAATACGCGGCTCTCCACACGCAGATTCCTAAGAGACACTTCTGAAGAAAAGCCACTAGGAGGCACTGTAATGAAACCGATGGCACTGGCCGCTTTGACGCTCTGCTTTGTAACGACTCACTTGTATGGACAAGTCAAGGTCGATGACTTTGACAACATCAAGCTCTTTACAATCGAAAATGAAAATGGCGTTACGGTTAAAGTTACCAACTATGGAGCCATCATCACATCCATCACCGTTCCCGACCGCACCGGCAAGCTCGGCGATATTGCTTTGGGCTACGACCGTGTCGAGGACTACATCAATGCCGTCGACAAGCCGTACTTCGGCGCAATTGTCGGTCGCTACGGTAATCGAATTGCAGAAGGTAAGTTCAAGATTGATGACGAGGAATATTCGCTGGCAGTCAACAACACTCCAAATCATCTGCACGGCGGAATCATCGGCTTTGACAAGGTCGTCTGGGATGGCCAGCCGATACAAGGCGACGGTTGGGTAGGCGTGAAGCTAACCTACCTGGCCAAAGACAAAGAGGAAGGTTATCCCGGCAATCTCAATATCATGGTCGCCTATCGCTTAACTAGCGACAACCAACTCAAGGTGGACTATCGAGCAACAACGGATAAGGCGACTCACGTCAACTTGACGCAACACACGTATTTCAACCTGAAGGGCGAGGGAAACGGCACGATTCTCGACCACGAGTTGATGCTGAATGCCAAAGCTTACACACCTGTCGACAAAACTCTGATTCCAACCGGAGAAATTGCCGACGTTGCAGGGACGCCCTTCGACTTCACAACATCAAAGCCGATTGGTCGCGACATCAATCAGAAAGACCCACAACTCCAGTACGGTCTCGGCTATGACCACAATTTTGTATTGGACAAGGACGGCCAAGACGGCGCGATGACTTTGGCAGCGCGCGTGATGGAACCGACCACCGGACGCGTGCTGGAGGTCCACACAACAGAACCCGGCATTCAGTTCTACTGTGGAAACTTCTTGGATGGGCGTTTGAAGGGCAAAGCCGGAAAGCCATATGTCCACCGAGGCGGCTTTTGTTTGGAGACTCAACACTTTCCGGACAGTCCTAATCAGAAGCATTTCCCATCGACGATCCTTCGACCGGGCGCGGAATACCGAACGGCAACTACCTTTACTTTCTCCGTGGAATAGTCGTGTTCGACCGGTCTTTAGAAACGACGCTCGGGTCACGGGCCGCGATCTTAATCGCCTGCTTGCTTCCGCTGTGTGGAACGTTTCTGCCGGCGGCTGAACGGCCGAATGTCTTGCTGATCCTGGTCGATGATCTGAAACCATCCTTCGGCGCCTATGGCGACACTTGGGTCCATTCGCCGAACTTGGATCGGCTGGCGCAGCGCGGGATGCGATTCGACATGGCCTACTGCAATCAGGCGGTTTGTGCTCCGTCACGAAACAACCTGTTGATCGGTTCCCGTTCGACTTCGATTGGCGTCTACAGTCTGGGATTTCACTTTCGCCGAGCCGTTCCGGACGCCGTGACACTTCCTCAGCTGTTTATGCAACACGGTTATCACGCGGCGGGCATCGGCAAGGTGTTTCACATCGGTCATGGGAACGTTAACGATGAACACTCATGGAGCGTTCCGTTCCAACCCGACCGCGTCATCGACTATGTCTTGCGAGATAGCACCCATGGACAACTGACACGTGAAGAGGCGTTATTTAGCAACAAGCCAGGACGAGGGTTGCCCCGCGGCGCAGCTTGGGAAAAGGCTGATGTCGAAGATGGTGCCTACGCCGACGGTCGCATTGCTACGGAAGGGATTAAAAGGCTGCAGCACTACGAGCAGTCTGGGAGACGCTTTTTCCTCGCCTTGGGATTCACAAAACCGCATCTCCCATTTTGCGCTCCCACCAAGTACTGGGAGCTGTACGATCGAAACAGGTTTGCTTTGGCGAAATACCGGCAGCCACCTGAGGGAGCGCCAAAGTATGCAGGCAAGGCGATCGGCGAGCTGAATCAGTATAAGCCTGTCCCGAATCGCCCGCCCATCGATGACGACTTGAGTCGCCAACTCATCCACGGCTATTACGCCGCACTTAGTTACATGGATGCTCAAGTCGGACGAGTGCTGAACGAACTGGATCAATTAGGTTTGAGTGAGAATACAGTGATTGTCTTGTGGGGCGATCACGGATACCACTTAGGCGATCATGGATCGTGGACCAAGCATACGAACTACGAGCAGGCGAACCGCATTCCACTGGTCGTCGTTGCGCCTGGAATCGCACAGCCGGGCAGCAGCTCACGTGCCCTGGTCGAGACGGTTGACGTTTTCCCCACGCTATGCGAGCTCGCCAACGTGCCACTTCCAACGGGTCGCCAACCAATCGATGGACTTAGCCTGATGCCTCTACTAAGCGGTCAGGAGTCGAGTGTACGCGACCATGCCTACCACTGTTTCCCGAAAGGTGGCCGTTTGGGCCGTGCAATTCGCACGGAACGCTATCGGCTGGTCGAATGGAAACCCTTTGGTGCGTCCGACGTTACACCCGAGTTTGAATTGTACGACTACCAAGACGACCCATTAGAAACACGGAATTGGGCCAGCGATCGCCCAGACACGCTGGTCGAGCTGACCAACATTCTTGCCCGACATCCGCAGGCGAATCCGCGGAGCAAATAACCGACTTAGGAATGGCCAGTAACATGCAAACCCTTCTGCTTTCTCGACGCTTGGTTTTGTGCTTCCTTGTGGCAGTGATCGGGTACGCGCATGGCAATACAGCCGGCGCAGACGAGCCGTTGACGAGACCGAATATCGTCATCATCCTTGTCGACGACATGGGATTTTCGGACATCGGTTGCTACGGTGGGGAAATCGATACACCGAACATCGATCGACTTGCAGAAGGCGGATTGCGATTTACACAGTTCTACAACTCGGGACGCTGCTGCCCCACTCGAGCGAGCCTGTTAACAGGCCGCCACCCTCACCAGGTCGGCATTGGTCACATGACCGCACCGCCCAAGCAACCGCTCGGCTTCGAGGGTGCCTACCAAGGCTATCTTAATGACAACTGTGTGACACTTGCTCAAGTTCTACGGACCGCGGACTACCACACGTTGATGATCGGAAAGTGGCATGTCGGCATGCATGAGAAAAAGTGCTGGCCTCTACAGCGCGGCTTCGATCGGTTTTACGGCGGACTCAGCGGTGCGTTCAACTATTTCAAACCCGGCGGCGATCGCGGCATCACGTTGGACAATGAAGACGTCGCCACCGACGAACATTTTTACGCCACAGACACGTTCACCGACGTGGCCTGCGAGTACATTTCGGATGCGGTCAAAACCGACGATCGCCCCTTCTTTCTTTACCTGTCATACAACGCTCCTCACTGGCCGCTCAACTCGAAGTGGGAGGAGTTCATGAAGTACAAGGGCAAGTACTCCGATGGCTGGGAAGCATTGATGCACAAACGTCTGGCCAAACAGATCGAGATCGGCCTGTTCGAAGAAGAGATTGAGCCAGCGCCGCATGTCGGTCCGAAATGGGACTCATTGACAGATCAGCAGCGCGAGGACCTCGACTCGATCATGGCTGCGTATGCCGGATGCGTTGATTCAATTGATCAGAATGTAGGCAAGCTGACTCGGCACCTGGAGCAACTCGGCAAACTCGACAACACACTCATATTCTTTCTTTCCGACAACGGTGCTTGTCAGGAAGGTGGAGTGCTGGGCAAAGGGTCAGCCGAGATGGTCAAGAATCCACCTTTAGAGACGACGGGTGGCGTGCGTCTGGGTTTAGCCTGGGCCAACGCCTGCAACACACCGTTCCGACTCTACAAGCACTTCGTCCACGAGGGCGGGGCCTGCACGCCGATGATCGCCTTCTGGCCAGCTGGTATCGCTCGAAACGATGTTGGCTCTTTTGTTCGTCAGTACGCGTACCTACCCGATTTTATGACCACTTGCTTAGAATTGTCCGGCGCGGATTACCCCAGCGATATTCCGCCTTGTGTCGGGGAATCACTGGTGCCCTTGCTGAAGGGTGGCGACAGCCCGATTCACCGTGAGCCGCTGTTCTGGGAACACGAAGGGAATGCGGCGGTTCGATCCGGAGACTGGAAGCTTGTGCGAGAGTACAAGAAACCCTGGGAGCTCTACAACATCCAGTCGGATCGAACTGAGTTGCATAACTTGTCACAATCCAACGTGGCCAAAAAGGACGAGTTGGTAGAGTTGTGGACGACATGGGCCCGAAATAACGATGTTGCTTTTCCAAAACGGTTCAACATGTACGAGTTTCTGAGGAAGCAACGCGAAAGCAACAACGAGCAGGGACGATGATGATCACGTGCTTAGCCGGTAGGGCGATGATGTGGAGCAAATGACACGTCGAAAAAGCATCATTCATCTGAGTCGCCTGCTGGCCCTGACTCTGACGCTCGTCGCCGCGACAGCTCACCGATCCGCTGGCCAAACTGCGGTAACCAATCGGCCTCCCCACATCGTCGTGTATCTATCAGACGATCATTCGCAATTCGATTCCAGTCTGTACGGCGCTCGAGATATTCCAACTCCGAACTTCGAACACCTTGCCGCCGACGGAATTGTGTTCTCTCACGCATTCGTCGCCTCGCCATCTTGCGCCCCCAGTCGAGCGGCAATGTTGACCGGACTCATGCCCGCCCGCAACGGTGCGGAGGCTAACCACACCTTTCCGCCACAGGGGACGCACTACTTGGTCGAAGATCTGCAGAATCTCGGCTATGAAGTGGCGGCGTTCGGCAAGGTCGCGCACGGAAGACATCAACATCAGGTCGGCTTTCAACCATTCGCTGCCGGAGCGAGCGTCGGCGCCGTCCGCAACAGCGTCAGGCAATACTTGAAGAATCGCACAACGGACGGACCGGTTTGTCTCTTTGCGGGAACGAGTAATCCCCACGTGCCCTGGCCTGCTCAGTCAGACTTCGACCCATCAACAGTCATCCTTCCACCAACCCATCTCGATACGCCGTCGACCCGTCAGCATCGAGCCTACTATTACCAAGAGATCAAAGAGCTGGACCACTTGTTGGGAGAGCTACGAGGACTGGCGCGAGAGCATTTAGGCGAAAACGTCTTGTTCATCCACACCAGCGACCATGGTTCTCAATGGCCATTCGGAAAGTGGACGCTTTACGACTATGGCACGCGTGTTCCCTTTCTGGCGTCGTGGCCCGGTGTGATTCAACCGGGAACACGATCCGACGCGATGATCAGCTGGGTGGATTTGTTACCTACGATTATCGACTTGGCTGGAGGTGTCGCACCTGACCAGATTGACGGTCGTTCCTTTGCAAAAGTATTGCGCGGAGAGAGCGAATCACATCGTCAGCGCATTTTCACAACTCACAGTGGTGATCGCCGCATGAATGTCTACCCGATCCGCAGTGTTCGCACTCGCCATTGGAAACTGATCCATAATCTGCACCCTGAATTCGCCTTCACGAATCATTCCGATCTTCTGCGAAAACCTGGTGCCGGAGCGTATTGGTCGCAGTGGGCCACACTCGCGCGTTCCGATCCGCAGGCACGTCAGATCGTGCAACGTTACTTCCAGCGTCCTGAATGGGAACTCTACCGCGTGAGCGGGGACCCGTGGGAAGAGAACAATCTTGCGAAAGACCCGCGGCATCAAGCGACTCTGAGCGATTTAAAGTCGGAGCTCGCAGTGTGGATGAAGGCTCAGGGCGACCGTCAGACCGTATTCGACAAACCGCGCCCGCTGTCGCAGCCCGAGACTTGGCATCCCGACCATATCGAAGTCGCGAAGTAATCATCAGATTACGATGGATCCATGACCTTATCGTGGCGGCCGCAATCGATCGCGGAGCGGCCGGCGACGTGGACCACGTCTTGGTGGATGCTTTGCTCCTTTGACCAACAGCCAGAGCACGTAAAAGCGATGTGGGCGGAAAGGTTCGAGCAGTCGCAGCATCTGCTCGTCATCTGCTTCTTCCTCTCCCGAAAAGAAGTACGCCACTTTCTTGGGAAAACCGTAGTCGCCAAGCACAACCGCGTCACTGTCTGCCATGACCGTTCCGCGTATATAGCCAATCGTCCACGGCCCGACACCACGTTGCTTCAGCAGCAAATCGCACGTTCGCTCGGCTGCATCCTCTGTTAAGCCTCCGCCCCAGACTGACTCAAGCTTCTTAGCAATTTGTGTCAGACCAAGAATCCGTCGCGCGTGTTGTGGCAGAATCCCACACTCAATGAATTGAAATAGGGCCATTCGCCGCAGGACGTTCGCATCCGGCGGAGCCCACAGACCATCATGCCCTTCGATAGGTTGACCGTATCGATGCACCAGGCTTCGCCAACCGTTTCGCGCGTCGCGAAAGCTGACGAGTTGTTGGAGGACGATCCGCACAAGGCTGGGAAACACAATTGGCGAGCGAGGTAATCTGAATCCGGCGTATTTCCGCGCTAAACGCCTGAGTTGATTGGGTTGATCGAGAACAGGAGGTTGATAGCCGAGACCCAACAGCGCTGGGAGGTAGGGTCTCAACCATTCCGCGTCCGAGCCCGCTATCTCGACGTACACTTCTGCTGCTTCGGATTGAACCGTCACGACGAGTGGTCCATTGGGACTTGAGACCACGAAACAGCCTCGGCCAGTCTCCACTCGCACACAGGGATCACCGATGCCCATACCCAGCATCGAAAGCGTCGCGGAGGGATCATACGGCCCATCGGTTGAGAACGACTGCGTTAGTTCTGTGCCCACTTTCCTTACCACCGTGACTACGTTGCCCACTTCAGTTTACGAAGAACACTTTCAGCGGCAACGTCCCGGCCCACTCGCGGGCGGCCCATTCGCACTTTTCAATTCTCACGAGTCGATCGACAGCTGCCAGACCGAATCCGCGAATAACGACATGCCAGATGACTCTATCTCTCTTTACCCGGCATCAACCCAGGCTTGCATCTGGTAAAGCGGACGCTCACAATTGGGGACTTCTGACCCACCGCGTAAATCGCTCTCTAGGCGGAGAGCGTATGATCGCCGGCAGCTACGCGGTGGAGGCGATGCGGAATGAAATCCCCTGAGGAGGTTTGCTATGCCACGATGCCGCCGATTCTCCGCGCTTGGCTTTGTTCTGTCTGCTTTCGCCACGGGCGGTGTCATCTCAGCTCAGGATTTAGCAGGTCAAAAGGTCATGACCATCGAGTGGGATGTCGATCTCAAGGTTGAACTCAAGGTCGTACATACAGCCCCGTTGGGTCAAGTTTTTCAAGCGGACCAGCAACAAGGCGATTGGTTGTGGATCGCAAGCCATCAAGGCTGGATTAGTCGATCGGCAGTCATGCCCGTAGACGAGGCAATCGAGCACTTCGATCAGCAGCTTGAAGAATCAACCTCGGCCATCAACTACTATCATCGTGGCCTGGCGCATCAGTCAGTCGGTGATCTGAATAAGGCGATTGCAGACTACGACCAAGCGATTGAAATCGCGCCAGAAGCTGCTGCGTACTATGTGATTCGTGGCAACGCACGTAATGACGAAGGTGAGTATGAAAAAGCCATTGCCGACTATGATGAAGCAATTCGCATCGAACCAAGTGGGGCGGCCTACCACGGTCGCGGCGATGCGTCGTTCGAGCAAGGTGACTACGAGCAAGCTGTCACGGACTACAGCAAGGCGATTGAAATTGACCCTGAATTTGTCATTGCTCTTCAGAATCGTGGCACGGCCTTCCTGAAACAGGGGCAGATCGATGCGGCAATCACCGATTTTGACCAGGCCATTCGCCTCAATCCTGAGTTTGCGGCAGCCTTTGCCAGTCGCGGACGAGCCAAGGCGCGGCTTCAACGCTACGACGATGCCTTCGCGGACTTCAATAAAGCGATCGAACTTGATCCCGAGGACCACTGGCCATACAACGATTTGGCTTGGACGATCGCAACCTCCGCTGATGCGCCGGAGGATGACGCACAGATGGCCAGTGAATACGCGACCAAGGCCTGCGAGCTGACAGAGTGGCAGAACTCGACAGTCCTCACGACCCTTGCAGCGGCGCGGGCTCAGGCAGGTGATTTCGATGCAGCCGCGGAATGGATCCAAAAGGCAATGAGCCTCGACGACCAAGATAGCGACAGGCGCGGCAAGATGCTCGCCTACTTCCAACAGCAGAAACCATACCGCGAATAGCGACCCGCACGGTACTCGCAGACTCGCGTGCCGCTGCAACTGACTCTGGAAACAGTATCCGCGCGATGCGGTGTCTCTAGATCATCTCAACCTGCTCATCGCTGTCGCGCGACCAATCGATCCAGGCGGCACTGCCATCGGAGAGCCGACCGGGATTGACAACCGTTGTCTTCGCAACGCGATCGATTCCGCGGTGATCCGTCGGTCCGCCAACAACACAAAGTCTCGGGTGATAACTGTCGACGATTTCCCCGGCGATGGCGTTTCCCGAACCACCACTCAGGACCCCGTTGGGAGCACAACCCAGCATCAGAATCTTTTCGGACTCGTCAGCCGACCCAAACGCCTGCAGGAAGTACTCAGCCGTCGTACGCGAACATCGGACGGTCGGCTCGCCACTGTCTTCGCCATGCGTCAGCTCTCCGCCGATGCCCGAGATCACGATGTCCCGGGCGCTGACAATCGTGCAGTGTACGAGATGAACTCCAGGAGACTGCGAGCGGGCATTCATCCCCGCCATCAGGAACGCCCGCAGCGGTGCATCGTGCGGACCGGGAATAACCATGGCGACGGTCTGCATTGCACCGAGCGTTGCAAAGAACCGCTCCAACAACAACATGTCTTGGTGGCGGCGATCGGTGGTCGCGGTCAGCGACTCCGTTGCGGAAATTGGATCGAACAGCCCACCAGCAAACAGGATGGCGCTCGGATTTCGCTGGCGCACTTTTTCTTCCAACCCATCGATTGCTTCAGCGCGCCCATCGACACCCGAACAAGCGAGAAACGTACGCATGACACAAACCTCCAGGGCATGACTGGTCTCACATCTAGCCCCGCGACGCCTAACCCTAACGATTCTACCAAGGGCACGCGTGCCCGGAAAAAGGGGTCAGGCTTCTTTTTGGACTGAGACATCCAAATCGCTGCCGTCTTGCATGTCGATTCGGCCACGGATTCGTTCCCTAGTCGAAAAAAGGGGTCAGGCTTCTTTTTGGACTAAGGCATCCAAATGGCGGCCGTCTTGCAGGACGGTTCGGCCACGATTCGTTCCGGATGAGCAAAAAGATGCCTGACCTCTTTTCAATTAAAGAAGCCTGACCCCTTTTCTGCATCGGCGGGTTGAGGAGAGGGTCAGAAGCAGTGCGATTAGCAGCGTTGCGATTGAGGTTGGCTCGGGAACGGCAGCGACCGCCCCGCGCGGACCTACTTCGTAGCCGCCGTCACTGAAGGCGACTACCAAGTCCGAGCTATCGAAGTTCATGTCGAGATTCCAGTCACCTTCGGCCCAGCTGGCATTCATGGGCACGCCGTCTTCGTATTTGCCGGCGGCAAAGACAGTCACCAGGTCGGTGCTGTTAAACTCACCGTCTAGATCGGCGTCACCGTACCAGGTGTGGGCAAAGCTCTCGTCTCCCACCCACAGATCGATGTCTCGCTTATTGACCAAACCGTCCTCATTCAGATCGAACGAGGGTGGGTTATCCTGAGATACGGCTGCCTTGCCGAGCAGATCTACGTCATCGGCATCAAGTACACCGTTGTTGTTGAAGTCACCGGGGATTCCGGCGCTACCAAGCTCCAGCGTGAGACCGTTCAAGATCGGGTTGTTATCCGGAGCGGCTGGGTTGGGACGATCTTCGTTGCCACCGTTTCCCAAGACAATATTCAGCTTGTCGTCGGTCGGCGTCACACTCAGGCTGTAGACGACGCCTTGCGCCGTGTTGTTGATCCCTTCCTGAGCCAATTGCACATTAAAGTTCTCAACCGCGACCTCATCCTCGACAACAATGTCGAATCCACGGTCGCAACAGCTCTCGGCAAATAACAATTGCAGCTTGAAGTTAGTACCGGCTTCCACATCAAGCGTCACTTCGATTTCAGCCGGCTCCGCACTCCATCGGATCGACTGCATGACCAGGTCCAGGTCGAAATTCCCGTAATCGGTGTTGGGATGCCACTCCGGTAACTCCCGATCCTCGGTAAACACGTCCGCGCCGTCTTGGCAGCAATCGAACAGGCTGCCGTCTGTGAACTCCGCGTCTTCTACCTCCAGATCGCCGGGGCCCCCGATGTTGATGGCGTACACGAATTCGCCATTGAAGTCGACACCTTCGTCCACAGCCGTGAAGACGCCTAGGTTCCCGTCGATGACGATGTTTTGCGCCGGCGGCGGCGGGCGATCCTCGATCATTTCGACGTTGTACTTGGCATACAAATGATCTCGAACCTGTGTCAGTTCCTGTTCGGTAAGAATCCGATCGTAGATCACGATTTCCGATACGTCCGCATCGCTCACTTCATTGGCGAATTGACCTCCCGATGCGAGGGCCAAAAAACCAGGCTCGCCCGTTGCGCCGGCGCCAGAGCCCTCAACGCGATTACCACCGTTGACGACCACGGTTGAGTTGTCGAGGCTTTGGGTCGTGTCGAGAACGTACGGGACGTCGACGTCAGCCGGATCATTGCCAATCCAAGAACCAGCGAACGATCCGTGTTGGCCTGCCCACAATCCGTGTAGCCAGTTTGGACCGTCGCGGGCTTGCAGCGTGCGTCCGAGGGTCGATCCCCAATACTGATTCGCAATGAATGCCGTGAACGGCCGCTGCACAAACAGACCATCGCTGATGATCATGCCGTCTGCCTCAACACCGTCGAAGCGAACGGCATCCTGCCCTCCCATCACACCCTTCTCGTATGTCGGTGCACTGAGAAAGTCGACGTTCGCGTGATTGCCCTCGCCACTCTTATCCATCCAGCCCAGCACTTCGTCGCCGGGCGAGGCAGCGATCGTCAAATCTTCGTCTTTAAAAAGCGTGCTCGAATCCGTCGCGTCCAGCCATAGGAGCAAGCCGTCGGTGATGGGAACGGCGACCACGGTCTGACAAATCATAACGCTAAGAACAAGCTCGCTGACGTCACAAAAGGCGGGGGGCAGCCTCGCCGAAACGAGCTGCCCCCAAACTCTTGCGCCGTTGATGGTGCCCGCGGTTGGTTTCCGCGATGCACGCTCAGATTCACTGCGTCAACGAAGGACGAACGAACATCAGCAAAGCTTTATCGGATCTGCTTTGCGAACGCCGATCCGGATACCGGCGATACGACTTCCGCAATTGCTCTTCGTAGAACTTGCGGTGATTGCTGCGCGAATGCCGATGCGTCGAATTGTTTGATGGCGAGTCGAGAATAATCAAGCGTTTCCCAATCGGCCTGCGCCGAACCGGTGCAGCTTGAGATTGCCCGCCGGAGGTCAACGTTTTCATCCGCATCGCCTGAAACGGCGGCCGACGCCGACCGAACTGTTTGTTCGCCGAGGCATCCTGAGACAATCGCGACGGCCGCTTAGGTTTCGCCTGCTTGTGCGAATTCACCAAGTGTACCGTGACCCGCGTTTTCGCATACGCCCTCGCTGTGCGAGATAGCCATTTTGTCGGATCGTTCGGATCAGCTTCGTACGCAAATACCGCCTTACCATGGACGATATCTGCGCCTCCTTGAAGATCGAACGTGACCGAGTCTTTAAACGAACCATCCGGATTCGTCATCTGCTCTCGGCACTGTCGAAGGAGACTGCTGAGCCGCCAGGGCTTGAGAGACACCTTCGCAACAATCGTCTTTCCATCGTATGAGTCTGCCGAATTTGGCGTAACACCAACAATCCCATTCGATGTGGAAACCTCGAAGCTCTTAAACACCGTTCCGCTTGGTGCGACGGCTTTGGCCATCCATTGCATGGTCTGATTCATGTTGGACGAAGCGAACACAAGTTGAGTGACTTCGTTTCCATGAGAACCAACGCCGGAGACCACTTTCATCGGAACAGTTCCTCGGAAGCCGTCAATCTGATACAGCGTCACACCGGTCTTCTCCGGAGCGGTAAGACCTTTGGTTGGGAATTGCTTTGCAATCGTACGCCCGGGATCATTGACTCCGGCAAACGACGCTTCCGGTTGGTAGGCCGGTATCCGCGGCTGAACAGGAATGATCTTGGGACCCTTCCGCTTATGCAGCCGACGGATCGGATTTCGCTTGAGCTGTGATTGCCCAGACTCTCCGCCGGACAATGGGTTTTGACCAACCAGGCCGACGAATACGGCCAGGGCAAGAAAACACCTGAACGGTGAAAGGGATCGTTTTGGACCGACTCGGTTTAGATTGAAGAATCTCATGCTATATCTCCCCATGTGACGTGGTGAAAACAGGTCATCACGTCATGAATTGCCGTTTGGCGATGTGACCGGACACGCCTTGAGGATTTTTCGAGATTTCTTCCGGAGTGGCCGCATTCAACCGGCGCGGCATTTCCCAGGGCAGCGGCTCCGGCGGGACGGTTACGCATTTGCTAGACTGGCGTGGTTCGAAGACGACCAGACGAGCCAGATGACTATCAACGAAGATCGCGATTGGATTCAGCAGTTGTTGGATGGCGACGAACAGGCCGCCGTTGCCTTCTGGAATCGCTTTGGAAACGGCTTGTTCCAGGTGGCTCAAGCACGGATCTCCTCACGCCTGCGACAGCGAGTCGGACCTGACGATGTCGTGCAGTCGGTATGCCGCACCTTTTTTCGTCGTGCCAAAGGTGGTCAGTTCACACTCGAAGACTCCGAGAGTTTATGGCGTTTGCTGTGCGCCATCACGCTCACCAAAATCCGCCAACACGCGCGATTTCATTCACGACAGAAGCGGGGCGTTGACCGTGAACAGCCACTGAGTGATGGGAGCGGAAAAGTTCAAGACCAGTTGGCTCGTTACGAGATATCCGAGGCCGAAGAGGCCGTAATGTTTGTCGACCAACTTGAGCAATTGCTCGCTGGTCTCGATGCTGAGGAACAACATGTCGTCGATCTAAAGCTTCAATCGTTCACAAACCAGGAGGTCGCTGAACAATTAGGGTGCTCCGAGCGAACCGTTCGACGATTGATGAAGCGTGTGCAATCGAGAATGCAGCAGATTCTCAACGAATCGCACGATCATGAGTGAGTGTGTTTGAGATTGTTGGTTATGAACGATTGCGGCGAATCCAGTTTCAGTGTGGACGAGTCACTCCGGCGGAAATTCGAAGCCGCATGGATCAAGGGCAGTCCCATTCCTATCGAGGCGTGCTTACCGGACGCCACCTCAATCTCTTTCCTACCAACGCTGGAGGAACTCGTTCATATCGACTTGGAGTTCGCCTGGAAGAACTGGACACGTATTCCCGCCAGCGACAGCGCCGCTCGGCCAGCGCCT